>Ga0335084_10000087_pt1 | contig 61239 bp, 52 predicted proteins | sample Lox_Sample_44_FD_206721 | JGI IMG/M metagenome (GOLD analysis project Ga0335084, IMG submission 206721) | Soil microbial communities from Loxahatchee National Wildlife Refuge, Florida, United States - Lox_Sample_4.4 | ecosystem: Environmental > Terrestrial > Soil > Wetlands | place: USA...
CGCGGTGCTTGACGAAAAAAAGTCTGCGGCGAGCTAAGGGGAATCCGTCAGCTCGAAGTCATCCTTGCTCTTCGAGAGCGACGCTCAGATGGAGCGGCGGAGTCCGGACATACCTTATGTGCCTCGAGCACGAATAGAAGCCTGTCCGCATCGCCGCAAAATTTACCTATGGACAGCTACGCCCGTTTTCATAGAAGGATGACACTATCCGAAGATGTCTTTGACCTTGCCCAGCAGGGTGCGGCGTTGGGGGCGGTTTTCAACCCGTGTCATGCCTTCGAGTTCGAGCAACAACTCGCGTTGGCGTTTATTCAGCTTGCCTGGAGTCTGCACCCGTATTTCGACGAACAGGTCGCCCTTGCCATGGCTGTTGAGGATGGGCACGCCCTTGCCCTTGATACGCAGTGTCGTACCTGATTGGGTGCCATCGGGCACTTTCAGAATCTGTTCCCCTTCGAGGGTCGGCACGCTGATTTCCGCGCCCAGGGCGGCCTGGGTGAACGAGACCGGAATCACACAGTGCAAATCATTCCCCTCCCGCTCGAAGAAAGGGTGCTCTTTCACATGCAGAACGACATACAGGTCGCCCGGGGGACCGCCGTGCAGGCCGCCTTCTCCGTAACCGGTGAAGCGAATGCGGGTGCCATCTTCTACCCCGGCCGGGACTTTGGCGTCCACCGTCCGCTGCCGCAGCACCCGGCCTTCACCTTTGCACTTGGCACAGGGGTCCGTGACCACGCTGCCCGTGCCCTGGCAGGTGGGGCAAGTGCGCGCAATACTGAAAAAACCCTGCTGGTAGCGGACTTGTCCGCGGCCGTTGCAGGAACGGCAGGTGATGGGCGCTTTGCCCGGAGCCGCGCCTGAACCTCGGCATTCTTCGCAGGTCTCGTGGCGCCGCACCGTCACCTTGGCCTCGGTGCCGAAGACCGCGTCTTCAAATTCCAGGTTGAGGTCTTCGCGCAGGTCAGTGCCACGCTGGGTGCGGCTGCGCCGACGCGTGCCTCCGCCGAAAATCTCTCCCAGGCCGAAGAAGTCGCCGAAAATATCGCCCAGATCGTTAGGGTCAAAACCCGCGCCCGCGCTTCCGCCCAGGCCGGCGTGACCGAAGCGATCATAGACGCTGCGCTTTTCTACATCCGCCAGCACGGCATAGGCCTCGGTGCACTCCTTGAATTTCTCTTCCGCGTCGGGATTGTTGGGATTGCGGTCGGGATGGAATTGCAGGGCCAGCTTGCGATAGGCGCTCTTGATCTCCTGCTCGGTGGCAGCGCGGGCCACGCCCAGAACTTCGTAGTAGTCGCGTTTTCCGTTGCTCGTCAGAATGGCTTTCCTCTAATCCTTTCCGGCCTTCCTTTTCTTCAGATCACCGGTTTCAGTGCTTGGGATTGCGCGCGACCCTCACCATCGAAGGACGGAGCAGGCGGTCTTTCAACTTGTAGCCGCGCTGCAGCTCTTCGAGTACATGATGGTCCTCGGCTTCCCTAGTGTCCACCATTTCAATCGCCTGGTGAAGATGAGGATCAAAAGGTTCACCCTTCGCCGGAATGGGACGCAGTCCCAGTTTGGCCAGCGCATCCTGCAATTGTTTGTAGATAAGTTCCACTCCGCCGCGAAATTCCGACTTGTCAGAAACGCTGGTTTGCAGGGCGCGCTCAAAACTGTCCAAGGTGGGCAGCAACGCCTTCAAGGCATCGGTGACGGCATACTCGCGGAATTCCTGTTGCTCGCGGGTAGTTCGCTTGCGGGCGTTCTCGAACTCGGCCTGAAGCCGAGCCAGACGCTCGAGCAGCGCATCCCGCTCGGCTTTTAACTTGTCAAACTCGGGGGCGGCACCGGCGCCCTCGCGGGCGTCTTCCGGCGCCGGAAGTTCGTGCTCCGGATCCAGTTCCATCGGATCCACTTCAGATTTTCCGTTTCCTCTTGCCATGTCCTCACTCAGATTCGTTCAATATCTTGTCAAACAGGCGGGCAATGTAGGACACCGCTGTCATGGTGTGCTGGTAGTCGATGCGCGTCGGTCCGATGACGGCGAGCGATCCCATCACATCATCGCCGACCCGGGCGGGCGCCCCGATGAGCACAAAATTGCGCATCGAAGGCAAAGCCTCGTCCAGCCCGATTACAACTCTGACGGCTTCCTGCTTGGCGTCCAGATACGCCCCCAGCAGATCAACGATTTTCTGCTTTTCTTCCAGGGTCTGCAGCAGCTCTTGCAGGCGTTGCCGGTCCTGCTCGCCGGTCACCAGATTGGATGCTCCCTCGACGAAAACGACTTGCGCGCTTTCGTCGGCGGTCAGGGCCCCCTGCCGGTAGAGCTGCTCCACCGATTGCATCAGCCGATCGTACTCGCTGCGCTCCTGTTCGAGACGGCGCGCCAGCTCAGCCCGCATCGCCTCCATGGTCCAGCCGCGAAAATTGTCGTTGATAAAGCGCGCGGCTGCATCCAGATCAGCCTGCGGAAGATCAAGACGCAATACACGATCCCGCACCAGGCCGGATCGCGTCACCAGCACCGCCAAGACTTTTTGATCGCCCAGCCGGGAAAAGTACACATGTTCAAGCGCATTCCTGGGTCCGCCCACCGCGACCGTAATTCCGACGTTGTGCGAAATCAGGGAAAGTACATGTGAAGTACGTTCCATGAACTCCTGCACGTCGGAAATCCCATGCAGCGAATCCTTAATAATGCCCTGATCTTCCTGCGAAAGGCTGGCCTTACCCGTAAGTTGTTCTACGTAATAGCGATACGCCTCTGAACTGGGGACGCGGCCAGCTGAGGTATGGGGCTGCTCGAGGTAGCCCGCGTCGGCCAGGTCCGCCATTACGTTGCGAATGGTGGCCGGACTCAGTCCTTCCCGGTTCGAACGCGCCAGGGTGCGAGAGCCCACCGGATCACCGGTGGCAATAAAAGTCTCCACAATGGCGGTCAGAATCTCCCGTTCCCGCTCCCCTATTGGTAGTCCAGACGGCATATTAAGTACTTTTAATCCAAAAACTTAGATTGGTAAACTCAACAATACTCCAGTGTCGATTCTAGGAAGGGCCGCCGCCCCTGTCAAGGCTTAGCACTCTAGGGCCTGGAATGCTAGTGTTCATGATTCAATTTCGGCGCGGGCGTCCCGCCCCGTGCAACTGCTGGAGCGCGGCCGACGCCCGTCCTCCAGCAAAATGGGGACTGGGGATATACAAGGATCATGGTCTCGTTCACCCGGCGATGGTTGCTGAAAGTCGGCGCAGCGATTGGCGGGTCGAGTACTCTTGCTGGCTGGTTCCCTTTTCTGAACTTTACTTCAACGAATATGCTCCAGACAGGCCAAACCATAATGAAGACGAAGCCTCACATCGCGGTGATCGGAGCGGGCGCATTCGGCGGATGGACGGCGCTCTATTTGCTCCGCCGTGGCGCGCGCGTGACTTTGGTGGATGCCTGGGGCCCGGGCAACTCTCGCGCGTCCTCGGGCGGCGAGACGCGTGTGATTCGCGGAACCTATGGACCGAACCAGCCTTATACGAAGATGGCCGCCCGGGCCGCACAATTGTGGAAGGAGAATGAGAAGCGCTGGAACCTGAAACTCATGCACCAGACCGGCGTGCTGTGGATGGTCACCGCAGGCGACGACCACTTCGAGCGCGAGTCTTTGCCGCTGCTGCGCGATGCCGGGATCGCCTATCAGGAACTCCCAGTCCGGGAGATGGCGAAGCGTTGGCCGCAGATCAATCTGGAAGCCGTCCACTGGGGAATTTACGAGCCTGAAGGCGGATTTCTTACAGCGCGGATTGCCTGTCAGGCGGTCCTGGATGGATTTCTCGCGGAAGGCGGCGCATACCGGCAGGCCGCCGTGGCACAGCCCGATCTCGATGGCAAATGGGAAGGCCTGTCGCTATCCGATGGCTCGAAGCTTGAAGCCGACCAGTATGTTTTCGCCTGTGGGCCGTGGCTGGGGAAAATGTTCCCTGAAACCATTGGCAGTCGTATTCGTCCAACCAAGCAGGACGTATTCTTTTTTGGCGCGCCTGCCGGAGATGAACGTTTCACCGCTGCGAAGATGCCAGTGTGGGCCGATCATCGTGAGCACTTCATCTATGGTATTCCTGGAAATGATGGGAGAGGCTTCAAAGTCGCTGATGATACACGCGGCCCCGAATTTGATCCGACCTCAGGCGAGAGAACGGTCAGCGCCGAAGGCCTGAAAACGATCTGCGACTATATCGCCTTCCGCTTTCCCGCCCTGAAAGATGCTCCGCTGCTCGAGTCGCGCGTCTGCCAATACGAGAACAGCCGGGACAATAACTTCATCATCGACCGCCATCCCGGGCGCAAAAATGTCTGGCTGCTGGGGGGCGGATCCGGGCACGGGTTCAAGCACGGCCCAGCGCTGGGCGAATTGGTGGCAGAATGGGTGCTGGAGCAGAAAGACCCGGATGCATTGTTCAGGCTGGCCCGATTCGGGAAATAACCTTGCCCGATCTAACCGCGAACGTCCCGATCGTACGTCTCTCTCGGAAGGACCGTCCGATCAGGAAATCACTGGCGTCCAGTGCTGTGCGGCCGTTGCTCCGCTGGGCAGGTGCGACACCTGCCCCTACGCGGGCCCTGTTACTGAATCTGGATGACGCTGTCGCAGGCGTTGGCTTTGATTTCATCCACCCGGGTTACCACCTTGCGGGCGAATTCGTAGAGTGATTTGCCGGACGAGGAACCTTCTCCGGCCAGCACTGTGGGACGGCCGCTGTCGCTGGCCTTGCGAATATCGGGATCGAGCTGGACCTCGCCCAGGTATGCGACCCCAAACTGGCCTGCCGTTTTCTCCGCGCCGCCGCGGGAAAAAATATCCGTCTGATGGTTGCAGTTCGGGCAAACGAAGTAACTCATGTTCTCCACCATGCCTACCAGGTCCACTTTCATCTGGCGAAACATCTCAATGGCTTTGCGCGCATCCTGCAGAGAGACATCGGAGGGCGTGGAAACCACGATCGCTCCGGTCAGAGGAACGGTCTGAATCAACGACAGCGCCACATCTCCGGTGCCCGGGGGCAGATCGACGACCAGGTAGTCCAGCTCTCCCCAAACCACCGAGCCCAGAAACTGCTTGATGATGGAATGCAGCATGGGACCGCGCCAGATCAGAGGCTTGTCGCCAGGATTCAGAAACCCAACTGAAATCACCTTCAGTCCGTGAGCTTCGAGCGGCTCAATGCGGTTGTCCCCGAGAACTTTCGGTTGAGCATTGAGGCCGAGCATGAGCGGAACGTTGGGCCCGTAAACATCGGCGTCGAGCAGGCCGACCTTGTATCCCAGCCTGGACAAGACGATCGCAAGATTCACTGCAAGCGTGGTCTTCCCCACTCCGCCTTTGCCGGACCCGACCGCGACGATCGCGCCCACACCGGGCAAGGGCTGCGGGGATGGCGGTTGCTGTCCGGGACGGGGGGGAGTTTGTGAACTCATTCCAAGATTATACGGGAACCAGAGAAACGAGTTGTCAGAGGCCAATTCTCAGTTATTGGTTCAGTTGTCAGTTCACACCGCCAAATATCCTCCATCCACCGGCAATGTCGCCCCTGTGACCCATGACGACTCGTCGCTGGCGAGATAGACCGCCAGACCTGCCGTGTCTTCAGGCTGGCCGAGACGTCCGATAGGATGCACGCTGATTCGTTCCCGCCGCACCGCATCCGGATCCACCGTTGTCTTCAGGTATGCAGCGGTTAGTTCCGTCTCCACAAACGAGGGGCAAATGGCGTTCACGCGGATATTTTCGTGGCCGTGATCAATGGCCATGCACTTGGTGAGCAACACCACCGCGCCCTTGGAGGCCGCGTAGGCCACCCGGTTGCGCGCCCCATTGATTCCGAGCACCGACGCGACGTTGATGATCGAGCCGCCGCCGGCCTTGCGCAGATGGGGCAGGACGGCGCGGGACAGCAGCCAGATTCCACGGACGTTGGTGTTGAAGGTCTCATCCCACTGCGCCTCGGTAATCTGTTCCGCAGTGCCGGGGTGAAGAATTCCCGCGTTGTTGACCAGGACATTGATTCCGCCAAAGGCCCTCACGGTTTCTTGCAGGACGCGTACAATTTCATCCTGCTTTGACACGTCCGCAGCCAACGCCATTGCTGATCCGCCCGCCTCGCGGGCTACCTCCTCGACCCGGTCTTTGCGACGTCCCACCAGGACTACGCGGGCACCTTCACCAATCATGGCTGCCGCGATCGCGCGGCCGATACCGCTTCCGGCACCGGTCACAATAGCGATCTTGTCTTTGAGGCGAGAGCTCATCAGGGTACGGTATCCGGTCGAGAGACATCAGGAATGATAGCGAAGCGCGTCTGCCCTATCGCCCGGCGGCGCGTTTGCGTTCCATCTCCAGGCGCCGGATCTCACGCCTGCGTCCGGCATCCTCGTAGCGGCGCCGCTGTTCGTCGGTTTCAGGAACTACAGGAGGCACCGGGAGATGGCGCCCGGCGGCGTCCACAGCGACAAACGTCAGGTAGGCGGAGCTTACGTGCTCGCAGTGATCGAGAATGTAATTCTCCACCCAGACTTTTACTCCGACTTCCATCGATGTGCGGTACACGCGATTCACCGAAGAGCGCAGGATCACCAGGTCGCCCACGTGCACTGGGACCTTGAAATCGAGGTGATCGATGGATGCCGTGACCACGTAGTTGCGCGAATGACGATGCGCGGCCATGGCGGCGGCCAAATCGATCCAGTGCATGAGGCGCCCGCCCAGCAGCGCACCTAGCACGTTCGAATCGTTGGGCAAAACGATTTCCGCCATCTCCGATTGCGAGTCGCGGACGGGGCGGGGCAAGGCTAGATCTTCGTTGCTTGTCATGAAGCGCTCCGGGTCATGGGTTTTCGCTCACGGTTGCGCCTGAAGTGACCGACCGAATTCTACGCTGCAAATAGGACTGAACGTAACATTCCACCATCTTTTGGATGCGCGCGTCGGGATGCAGGGAGATCCACTGGCACCGCTGCACATCGTATTCCAGAGTGCCATGAGTTGCAGGACGATGGCCGGTCTCGCATATGAACCACAGTTGCAGCCGGGAGCCTTGGTCGCGGGCAACCGCGAAACGAACTGCATCGCAATCGCGCTGAGCCGGCAGCCGTGAACATTTCGCGGCATACCCCAGGTTGCAGAGTTCGTGCAGCTCCTGGTCGGAAGGCCGAGTACCCTCGTGGCCGGGGGCGGAACAATGTCCATCCCATCCCGCACCCAATGGCAGGCGCGAAGGATGCAGCCATGCTCCATCCAGTTTCTGTAGCGGCATGAAGAATGGGCAGGCCAAGATCTGGTTCTCCGATTGTGTGATGGTCATTGTATCCATCTGATCGGTGACTCGCCAGTTCTGCAATAACCTCCCTGGCAGCAAATGCTTTTCGCGCGAGGCGCCCGCGACCACGCGAATCAACCACGCTTCTGTAGTAATCTGATGGTCGGGCCGGAGGCCAAGAGCTGGAAGCCGGAAGCTTTTTCCCATGGACCGCATCGCGTTGCTCACCGAAGTTCTTTCGCAGAATCCAGCGGACGCCTTCGCCCGTTATGGCCTCGCCATGGAATATTCCAACTCAGGAGACATCGAACGGGCGCTGGAGGAATTTGCCCGGCTTCTGGCGACCCATCCGGATTACACCGCGGGCTACTTTATGGCCGCCCAGACGCTCGTGAAAGCTGAGCGCACGGAAGAAGCCCGGAGAATGCTGGTGGACGGGATCGCATCTGCAAAGAGAGCCGGCAACGGCCATGCCCAGGCCGAAATGGAAGGCATGCTGGCCGAACTGGAATGAGTAACGGTGTGGGTCGGATACTCCTGTCCAACCCACACTGGCAGCCTTAGTCCACTCGCCGGGACATTTTCACCATGCCCCCTTCCACCAGGCCCGGAAACGACTGATAGGCTTTAATGGCCAGATGCATGGTCCAGGGCACGACAACCTCCCGCCTCCGCTTCAGATAGCCCCTTAGCACGGCGCGCGCCACCCGCTCGACGCTGATTCCGCGGACCGACGACGGGCGCACCGTCCTGGCCTCCCTCCCCTTGATTGCGTTGGCGCCGAAGTCGGTGCGCACATATCCCGGACACACCGTCAGCACATGAATGCCCGAGCCCTTGAGCTCCACATTGGCCGCCTTGCCAAAAGCGTTCATGGCAAATTTGGTGGCGCTGTAAACGGCGTGAAACGGGAGGGGAATGTGCCCGGCAACACTCGATATGTTGATAACCGTTCCCGAGCCTTGCTGCTTCATCACCGCCAGGGCGGCCTGCATGCATTCGACCGTACCAAAGAAATTGGTGTCGAAAGTTTCGTGCAAGGCATTCATATCCACACTGGCGACTGTATCCAGAAGCCCGTGCCCGGCGTTGTTGACCCACACATCGATGCGCTGAAAGTGATGCAGGGTGAGGCTGACGACGCGGTCGATCTCCTCGCGGTTGCGAACGTCGCAGGAGAGCGCCAGCGTGTTTTCGGTATGACCGATGCGGCTGCGGGCAGCTTCGGCACGGGCCGCGTCCCGCGACAGCAATACCACCCGGGCTCCCTCATCCACAAAAAGTTTGGCGATGGCTTCTCCGATCCCCATCGAGGCACCGGTGATCACCACGATCTTTTCAGAGATACTAACCTGGCTGGAGTTCATGTTTTAGGCTATCCGTTTACTCTGCGATCATTGCGCTAAAAAACAGCCGGCAATTCCGCAATCCCGATTATCGGAGCGTACAATCGAGGAATTCGACCCGCACTCGCCGGGAAGCATCGGAGCTACTGCGTGAGCCTTCTCCCCCTATTTCCGCTGGATTTGGTGCTATTGCCGGGCACGCCCTTGCCCTTGCATATTTTCGAGCCGCGCTACAGAGAGATGATCTCCGAATGTCTGGACCGGAAGGCGTTGTTTGGCGTCGTCCGGGCCAAGGAGGAAGGAGTCGCTGAGATCGGCTGCACAGCAGAGATTATCACCGTTGCCAAAAAATATCCCGATGGGCGCCTGGACATCGTGACCGAGGGGCGCGAGCGCTTCGAGGTGATGCAGGTCAGTCAGGAGAGGTCGTTTCTGCAGGCCGAGGTGATGTACCTGCAGGACGAACCGGAAAAAGCTACCGTCGAAGAAATTGCCCAGGCGGTGAAGCTGCAAGGCGAGATCGTCGAATTGGCTGGCTCCGCTCCCGCAAGTCCCTCCCAGGTCGAAGACCGGCAACTCTCTTTCAGTTTGGTCGGCCCGCTTCCACTCGATCTCGACTTCAAGCAAACCCTGCTGGGGATGAGGTCAGAAGCGGAGCGCATGCAAGCCGTCATCTCCTACTTCGAGGCCATCTTGCCGAATCTGCGGCGGACGGTACGAGCGCGGCAGAAGGCCGGCGGCAATGGCCATGTGTACTGACGGGCCTAGTCATCGAGACTCGTCAGCCCAAGAGCGCCCAAGTGCGTGACCGGAGCGTTTCGTCAACGGCGTATAATCCGAGCAGAAGCTGCTTCCCCTGGGGGTTGTCATCATGAGTCTGCCGCGGACGCTGGGCGAATTGCGTCAAAGTCCTTTTAGCGAACAACGGCTGAGCACTCGGCGCGTGAAGGACGAAATGCGTGACAACCTGATCGTGAAACTGCGGCAGGGCGGTCCCATTTTCCCTGGCATTGTCGGATATGACGACACGGTTGTCCCCCAGATCGTCAACGCCATTCTTTCGCGCCACAATTTCATCCTGCTGGGACTGCGCGGCCAGGCCAAAAGCCGCATCCTGCGTGCCCTGACCTCGTTACTCGATCCGCAGGCGCCTTACCTTGCCGGTTGCGAGATTCACGACAATCCCTACGCCCCGATCTGTCGGCGCTGCCAGGAGGAAATCGCGAGACTCGGCGATGCCACTCCCCTTGCATACCTGACGCCGGAGCAGCGTTACGTGGAAAAGCTGGCCACCCCTGATGTCACCATCGCTGACCTGATCGGCGATATCGACCCCATCAAGGCCGCGCGCGGCGGACACGACCTGGGCAACGAGTACACGGTGCACTACGGATTACTACCGCGCGCTAATCACGGCATCTTCGCCATCAACGAATTACCTGACCTCGCGGGAAAAATCCAGGTGGGCCTGTTCAACATCATGCAGGAAGGCGACGTGCAGATTAAGGGATATCCCATTCGCCTGCCGCTTGACGTCGCGCTGGTGTTCAGCGCTAACCCCGAGGATTACACCGCGCGCGGCAAGATCATTACGCCGTTGAAAGACCGCATCGGCTCGGAAATCCGCACTCACTATCCGGCCACCATCGATGAAGGCATCACCATCACGGCCCAGGAGTCGTGGACGCAGCGCAACGGACACAAACTGCACTTGCCAAAATATGTGCAGGAGGTGATCGAGCGCATCGCCTTTGCCGCTCGCGAAGACAAGAAGATCGACAAGCGCTCCGGGGTTAGCCAGCGTCTGCCCATTTCTGCCATGGAGAACGTGATTTCAAATGCCGAGCGCCGGGCCATCCAGCAGGAAGAAAAGTTGGTGGTGCCGCGCATCGCCGATGTTTACGCCGCCATGCCCGCCATCACTGGCAAGCTGGAACTGGAATACGAAGGCGAGATGAAGGGCGCCGACCACGTCAGCCGCGAATTGATTCGCGCCGCAGTGGCGAAAACTCACGACACCTATTTCAAGGGCATCGACCTGCAGCAGATCGTGCAATGGTTTGACCTGGGCGGAGAAATTCAACTGGCGGACACGGCCAGCGCCGCCGAAGCCCTGCCTTCCCTGCGCGGCATTCAGGGCTTGATGGAAAAAACCATCAAGGTCGGCGTGGGCCCCAAGGACAGCCCGGAAGTACAGGTATCCGCCGCCGAATTTATTCTCGAGGGCCTGCACGCGCACAAGCGTATCGGCCGCAACGAGGAGCGCGTCTTCACCGCCGGTGAGAAACAGCCCAAACCGGCCGAAAAACCCTTTGAGCGCGAAGACCAGCCCTTTCGCGGCCGCAGACCTTACAACTAGTCGATTGATGACTGCTTTTATGAAACGCATTCGCTACAGCAAGTACGTGCCCGATCCGGTGGGCGAAATGAGCATGGAAGATCTGCTCAGCGCTCTCTCCGACTACTTGCTGCAGAGCGGATTCCAGAACTACATGTTCTACGACATGGAAGGGGAGCAGACGCTCGATGATTTGCGCCGCGCCATTGAGCAGGCACTGCTCGACGGAAACCTGCTGGACGAAGAAATGCAGGAACGCCTGCGGCAGATGCAGATGGACGCGACCCTCGACGAACTGATCGAGCAGTTGATCGAACGCATGCAGCAGGAAGACTACATCAGCGTCGATCAGCCTCATGATCCTTCGCAACAATCGAATGTTGGCGGACAGGCCGGCGAAGCCCAGCAAGCCAAATTTGAAATTACCGACAAGAGTCTGGACTTTCTCGGCTTCAAAACTCTGCGCGATCTGATGGGGTCGCTGGGAAAATCGAGTTTTGGCCGCCACGATACGCGTGACCTGGCCACCGGCATTGAGGCCAACGGCGCATCCCGGCGCTACGAATTCGGCGATACGCTCAACCTGGACATTACCGCCACGCTCTCCAGTGCCATCCAGCGCGAGGGCCTGAAGCTGCCGCTGAACATTGAATACTCCGATCTGCAAGTGCATCAGTGCGAGTACCAGTCATCCTGCGCCACCGTGCTCATGCTGGATTGCTCACACTCCATGATTCTCTATGGCGAAGATCGCTTTACCCCGGCCAAGAAAGTCGCCATGGCGCTTTCGCATCTGATCCGCACACAGTATCCCGGCGATTCGCTTTCGCTCGTCCTGTTCCACGATTCGGCGGAGGAAGTTCCGTTGTCACAGCTGGCGCGGGTTAAGGTCGGCCCCTACTACACCAACACGCGAGAGGGCCTGCGGCTGGCGCAGCGCGTCCTGCAGCGCCAGCGCAAGGACATGAAACAGATTGTGATGATCACCGACGGCAAACCGTCGGCACTGACCCTCGAAGATGGACGCATCTACAAGAACGCCTTTGGCCTCGATCCCATGGTGGTGAGCCAGACGCTGGAGGAAGTTTCCAAGTGCAAGCGGGCAGGCGTGATGATTAATACTTTCATGCTGGCATCGGATTACGGCCTGGTTCAGTTCGTGCAAAAGGTGACTGAAATGTGCCGCGGCAAGGCTTACTTCACTACGCCCTACACGCTGGGGCAGTATCTGCTGATGGATTACATGTCGAGAAAGACCAAGACGATTCACTGACACTGCCATTAAGAATTAAGCAACTTACGAAATGAATATCAGTTTTCAGTTTCTAGTTCTCGGGTCTCAGTCTATCCCTTCGTAAGCTCCCCCACCGCCCGGTACGCATGATCGATGGCGCCGTCGGTGTAGGCATAGGCGCCGGCGTCGGCATTGGCGATGGCGATTCTCCCAAAGGGTTTCCGAGCCACTTCGCAGGGCGTCTCTCCGCCCTCCAGCCAGAACTTGTCCCAGAGCGAGTTGTACTCGTAAGCGTAACCGTGCGGCCAGCGATTTACCGTGATGGCCGTAATGTCATTGGCCGGATCGAAACCTCCCGCGCCCACCACCCGGGCCAGTTGCTCGCGGATATTTCGCTCCATGGTTTCAAACGTCGTGGTGAACAGTTCCACCCGGCCCAGCAGATGCTGGTCGCGCGCCGGACGCCCCGGCTTACACGGCGTCTTCACCATGTGGACGACGATCGGTTCTTCCGGTCTCTTCGAGCATTCGTAGCCGCCGATACTCACGGGCAAATCCAGGCTCATATACGAGTGATATCCATCGGGCACATAAATTGCGTTTGTGCCCAGTTTCTCAAACGCCTTCCAGTTGCGAAGGGCGACGTTGGTGTAGAGCAATGGGACTTTCGCCGCCGAAGCCAGCGCGTCTTTCTGCTTCTCCGGCAATTGCTGGCAGATGTAGGGAATGACCACGTGCCAGCAAGCCAGGACGCAATGCGCGGCGTTTACGGTGTACACCTTGCCGTCACGTACGTATGCGACTTCGACTCCCTTGGCACTCGCAGGATCTCCTTGATGCTTCACTCGCACGGCCGTACTGTTCAGGCGGATGCGGACAGGCGAACCCTTCTCATCGAGCCTGGCGTAGTTGGCCCGCGCCAGCACCACATCCGTGGCGGACTGGCCCGGAATCGCCCGGGGAATTAACTTGCGCACCAGCAGGCGTGCAATGGAAGCATTGCCGTCGGGAAAGTGGAAAAAGTATTTCTCCGCTTCCTTGTTCGGGATAGCGTCGCGGTTCATGCCCTTTCCTGGCGCCGGATCGAGATTCATTCCCGCGAACCCCGGGGCCCCCATCCCCCATGCATCTTGCGCTGCCACCGCGTCAAAGCCCACTCCGAACAAGGGCTGGGGCATGTTCTGGAACAGCTTCACTATTTCGAGGCTGACTTTGACCTGGTCAGTCAGGAAGCTGTTGTAACTCATGCGGGCCATGCGGGCTTTCTTTTCGTCCGAACTCAGGCCGGGCAGATAGTCTGTCTTTTCCGTGAGCAGGCGTCTGTAATCTGCCTTGGCTGCGTCCGAAAACGGCACTTCCTGCAGGAACATTTCCAGCGCTTGGGCCCGCACTTTGTCGTCTTCGCTCTCGCCGCCAACGCGTGGCGTCGGATTGGTGACCAGTTTGTCGGCGCCGAATGTTTCCTTGTCGAAAAAAATTTTCGGAGCCAGGCCAAAAGACCGGTACAAGTCCCGGTTCACGTGCGTGGGGTAAGAGGCGACATCGATTCCCAGCTCCTCGATCAACCCTTTGGCCACGGCGCTGTAGGGAGCCGGGCTTTCGATGGAAAACGTCCCGCCAAAACCCAGCATGGTCCGCTGGGGATTGTGAAACTCATTGCGCTTGGCGTGGCCGCCGAAGTCGTCGTGATTTTCGATAATCAGGATGCGCACCTTCGGGCCCGCAACCTTGCGAAAGAAGTGCGCCGCGGAGAGCCCGCTGATGCCGCCTCCCACCACTACGAGGTCGTAGTTTTCTCCGGTATCAGCCGGAGTCCCGGCCTGGGCCCAGAAGGTGCCGTCGCGCAGGCTGTGCGCCACTTCGAACGACCCAACATGACTGCCGCGAAGTCCGGTCAAAGCCGGGGGATAGTAGTCGGGAGATTTTTCCCGTCCGGCCGGCATATCGGCGGCGGCCAGGAAATCGGAAGGAAGAATTGCCGCGCCAATCGTGAGTGCGACTCCGTTCAGGAAATCACGTCGCGTGATCCCACGATGCATCCCTAACTCTGCATCTTTCCAATCGCTCACAGGGACTCCTCAAAAGTTGACGCCGCGGAAATTCAGCGGCTGGGCCGGGCCTGGCTTGAACGACGTTCGGGGGTTAGCTGCTCTCCGCCTTCTTGACCGCTGACTCCGCTCCCTGGAACCCGATCCGACTATGGGTGCCATCGCAGAATGGTTTGGTCACCGATCCGCCACATCGGCAAAGAGAAAATGCCGGCTTGCCGGTCAGGTCATACTTGTTGCCATCCGCATCCACCAGTTCGATCGTGCCCTCCGGATCTTCCACCCGATAGGGGCCGTTTTTCCGGACAGTGATTTTGACTGCCATGAGGCCTCCCTGTTCGCTATTGAAGATAGCAGAAGGCGGCTCTCCGCTGTCAGCTCTCAGCTTTCTGCCAGATCCGTGAGGAAGAGCTAATAACGAAAAAACTGAAAGCTGACAGCTGCCTACGCTGCCGCCCACTTGGCCTGCAGCAGGTTGCCGTAGAGCTCGAGGTATTGATCAATCATGCGTTTGGAGGTAAAGCATTCGCGGGCCCGTTGATAGGCACGGTTGCCGTAGGTGCGGCACAGGTCTCGCTGATCGCTTAAGCGGCGAATCGCCGAAGCCAGACTGGCGGCATCATTTTCGCGGAAGTATAAAGCCGCGTCGCCCCAAATTTCTCGAAACGCGGGAATGTCATTGGCCACGATGGCGCAGCGGGAAAATGCAGCCTCCACAGCCGTCATATCGAAAGGTTCATAGCGGGAGGTCGCAGCATAGATTGAAGCCCGGCTGTAGAGGGTGCGCAGTTGCGCTTCCGTTTGCGGCCCTTTCAGCGCGACATTCATCTGGTTGATGGACAGCTTGACGTCGGCGCGTATCGGAATCCTGGCTGGGCCGTGGACCGGAGTGTCAGAACCCACGATGCAGACGGGAAGGGGATGGGCGTGCTGAGTCAGCAGCGACACCTGCTTGCCGGCATCCAGAAGCCGGCCGACCGCGAGCACGGAATCATCTTTCCCCACGTAAGGATTGAAAAAAATCGGATTGCGCCCACTGTAAATAACAGTCTCGTGCCGGGAGCGAGTATAGCATTCGCGGACCGTGTCCCTCATCCAGATCGAAGGCGCCACCGCGACGCTGGCCATGGCCAGGCCGCGCGAAACCACTTCCCGGTACCACTGCAACCAACGATCCTGCTTAGGCTCGCGGCCGTGCACTGCCCGCCACCATGTGATCAAGTCGCCATGCGCCACCACCACCCGCGGTACCGCAACCGGCAAGTCGCCGTAGCACAACTGGTTCAGGTGAAGCACGTCAGGCTTGAGTTCCTTGACCAGCGCGGCAAGGTAGGCCGAAGAATCTTTCAGGTCCTGCTGCCCCTCCTCCATCCAATCCAGGCGGAACGCCGTGGGACGGTATTCCAGGCCATGGAGGTTTTCCATCCAGAGAGTCTGTTGGGGCAGGGGGATTTCGCCGAAACTCACCAGGGTCACGCGCAGCCCCCGACTGACCAGCCCGGAGACCAGCTCGCGAGTGTAGGTCCACGTACCACTCAAGGTGTCGGCGGTAACCAGAACGTGCACGAATTGCACCTGGAAGCGCGAAGAGTCGCCAGGGAGCTGAGGCTCCGCGTTTCTTGCTGCTGCGTCATTGTAGTGCGGGAACGAGGATGTTCGGGAAGGATTTTCTGGGGAAGTGCCCGGATGCGCAAAATGTTGCACTTCGGGATGGGGGTAGAGTAGCATGTTCGCCTACACTGCACGTCTCATGCCGCATTGGCGCTATTGAAAACAGGCCGGTTAGAGTACGTTATCCGACTCTATTCCTTGCCAGCGCAGGAAACAGGTTCAGAAATGGGGCGACAGGTATTGGGACTTTGCGTGCCAGGTTGAGTCCTCGCCCCCGGTGTGCCGGTTGAAATCGCGAGTTGGACCCGCTCCAGGTTCGATCTCTCTCTGCCCCAATTTACGGTTCCCGGATCTGGAAAACCGCGAGCTAATCCTGCGCCACATACTCTTTCAGCTTGCGGTAGAGCGTGGTATTGCCGATGCCCAACACTCGCGCCGCCAGAAGCTTGTCCCCATTGAGCTGGGCAATCGTGCTCAGAATGGTATGTTTCTCCAGTTCGGCCATGGGCAGAATTTGAGTCTTGCCGTTGCCTCCGTTCGAGGGATGGATGGGTGCTCCATGGATGGCGCTGGGCAAGTCGCCCGCGTGGATGACCGGTCCCGAAGTGAACGCGCAGGCCGCTCCAGGCAATTCTCGAGTTCCCGCACATTCCCCGGCCAATCATAGGCGAGCAGAGCTTTCATAGCGTCGTCGCTCAAGGTACGTTCGTGGCCCGAGCCTCGGGACAGCCTTTCCAGGAAGTATCCGGTCAGCAGCGGAACGTCCTGGCGCCGGTCGCGCAGCGGCGGGATCTTCAGACTCAGGACATTGAGCCGGAAGTAAAGGTCCCGGCTGAAGGTTCCCTGGGCCACGGCTTGCTCCAGGTCGCGATTGGTGGCGGCCAGAATTCTTACGTTGATCGCGATACGCTTGGTGCTACCTACGGGACGAATCTCCCGCTCCTGGATGGCACGCAACAGCTTGGCCTGAAGATCGACGGGAAGCTCTCCCACTTCATCGAGGAAGACCGTCCCGCCCTCGGCGATCGCGAGCAAGCCGTCGCGTGATTGCACCGCTCCGGTGAAGGCGCCTTTGACCTAGCCACACACTTCGCTCTCGATCAGGGTCGGGACCAGGGAGCCGCAGTCCACGGGGATAAAAGGCTTGTCGCGAAAGGGTCCGGAGAAATGGATGGAGCGCGCGACCATTTCCTTCCCCGTTCCACTCTCGCCCAGAATAAGCACGGGATGGCTGCTGTGGGCGCCTTTGCCGATGATGCGATACAGCCTTTCCATCTCCGGTGCCCGGCCCACGATGCTGCCGAATCCGAGCTTGGACTTGATCTTCTCGCCCAGCGTGCGGTTTTCGGTCTTCAGTCTCAGGTGGCCGGACACTCGCTTCAGCAACAACCTCAGCTCTTCCATGCTGAAGGGCTTGGTCACGTAGTCATAGGCCCCGCTCTTCATGGCCTGGACCGCGGATTGAACCGTGCCATATCCGGTTACGACCACGATTACGGCATCAGGCTTGCGTTCGCTGATCTGATGCAAAGCCTCCAGGCCGCTGGCGCCTGGTAGTTTCAGGTCGAGCAACACCACGTCAATGTTCTGCGCATCCGGCAGACGATAGGCATGCTCGGCGGAATCGGCCACGGCGGTATTGAAGCCGAGCGATTGTCCACTTCGCGACAGAGTTCCCGGATGGCGCGTTCGTCGTCCACGATCAGGAGGTTCAGGAAATTCGCCCCTTCCATCTGTACCGGATTGGGGGCGCTGAGTGCGGCTGTGGTCATAACATCACCTTTCTGGCTTTCGAATTTTGATCGGGTTGAACTCGCGGCAGACGCAGGGAAACTCGCGTGCCTTTCCCGGGTTCGCTTTCCGCGATGATGGTTCCGCCCTCTTGCCGGACCAGCCGGCGGGCAGTAGACAGGCCCAGGCCGTTGCCGCGCCCGGGACTCTTGGTAGTGAAGAAAGGCTCAAAGGCGCGATCCAGGGTCTCTGAATCCATGCCGCTACCGGTGTCAGCCACGGCGAGCTCAACCCACTGCGATTCTGATTCACCATTGATGGAAACGGGGTCGGTGCCGTTGCGCGTGCTGACGGCAATTCGGCCGCCGCCAGGCATGGCGTCACGGGCATTCAGCACCAGGTTTAGCAGGATTTGCTGGACTTGCGCCGGATCCATTTTCACCTGGCCCAGGTCGGCAGCCAGCGCAGTGCTGAGGACGATATTCTCGCCAATCATGCGGGTCAGCAGGTCTTCGATTGCGGTGATCGCATGGTTCAACACGAACGCGTGGCATTCTCCGGCGGGGGGCCGCGCCACCACCAGCAACTGCTGCACCATGGCGGTCCCCTGTTCGCCGGCCATGCGCATCTCCTGGACGTGACGGCGCGAGCGGCTATCCTCCCGTAGTTCCCCGAGCAACAGGTCGCAGTAGAGCATGATGCCGGTAAGCAGATTGTTGAAGTCGTGAGCGACTCCTCCCACCAAGCGGCCAACTGCCTCCATGCTTTGCTCCTCTCGTAGCCGCTTCTCGGCCTGCGCCTGCCGGCTGACGTCACGCGTGTGCATCACCTGAAACTCACATCCGCGCAGCTGGAAGCCTGCGCTGGTCACCTCAAGGTGCAGATGAGTGCCGTCTCTGCGGGTGTGAGCGAACTGCCCATCCGGACCGCTTTCGTCTTGTTCGCCCGCCCCGGCCCCGGTCTCGACCGCGAGCCAGGGCGCAGGGAACATATGCTCCACTTCTTTACCCTGGAGCTGCATCCGATCCGGGCATTCAAACATTTCGCACCACGCCGGATTCGCATACACCACCCGCCCGGAGGCAAGAATCGCCAAACTCCCGGGAAGAGCCTCGACCGCGGCCAGCAGGATGGCGGGATCGGGAGATCCGGCAATATTCGGCCGCAGCGGTACCATTGCGTTCATCATTTCAAGACCCACGACCCGCGCTTCTTCCCCCGTTCTGAACCAAGCCTTTTGAACCAGTCTCCATCGAACAGCTCGTCAATCGAAAGCATTAGGCCTAGAGCATGTTTCGGGAAAGCACCAAATGGGTGCGGCAACAGTGTCGAAAGGCTCATTCACTCCCGAATCGGGAAATCTGCTGCGACAAGTCTCCCGGCGGCACCCTCTCCATTTCGGGACTCTATGCGGACGGAGGTAATCTGGTAAGGGCAGCGGTCACAGCGTAATGTGACGGAAGAACATGGTTGAAATTCTGGCTGTCGATGATCTCCTGACGCTATCAAGCGCAGAGTGGCGGAAAAAATCGGCGGGCTCTCTCTGCTAACTTCGGGTAGCTTGCGACGGCTAAGTCCATGGCGCATTTCGCTTTGGCTCAGCCGTCTTGTTTGGGTGTGACGTGCAATCGTTTGCAGCATCCCGACCGCACACCATTGTCACCCTTTATCGGCTTGATTTTCAGGCTACATGTGGTACCTTTAACTTCCCTCCCCCCTGTGAATTCTTCCCCCTTTATAACTCACGATTAGCGGTCTGGCGGCTTGGTGTGAGCCGGGCCGGCCTAGGAACCAGAACCAAAAAGGGCCATGTAAGCGATGAATCGAAAGCAAGTTCTGTTAGCGGTTGCCGGAGTGTTGATTTCAGGTTTCGCAGCATGCGGTGGGGGTGGGTCCACTACTCGAAACGTGACCACTCCTCCAAGCTCATTCGAGGAATCCTTCCCCGATTCCAGCGGCACGGTGGAGACTTTCAGCCACCAGCAGATTGATAAGTCGGGTCCCTTCTTTGCCAAATTGGGGACCAACGATCGGAGCTGCGCCAGTTGTCATGATGCCGCGGATGGATGGAGTGTCACGCCCTCGCACCTGCAGCAGCGCTTCAACGACAGCCAGGGCACGGACCCGATATTCCGTACGATTGACGGCGCCAACTGCCCCAGCGACGACGTTTCAACTCTAGCAGCCGCCACTTCCGCGTACAGCCAGTTGCTGAATCATGGATTGATTCGCATGGCGCTGCCGGTGCCGGCAAGCGCCGAGTTCAGCATCGTTTCCATCACCGACCCTTACCAATGCCCGGAGACCACGGCCAGCCTGCCTGCGCTTTATCGGCGCCCTCTTCCTGCCACCAACCTGAAGTTCCTCAATGGCATTATGTGGGACGGCCGGGAGCCCGACCTGAAGACCCAGGCCCTCGACGCAACCATGGTCCATACCCAACCCGGTGGTCCGCCAACCGATGCTCAGTTACAACAGATCGTGAATCTCGAGTCCTCGCTGTTCACTGCCCAGGCGCTGGATAGCCTGGCCGGAGACCTTACGGCACAGGGCGCGAATGGCGGCCCGGTGTTCCTCTCCACCCAGCCCTTCTCCATGGGGATGAACTCCGGAACCGGGTTTGACCCCAATGCGTTTACCCTGTACACCAACTGGACTAATGCGAGCGGGAGCAACGCCGCGGCGCAGCAGTCCATCGCGCGGGGAGAGATGTTGTTCAATAATTTCCCGATGAGGATCACGGGCGTCCCGGGATTCAACGACGTTCTGGGCCAGACGCAGGTCAATGGCACGTGCACGACCTGCCACAACACTCCGAACGTGGGCAGTAGCTCGACCTTCGAGATGATGGATATCGGAACCGCTTCTCCCAAAGCCAACCTTCCTTCGTACCTGATCCTGTGCAACGACACTACGCAAGTAGTGACGACCGATCCGGGGCGGGCGATGGTGACCGGCAAATGTGCCGATATCAGCAAGGTCAAAGTCCCGAGCATGCGTGGCCTGGCCGCGCGCGCACCCTATTTCCACAATGGCACGGCAAATACCTTGCTCGACGTGGTCAACTTCTACGACCAGCGTTTCGGCATGCTGCTCACCGACGACCAAAAAGCCGACCTGGTGGCATTCATGAACGCCCTGTAAGAATCGTGTATGGGTGGGTGTGGGTCGGACACTCCTGGCCGACGCTTTCGCTGTTGCTCTTGCGGTTTGCTTCTGCAGTTTGCTCTTACAGTTTGCTTCCGTGCTCTGCTCCGCCCCTTCAAAATCCAAGTCAAAGGCGTCGGACAGGAGTGTCCGACCCATGCACTTTCGCTAGAGGGGCAAGGGCTGGGCAAGCCTGAAAGTCAGGCTCCGCTCGGGAGCGACCCCCACGTCCATGCTGCCCGTGGCATAGGTCGTCCCGGGAGCATCAACTGAAGCTCCCATGAGAGCGCCTTTTTTCCCGGCTCCGTCGCGCAGGATGGTCACGTTGCGCTGCTCGTGCGAGCCCCGCTTCATGAAGATGCTGGAAGTCTGTATGGGAATGAACTTGCCGTTGAGGGAGATCGCGGTCAGGGCCAGACGCAGGTAGCCCGGTTCCTGAAACTGGTCCGAGGCCCTGGCATCCAGTACCCTTCCCGTCAGCATGGTGCCGCGCGGCGCGAGCGTCTTCCCACGGAGGATAATGGGTTCATCCAGCACGGCTTCGAAGGGATCACCGGCGCGGGAACTGGCGCTCGAAAGAGACAATCTTACGTGGATGGTGACCGGCGTCCCGGCTGGGATGGCAGCAGGTTCCAAGGAACCGGTGGGAAAGATTCCGCCCTTGTCGGATGCGGCCTGAAAGGGTAAATGCTGGTCCGGGGCCAGACTCTCTTCAATTCCCGGGAGGCTCTCGCGTCGTGAACATCCGGCCAGAATCATTCCCATCAAGAGAACGCTGAACAGGGCAGCGTTCCACCAATTCCCACTCGACACCTTCATAAGAACAATCCTGCCGCGCGCAACCACTACCCGACAAGTCGCAAGCTGGATGCCATCTTGCCAGACCGATTTATCAGCCAGTTAAGGGCAGTGCGAGAGGTCGAGATGTAGTTATTGCCGGTATTATCGAGCTAGAGCGAAAAGACTACGGATAAGGGGCAGCCCGGAAAATCCGGTAGTGGCTCAGTTTGAAACGCCCGCATGACGTCATCGGCAACGGGTGGAGCAGGCCTTCAGGCCGGCATACCGCGACCGCCTCTTGCAGCGAGCTTCAGCCCCTGCGGCACCTCAGCGGCTGATGCCGCATGCTCTGCCTCGCCCTTATTGCAGCGCTAAAGCGCTGCTTCACCCAAAATCGCCCTGGCAGACCACCAGAATTTCAAACTGAGCCACTACCGGAAAATCGGTGAAGCTATTTTTGGTCCGTGGGATCTGAGTGCGTCTGGGAGGTTCTTGGCGGAAAAAAAGGAGGAGCGGTTGCCGCTCCTCCTTAGGATTAGACAGCGCTTAACTTTTTTGGCGATCGGCTAGTCGGAGGATCCACCAAGAGAAGCGCTGGCCGCTTCATTCTCGGGCTGGACGATCAGGCCATCAAACGGAGTCGCTCCCACAAAGCGTCCGCGGACTACACTGATGCGGCGCAGCGGGTACCCCGAATCGGGACCGCGATGCCAGCTGCGGCCGCTGTCCCGGCTCTCGAAGACCACTCCGGTGGCGTTGCTGGTGGCCAGAAGACGCTTCTTGCTCTGGTCATACGCGATGGAGCTGATGTTCTTGTCGGGAAGGCCATTCACGATATGCTCCCAGGTGGCGCCGGAATCGGAACTCCGGAAAGCGCCTTCGCGGGAAGCCACCAGGATTTCGCCTTCGGGCGTGAGCGTCACACCGTGAATGCTGGTGATATAGGAAGACAGGGGCGCCTGCTGCCAGGTCGCACCGTTATTTGAAGAGCAGAGAACGTTGGTGCGGGTGGCCGCAACCACCAGCTCGCCCTCCGACTGTACGGCAACGAAATCACTCTTGCCCATCACCGGACCGCCGGTCCAGGTCTTGCCCTGGTCGGAACTAATAAACAGTCCAGAGGAGGTGGCTGCGAGCCAGCGTTTAGGTGTGACTTCAATATCGCTCACGCGCGCGTCCAGAACAGAGCGAACCACCACTGCCGGCACTTTTGCCGCCTTCGTCCCCTTCTTGCCTTTCACGACCCGCGCCGCCGCCTTCTCGGTCACGATGGTATTGATCGGACGCCACTGGCTGGCATTACGATCAAGCAGGAAGATGCCCTTGTTGGTTCCGGCGATCAGGGCTCCGGTAGAAGTCTGCTGCAACGCGAAAACATCGCGTCCGCCCAGGCCAGCGCTCTTCTGCTGCCAGCTCTGTCCGCCGTCGCGAGTGGAGAAAACGCCGCCGAACTCGCGATCATTGACCACGCCCACTTGTATGCTGTTGGGATCGTTGTTGTCGGCCAGAATCGAGCTTACGTAGCGGTGCGTGTAGCCGTGGTTGGACGCCACAAAAGTCTGCGCCCCGTTGTCGCTGGCCAGGACGCCGCTGCGGTCGGTGGCCAGCAGCACCCGGCTCGAGTTGCGCGGATCCACCAGCACATCGTTCACCACGACTTCAGGATTGCTTACCCGCTTCCAGGTCTTGCCCGCATCCGCGGTCTTCCACAGACCCTCGGTGGTTCCGGCATAAACCGTGCCCGGATTGTTCGGATCCTGCTTCAGAACGCGGGTGCGGCGGGCGGAAAACGGAATGCCCTGCATCTTGCGGAACAGGTCGCCGGCGCTTTCGCTCTTGTAAATTCCAGAGCAGGCGCTGGCATACACCACCGCGGGATTAGTTGAGTCCACGATGACAGAGAACACGTCCGAGTCGTCGATCATGCCCTTGTTGATGCGATGCCAGTTGGCTCCGCTATCGTCGGTCTTCCATGCCAGGTGCCAGGTACCGGCATAAACTACGTCGGGATTCTTGGGATCAACCGCAATCGACTCGATGTTTTTCAGTTCGGTCTGGCTGGCGGGCGAAATCCGCTCCCAGCTGTTGCCGCCATTCTTGCTGCGGAAAACCCCATCGAGCGCACCGATGACCAGAACCTTGGAATCGTAGGGAGCGATGGCCAGGGCCCGCACCGACTTACCGTGCACGCCCGGAAGCGCTTCCCAGTTATTGCCGCCATCGTGCGAGCGAAACACGTCGCCAGCCTGCTGGTTCACGACGCTCCACGCCGAAACGTAAATGTGTTTGGGGTTCTGGGGATCGATAACGATGTGATCGAGCACATTGTCGTCGCCGCCGAGGTGAGCCAGGCGCGACCAGTTGTGTCCTCCGTCTGCGGACAGGAAAAGCGTTCCAGTGCTGGTCCCGAGATAAATGCGGTCGGGATTTTGCGGGTCGTAACTCAGACTCCGCACGTCGCCCCCGTCCGGGCCCAGGGCGGTCCACTGACCGGCCCACAGGGCAGAGGTGGAGAGCACTGCAATTGCCAATGTAATCAACCACTTAAAGGAATTCAGCCGGATCTTACGCGAAATCATAGGTGAATGTGCCCCTAGCGAAAAAATTATGCGCTCGCGGCTGAGATTGACAGCGTAATACGCTCTTTTCAAGTTACCGAAGGACAGACAAAAAAGGGCCGGTCGAGTACAAAACTCGGCCGGCCTGAATCAGCTAACCATCACTGGGCCTTTGGTTTAGCGGTCCTTTTCTTGGCTGGCGCGGGGTGATCGGGGACCGCCTTCACCACCGACTCATCTACTACTTCGGTGCCCGGAGCCGAGAAGGTCGCACCCGCCGGGACTACCCAGTACTCGGCAGTCTTGGTACCGGCGCTGCCGGTGCGCACTTCAATCCGGCTGGCATCGATGGCTTGCTTGGCTTCGCCACCGGATAGATAGGCCTTGGAATTGACGGCGCGTTCTCCCGCCAGGTTCTTGCGTTTCTCGCCGGGCTCGGCGTTGCCCACGATCACCAGTTTGGCATCGGGATCATGCTGCAGGCGCTGAGCAACGTCGTCCAGTACAGCCTTGCAAGTGTTGTCCACCCGCCACGGCTTCACCGGGTTGGGGAACTCGCACTCGCTCAGCTTGCTCGCCTCCGGCGGCGGTGGAGGCGGAACCTCTACCGTCACCTGGCTCGAAGCCGAGGCAGTGAGACCACGAGAATCGCTGCAGGTAGCGCTCACCGTGATGGGGCCGGCTGCGGCTCCGGTGGTGTTGAGAGTGGCGGTGCCGCCCTCACCTGAGATGCTGCCACCGCTGGCCGTCCAACCACTGATCGTGACCGGGACATTGTCCGGGCTGGTGCAGGTGCAGGTCACGGTTGAAGGCGTGCCCGCCTGTACCGATGTCGGATTGGCCGAGCAGGACATAGTCGGTGGATTCTTCGGCGGTTCCTTCACCGTGAAGGTGGCCGTGCAACTCGCCTCACCACCCTTTTTCACCTTGGGATCGGTGACGTGAGCCGTGACTGTGTAGCTGCCACCGGCAACTCCATTAGTGTCGACGGTTGCTGTGTTGTCCTTGCTGGTGACCTTTCCGCCGGTGCTGCCCCAACTGTAGCTCAGGTTGTGCTTGGGATTGAAGTTACTGGCGCTGGCAGTGGCCGTCACGGGCTCGCCCACCATTACTTCATTGGGCTGGATGGAGCAACTCGCGGCCGGTACCAGGGGCGTTCCAAAGCCCAAGTTGAAAACCAGTCCTGTGCGCAGCCGGACTCCATCCAGAGTGGGACGCCGCAAGTCCGGAAAGGCAGGAGAAACCTCATCGGAAAAATTGTGGTGTGCCCACACGTAGTCGGCCTCGAACAAACGTAACGAGAGCCGCCGCCAAAGATTGAGGTCCATTCCGCCACCAAGAATGGCGCCAAGACCGTTACTCGAGTCCACCAGCGGCACTGTCAGCCGGTTGTATCCCAGAAGGGTGTGGGCAAAGAAGGTGACGCCCTCATTGCGCCACGCAAAGCGAGGCCCGATCGAGATTGTGTTCTCGGTTCCATTTTTATTCTTGTTGCCGCCATAGTCGGCTTCCAGTCCCCAGTGGGAGGTAAAGTTGTAAGTAAAGCTGGCACCCGCTCCTTGAGGAATATCGCCCATCTTCTGGGCCACGGGCGTAGTCGGCGGGTGGAACGGCGATGGCACCGTGGCGCCTGGATGCAGCCATTGATAGCCCGCAAAGACTTCAGCTTTCGGGGTCTCTTGTTCCTGCGCTACCGCCGCGATTGATACCGATGCCACAAGCAATAAACTCCAAAAAATGCCAAGCAGCGACCTACGAAGTGACATGCCATCCTCCAAAAAATCAGTAAGTAAAAACTTAGCGTCCACGCTTAGAGCATTAGGTTGCCACCGGGAGTTGGCGTGGGAAGCAAATACCGAAATCAGGTCTGGCCAGTAATTCTACCCCAGACGAGAGTCAAAGCAAGCGCTCGGCGAACCTTTTAATCAACTAACTGGGTGCTGCTAAGTGTCTCAGATTGATATACTCCCGGCTTGTCCGCCTGCCATCCGGCTTGCCCGTCGCAGGCATCTGAGATGGCGGATTCGGCTTCCGCACGGAGAAATAAATGCCAAACCTCAGCGCCTGCTTGCAGCCGGGCCGGAAAGCCTAAATAATGCTGTCAGCCCTTATGAACCATGAAAGAGTACTGATCGTCGAGGACGAGGAAAACGAAAGGACTGGCCTAGCCGAACTGGTCACTGGCTGGGGGTACCGCGCCGAAACCGCGAAAGATGGGGCGGAGGGGCTGGAAAAAGTTACCTCCTGGGCGCCTTCCATCGTGGTCACGGACATGAAGATGCCGCGCATGGGCGGCCTGGAGCTTCTGGAAAAGCTGGCCACCGATGCGCAGACCATGGCGGTGGTGGTGGTGACCGCGCAGGGCACGATTGATAGCGCTGTGCAGGCCATGCGCATGGGCGCGTATGACTACATCACCAAGCCCATCGACACCAATCGGCTGCGCACCATCCTGCAAAATGCGGCCGCCCTGTTGGGGACCCGCGCCGAACTCGAAGTCACGCGGCGCAAGCTGCGCGACGCAGGTTCGCTGGGAAGCCTGATCGGATCGTCCAAGAAAATGCAGGAAATATTTCATCTCATTGAAATGGTCTCACCCAGCACCGCCTCGGTATTGATCACCGGTGCCAGCGGCACCGGAAAGGAACTGGTGGCGCGTACGGTTCATGAACTCAGCCCACGCCGGAACAAACCGTTCGTTCCCATCAACTGTGCGGCCATTCCCGAGACTCTGATCGAAAGTGAAATATTTGGCCACGAAAAAGGGGCCTTCACCGGGGCCCTGGAGCGGCGCACCGGATGCTTCGAGCTGGCGGAAGGTGGAACGCTGCTGCTGGATGAGATCGGCGAGATGCCGGTGGCCACGCAGGCCAAGCTGCTGCGCGTGCTCGAAGACCGCAAATTGCGCCGGTTGGGCAGCAAGGTGGAGACCACGGTGGACGTTCGGGTTCTCGCCGCCACCAACAAAGTTCCCGAAGAAGCAGTCGCGCGGGGCGAACTGCGCAACGATCTTTATTATCGCCTAAACGTCTTCAACATTCACATGCCGCCGCTGCGTGAGCACAAAGAGGACGTCCCGGAACTGGTGCAGGCCCTGCTGGCTGACATGAACGAGAAACATGGACGCAAGGTCGCCGGGGTGAGCGAGGCTGTCCTCAACGCGTTTCAGAATTACTCCTGGCCGGGCAATGTGCGCGAAATGCGCAACACCCTGGAGCGGGCCATCATCGTGTGCGACGGAGCGGTGGTCGAAACCAAGCATCTGCCCCCGGGGTTCGGACAATCCAGCCTGCGCAGTCCAACCGAGGACTCCGACACGGTGCGCCTGGGCGTAGGAACCACGGTGGAAGAAGCGGAGAAGCTGCTGATCCTGAAAACCCTTGAGGCCACGAACAACAACAAGACCAGGGCCGCGGAGATTCTGGCCATCAGCTTGAAGACTCTGCACAATAAGCTCAAGGAATACGGCAACGCCCCGGCCGACGCGGCCCTGGCGAGGGAAGAGTGAAGTAAGCGCTTGGCAATTGGCCAGCCCCTAAGTTGGCTAGGTGCCAAGGCCCAAATGCAGCACCTGCCCTATGCGGCGAAAAACCAAAATCGTATTGGCCATCACCTTCATGGTGGCCGTGCTGGCCACGGCATTTTCCTATATCTACATTTCGGAATTGCTGCGCCAGCGTGTGACCACGGCGCGGGAGTCCGCGGCCCAGCTGACTTCCAACCTGGCCTATCTGGCCGCGAACGCCGCTCCCGATTTGAGCAGCACCAAGGTGGACACCACCAATCCGCAGGCCATGCGGCGGGCAGTGGCGTACTACCTGGGAACCGATCGTGACCTGAATAATTTTCTTGAATCGGTGGTGGGAACCTGGCCCATCATTTACGACGCGGCTATCGTCAATAGCGACGGCAAGGCCATCCTGCACACCAATCCCGACCTGGTGGGCAAGGAGGTCCCCGACCGGCCTGACTTCCACCTGGTGGAGAACGCCAACTTTCGCCGGCAGTTCCGCATGGTGTACAACCCGCCTACCGTGTACGACGTGCGCATACCTCTGCAACTGGATGGGGCCCGCTTCGGCAGCATCCGGGTGGGGGTATCGACGGTATTCCTGAAGAACGAGCTGACGCCCCGGTTGCAGCAGGCGGTGGTTTTCTCCAGCATCGCAATTTTTCTTTCTCTGCTCCTCGCGGCCGGGCTCTCGCATATTGCCCTGGGTCCGCTGGAACAGATCAGCCGCAGTCTGGACAGCGTCACCGCCGGCACTGCAGAAACAGTCAGCGACCCCGAGGCGGTTCACGACGAGTATGGAATGGTGAGCCTCAAGATCGCCCACCTGGGCCGCCAGATGCGCGATGCCAAGGAAATTTTTTCCGCCCTGAAAGACAACGTCGACCAGATCATGGGGAACCTGCAGGACGGTCTGATGCTGTTCACTCGCGACTTGCGGGTCGTTCTGGTAAGCGCCTCGGTGGAACGCTTCATGGGACGGCCGCGGCGTGAATTGCTGGGCCATGCGGCCAGGGAGATTTTTTCTCCCGAATCGGAGTTCGGGGCGCTACTTCTGCAATCCTTTGAGCGGCGCAGCCCGATTGCTCCGCGAGAGATCGAATTCCCCAGCGGTAAGCGGGTACAGATATCTCTCGACTTCATCCGCGAAAAAGAAACTCCGATCGGCGCTCTGCTCACCATGCGCGATGCGGAGTCAGTCCGCCGCATCGAAGACGAGATTGAGATGTCGCGCCGGCTTTCCGCCACTGGCAGGATCACCAAGGGCGTGGCGCACGAAGTCAAGAACCCGATCAACGCCATTGTCCTGCACCTGCAGTTACTGCAGGGCAAGCTGCGGCAAGTCGATCCGGACACGCGCCGACACATGGATATCATCGGAAGCGAAATACACCGGCTGGATCGGGTGGTGCAGATCCTGGTGGATTTCACCCGCCCCCGCGATCTTCACCTCGAGGAAACAGATCTGCGCCGCCTGCTGGAGGATGGCGTCCAGCTGGCCGGACCCGATGCCAGCCGGCACGGGGTGGCGATCACCTGTGAGCTTCCGGCCCAGCCCTTGACGGTAAAGGTAGATACCGATTTCATCAAGCAGGCCATGCTCAACGTCGTGCTCAACGGGGTCCAGGCTATGCCTGAAGGAGGCAAGCTGACGATTTCAGCCCGGTGCGAGGACGACATGGTGGTCACGGAGATCCGCGACCAGGGCAACGGCATTCCAGCCGATGCCCAGGACAAGATCTTTGAGCTGTACTTCACGACCAAGAAGGACGGGACCGGCATCGGGTTGGCGCAGACTTATCAGATTCTGCAATGGCACTATGGATCGGTTGACTTCGAATCGGTCGAGGGCCAGGGCACAACCTTTCGCCTGCGCCTGCCGCTGGTCCAGTCCCGCTCGAACGCCCTGCAGGAAGCCGCAACTCGGAGCTAAAGGGTAACCGACAGTGAATGTCGCGTGAATTTCTGGACAGAGCACAATCAGAATCGCACCCGGACGTTAGAATTCCGGGTAAGCATGACCGGTAGTTAGTGGCATCCAATTTTGAGATGAGTATGTATCTGGCCGTCATTCTCGGAATTTGTACGCTGACGACTCCTTCAGTCGCGGCCACCGGGGTGTGGACACAGCTTCCGCAACTGAATCAGGAAACTCAGCCGACTCCGGAAGCAAGGCCAGCGGGCTCTCCCCAGGAATCCCCACCGGCAAGTCCAGCGGCCGGGCCTGCGAAACCCAGCCCGGAACCTCAGCCCCAGTCGGAGACGAAAGCGCCGCCGGAACCGCAGCAAGCGCAGCCGGAGGCTACTGAGAAGAAGCCGGAATCCAAAGCCCCCGCAGCCCAGAAGACGACCAGCCAGCACCACCACCGAAAGAAGGCTCCCAGCGCTTCCAGCGCTACGGCGGAGAAGAAAGTTGTACGCAACGGCGGCACGGTCGATCCCGTGGTCCAGCTCGGCCCGACCATCAGCGCAGAGCAGGCCTCCAGCCAGCGCCAAAGCACAGCCCAGTTGCTGGCGGCGACAGAAGATAACCTGAAGCAGATCTCCTCCCGCCAGCTGAACTCAACCCAGCAGGACAGCGTCAGCCAGATTCGCAAATACATGGAGCAGGCCAACGCCGCCGAGGCCGCAGGAGACGTGCAGCGCGCACAGAATCTCGCGTCGAAAGCTCTGTTGCTGTCGGATGATTTGCTCAAGCATTGAGGGAGAGCGGGTCTGGCTTCTGGCTACTGGCTTCGCCGACGTACTTCCCCACACCCCACGAATGTCATCCCGAGCGAGCTCGACTGTCCGCTGGCGGACGGTCCAGCGAGTCGAAGGACCCCTACCGTCACAAGGCTCTCGAGGATCGCGTTGCGCATCCCCGACGGCATGGCGGCAGCCAGGCAGAATGCGAGGCCGAAATTTGCGTCAGGCAGAGGTCCATCGACCGCGCAGGCATTCGCGGGGCTCCTACTGCGCTCTGGATGACAGGGCCTTATTTTCCCTTGGCGCGGGCTGCGTTCACTTTGGCCAACAGGTCTTGCGAGAGCGGTTGAACCGGTCCGGGAATCTTTACCGCCTCCATCAATACCTCACGGGCTTCGGTGACCCGGCTGATCTTGGCGTAGGCGTAGCCGAGGCGATAAAGCGCGACCGCATACTGCTGGTCGTCCAGTCCTTTGAGCAGCGCAGTGGCGGACTTCAACTCTGCAATCGATGCCGCGGTTTTGTCCTGCTTCATGTCAGCATAGCCCAGAGTGGAATGTGCAACTCCCGCCGAGAGCTTGCGCGTGCGGTCTGCGTCCGGAGCGTCTGCCTTGGCCGCCTCCACCGCCCTCTGCGCATAGGCAGCGCCCTTGGCCACGCTCCCAGGTTTGGGATCTTCGACGTAAGTCCCAGCCAGAAGCAGCAGCGCGGCCAGGTTATTGGGATTCGCCGCTAACGCTCTTTCGCCGAAAGCCACCACCCGGGACGTATCTTTGAGCTCAGAAAGCGACATCATGGCGTAGGAAGCAACCGATTCGTCAAAGCGCGATTTGGGAAAGGCAGGGGTAAAACGATCAATGTAGCTCATGCGCGTCTTGGCGTTGGTTTCATCGACAATCACATTGAAGGCAGCCGCCTCCAGAAATTCGTATGAATTCTTGGCCGAACTCTTCTGTTCTTCAGTCCTTGTGGCGAAATCCTGGTCGCTCATGCCTTCCGGCTTGGTCTTGCCGATGGAGTTATAAACTTCGCCGCCGCGCACCGAGTAGTCCAACAGCTTGGCATTGTTTTTCATCTGCTGCGCGATGCTGGCCTGGGAGACGAGAATATCGAGACTGTGGGGCGCGCTGGCCAACGCCTTGTCGCCGTAATCGAGCGCCTTCTGCAAGTCGCCGGTACCCTGATAGGCCTGCGCCAGCTGCCAGTTGCCATAAGCCACAGCCGCCGGATTAGAAGCGAATTGCTTCAGGAAATCCTCGTACATGGCCAGCTTCTTTTGATCATCCGGCTCTTTAGTGATGGCTTGCAGCGCCTGGTCTTCCGGCGTACCCGCCGGAATCACAATGGGTTCGATCTGGGCCGGGGAAAGGAGGGCAACCACGAACAGGAAAGTAACCGGCAGGACGGACCAGCGACCGTGCTTCATACGTCACCTCCGGAATGGCGTCGGCATCGTAGCGCTGAAGGGCAGGACTATGCAAGCGTTGAGGCGGCTCGCTAGTGGCTCAGTTTGAAATTCTGGTGGTCTGCCAGGGCGATTTTGGGAGGTGCAGCGCTTTAGCGCTGCCATCAGGGCAACGCAGAGCATGCGGCTTCAGCCGCTGAGGTACCGCAAGGGCTGAAGCCCCCTGCAAGAGACGGTCGCGGTATGCAGGCCTGACGGCCTGCTCCACCCGTTGCCGATGACGTCATGCGGGCGTTTCAAACTCAGCCACTATCGGCGGCTCGTGCAGGGCCGGGTATTGGACTCGGCCAGGTCGAGCCCCAGCGCGCCTTCGGCTCGGACGCGTCCGCGCGAAGAAATAGTCGAGCTGCGCTCGACCGGGCGGGTGAGGGCACCGGCCCCTACACAGCCCCTGTGCTAGTCTTTTGCTCATGGGGGAACGCGAGCGGACGGACTCGCCGGCAGTCGCAAAGAATTCAGCTGAAGGCACGTCGCGATCCTGGACGCACTCCATATTCTTCATTGTTCTGATCGCCTTCCTGCTTCGTCTGGCGGTCATCACCATCGGCCACACTTACCGCATCACACACCGTCGCGACCACTTCCAGTTTGGATGGGAAATGGGGCGCATCGCCCGTTCGATCGCCACCGGGCAGGGCTTCAGCTCGCCCACAGATCTATCCACCGGGCCCAGCGCCTGGGCGCCGCCGGTTTATCCCTACATCCTGGCCGGCGTGTTTAAGCTGTTTGGGGTTTACAGCAATCTTTCCGGCTGGGTCATCCTGGCTTTCAACAGCATTTTTTCGGCGCTGACTTGTCTGACGCTTTACCGCATTGGAGAGAATATCTACGGCGAGGCCGTCGCCCGGGCCACCGCCTGGACCTGGGCGCTATTTCCCTATGCCATCTACTGGCCAGTACGAGTGGTCTGGGAGATGAGCCTCAGCGCCTACCTGTTGAGCCTGGCCTTCCTGCTTACCTTGCGCATGGCAGATGCGCCGCCGCGGCCGCGAACCTGGATCGGATTCGGGCTGCTGTGGGGTGTGCTGGCCCTTACCAATACGGCGGTGCTTTCGATGCTGCCGTTTTGTCTGCTGTATCTGGCATGGCGTTTGCCGTTGCGCTCCCGGCAGTTGGTGGGATCTGCACTGTGCATTCTGGCGGCGGGACTGGTGGTCAGCCCCTGGCTGGTCCGCAATTATGACGTCTTCGGCAAATTCGTTTTTGTTCGCGACAATCTGGCACTCGAAATACACATGGCCAACAATGACCAGTCCAACGGGTTGTGGACCCGGGGCGAGCATCCCGGCAACGATCCCGAAGCCATGCGCCGGTTTCAGGAGTTGGGTGAAATCCCCTTCATGCAGGAGAAGCAGCAGCAGGTCCGAGAATTCATCCAGGAGCATCCTGGAGAATTTCTTCGCTTCACTCTGGAGCGCGTTCTCTACTTCTGGATTGGACCTCCCCAGGCCAACATCGTCGCCGGCTATGACCTGATGATTGCCCGCCATCTCATGTTCATTCTTCCCGCAGCCTTCGCCTTCGCGGGATTGTGGTTGACCCTGGAACACAGAAAGCCGGGAGGATTTCTCCTGGCCTGCTTTCTGCTGATCTACCCTCTGCCCTACTACCTCGTAAACCCGTTCCCGCGTTATAAGCATGCAATCGAACCGGAGATCATCCTGCTCGCAGTGTACTTACTTTGGGAAGCCAGCCGGGTGCAGATCCGTTGGCCGCCCCGCCCCAAACCTTCGTGAAAGCGATTCTTTGCGTCCTTTTGCAGAGTTCGCCCGTTGCGGTTAAGAACACTTCCCGAAAAAGGGCGCAAAGAAAACAGAACTCGCCCCCGCCAGCCTCATCCGGTTGGAGAGTCCTGCGTCATCGTTTACATTTGAAGCATGCGTGCCATCCTGCAGAAACGGGCGCTGCGTCTTGTTTTCGGCGCCAACATGATCTCCATGCTGGGCAGCGGCATGAATTCGGCCGCCGTGGCCTGGTACATCCTGCAGGCCACCCATTCGGAAGTCGCGCTGGGAACATTTGCGGTGCTGCAGACCCTGCCTGCCATGCTGATGCTGCCGTTCACCGGTGTCCTCATCGACCGCGAGGACCGGCGCCGGCTGGTAATGATGCTGGACGCTGCCCGCGCGATCATCATTCTGGTGGTTGCAATCCTCTCCTTCACCGGCAAAGTAAAAGTCTGGCAACTTTACTTGATGAATACTTTGGTTGCGGCGGGCTTCTGGATGTTCTGGCCGACCATCACCGCTCTGATTCAGGAATTGACTCCGGGAGAAGAGTTTGTCCACGCCAATACATTTCTGCTGGCGGGCATCCAGGGCGGGTGGCTGATTGCCGGATCGATCGTGGGATTCGTCTACAACCACATCGGCCTGGGCGGGGTATTGCTGATTGACTTTTCCACTTATCTGGCGTCGTTCCTGCTTTATCTGGGAGTGCGCAAGGGACGCCACGTCGTGCCCCGGCCGGCGGAACTGCGAGCCGACATCATCGCCGCCGAAACCGCGGTGGAGCGCTTCGTGCGTGAGATGCGCGAAGGCATCGATTTTCTTCGCGGCCACTCCTCGGTAGTCACACTGGGAATCAGTTGGGCGCTTTTCCTGGGCGCGATGATGACCGGAGTGGTGGTAACCGCACCGCTGAGCGACGAGGTGTTTCACGCCGGCGCCGTCGGTTATGGCTGGCTGAACGCGGGTTGGGGCACGGGCGCGTTTCTGAGCGCGCTCTACACCCCCGCCCTCATCGCGTGGGTGGGGGCGCGCCGTTCCATTGCGATTTCCATGGGCGTACTGGCGCTTGCCATGACCGTCGCGCCACTCTCGCCCTGGCTGGTGGCGGCAGTCGCGATCTACGCCATCATGGGTTCGGGCCGTGGCATCAGTGGCGTCGCCATGAACACCAGCATCATGGAACAGGTGCCCCGGCACTTTATGGGACGGGTACAGAATACGTTCTACTTCGCCGGGACCATGCTGCAGATTGCCTTGGGATTTCTGGTCGGCGCGGTCGCACAATGGAACCTGGTCGCGGGCTTTTCGATCATCGGGATGGTGTACGCGGTGGCCTTTGTCACGGCGGTGTGGCCGGTGGCGGCAACGACGCCGGTCTGCGAGGTTGAGCCAGATGGAGGCGGATAATTTGCGATTGGGGATTTCAGATGTCAGATCTTAGTTCTGGGTTCCTGGTTGCCTTCAATCTGAAATCTCAAATCTACAATCTGAAATCTTCCTTCGGGCTTCTTTCCATCTGCCTCAAGCTGGTATGCTTTCCCGTTCCAGCTTAGCCCAGGAGACTTGCATGTCATCCAGCCTCGAAGGTCGAGTTGCGGTTGTTTTCGGAGTGGCCAACAAAAGGTCAATCGCCTGGTCGATCGCGCAAGGGCTGCACCATGCGGGCGCGAAAGTGGCTATCACCTACCAGAATGAGCGTCTGGAAATGGAAGCCAGGGAGTTGATCGCTTCGCTGCCGCGTGCGGAAGGCTTCATGTGCGACGTGTCCGATGATGCAGCCATCGACCGCTTGTTTGTCCAACTCAAGGAACGCTACGGCAAGTTGCATGTGCTGGTGCACAGCGTGGCGTTTGCTCCCGCTGAGGAACTGAAGGGCGAGTTCGTGGCTACCACGCGCGAAGGCTTCCGCATTGCCCACGACGTCAGCGTCTATTCTCTGGTCGCGCTGGCTCGCGCCGCATCCCCGCTGATGGAAGATGGCGGCAGCATCATCACCATGACTTACTACGGAGCGGAGCGGGTCGTGCCTCGTTACAACGTCATGGGCGTGGCCAAGGCCGCGCTTGAATGCAGCGTCCGCTACCTGGCTTATGACCTGGGCAAAAAGAAGATCCGGGTCAACGCCATCTCCGCAGGCCCGATCAAGACCCTGGCGGCACGTGGCATTTCCGGTCTCAGCGACATGCTGAAGGCGCATGCCGAGCGGGCTCCTTTGCAGCGCAATGTGGATGTGAACGAAGTGGGCGCGACGGGCGTGTTTCTGGCTTCGGATGCCAGTTCCGGCATCACTGGCGAGGTGATCTACGTGGACTGCGGCTATAACATTATGGGGTTTTGAGCTGTCATTCCGCGCAGGGAAACTACAGTAGCCTACGGCTTGCGCTTCCGGCCGAGAAATTTGCGCTTGATGTCAGGACAAAACTCCTTCAGCACATTGAAGCCGGCATCGAAGGCAAACTGAATGCTGACGCGCTCGGCCACGTCGGAAAAATCTCTTTCGCTTTTGGGATAGTAAGTTACGGCCAGGGCGGATGAAGAAAAACTCCCCAACATTTCCGAGACATTGAACGCCTTTCGCCCGGAATCCTGGCGCGTCACCAGGACACGGCTCACTGCATATCCCATGCGGTGGGAGAGACCTCCATCGCCGAGGCGGTAGTACCGCGGGTCCTGGCGCAATAGAGAGGGATACAGGCCGGTGATAAAGACGGCGGCGGTCAGACCGTCCGCAAAACCAGCACCGTACCGTTTGCCATAACCCTCCGCGCCCTGTCCATATTCACTGGGACTGTTCCGCGCCTGGTTCACCCCGGCTTCCCCAGCCACAAATACAAAAGTGTAAGGATTGAGATACTGCACCGCGAGTCTGAATTTCTGGCCGCTGGTTAACGTTGGCGGGTTCATCCCGGCATCGACCAGCCCGTAAGCGGGCACGATACCGAACATTCGGTCCTGCCCTGACGGCTGGGTGGAGGAGTCAGCCCGCGTCGGCGCTTGATTCTGGCTGGCGCCATCTTTGTCCCTGGCCGAGGGCGCGTCCTGCGAGCGACAGACTGGAGCGCTTGTTACCATCGTCGCCAAGGTGAAGGCGAGGACAATCCCGAGCTCAATCCGGCTGGCCGGAAGTACCCTGGCCGAGAGAAGTGAACGGGCAAACCTGGGAAGCAACGACTTAGGTACTGGTGATCCGGATGCGCCGGTCGTTTTCAGAACTTCGTCCTGGTTCAGCGAGTTGTTCATTCACTTTCTCCAGCGTAATTTCCACATCTCGCTCGCGCTCAAAGCGTGGGAACTTCTCTCCCCACTCTATCAGGAGAATGCTGTTGTCAGCGATGAGGTCATCGAGCCCCAGGGTTTCCAGTTGGCGCGGCGTATCGATACGATACAAGTCGATGTGATAAAGGTTAGCTTGAGGACCGCGATATTCGTGGATCAAGGTAAAGGTTGGGCTGGTGACATCCTCCGCGGACGCGGCCTGGAAAGCTTCGGCAATGCCTTTGACCAACGTGGTCTTACCCGCTCCCAGATCGCCGCGCAGCAGCACCAGTTTCGGCGGTGCGAGCATTCCGGCCAGAGTACGGCCGAGCGCGGTAGTCTCTTCAGCGGAATGAGTGACGAATTCCTGCGTGGCCATGCTGATCGAGAGCGAATGACCAGTATAGCGATTCCCCTCCCGAGAACGGACGATGACAAATTCGGCCGTGCCATGGGGCCGCGAATGGGTTGGCGAGAATGGAAAGAACGTGACGGAGAAGGGTACGAATGGGAAGCGCACGACAGGGAAGGGCACGACTTAAGTCGTGCCGCACTCGGCTGAATGTGGGGACGGTTTCAGCCGCTGAGGACCGCTTTGGAGCGCGCCACTCTCAGACTGACTTTGGCGCGGTCCACTGGCTGGACCTGATTCCCTGAAAGCTTCGGTCCGCAGCCGAATCCACCACCATGCGCAAGGCGCGATGGTCGTCGTCGCCGAGCGCAACGAAGCGGAAGGGCTGCAGTGCACCGTTGGTGGCTGCCCGCACCGGCGTGAGCATTTCCGCCATGCCTCGTACCGGACCAGATTGAGTCTGAAAAGCGACTTCGACAAAATCTCCCTGGCTGAGAGATTTAGCCAGCCGTAACAGACCGCCGGTGACGGAGATCGTTTGGAGTTTGGCTTTGGCGCGCTTACCGTCTTCCAACATGACTAAGGCCAGGATCGAACCGCCAAGCTGGATACGTGGCGAACGGCGCTGAGGATGCACTTGGGGAAAGTGAGTCATGACAACAACACTATTCTTATCGCCATCGGCCGGGCAGGTTACGGAAGGCATATGTACGGATACCGCGGTGAAAAATCGGCGGAAACAGCTAAGTCCCCTTGGACTCATTGAGATGGGACGCCTCAAAAAGATCGTAACCGGCCAAGAGGACGATCTGGGTTGCCCGTAGCTGTATCAATAACCAGCGCAGGATACGCCCCGCCCGGGATTTTTCCGGCTCAATTCCTACCCCATGCTGTCGTTGACAGGAGGAGGGAAAGAGAGAGTCGCACAGCGCTTGATCTGCCCTACCCTCTGCGAATGTCGGAGGTGGGAGACGATGCGCTCAACCTCTTGAGGTTCTGACTTTATCCTTGCCAGTCCAGTGTAATGCAAACGGATTAGAACCCTGCGCTGTGCAGGTCGCACGGGTTCCCACCCTCTGAAAACCGCAGAGGGTAGGGCAGCCTCATTTAGAATTAGGTCGAGAAAAATCAAAAGCGAGGGTGGGCCAGCCCCCTGGACACACTGGCTGGTGTGGCCAGGGCAATTCCATAATTTTCACCGACGGTTCTCCGCTTTTCATGCGGGACATTGGCAACCAGAAAGTCTATGCGCTGGATTTTGAAGATCCATGACTGTGTAAGGGACGCCCAGGGTCAGGTGCCGATATAGACAAGCGCCTCCTGCGCCGCTTGCCGTGTCCGGCGGAATGCCTCCGGCAGCGCTGTGAGCAGATCGGTCGCGACCAGCGAGTGCTCGCCCATGCTCTCTCGCGCCACATCGCCAGCCAGACCGTGAAGGTGGACCGCGGCGATCACTGCGTCGGCGATGTGGTCCGGATGCTGCGCCATCAGGCCCGCGACCATGCCGGTCAAAATGTCGCCGGTGCCTCCCGTCGCCATGCCGGGATTTCCCGTGGTGTTCACCCAAACCGTGCCATCGGGCTGCGCAATCAGGGTGCGGTGTCCTTTGAGCACGACGACCAATCCGTGCTCGCGGGCGAATGTCCGCGCCACATTCAGCCGGTCATGCTGTACGGCGGGAACGGTGGAACCGGCGAGCCGCGCCATCTCGCCAGGATGCGGCGTGATGACGAGATGGCCCGGACTGCTGTTCAACTCGCTGGCCCGGCCTTCGAAGGCATTGAGGCCGTCCGCGTCGAGGACAATGGGAACTTTGTATTTCTTGACTACGCTCCGCACCAACCCGGAAGTCTCAGGGTGCCGCGAAATGCCCGGCCCAACCGCCAGCACAGTCTTGGCTTTTACCAGCGTGTCCAGGCGGCCTTGTTCAAGCGAAGCCAGAGCAATGCTGCCGGCGTCCGTCTCCTCGAGCGGCTCAGTCATGAGTTCGGGATGAAAACCGGCGACGGTCGCCAGCACGGACTTCGCAGTGGCCACCGTGGACAAACCGGCGCCGGCGCGCAGCACGGCCATACCGGCCATGGCCGCTGCTCCCGCTTTACCCGTGGATCCACCCAGTACCAGCACGTGGCCAAAATCTCCCTTGTTGGACGCTGCCGAGCGGGGACCGATCAACGGCGCGACATCCCGCGCAGCAATCAGGTTGAGCTGCAGAGAGGAAATGACAGCCTCATCCGGCGAGCCAATTGGCGCCACCACCGTCGGCCCCGTGGTCAGCATTCCGAAAACATGGGCGGGTCGAGGAGCAGTAAAAGTGATCACTGCATCGACCTTGGCCACGGCGCCCACCTGCTCGCCCATCACGTCAGCATCGGCACCGGATGGAATGTCCACCGCCACGGCAGGAGCGCGGCTCGCGTTCAACGCGGCAATCCCTTCGGCATACAGCCCGCTCACGGGCGGACGGAAGCCGGTACCGAGGACGGCATCCACCAGCACATCCGCATTGAAAACGGCGCGGGCGAGTTCCGTCTTCAACTGCTCTTTTTCCGACACCACAACCGCCGGCACGGGGAGCCTGGTAAACATTTCGGCCGCATCGCCTCGCAACTCGGAACGCTCCGCCAGCAACAGCACACGCACGTCGCAGCCGGCTTCATGCAGCTTGCGGGCTGCGACAAATCCGTCTCCGCCGTTGTTTCCCTTTCCGCAAATTATGCCAACAGATTCCGCCGGGGAATACTGCGACAGGACGAACGCCGCCACAGCGGCGCCCGCGTTGTCCATTAGGGTCAGTGAGGGAACGCCAAAGCGCTCGCTGGTGACCCGGTCGATGTTACGCATTTCCGCTGCCGTGACGATCTTCATGGCTGGGCCGCGGCCATTCGTTCCAACTGCCGCAGTTGGGAGGATTCGCCCATGGCGATCAGGTAGTCGCCGGCTTCGATGCGGTCTTCCGGCGAGGGATTGAAATCCATTTTCTTTTCCCGCTTGATGGCGAGAATGACCGCGCCGCAATCCTGCCGGATGCGGGAGGTTTCGATGGTCTTGCCTGCGACCGTGGACGCGTCCGCCACACAGATCTCCCCGATCTCGAGATCCATGTCAAGGTGAGCCGTGGCGGAATCGAGAAAGCTCGTTACGTGGGGCTGCAGAAAGGAACGGGCGATGCGCTGTCCGGCGAACAGGTAAGGCAAGACCACTGAATCAGCGCCGGCCTTGAGCAGCCGCTTTTCCGCATCTTCTTCGCTGGCGCGGGCAATGATCATCAGCTGGGGATTCAGCTCGCGGGCGGTGAGCACGATGTAAAGATTGGTGGCGTCGGTGGTGGTTGCAGCGACCAGGCCACGGGCGCGTTCGATATGGACCTCGCGCAGGGTGTGCCCCTGGGTGGCATCACCGGCCAGAATCAGCCAATCGCCTTCGAACTTTAGTGCCCGGTCCACACTCTGATCGATAATGACGAACGGCACCCGCTTGTGGGCCAGCTCCCGCGCGGCACTGCGGCCCACGCGGCCGGCGCCGCAAATGATGTAGTGATCGGAGAGCCGGCTGATCTCGCGCTCCATTTTCCGCCTTCCGAAGAAGCTGCTCAGCTCGAATTCTAGCAAAGCCTGGGTCAGCGACCCGATGCCAAGAAATACCAGCGACACGCCCACGATGATCAGGCCGACGTTAAACACGCGTCCGGCATGCGAGAGAGGATGGATTTCCTGGTATCCGATGGTGGTGAAGGTCGTGATCACCATGTAGAAGCCATCGAACCACGACCAGCCCTCGATGAAGTGAAAGCCGGCGGTGCCCGCAAGCGTGAGCCCGAGCAGGGCCGCGCCGATCAGCCGCAGATTGCGGAAGGCCTTCATCTGGTCGCTAGTCGTTGCTCTTAGCCCTTCGTCGTTGGTCATCTGGACGGACGACTAAAGCTCAACGACTATAAAACAAAAGGGCCCTCCCCGCTGAGCGGAAGGGCCGTGGAAACCATATGGTCGGAAGCTCAGGCAGTCACGGACGGAGTCGGCTTAGGCTTTTGAGAAGCGGCAGCCGCCACCTGCACCCGGCTATGATGGCGTCCGTAGCCAAAGTACACGGCCATGCCGATGACGAGCCAGATAATCAGCCGCAGCCAAGTATCGCCCGGCAAGCTGGCCATCATCAGGCCAGAAATCAGGATTCCCATGATGGGCACGAACGGGACCCAGGGTGTTTTGAAAGGACGAGCCAGGTTCGGACGCCGGACGCGCAGTATCCAGACGCCCGCACAAACGATCACGAATGCCAGCAGCGTGCCGATGCTTACCAGTTCGCCCAGAATCCCGATCGGGATCACCGAAGCGAAAACCGCTACGAAAACGCCCACGATAATGCTGGAGATCCAGGGCGTGCGGAAGCGGGGATGAACCGCTCCGGCCCACTCGGGCAACAAGCCGTCTCGCGACATGGAGAAGAACACGCGCGACTGGCCCAGCAGCATCACCAACATCACGCTACCCAGTCCGGCGATGGCGCCCAGTTTTACCAGAATGCTGCCCCAGCGAACCCCGGTACTGTCGATTCCAACCGCCACCGGATCGGGGACATTCAACGTAGTATAGGAAACAACCCCAGTCAGCAGTCCCGACACCAGGATGTACAGGATGGTACAAATTACCAGCGAGCCCAGAATGCCGATGGGCATATCGCGCTGAGGGTTCTTCGCTTCCTGGGCCGCCGTGGAGACCGCGTCGAACCCGATGTAGGCAAAGAAAATCACGGCGGCTCCGCGGGCCACTCCCGACCAGCCGTAGTGTCCAAATTCTCCGGTATTGGGAGGAACGAAGGGATGCCAATTGGCTCTTGCGACCTCGGGATGGGCGAAGACAAAAACACCGGCGATGCCAATGAAAGTCAGGACAATTGCAACCTTGACGATCACGATCCCGGAGTTCAGGTTCGCCGACTCCTTGATGCCTATGATCAGGATCACGGTCACGGCGGCGATGGCGAGAAACGCCACCAGGTTAAACGTTCCTTGCACATGGGGGAGCGAGGCTGGATCCACACCGTGCGCCTTGAGCGTGGGCAGGATGGTGGCCAAGCGCTCCCAGCGGCCGGCGTAGCTCACCAGTTCGGTGCCGGGGGTGGCGGTGAGGGAGGGTGGAAGATGAATGCCAAAGTCCTGAAGAAAACTGTTTACGTATCCGCTCCAGCCAGAGGCCACGGTTGCCGCCCCGAAGGCATATTCAAGGATCAGGTCCCATCCGATGATCCAGGCAAAAATTTCGCCCAGCGTGGCATAACCATAGGTGTAGGCGGAACCGGCGATCGGAATCAGCGAAGCGAATTCTGAATAGCAAAGGCCGGCAAAGGCGCAGGCGATTCCGGCGAGAACAAAGGAAAGGACGATGGCGGGACCGGCATATTGCGCCGCCGCGGCCCCCGTCAGAACGAAGATTCCCGCCCCAATAATTGCCCCTATTCCCAGGGTGATCAGATTGGTGGCGCCGAGAGCGCGTTTAAGAGAATGTTCGCCCACTTCCTGGGACTCGTTCAGAATCATGTCGAGAGGCTTGGTTACCAGCAGGTTTGCCATCCGTTTCGATTCTCCTAGGCAGTTAAGCTGAAGCGCTTGTCTCCCGACCCAGTCGCCGCGACCACAGGAAGTACACCGGAATCCCCAGCAGCACGATGATCAGTCCCGGCCAGGTGTACTGCGGTTTGTAGCGTAATAGTACGACATCAATAAATAAAGCCATCACAATATAAACAGCCGGAAGTACAGGGTAACCAATCGCCCGATAGGGACGTTCCGCTTCGGCGTGGGTGCTCCGCAGGACGAACAACCCAAAGATGGTAAGCACATAAAAAACCAGCACGGCGAAGATGATGTAATCGAGCAGCTGTCCGTAACTGCCGGAGACACACAGGATGCAGGTCCAGACCATCTGCACCATAAGCGAAACCGCCGGGGTCTTGTAGGTAGGATGCAGTTTGGCCACGCTCTTGAAAAACAACCCGTCCTTGGCCATGGCGTAGTAAACGCGCGAGCCGGCCAGAATCAGGCCGTTGCAGCAACCGAAGGTGGAAAGCATGATGGCGATGGCCATCAGTGTTCCTCCGGTTGCGCCCAGCATCTGCGACATGACCGCCGTGCCCACGCGGTCTTCGGTGGCGTATTTAATGCCACGCTCCAGAATGGTCGCGCCGGCTGCGCTTCCATCCAGAGGCAGTACGTTCAGGTAAATAAAGTTGCAGGCGACGTACAGCGCGATGACCAAGCCCGTGCCCAGGGCCAGCGACAGCGGCAGGTTGCGGCTGGGATTCTTCACTTCGCCGGCGGTAAAAGTCACGTTGTTCCAGGCATCGGCGGAGAATAGCGATCCCACCTGCGCCACCGCAAGGATGGTCAGCGTGCCCACCAGCACCGTCGGACCACCCACTCCCACCTGCACGGCGTGTTGCGCGCCCAGGGCCGCGTTGTGCCAGAAGTGTCCTTGAAAGTTCGCCGCCAGCGCCTGCGCATTGCGTCCGACGAACAGGCCCAGAAAGACCAACCCCAGCAGGGCGGAGATCTTGGCAAAAGTGAAAACGTTTTGAATAAGGGCTCCGGTTTTCAGGCCGAAGATGTTGATCACCGACAGCGCCACTACCACCAGAATCGCCACCAGGTTCTGTGTGCTGAGCCCGGTTTCCATGTTTCCCAGGACCATGGGTCCAATAGGAATGGGCGGAACTTTCCAGAAGTGCACAACCCAGTGCACGGAAGAAATGGAGGGAAAGAAGATGCCGAGAAACTTGCCAAAGGCCACACCGACGGCGGCAATGGTCCCCGTCTGGATCACCAGAAAAAGCGTCCAGCCGTAGAGAAATCCCCAGAGCGGCCCCAGCGCTTCTCTGAGGTAAACGTACTGGCCGCCGGCGCGCGGCATCATTGCCGCCAGTTCGCCGTAGCTCAAGGCCCCGACGATGGTGAGGAAGCCGGTCACCAGCCAAGCTCCGATCAGCAGCGCGGGTGAATCGACCTCACGGCCTATTTCCGCCGAAACGATAAAGATGCCGGAGCCGATCATCGAACCTATGACCAGCATGGTGGCGCTGGTCAGCCCCAGGCCCTTTACCAGCTCTTTGTCTTGATGGCTATGGAGGTCCCAGTCGGTGGTTTCTGCAGGCGTGGGTCGGTTGGTCTCGGTACTCACAGCCCTCCCTGGGATGCGGTTTACGTTAGCGCCGGCCTCTCGCCGGCTGCCCCGAGGGCGTCTCGCCCTCGCCGCCAAACTCAATGGGACTTTACCCTAATATGCGGAAAAATTCCTCTGCTGATTTGCGGGGCTCCCGTATCAAGTCAGATATCACCGCCACCGCATCCGCCCCAGCCTCAATGATCGACCGGCAATTTTCCCGGGTGATTCCGCCGATAGCCACTAATGGCTTGCGAGTTAACCCTCTCGCCTGGCGCACGCCTTCGACTCCAATTACGGGATCGGGATTCGCCTTACTGCGGGTCCCGAACACCGGCCCAATCGCCAGATAATCCGCACTGGTCCTGCTGGCCTCGGCGAGCTGTTGGGGATTGTGGGTGGAGACGCCCAGCCAGAGCGCTCTGCCAATCACCCTTCTGGCCCCTTCGGGCGAGAGATCCTCCTGCCCCAGGTGAACGCCATCGCAGCCGGCAGCCAGACACAAGTCCGCCCGGTCATTCATGATCAGTGTGACGGAAGCGGGGAGGCAACGTTTCAGCTTCCGCGCCTGTTCCAGCATCTGGCGTGCGTGGCCCGTCTTGTTCCGGTATTGCAGCAGGGTGACGCCACCCGCTACCAGTTCGCTAGCCGATCGACAGAGGGCCTCACAATCCCCGAAAGATGCTACGTCGAGGATGGCATAGAGCCGCGGTAGGGAGATCATCGCACGCCTATGGGTGTGGGTCGGAGATTCCTGTCCGACGCCTTTTACTTGGACTTTGCTCACCCAAACCAAGCCGTCTTACAAACCAACAGTCAACATCCAAAACAACACCAACTTCAAAAGCGGTGGGCGAGGGCGCCCGCCCCACACTATTACTCAGGGCTTTGCCGCCTTACCCTGGCCCAGAAATCTTTCGATGAACGTAGTGTCCACATTGCCGGCGCGGAAATCGGGGTCAGCCAGGATCCTGCGGTGCAACGGAATCGTAGTGAAGATGCCCTCGATGATGAACATCTCCAAAGCACGCGCCATGCGGGACACCGCTTCGTTCCGGTCCTTGCCGCGCACAATCAGCTTGGCGATCAGAGAATCGTAGTAGGGCGGAATCACGCCTTCCGCATAGGCCGCAGTGTCGATCCGGACGCCGGTACCGCCCGGCGGATTGAAAGTTGTGATTCGGCCCGCCGATGGCGTGAACTTCTCCGGATGCTCCGCATTGATGCGGCATTCGATAGCGTGCCCGCGATGCAGGATGGGGCCATGCAGCACGTTCTCCAGGCGCTCGCCCGCAGCCAGCAGAATCTGGCTTTTCACCAGGTCCACATCGGTAACCATTTCCGTGACCGGATGCTCCACCTGAATGCGGGTGTTCATCTCGATGAAGTGGAGCCTGCGATCTTCATCCATCAGGAACTCGATGGTACCGGCATTCACGTAGCCGACGTCGGAAAGGGTCTTGCAAAGGACTTGTCCGATCTGCTCGCGTAGTTCCGGAGTGACCTGGGTGGAGGGCGATTCTTCCAGCAGCTTCTGGTGACGGCGCTGGATGGAGCACTCGCGTTCGCCCAGGCTGGCCACGTTTCCATACTGGTCGGCCAGGACCTGGAATTCAATGTGGCGCGGCCGCTCCACAAACTTTTCCATGTAGAGATCGCCATTGCCGAACGATGCGGCCGCTTCGGATGACGCCGCCTTGAACAGGGCGGGCAGTTCTTCCTCGCTGCGCACAATGCGCATGCCACGCCCGCCCCCGCCGGCAGAAGCCTTGATGATTACGGGAAAGCCGACCTGGCGGGCCCACTCCATGGCTTCGCCATCGCTGGCCAGAATGCCTTCCGAGCCGGGCAGAATAGGAACTCCGGCGCGCTTCATAGCCGCGCGGGCTTTCTCTTTCTCTCCCATCAGGCGGGTAATCTCGGGTGGCGGCCCAATGAACTTGATGTTGCAGGTTTCCGCGACCTCGGCAAAGTTTGCATTTTCCGCCAGCAGGCCGTAGCCGGGATGGATGGCATCGACGTTGGCGATTTCCGCCGCACTGATCACCGAAGGGATGTTGAGATAGCTCTGTGCCAGCTGGGGCGGGCCGATGCAAATGGCCTCGTCGGCAAAACGCACGTGCAGTGAGTTGCGGTCGGCCTCGCTGTAAATAGCTACCGTGCGGATGCCCAGCTCCTTGCAGGCACAGATCACCCGCAGAGCAATCTCTCCGCGATTTGCAATCAGGATCTTCTTGAACATGCTCTAGTTTGGTGCGGGGAAAAAACTTCTACCACGGAGACACAGAGACCCAGAGAAAGGCAAAGCAAAATATTCTTCGGGATTACAGTGCAGTCACCGCGGAACTGTCAACATCAGGCTTTTTCTAATCCGTTGGTTTTCTCTATGTTTGTGTGTCTCCGTGGTGAAAGGGTTTGCCGGCTTGCAGGGACTATTTCTGCGGCCGTATGGCGAACAGTTCCTGCCCGTATTCGATGGGCGCATTATTCGCGACCAGTTTCTTCACAATTTCTCCGGCTACGTCGGACTCGATTTCATTCATCAACTTCATGGCTTCCACGATGCACAGGATCTGGCCGGCTTCGACCGTGTCCCCGGGCTTTACAAAAGGCGGAGATCCGGGTGACGGCGACTCGTAGAACGTACCCACAATGGGGGAGCGTACGATGTGCAATCCGTCCTCGGGCGCGGGCAGCGCCACTGCGGGCGCAGAAGGAGCAGCAGGCGGGCTGGTGGCTGCAGGCACGGCGCCGGCTTCGGGAGCCGGAGACGGGGCGGCGTGCACGGCGTAGAAGCGCGCGTCCGGCGCGGATGCGGGCTCGCTGCCCCGCTTGATCCGCACTTTGACGTCGCCGCGCTCCAGTTCGAACTCGGCGATGTCCTTCTCAATTAAGAACTCGATGAGTTCTTTCAGCTCTTTCTGATTCATCGTATGCGCTGATTCATCGTACGGTGGGACCGACTTCTGCCCTCTTGGGCGTCCGCCGGAAAAGCACGACCAACTCTGTCCGGAGCACCTCCCGGCGCCCGGGATGACAGCGTTTTAAATCGCCACAAGTTCCTTGCTGGTGGGTGTCAAAACTTCGCACCCTTGTTTCGTGACCACAACCATATCTTCAATGCGTACTCCCCACTTGCCGGGAACGTAAACTCCGGGCTCGATGGTGATCACCATCCCCGGCAGCAGAACCTGAGGCTGTCCGGCAGCCAGACGCGGCGCCTCATGGATTTCCAAGCCTACGCCGTGACCCGTCGAATGCGTGAAATATTTTGCTAACCCACTATTTTGTAATGACTTACGGGCTACCTGATCAACTTCACTCACCTTCATACCCGGCCTCACGGCGTCCACCGCAGCCTGCTGCGCCTGTTTTACTGCCTGGTAAACTCCGCGAGCCTGCGCCGAGAGGCTACCCACATATACGGTGCGGGTCATGTCGGAACAATAACCCGCGAGTATAACACCGAAGTCGCAGACCACGAATCCCTCGACCGGGATGACCGCTTGCGAGGCCCGTCCATGGGGCAAGGCCGAGCGCGCTCCCGAAGCAATAATGGTGTCAAAGGACATACCCTGGGCACCGGCCAGGCGGGCGGCGTATTCCATCGCGGCCGCCACGTCGGTTTCGCGGACCCCGGGGCGGATGGTTTCAAGGGCCCGATCGAACAAGCTGGAACCCAGATTGACCGCCGATCGAAGGCATGCAATCTCTTCGTCATCCTTCACCATGCGGGCCTGCTCGATCAGGGCTGGCATCTCGCGCAAACGGAGACCCGAGGGCAAAGCGCCGGCTAGCCGTGACCGGGCCGCCACCGTCAGATGCTCGCCCTCAATGCCAATCCCGATCAGGGAAGCCCGACGTCCTTTTTTGAGGTTCCCAGACAGCCAGGCGGCGGCGGCCGCCAGCGCCCCTTTGCGGGCGATCACAATCTTCACCCCTTGCACCTCGGCCTGCGCCTGCTCGGTATAGCGCCCGTCAGTAAAGAACACTGGCCTCTTTCCGGTCAGAATGAGGACGCCGGCGCTGCCGGTGAATCCACAGAGATAGCGAATGTTGGGAGGATGGGTGACCAGCAGCGCATCCAGACGATGAGCGGAAAGAGAATTTTGCAGACGCTGCTGACGACTTCGATGATCCATCCCAAAAGTTTAGCAACTGCGTGGCGTGGAGGTCATGGCGACGGATTGAGGAGCGATTCCATCTGCGGCGGTACTGCCGGGGCGACAGTTGGTGTAAACCATTGTTTTTCATCAACTAACGTGCTGACGATGAAACGCAGGAACCGGTGATTTGGGTCACTGCGGTTCGCTTTGCAGTTGATCTAGTCTCTGATAGAGAGGACGGTCATGGACATCACATCTTGGTCCCTGGTACTCGCCGTTCTCATCGGATGGTGGTTGTTTACGGTCGCCATCGCTACTGGCGCTTTCAATATCAGAAAACCTCACTCTCACCACCACGATGAGAAAAGGCGTCATCAGAACTAACATGCGCGCCCGATCACGAGCGCGTATGCAGCGAGGATACGAAGACAGACTCGGACCGCTGGCTTCATTCGACCTCGATTCGCTGATTGACTGGGTCGTGACTATGGGAGACGGGAGCCCGCCCGCTTTGCTGCCGCCCGTTGAGGCAGAATGCGACAACCATGCGCCAGAGTTCTGCTGGGATTGGTCTGTCAAAATGAAAAATAGAATGGTAAGGATCGTCAGGATCCGCTGTTTGCGTGCCCTGATCTAGCGCGCTTCATGTTGACGCAAAATCGCCAGTTCACCCGTTGAACTGTAGCCATGCAGCTTGCACCCTTGACGCCCGCCGGTCAGTAAAAATGGTAGTACAAACGGAACCACGGACTGTTGCGATGTTCCCAATCATGCTTTCGGTTCGTCTCGAGCAGGATCTCTCGCTCCGTCCTTTCCCATGTGGCTCTGACCACTCCAGGGGAGATCGGGGCAAAATCCACACCTGACAGACGTTCTACCACGTCAGTGTGCGCCCGGTTGAATGCTCGAATTAGCGTCGACGTTGCTTGCGAATCCACAGTATTAGCGAGTGACCCTTTCTTACTTAGTCCGCGGGGAATCCGAATTATAGCGAATTGGCCGAGGCAGCACTGAGGGGAGATCGGTTCTCGCACCCAAAACAAAACCGCCAGCCCTGAGTATTCAGGATGCCGGCGGCTGTCTTTGCTTCTACCTCGTGCGATCGCTGCCGCGACTAGGTCTGAATGATGCGCGGCGTAATGAAGAAGATCAACTCCTGGTTGGAGGTGCTGACCTGGGTGTGTTTGAACAGGTTGCCCAGGTACGGGATGCTGCCCAACAGCGGCACCTGCTGGATATTGACTGAGTTCTGGGTCTGGATCACGCCACCGATAACTACCGTGCCACCGTCGGTCACAAGGACCTGGGTAGTAGCCTGTTGGGTGATCAACGTCGGGTTGCCCTGGACGGTGCGGCCGAAGTCAGGCGTGGTGTTTTCCACATCCACGTTCAGAAAGATCGTTCCTTCCGACGTGATCTGGGGAACCACGGTCAAGCGCAGGAACGCGTCCACGTAAGTTACCGTGGGCGGTCCGCCTAACTGCGCCTGGGTGACGATCGGTACGCGTACGCCTTGGCGAACCAGAGCCTGAATGTTGTTTTGCGTGACCACTCGCGGACGGGAAAGAATCTTCAGTAGCCCGCGCGACTCCGCCATGGTGAGGATGGCATCAATGCGCACATTGTTGCTGGCATTGACGAAGGTAAGACCGCTGGTCGGACTGGTAACCGGCAGGTTCGAGAACAATGGAATCTGGCTGCCCCCCGTGGTGCTGCCGGCTGTGATATAGCCAGGCGTGAGACCGCCCACCGTGGTCGGCGAAGTTCCGACTGAAGAAGCGCCGCCGATCGCGGTTTTGCCGTCGCCCCAACCGAAACCAAGCTGGGTTCCGATATCGCGGGCAAAGCTGCGGGTTGCGGCCACTACGCGGGCTTCAATTTCCACTTCCTGGGTCTTGCGGTCGAGCTGGGTCAGGAGGCGGTCGATGGCCGGCATCACCGAAGGAATGTCCTGAATGATCAGGGCATTGGTCCGGTCGTCGGAGATAACGTCGCCCCGCTGGGTGAGGAAATTCTTCACCGTGGGGACGACATCCTTGGAGTGGGCGTAGCTCAGGAAACGGGTGACCGTGACCTTGTCCACCGCCAGGGCCTCGGCTTCAATCTGGGCGCGCCGCGATTCCGCTTCCTTGCGCATGGTTTCGACGGTGGCGATGCGGAGTACGTTGCCTTCCAGCTGCCGCGACAGATCGTTGTTCTTCAGCACGATGTCCAGTGCCTGGTCCCACGGCACGTCATCAAGCACGATGGTCAGCGTGCCCTTGACGTTGGGATCAAGAACAACGTTCAGTCCGCTGATTTCGTGAATCAGGCGGAAGAAATCTTTCAGGTCCACATCCTTCAAGTTAACCGAGATGGGTTCGCCGGTGTACTTCGGGCCGGTGACCGCGGGCGCCTGCGCAGCCTGCACCTTCTGCTCGGCAGCCATGTTGACCGCCGGTTGCAGACCGCTGGACTGCATGGCGGCGCTGGCCGCAGGCAACGGGTTGCCCTCAGGCCGGGCGGCAAACTTTCCGGCGGCGGCAGTGGCCCGCGCGGAAGGATCGATCACAGCCGGCTTGGCGTCATCGGCTGAGGCTGAATCCTTGGGACGATAAGAAGGCTCGATGAAGGCGAAATCGGTAGCGCGAGCCGAATTCTGGATTGACGAAGTCTGGCTGAGCGAAGCCTGCATCAGCTTGGCTTCCTTCGCCGGAGCTACGATCTCCGCCACCGGGGGCGCGATCGCAACTTCACTCTTGGCCACGCTGGCTGGCGCGGCCGGGGCCTTAACTACGAGCGGCGCCGCTTTGGCGACGGCTGACTTGGTGTACAGCTTCAAGACCAGCGAATTGTCGCTGCCCGCCACCAGTTCGTGCCGGCACGCCTGGGTCAGATCAACCACGATGCGAGAGGTGGGAGTGCTTCGGCCATCCATGCCGAGGCGCACGTCCTTCACGCCGTCGCCGTCGACGCTGATCAGACCACGCGAGGTGGCAACCACCGTGTTGGGCAGATCGAGCACGACGCGCGCCGGATGGTCCAGCGTGCTCAGCCGCGGTTTCACAGTGCCGTGGGCCCTGATCTCCACACTGATGCCGTCGGCGGTGCGCACGACGTTGACCTTCTGCAGTGCGGCGTGCTGCGCAGCCTCCGTGCCCGCGCCCTGCGTCTGGGCCGAGGCGGTCATGAGCACCATGACCAGCATCGGCAGTAAGACTGTCAGAAATTGCTTTCGCATTTCGCTCTCCCCACGGGCCTTGCGCTTGGCTCGCCCCGTATCTTTCTCGCAAGATTCGTTTCTGCCGGGTTCCCGGCTAAATCTCCCCGCCGCGCTAGACTGCGGACGTCGTAATCTTCTTGGTCACTTCCCGGGTCATAGCCTTGCCCAGGCGGTCCTGAATGGTTTCCTTGAAAATAATCGAATCGCCGGTGATCTTTACCACATAACCGTTGAACACCGGATCGTTCTCCCGCAGGAAATACGCCTTATTCAGGCTGTTAACCACCACGGCGATCATTCCTGAATCAGCCTTCACCACGCCTTTGAGATTGATCTGGTCGATGGCCAGGCAGCGTTTTCCGACGCTGCAGCCCGAGCCCAACATGCTGCGATTCACCACCGGGCTGACGAAGGGGTCCCGCCGGCTGGACAGATTGATCTGCTTGGGCTCATCCGCTTTGGGCTTCGCGGGCTGCTTCTGGTTCTCCACCGCGATCTGCTGTTTGGGCTGCGATTTCTTGTGCGCGGCAACAGGCTTCACTTTGGCCGGGATACTGCTCGTCTTCTTGGCTGAGTGCTGGGCCGGGCTGCTGGCGGGTACGGCGGGATTGGCCGCGCCTCCCTGTGAGGCTCGGGCCGCATTCGAATTGGCCGCCGGTTTGTGCTGAACAGCCTTGAGCGTGTTCTGCGTGTTGTTGATGACGTTCGGGTTCTGCCCCCAGGCAGTTCCCGCCACCATCCCCAGGAAAACAATTCCAGTCGTCAGCTTCATATGGTCCCCTGCTTTTTCGCCGCCGCGGGCTGACCCGGTTTTCCAGGCACACCCGCTGCCGGTGCCATGTCATGGCTGAAGAATGTGGTGGCCGTGCAGGTGGCCACAACACTCTCGTTCGGCGCGTACTGATAGGTATGCTTCGCCTTGGCTTCTGAGGGTTTTTTGGTGGTTGCCACCATCAGACCCGAAACATTGACGATGCGTTCCAGCTTGCCCACTTTGTCGAAGAAATTCAGCATGGAGTAATACGGGCCGTCGAGTTCCATCTCGAAGGGAACCTCGGTGTAGTACTCCTTGGCTGCGGTAGGCCGGGCGGTATAGCGGCGCAGTTCAATCCCGGCTTTCATGGCCTCGGCATTCATCATCTTCATGAATCCAGGCACTTCTTTCTCATCGGGCACGATCTTGCGCTCGATCTCCAACTGCTGCTTGAGGCTGGCCAGTTGGCGTTCGATGTCCACCAGTTTGGGCCGGTAGGACTCCAGTTCCGCGTTTTCACGGAGCTTGGTCTCGAGCGCAGCTTGCGCCGCCGCATTGGCCTCACGCTGGCTCTTGAACACGGTGTAGTACAGGGCGGCAGAAAGCAACAGCCCCACCCCCACCATGGTTGCCCACTGTTTAATGCCTGACATTTCGCTAAAGTTGGCCATATTTTCCCGCCTCCCTAGGACTTCGCCTTTTCGCAGGTCAAGGTGAAATTGAAGGCCTGCATTTCTTTGAAAGTGTCGTCCTGGTAGGTCTCTTTGATTTCGATGTTGGTAAAGAATCCGGTCTTTTGCAGATTGGAGATCAGACTGGCTACCGCGTCCGTGCTCAGGGCCATGCCGTCGATATCGACGCTGCTGCCCGAATCTTTCATGCTGTTGAGCCAGACTGCTTCGGTGTTATTCACGGTTTGGCCAACCGTGTTCAGCAGGTTGACCGGGCCGGCCTGGGCCGCGCGCAGCTGGTCGATCACATCCACCCGGCGCTTGTAGTTTTCGGCTTCCCGCTGGCGCTCTAGGTAGCGGGCCTTGACGTCGGCCAACTCAGCATTCTTCCGCATCGCCACTTCCATCTTGGCGGCGATGTCTCGGTGCTGTTTGTCCAGCTGGTACCAGTAGCCCGCGTTGACCAGGGCAGCCAGGACCAGCACTACCAGGACCTTCATCTTCGGCGAGCCTACGTCACCCACTTCCATGACGGCGGCCGCCGAAGCTGCGGATCGCTTGTTCTTTCCCTTTTGTGCTCCCAGCAGGTTGATTCGGATCATAAGTCTTCAAAACTCCTTAAGGCCAACCCCACCGCAACTGCCAGCTGGCCCGCATTCTGCTCAATCAACTGCACTCCCGGTCCTTCCGTCGGCATGCCGATCTTCTGGAACGGATTGAAGATCTCCACCGGCAACGAAAACTCCTGGCGCAAGGCCTCGACTAACCCGGGGACCTTGGAAGAGCCGCCCGCCAGATAAATCTTCTCGATATGCTCGCCCGCCGAACTGGCACGGAAGAAGTCGAACGTCTTCTGAATTTCGAGCACGATAATCTCAGTCACCTGCTGCAGGATGGGCGTCTTGGCGTCTTCGCTGACCGTGCCCACCTTGTGGCCCAGCTTCAGGGACTCGGCGTCGTCGAAGCTCAGGTCTAGTTCTTTCTGCAGCGAATCGGTGTACTGGTGGCCGCCCACGCTCACGTCGCGCGGGAACAGAGGCGTCGTGCCCTTCACGATGTTGATGTTCATCACGCTCGCGCCCAGGTTCAACAGAGCCACCACTTGCCCCGGCGCGGGTTCATAGTTGTACTCGTAGCAGTTCTGCAAGGCCAGGGCATCGATGTCCACAATAGCCGGAGTCTTGCCCGCCATCGAGAGTACGTTGGTGTAGTTGAGAATCTTGTCTTTCTTGACAGCCACCAGCAGAACATCCATTTGCGGGTTGCCGGCGTCTTCCGAAAGGATCTGGTAGTCGAGGTTGACGTCGGCCAGATCGAAGGGAATATGCTGCGCCGCTTCCTTCTCGATGGTTTCGGCCAGTTCCTGGTCGCTCATGGAGGGCAGCGAGATCTTCTTCACGATCACCGAGTGCCCGCTCACCGCCGTGGCCACGGCCCGCGCCTTGATGGCGTTGTCTAAGAACAGCTTGGAGATCGCGCTCGACACCGTTCCTGAATCCACGATCATGGAGTCCACAACGATATCCGGCGCCAGCGGTTCCAAACCCAGGTGCGCCACTTCGATGCCGTTGCGTCCCTTCCTCAGCTCCACAGCCTTGATGCTGGAAGAGCCCACATCCAGACCAACAATCGTTTTCGATCCGAATCCAAACATGTGCCCGCCTTTTACGGTTGCCCGGCAGCCTTACCAGCCGCCTTCGGTTTCCTCTTGCCCTTGACTTCCATCTGGGTCGACTTCTCTTCCATCCACTGGTCCAGCCGCGATTTCTTGAAGCGCCAGCGGTTGCCCAGCTTGAAAGCCGGAATCTTCTGTTCGCCTACATACTTGTAGAGCGTGTCCGGACTCACTCCCAGGTATTGCGACGCCTGGCGAATGTTCATGACTTCTCGCGAGTCGGCCATAGTTCCAAACCCTTTCCACAGATTCAGGCCCGCTATCGGGCAAACGTCGGGAGAAAATTCCTCGTACAAAATTGCGTTCGAGTGAATTTAGGTGTGCTGAGCATATATCAACCGGGAAAGTGCCAAGGTCAAGGCGTATCTTCGGGTTTTACCGGGTTTTGTGCCCGTTTTCTGGAAAGTGGCTCAGCTTAACTACCACACTGATACCATATATAGTAGTTAGCTACGCAGTTGGTACTACTAATAGTAGTGTTTATACAGTCGATTCGAGCCGTACCCCCATTGCGTAACCAAAGTACTACAGACGTTACTCAGGTATCTGGACATGCGGGAAGAGGTGGAAACCCGCAATTAGCACTTGGCAATTGGCATTTGGACGGTAACACGTCCGCCAAAGTTTCGGCGAAGCCTTGGGTGATTGCCAATTGCCAGGCGCTAAGTGCTTATTTCGTAGCGCCGGCGTCTCGCCGGGCGTCCTGCGGGCGTCCCGCCCGCAGAACGTCGGCAGTCGAGTGGAGGCTATTATGGTTGAGGACACTGGTGGCGAGTGCAAGATGCCCTCGCGACAGCCGCCGGGACGGCGGCGCCACGAAAAGCTAATAATCTGACAGCTCTTTCATGGCCCGGAACAAGTCCGCCGTCTGGGGCAGGATGGCGTTTTCCAGGTCGGGGTGGTAGGCCACAAAGACGTCCATCGCGGCCACTCGGCGTACTGGCGCATCCAGATGCTCGAACATCCGGTCGGCGATGCGGGCCGCGATCTCCGCCCCATAGCCCCAGCTGAGCGTGTCTTCATAGGCCACCAGGGCCCGGCTGGTCTTTTGCACCGAGGCCGCAATGGTCTCCCAGTCGAACGGGTTCAGGCTGCGCAGGTCGATCAGCTCTGCTTTGACTCCATGCTCGCGCTCCAGCTTCTGCGCCGCCTGTAACGCTCGGGGAACAACCGCTCCGTAGGTGATCACAGTAAGATCGCTTCCCACCTGCACCACTTTGGCCTTGCCGAACGGCACCATGTACTCCGGCCCAGGGTAGGGTGCGCGGCCATAGGTTTCCCGATAGAGCCGTTTGTGCTCGAGGAAAAGAACGGGATCGTCGCAGCGGATGGCGGTGCGCAAGAGGCCCGCGGCGTCGAGCGCGTTGGACGGAAACACGACCCGCAGCCCGGGAATGTGGGTAAAAACGCTCTCCCCGCACTGGGAGTGATAGATGGCTCCGCCGGTGAGGTAGCCGCCAATGGCAACGCGAATGACACAAGGTGCCGAGAACGTGTTGTAGGAGCGCCAGCGGATCAGCGGCAGTTCGCTGCGCAGTTGCATCATGGCGGGCCAGATGTAGTCAAAGAACTGGATTTCGACTACCGGCTTCAATCCGCGCTGGGCCATGCCCGTAGCGCGGCCCACAATGTTGGCCTCGGCGATGGGAGAATTGAATACCCGGTCCGAGCCGAACTCTATCTGCAATCCCGCGGTGAGCTTGAAGACGCCGCCCTTGCCCTTGACCAGCTTCTGCTTGAGGTACTCTTCACGGCTGCAGTCGGCGACATCTTCTCCGAAGATCACAATGCGCTCGTCGCGGCGCATCTCGTCGCGGAGAGTAGAGTTGATCAGGTCGGCCATGGTCTTGGGCGCGGACTTTCTGCCATCCGCGGCTGCCGTTTCGGGCTTGGCTGGGGCCGGCGGGGTCTCGAACGCCGACGTGGTTGGATCGAGGTTCGGCGAATACACATACCACAGCACTTTATCGGGCGTAGGTGCCGGCGCCTGCAGGGCCCGGTCAACGGCGACCTGCAGATCGTCATCCACCTGCTTTTCCAACCGGTTGATGCCCTTTTCGTCGAGAATGCCTTCGCGGATCAGGAACATCTGCATGCGCGTGATGGGATCACGCTGGGCATCGCGCTGACGCTCGACATCGGGACGGTAGAGGCGTTCGTCGTCCGAAAGGGAATGGGAGTAGGGCCGGATTACGTGGGCGTGGACAAACGAGGGACCATGTCCGGCGCGGCTGTAGGCTACGGCACGCACAAAAGCGGCATAGCTCGCTACCGGATCGGTTCCGTCCACCTCTTCAAAATGGAAGTTGGGAAAGCCGCTGACCAGCCGGGAGATGTTTCCGCCCGCAGTCTGCACCTCCACCGGCACCGAGATGGCATAACCATTATCTTCGACGACGAAAATCATGGGCAGCCGGGAGTTGGCAGCGGTGTTCAGTGCCTCCCAAAACTCCCCTTCACTGCTGGTGCCATCACCCAGCGAAACGTAGGTAATTTCGTCACCGTGGAATTTCACGTCTTTGAACTGCCGGTAGTCGCCGGTGGCCTTGCGGGCAGCATCAGGATGAGCGGCGTAATAGCGGCCGACCTCGGCGCAACCCACGGCCTGCAGAATCTGGGTTCCGGTGGGTGAGGAACCAGTGACGATGTTCAAGTCGGGGAGGCTCCAGTGGGACGGCATCTGCCGCCCGCCCGAACTGGGGTCGTCGCCCGAGCCCACGGCTTGCAAAAGCATGTCGTAGGCCGTCGCGCCCAGGGCCAGGCAAAGCGCCCGATCACGATAATAGGGATAAAACCAGTCGTATCCGGCCTTCAGGGCGAAGGCCGCGCCCACGCCCACAGCCTCATGGCCAGCGCCGGAGATCTGAAAGAAGATCTTCTGCTGGCGCTTGAGCAGGATCTCCTTGTCGTCCACGCGCCGGGAGGCATACATGTGGCGGTAGGCTTCGATCAGCTGTTCCCGGGAAAGACCTTCGTACGTCTTGCCGCCTTTCCTGACATCGCGTTCGGATACTGCGGCCGATTTGGGATCAGTCTTGGTGGTGGCCATCCGGCTCCCTTCGATGCAAGAGTAGCAGCCGCGTTTGCATTGTAAATCTTCAGAGTGGGTGGGGAAAGAAGGTTTCAGGGTTCGGCACCTAGCATTTGGCAATTAGCATTTGGCAAAACCCACGGCTGGCGAAACCAGCCGTACCGCAGAGAAGCTGCGAGCCGAGTGCTAATTGCCAATTGCCGCCTATTAACGGCTGCCATCGTTTATTCTGAACGCATCGCATGATCAAATTCCACCGCCCATTCGGTCCCCATAAAATTCGGCTGCTGATTTTCGATCTTGACGGTACTTTGATCGACTCCCGCCTGGACCTGGTGCATTCGGTCAATGCCACGCTGCGGCATATGAAGCGTCCGGAATTGCCTGACGATGTCATTGCCAGCTACGTCGGGGATGGTGCGCCCGCGCTGATCGGCCGGGCCCTAGGCGAGGAGGCGGGAGACGAGAAGCTGGTGCGCTCCGGCCTGGAGTACTTTCTGGCCTACTACCGCGAACACAAGCTTGATCATACTCACCTCTACGACGGCATCCTAGAAGCCCTGGCGAGTCTGCAGGATTCGCACAATGGCCTGCCCCGCAAGATGGCCGTGCTTTCGAACAAGCCGGTGAATCCGTCGCGGGCCATTGTCGAAGCCCTCGGGCTGGGCCAGTTCTTCCCACTGGTCTACGGCGGTAACAGCTTTGCCACCAAGAAACCCGATCCGGAGGGTGCGCAAACTATTCTGCGGGAAACGGGGTCGGAGCCTCAGGAAACCCTGATCGTGGGCGACTCCGGGGTTGACGTTCTCACCGGCCGCAATGCCGGAACCTGGACCTGCGGCGTGACCTACGGCTTCGCCCCGCACACCCTGCACGATGCCGCGCCGGACGTGGTGGTGGACCAGCCGCGAGAGTTGGCGGAATTGCTTGCTCGATCACCCGATTTCTGACTCTGTGTCCTCAGTGTCCTCCATGGTTAACGCTGTTCCGGCCTTCATCAGCTAAACTCCATCGAGGATGACCAAAGCGCCGGAGCCAGCCAGCTTTCCCCCCGCCGAATTGCGCAAGCTGCGCAGCCTGAAAGATCCTTACGGCATCCAGCGCTATCTCGACGATATGCCGTACCATCTGGGGGACACTGCGTGGTCTCCGCGCCGCGTGCTGCGCGAATACACCGCGCACTGCCTGGAAGGGGCGATCTTCGCGGCCGCCGCCCTGCGCGCCAACGGCTTCCCTCCCCTGCTCCTGGATCTCGAAGCCGAACACGACACTGATCACGTGCTCGCGCTTTACCGGGTGAAGGGCCACTGGGGAGTGGTGGCGAAATCCAACTACACCGGCTGCCGCTATCGCGAACCGGTCTATCGTTCGCTGCGCGAATTGGCCATGAGCTTCTTCAATCTCTATTTCAACCTGCGGCGGGAGCGGACCCTGCGCACCTTCTCCCGCCCCGTACACCTGGCCCGCTTCGATCATCTGCACTGGATGACCACCGAGAAGCCGGTCTGGTTCATCGTGGATTACCTGTTCGAAGTCCACCACTACAAGCTGCTGCGTCCCGGGATGGCCAGGCGCTTGCATCGCATAGATGAGAGATTGTATCGGGCAGAGACGCTGGGGAAGGCGGAGAAGTCCGGGTGACGCTTCGCAAACGGGCTTGAGTGGACCACTCACCCGGAAGGGCAGATGGCGACCCCCCTGGTCACCAACTCGTGAGAAATGATTGAAGTTTCTGCCGCCACTGGCCGATCATTCCGGTGGGCCTGGTTATGGATCACATACACATTCCAGAACGCCTGGATCCGAGCAGCCGTATTGGCGATACCGAACCGGATCGCCTCGGGGAGAAGCGTCAGAGTCGTCGTAAAAAAGTGAAGGCACCCGTCCCTGCGACTCCCGAAGGCTCGACTGAGAAAGATGACGATTCTCATCAACTGGACGAGCTTGCCTGATTCATGACCGGGGCTGGGGGCAGTGGCTGTGTACAATTCCCCGCCTCACAGCGGTCCAGACATTTGCCTGCCCTGCTTTCCGGAATACAATTCCTTCATGAAGTCCCGCTTCCTGATGTTGCTGCTGTGCGCGCCCATGACGTGGGCGCAGAGCGCGCCGGACATGGCCTCTGCGCCCCACTACCGGCAGTTGCTGGCCAACAATCAGGTGCGCGTGTTCGCGCTCACACTGCGGCCCCTGGAGTGGACCATGGCGCGGCACGATCGCAACTTCCTGGTGGTTGCGCTTCTCGATTCCGACGTGGTGATCTGGCCGGAAGGAGAGTCGGACATTGTCGATTTTCACTTCAACCGGGGTGATGTGCGCTTCTACTCCGGCGGACGCGCGCTTGGCATACGCAATGACCGGACCACGGATTACCGCAACATCACCGTGGAATTTCTTGACCCTAAAGTGACGAACTACGACTACCAGGCCTATTCCGGCACGTGGAACTATGGACCCGCCTCCATAATCACCCCGGTCGATCCCCACGCCAGGTTCATGAACTCGATTCCGCTGGGCCCGGTCACGGTGAGTGATGTTCAACTGCTTTCTCGCGATCCGCTGGCACCGCCGGAGCATCCGGGCGCGGAACTGCTGGTTCCAGTCACCGACATCGACCTGAAAGCCGGAGAGTACGAGAGAATTCGCAAGTCCTCGGGCGAGGTAGTCTGGATCGCGGCGGGACGGAAGTCCACATTTCTCAATGCGACGGCTGATCCGGTGAGGTTTGACGTTGTTCTGTTCCAGACCCAGGCCAAAGACTGATTTTCTCAGGATGGAGCAGGTCTTCAGGCCTGCATATCAGGCTGGCTGCAAGGAGGGGCCTCGGCCCCTGAGGTACTTCGGATTGATGCCTGGGCCCGCGGGGAACATAAGCCCAGGGCTAAAAGCCCACGAAGTTCAGGCCGTTAATGCAGGGCTGAAACCCTGCTCCACCCTGAACCCACTCTTGCGGCCGCTGCAGTCTTCGGCCGGAGGTCCGCCGGGGTGAGCCTGTTCGTAAAGATCAGAGCAAATCGGGCGGTCCGTGATTGATCCCGGCTACTTCTTTTCCGCCACTTCCAGCCGGGTCTCGGCGCGCTTGAGAGCGTCTTCGGCGTGGGTGAAGTCAGCCTCGGTCTTGCCGGTCCTCAAGGCCTCCTCGGCGCGCTGCTTGGAGCCCCGGGCGCGCTTCACGTCGATTTCTTCCGGGCGTTCGGCGGTTTCCGCCAGCACGGTGACCTTGTCGGGAAGCACCTCGGCGAAGCCCCAGGCCACCGAAAGATAGGAGGTCTGACTGCCCTTGCGATAGCTGATTTCGCCCACCGCCAACTCGGTAATCAGCGGCGCGTGGCCGGGCAGGATGCCGAGGTATCCGTCCTTGCCAGGAATCTGGACCTCGTCCGCCACATCCTTCACCACCATTTTTTCCGGGGTGACGATCTCGAGTTGGAAAGTGTTAGGCATCAGTCTTCAGTCTTCGGTCGTTGGCTAAAATCTCTAAACGCATAGCCAACTTCTCATCATCAGAATGCGGAAGCAGAAAGCCCCACAATTCAGCATCGAAGTGGTACTCCACGTGGAACGG
>Ga0335084_10000088_pt1 | contig 61168 bp, 58 predicted proteins | sample Lox_Sample_44_FD_206721 | JGI IMG/M metagenome (GOLD analysis project Ga0335084, IMG submission 206721) | Soil microbial communities from Loxahatchee National Wildlife Refuge, Florida, United States - Lox_Sample_4.4 | ecosystem: Environmental > Terrestrial > Soil > Wetlands | place: USA...
TCTCTAACCGTTTACCTCCATCGGGTTCGGTAGGGGACTTGCACCCCTCAGCTGTTGACCATGTTCGGCACACAATGAAAGCGGCCGCAGCCGCCGGTGTGGGCAGAGTCGAACTGGATCAGTTGTTGCTGCTATCATCCCGCCGCTTCAGCGTAGGACGATCATCATCATTTCCTTTGTCGTCGCTGCCATTCTTGTCGGGCGTCGATGTCCGCCGCAGGCTCGGCCGGTTCCGGTCTTCCTTCTTGTCCAGGACCTTGTGCCGGTTTTCGATCGCCGCCAACCGCGCCTTCACGTCGTCAAACTCCGACGTCGAGACCGTGTACTGCGCTCGCGCCGGCAGAATGGTTGCAATTTCTGCTTGTGACTTCTCTATCCGGTCCGGCGTCTGGGGATGCGTCGAGAACGCCTTGGCCAGACTCCCGGGCTTTTTCTTTTCTTGTGCCTGCACCTTTTCAAAGAAGCTGATGAAGGCCTGGGGATCGTATCCCGACTTGTACATGTACTGCAGTCCAAGATAATCGGCCTCGGCCTCAAAGCCTCGCGAGAAGTGCAGAAAGGTCAGGGGAAGCGCCAAACCGGCCGCCTCGTAGCCGGCGTAGCCTATGGCTCCGCCCACAAAGATCAGCGGAATCGAGGCCATCTGCATCAGATTGCCGCGGGTATTTTCGCGCGCCGCATGGCAGGCCGCCACGTGGGCAATTTCGTGCGCCATCACTCCGGCCAGCTCTGCTTCTTCATCCGCTGCCAGGATCAGTCCCGAATTGACATAGAAAAATCCGCCGGGCAGGGCGAATGCATTGATCTCATCGGAGTCAATCACTTTGATGGTAAACGGAACCTGAGCATCGGAGTTGCGCACCAGGTTCTGTCCCACCCGGTTCACGTATTCCGTGACCACCGGGTCCTGGATCAGCTTGACACTCGATTCCACCTGCTGGGCATACTGCTTGCCCATGGCAATCTGTTTCTCCACCCCGTACCAGTTGCCCATGCCGGTCTTGCAACCCACGTTCCGGTTGCCGATGGCATCGACATCTTCCTTGCCGCCGTCATGTTTGACCTTTTCCGGGTCGGCGGCTTGTATCGTGGCCGGCGGCGTGCTCTTGGCGACGCTGTCGGGGGTGCTTGGATCCGGCGTCGCGGCTCCGCCTTGGCCCTGCGCCCAACTTCGCGGCGCCGCATAACTCAGCGCCAACAACACAACCGACAGTGCTAAGAGCCGTAACTTCATAATGGACTCCTGTATTCCGTTCCTGCCCCCGGATGACTCTATCTTGATTATACGCTCGACCGAAAACACCGATTCCTCGGATCTAACTGTATATACGCTTGGACGCAGGATTCCGCCGCGGGGTTACCCGACCCCGCGATGGCTGCAGCCGGTTCGTGCTCTAGCCCTCGACTCCTCCGCCGAGCCGGGCCTCCAAGCCAGGATACTCAGGGCTTCGCCACGATATCAAACTCCACCCTCAATTCGTCCTTCACCTTCACTGCCCCGCCTCCAACACTGATCGGTTCGATTCCGAAGTCCCTTTGTTTCAACTGCGCAGCGCCTTGATAGTGGCCATTTTTAGTCTGAACCTCCAGCCTTACAGGGCGGGTTTTCCCGTGCAACGTCAGGTCGCCAGCCACCCTCCAGCGGCCTTCGCCGACGGGCTCTATCGCCGTCGAACGGAACTGTATTTCCGGAAATTGGGCGGCGTCCAGAACTTTGGGTCCCAGCATTGTCTCCTGTATTTCCGCCCGGTCCTTGTCCGAAACGTCCTTGTCCATGACCCGCAGCTTGCCGGCATCGACGGTCAATTCCGCTGCCGGCGGGCTCACGTTGAATGACCCGCGCTCCATGGGAGCGCTGATTTCGTGCTCGTGCCCGAAGGCGGAAAACAGCCCCGACTTGAACACCCGCACCGTCATGGCCGACTTCTGGATGTCGATCTCCCTGGGCCCGCCGGAATCGCTGGCCCAGAGCGCAGCCGGCCAGACCACCGCCGCAACCCACAGCGAAAACCTGGCTAGAGTTGTCATTGATCCCCCTGACGTGGTGGCCGTGTGCAGCGGACACGCGTGTCCGCTGCCCTTGATTTTGATTTCCTCAGATCCGTCCGATCTTGTGATCGCAGAGAATACCAGGCAGATCAGCTTCAAAGGAGCCGGACAAGAGTGTCCGACCCACAGCCCGAGACTTGGTAGAATTCTTTCACTAGGATTCGGTTGCGAGGACCGCCGAGTGAGTGAAAACGAAGTTGAACGCTATGCGCCGGGCTGGCCAGGCATTGCTCCGCGCTGGACTTCCAGCGCCAAAACTGGCGTGGGCACCGCGCTCAACCGGCACAGCCGGGTGTGGTTCACGCTCAGCCACGGCATCCTGAACGAAGTGTACTACCCGCGCGTCGATCACGCTTGCACCCGGGACCAGGGTCTCATTGTCACCGACGGCTCCAGCTACTTCTCGGAAGAAAAACGTCACTGCAAGTTTGAAAACCACCCCATCCAGCCCGGTGTTCCCGTTTACCAATTGACGAATACGGAATTGCAGGGCCGCTACCGGATCGAGAAGGAAGTCTTTTCCGATCCATACCGCAATGTCGTGCTGCAAAGAATCCGCTTCGTTCCCCTCCAGGGCACGCTTGCCGATTATCGGCTGTACGCGCTGCTGGCGCCTCATCTGGCGAACTGCGGCCGGGAAAATACGGGCTGGGTTGGCGAATACAAAGGAACGCCCACACTGTTTGCTCACCGCAACGGATCTGCCCTGGCCTTTGCCTGCTCCGCTCCCTGGCGGAAGATGGCGGTGGGCTTCGCCGGATTCTCCGATGGATGGCAGGACCTCGCGCAGCACTATCAGCTCACCTGGGACTACACCCGCGCGGAAAACGGAAACGTAGCTCTCACCGGCGAAATCGACCTGACCGGCTGTAACGGGGAGTTCACGCTGGCGCTCGGCTTCGGCGGCATCTGGTCTGAGGCGGGACAAGAGGCGCGCTCCACTTTGCTCGAGTCCTACGACGACTTGCGCGAGCACTACGTCTGGCATTGGAAGAACTGGCACGACAATCTTTTGCCACTCGACAACCCCCGCCGTGAGCTTGACCTGTATCGCCCCAGTGTGGCGGTGCTGCGGTCTCACGAGTCCAAGGATTTTCTGGGAGGCGTAATCGCCAGCTTGTCCATTCCCTGGGGATTCAACAAAGGCGACGAAGATCTGGGCGGATACCATCTGGTCTGGCCCCGGGACCTGGTGGAAACTGCCTTTGGTTTCCTGGCCGCTGGCGCCGAACCTGATGCGCTGCGCGTCCTGCGGTATCTGGAGGTTACGCAGGAGGCAGCGGGAAATTGGGCGCAGAACATGTGGCTGGATGGGCGTCCCTACTGGAATGGCATGCAGATGGATGAAGCTGCATTTCCCATTCTGCTGGTGGACATGTTGCGGCGACTCTCTCCCTTCGTTCTGGGCGATCTGCAACGCTGGTGGGCGATGGTCAGCCGGGCCGCCGGATACATCATTCGCAATGGTCCTGTGACCCAGCAGGACCGTTGGGAGGAGGACTCGGGTTATTCGCCGTTCACCCTGGCAGTGGAAGTATCAGGTCTGCTCGCGGCCGCCGACCTGGCCGACGCGGTGGATCAAAAGGAGATCGCGAACCATCTGCGCGAAACCGCGGATTACTGGAATGACAACATCGAGCGCTGGACCTACGCCCAGAATAGCGATCTGGCCCGGCAACTAGGCGTTGCAGGCTACTATGTGCGGATCGCGCCACCCGACTCCGACTGTGCGGCGTCGCCGCTGGAGGGCTATGTCCCCATCAAGAACCGTCCGCCGGGGCAAAGCGAATTACCTGCCGTGCACCTGATCAGCCCCGACTCTCTGGCCCTGGTGCGCTTTGGATTACGGGCGCCGGATGATCCGCGAATCCTGGACACATTGAAGGTGATTGACGCCCTGCTCAAGGTGAACCTGCCTCAGGGTCCCTGCTGGTACCGCTACAACGACGACGGCTACGGCGAGCACGACGACGGCTCACCCTTCGACGGAACTGGTATCGGGCGGCCATGGCCGCTGCTGGCAGGCGAGCGGGCGCACTATGAACTGGCGGCGGGGCGTCCTCGGGCCGCAGAAGATTTACTCAAAGTCATGGAACTTGCGACCGAGGGCGGACGCCTGATCCCCGAACAAGTATGGGACGCAGAGGATATCCCCGCCCTGGAACTGTTTCGCGGAAAGCCTTCGGGTTCGGCCTGTCCGCTGGTCTGGGCACACTCCGAATACATCAAACTGCGGCGGTCGTTGCGTGACGGCAAAATATTTGATCAGCCGCCGCAACCCGTGCAGCGCTATCAGGTGGAACGCCAGAAATCCTCGTTCTGCGAATGGCGGTTCAACAATAAATGCCGCACCATTCCCAGAGGAAAGAAGCTGCGCCTGCTCTTGCCCGCGCCCGCCATGGTGCACTGGAGCTTCGATGGATGGCAGACTTCGCAGGACACCAACACCCGCGACCCGCTAGGAGTTTTCGTGGCGAACCTGCCCGCCGAACCACTCGCTGTGGGCCGCGAAATTGTCTTCACTTTCTACTGGCCGCAGGAACAACGCTGGGAAGGCACGAATTACACCATAGTCGTCGAGTAGCCGATGGCAGTGAACTCATTCACTCCAACTGCTGCGCAGGATGTTCGAGTACAACGCACCCGCGCAAATCGCCGAAGCCGTCAACAATCCGATGCCTTCCCAGAACGGCCCCAGCAGCACATGCCCCAACCCGAACAGCGCCATGTAAACCATGAAACAACCCAGCACCCAGGAAAGCAGATTCTGTCCCAGGTCCTGGCTCTGGGGCACCTCTGAGGCGATGGCCGCAATCGGCCGCCATCCCGTAATCTGCGGCCGGACACTGCGGTAAAACTTGAGTAGTATTTCCTGCGGCTCGGGCCGGGTGGCGAAGGTCACGATCAGCCAGACAATCGTAGTCACGCCGGTGACGAACAGGGCCCGCATGGCGGTGTCCACCGCCGAACCAGTGGGATGAAAAGTGGTAAAGCGCAGACCCAGGCTCATGACCAGCGCCGCGGTCATGGCGGAGATCTCGCTCCAGGCATTGATCCTCCACCAGTACCAGCGCAGCAGGTAAACCGCTCCAGTCCCGGCTCCGGTCTCCAGTACGATCTTCCAGCCTTCACCCACCGATTGCAGCAGTGCCGCCACCAGGGCCGAGGCGATTACCAGCAGCACAGTTACCAGGCGGGAGGCCACGACATAGTGATTCTCACTGGCCTGACGCTTGATGAAGCGGCGGTAGAAATCCGCCACCAGGTAGGACGCGCCCCAGTTCAGCTGGGTCGCGATGGTGGACATGAATGCCGCCATGAATCCGGCGATCACGATGCCGCGCAGCGCAGGAGGCACATGCTGGCTCACGACCAGCATGTATCCGGTTTCCGGATGTTCCAGGTGGGGGTAAAGAACAATCGCCGCCAGGGCAGTCAGAATCCAGGGCCAGGGGCGCAAGGCGTAGTGCGCCACGTTGAACCAGAGCACCGAGAGCAAACCGTTGCGTTCGTCTTTGGCGCTGAAGATGCGCTGTGCGATGTATCCGCCCCCACCCGGTTCCGCGCCCGGATACCAGAACGCCCACCACTGCACCCCAATGTTTACCAGGAAGGCCACGACCGGGAGCACCCAGATGGCCTCCTGCGTCAGGGGACGCGACAAGTCGGGAAAGAAAGCGGTCGCGTCGCCCGCACCCGGGCCCGCGGCCGTCCGCATTTCCGCCAGACGGGCCAGCAGCGTGCTCATCCCGCCCGCCGCCGAAACTGCATACCAGGCGACGCCGATGACGATAGCCATCTTGAGCGCGAACTGAAACAGGTCGGTCCACAAGACGCCCCACAGTCCGCCCAGTGCGACGTAGAGACCGGTGAACGGAATCAGGAACAGGACGCAAATGGCTAGCGCCTTTCCGTCGCTTACACCCAGAGTCACCGCCACGATGCTGGTCATGGCCTTGGTGACCCAGCCCAGGATCAGGCAGTTCATCAGCAATCCGAGGTAAACGGCGCGAAAACCGCGGAGAAACGCGGCGGGCTTTCCGCTATAGCGCATCTCGGCGAACTGCACGTCGGTCAGAAGGCCCGACCGGCGCCACAGACGGGCAAACAGAAACACCGTCATCATGCCGGACGGCAGGAACGCCCACCACAACCAGTTCCCTGCTATGCCTTGCGCATAGACCAGACCGGTGACCACCAGCGGCGTGTCGGCGGCGAACGTGGTCGCCACCATCGACGTGCCCGCCAGCCACCAGGAAACGTTGCGTCCGGAGACAAAGTAGTCGTCCACGCTCTTACCCGAACGCGAGCGGAAATAAAGCCCCAGCGCCAGGGTGATTCCGAGGTAGAGGATGATCGCCGACCAGTCCAGCAAGGTGAAGTTCATGGCGCAAAAGAATACATCAGGCTCGCCAAGTTGGAACAAAAAAGTGTTATATAGCGGTTGCGTAGCCGTTTCCACCCGCAGCAACCACAAAACATTTAAAGATTTTCGAAACTGACCTACACGGACTATTGCACCACCGGAGGCTTCGCTTCCGGAAAGTCCGCAGACAAATACATTCCAGCCACGTGCTCGGCAATCTTTCCCGGGTCCGCCTCCGCCAGATTGGCCAGCACCACGACCGTCAGCTTGTCATCCACGTAGCGGGAAATCTGGCTCTTGAAGCCCTGCCACGACCCGCTGTGGCCTACGACCCGATGGCCATGCGCACTTCCGATCTCCCAGCCAAACCCGTAGTGACCGGAATTCGGCTTGCCATCGCTCAATCTGGCGACAGTCCACATCTGCCCCAGGCTGGAGCGCTTCAAGAGCCTTTCCGTGTACAGGGCAGCGTCCCACTTGGCCAAATCGAGAATCGAGAAATACAGACTTCCGTCAGCCGTGGTGTTCAACGTTGGCGAGACCCACTCCTGGTTCTTCAACTCCCCCTTGACCAGCCGATACCCCGAGGCGCGATTGGGAATGATGTCAGCTTCGCTCATAATGCGTGTAGTTGTCATGCCCAGCGGCCGGAAGATGCGCTCCTGCAGCATGTCGCCATAAAAGTTGCCCGTCACACGGTGGATCAGGACGCCCAGGGTCAAATAACCGAGATTGCTGTAACTCCATTTCGTGTCCGGCGGGAAGGCCAGGGGAATTCCAGCCACGATCTTTAGGAGATCGGCTTCGCTGTAGTCCTTGCGGAAATCGAAGTCTTTTGGATAGTCCGTAAATCCGCCGGTGTGAGTCAGGAGATGCCGAATGGTGACCGGCTTCCAGCTGGCCGATGCCTCCGGGAAGTACTTCGCAATCGAGTCATCCAACCCGATTTTTCCCTCCTCGACCAGCATCATGATGGCGGTAGCGGTGAACTGCTTGCCCACCGAACCCGACTGGAACAAGGTCTCCGGCTTTACCGGCACCTGCAGCTCGACGTTGGCCAGGCCAAATCCCTGGGCCCGGACAACTTTTCCGTCACGCGCCACCAGCAGTGCCGCTCCCGGAATGTGCTGTCGCGCCATTTCCGCGTTGACATACTCCGCCACCGCATCGGATTGCGCGGCCGGACTCTGCGCAAAGACCGCGCCCGCCACTGTCAGAACAACCGCTATGAATCGCAATACAGATTGCTTCACCGGGTTGGGCCTCCACCGCTGCTGCAAGGATGAACCACTTTAGGATAGGTGTTGCCGGGCGGGTCTTTTGCAGAGTTGCTGAAAGCTGATGGCTGAAAGCGGAAAGCTTCTCTAGCCGGAATACACCAGTTCGACCACGGTGCAATCATCGCTGAGCGGCGTACCACCGCAGAAGTTGGCTACGGCGGCAAAAATATCTTCGAGCGTTGCGCTCTTCGCGGCTACAGCTTCCAGACGCGAATCCTCAAAGAAGTCGCCCCGCGCGTTCTCCGCTTCGGTGACCCCATCGGTAACCAGAATCAATCGATCTCCGGGATGTAGGCTGACGTGGTCGCTCTCATAAGTAGCGTCAGCCAGCAGGCCGACCGGCAGGTTGCCGTGGGGCGGCCGGATTACCTCCTTGTTGCAAACCAGTAGCGGAGGCACGTGGCCGCAGTTGACGTATTCCAGTTCCCCGTCCCGCCGAATGCGCGCAATGATCAGGGTGGCGTACTTTTCTCCGATGTGCTTATGGGTGAAGAAACGGTTGGCGGCGACCACAATATCGATCAGCGGCATGCCAGCGGTGAGCTGGGAATAGATCATCCCCTGCAGAGTGTTGGCGAGGAGGGCCGCCGAAACGCCCTTCCCGCTGACATCGGCCAACACCACCGCAAGGCCTTCTTCGGTGTTCACGGCATCGAAGAAATCGCCTCCGATTTCCTTACAAGACAGGTTCTTGCCTTTCATGCGCGCAAATGGCACTTCAGGAATCGAGACCGCCATTAGCCCCTGCTGGATGGACGCGGCGATGGAAAGCTCCTGCTGGTAGCGGCGGGCCGCTTCCTCGGCTTGGACCAGACGCGCGTTTTCAATCAGCGACGCGGCCTCGGTCGCGATGGCCCGCAGAATGTCATTGCTCACGCTCGAGATGTCTCGGGAAGCGAAACGCGAATCTACATACAGCGCGCCCATCACTTCAGGCGAGCTTTCGGTGGGCACCGCGGCCTGCGCGTCCCGCGTGGCCTGCACCTGCGGTTTGCGCAACGGAATGCAGATCACGGTGCGCAGGTCGTAAGCCACGATGCTGTGCCGGCCGGCCAGGTCGAGCGACTGGCTGGTGTCCGTTATCACAAACTCGGAATTCGATTTCACTCCTTCATCCAATATGGAGTGCGAAATCGTGGTGTCATCGAGCAGGGGCTCGCCCTTGGAGTTGCGTCCCGCCGCCAGCCGCAGGTTGTTCTCTTCGTCCCGCATGAAGACGTAGCCACGCTCGGCGCGGGTGAGCTTCAGGGTGGCGTCCAGCAGCGTGACCAGGATTTCATCGAGCACGCCCGTGGTATTCAGTTTGCGCGCGGCTTCAAGAAACAGCGTCAGCTTCTCCAGATCGGTGGTGTCGGTCGATATCTGAATACCGGAAATTTGGCTCAGGAATTCGCGGGCGGTATTGGAGCTGGCGTGATGAGGATGAAAGATGACGTAGGAAACATCGCGCACACCAAACTCGACGCGATCGTTGCGCTCGAGCGTCTTGCGCTGCACCCTCTCGCCATTAACGAAAGTGCCGTGCTTGCTGCCCTGGTCGACGACACAGAATTGTCCGTCCTCGGAGGTGATCAAGGCGTGATCGCGGGAAACGCGCGGGTCGGCGATGACCAGGTCCTTATCCACCTTGCGGCCCACCGTGAACGGCGTGTGGTCAAGGTTGATGGTGCGCTGGTCGTTCCCCTGCACGAAAACCAGGGTGGGAAAAATTCCCGACCCCGGGGATGAAACCGGGCCCGTGATGGGTTGAAATGCCATGTGGCGCTGGCCTGCCCCCATTCGCTTTCCAGAAACCCACTCCGGCAGGCACGGAGTGCGATCTCCAGCCCTCCCCGACCTGCAGGAAGGCTATCTCAGGCGCTCAGGCGGCCCCACGACCCAGGGCGGTAAGCGCCTCCTGTTCACTGTCAAAAACCTCGAAAACCGTGGCCAGCTTCGTAATCTGAAGCACATCGCGCAGGCGCTGCCCCAGCCCGGTGAGCTTGATATCGGCGCCGCCACCCCGGGCCGACGAATAAACCCCAACCAGCGTCCCCAGGCCGCCGCTATCAATATAAGTCACGCCCGCAAGGTTCAGGACCATACGCGGAGTTTCCGCCAAGGTTTGCTTAAGAAAATCGCGCAAAGCGTTGGCCTCGTCTCCAAACATGATGCGGCCTTGGCACGAAACTATGGTGACCCCGTCCACCCGGCGTTTCCCAATTTTGAGGTCCATACCGCCCTCCGAAACGTTGTCGTGGCCGCAGCGTGGGAGAAGACTAACCTGTGATCACAGCCCAATGCAAGGCCGACGCGGCTTGGGCGCGGCGGCGCGGCAGGGCACGGCGTGGCCCGTGCCGCAACCGGAGCGAGACAGACTGCGCCGCGAGATGAACCGCCTGGCGCAAGACTCCTGTCCGAGGCGCCCCAGGACTCACGCAGGTCTTCCGTCAGCCATGCTCTTGAATAAAGGGAACCATCGAAAGGCCGATTGAGGAGGTGAGCCTTTGTTTCAGACTCCATGGAGACGACGCCCATGCTGCGCAAAATGAAGTTGAACGGAAAGATTGTGGGATCGATTGCCTTAACTCTCATCCTGACCGCTTCAGTTGATTACACAGCGCCGTGTGAATCGGCAGGCCGAAGAAGCATTTCGAGACAAGGTACGTCAGATCACAGGCATGGCCAGCACCACCCGCACGTGGTTTTCCAGTCATATCGATACCACGGTGCCGGACAAGAACTTCAAAACCCTGGATCAGGTAGCAGTAGTCGTGGCCTGGACTATTGCCCGACAGTACGCGTCGGATCAGAAGATGGAGTTTCATACTCCGTCACTGCAGCCCCGAGATCCCAAAAACCAGCCCCACGATTTCGAGCGACGCCCTCTGGTTCGTAACCGGCCATCACGAGCTGACGTCATAAGCATCGAAATATGCTTGGCCGCAGCTGCATCGGCTTTAGCGAATGCTGCCAGCTGTCTTGCATGACCGTCAACCGCTGCCCGGGCCGACCTAAAGCAGCCCGATTATTGCAGGGATTTTGCAGACCGGTCGCATCCGATGTATTCCCACCTCTCGCCGGATGGGTACCGACGAGTGTTTACAGGTCGGTGGATTGCAGGCCGCTCCCAAGCCTACTTGATTTCGCGCAATCGGCCGCTGCTCACGTCATAGACGAATCCCCGCACCGCGACCTCTTTGGGAATCCATGGATGGGTACGCAGTTTCTGTAGCTGGTGACGCACGTTCTCCTCGATATTCTGAAAGGCAAAGAAGAATGCCGGAGCGATGGCTGCGGTCCCGGTACGGTTCTGGATTCTGGTGCGTAACTCCTCCTCGCTGGCGTGCATCAGGCCGCAATCGGTGTGGTTAATGACCATGATCTCCTCGGTCTCCAGCAGGTAGTGCGATACCAGCAGCGAGCGCAAGCTGTCGTCGGTCACAATGCCGCCCGCGTTGCGGATGATGTGCGCGTCTCCCGTCGTCAACCCTAAGGTGCGGATGGAAAGCCGCGTGTCCATGCAAGTCAGTATGGCCAGCTTGCGCGCCGGGCGCGGAGTCAGGCGGCGCAACTCGTGCGTGCGCGAGTAGATTTCGTTTGCTTCCAGAACTACGTCGATCAGGCTCATGGCCAGCCCAGTCTAGCAAAGCCTGAGAAAAGGCTGGCGCACTTCGGCCCGGATTCTCGGGATGGTCCATTCCTCTGCTTCCGGGCTGGTTTGTGAAAAGGCAATAATTCACATTGGGGAAGAAGAGGTCTGCAATCGATCTCTGGCACACGTGCTTAGCAATCCCAAAACCACCAGCGGAATGCCGAGACTCGTATACAGAGGCACGGCCCAGGCTTTTTCCACCGAGCTTGCAGGCACAAACCGCGCAGCCAATATCAGCCCGAAGGACGCCAGCCAGGGCCAGCCAACCACCAGCAGCCCCACTCCGCAGGCCAGGCGAGTAAGCCCGTCCCGGCTCCACAAATCTCTCCACGAGTTCGCGATCAGAAATACCGCGGGCAGCAGAAGCACCTGGTTGTAAGGCGCGAAGCTGGGGACGATCACCAGGGTCACAGCCAGGACCAGAGCCAGCATGGTGCTGAATGCCAGTGAATCACGGGACGCGCGCCGGAGCTTCCATCCCATAACCACGACCCCGAGCACCGCCACTACGGCCAGGATTTTCCCGAGCACCGGCGTGGCCAGCACGTCGAGCAGCGAACCCGCGCCCCCGGTGTACTGGCGATAGTCGGCAACGGCGTGGCGAAACTGCGCCATCCATCCCGGCAGAACGTACTCCGACGCAGCTAGAAAAATCACCGTCGTGAGCGCGAAGCTCCAGACGAACAATTGACGCCTGCGCCAATCACTTACCGCCCACAGGACCAGCCAGCCTGCGACCGGCAGGGCAAGTTGAGGTTTGATGGTCGCCAGGGCCAGCAACAAACCTGCGAGCGAAAATTGCCCGGCGACCAGCGCCGCGGTGCTCCCTGCAAGCAGCGCGCTCACTACCAGAGTCAACTGCTGCAGCTTGATTCCCTGGACCACGGCGTAGCTGCCAAACGTCAGTACGATGACGATTGCAGTCATTGCGACAGAAGGCCGCCAGCGCAATACCTGCAACCACAGCAGCACACTTGCCAGGGTCAGGATGACAAGCAGCCAGCGAAATCCGGCCTGCACCACGGGAAATGGCAAGCCCACGGTTGGCGCCAGCAGAAAAATCACATGCAGCGGATAAGCAAATCCCTGCTGATCTCTGGGATCGTCAGGACGCTCGGGATCGAGCGGGCGTCCGTAATATCCGTTCTGGATCTCGCGCGTGACTTCGGGGCTGTATGGATCGCGATGGTGCAGCAGCAACTCGCGCGTTCCCAGCCAGCGGGGATACAGATCCGACAGGTTGCCACGCGGCCGTCCATGGGCCGCCGCGTCGGCCCTCTGGTAGGGCACCAGCACCCGCTGCACGTAGAACCACATGCTTCCGGCGGCCAGCAGCGCCAGGAGCAGCCCGAGTCTGGAGTCTTTGAACAATCGCGTGCCGGAAGCAAAAGCCACTCCATGTTACAACTTATGCGGGCGAACTTCCGTTGCGATTGCGCATCTGCATCTCCGCGATAGTTGGAGTGGCGAGCGCGGCGTTCTGCTATTTCCTGCTGCTGCATTTCCAGCAGGGCGCCGCCGATTTCGGCTGGGCGGTCCGCGCCGCCCGCTACGCGCTGGCCGGTCAAAACCCTTACGACACTCCGCTCGAACAATATCCGCTCACCGCAGCCTTTTTCGGAGTGCCCTTCGTCTGGCTGCACCCGGAGCTGGCGTCCGCTCTCTTCTATGGCATCAGCTCTGCCGTGTTGGCCTTCGGCCTGACCCGTTACGGCTATCATCGCCTGCTGGTCTTTCTGGCCTATCCCTTCTGGGGAGGTTTGCTGGCGGTGCAGTGGTCCACGCTCATCTTCGCCAGCGCTTTCTTCCCTCTTATGCTGCCCGTCACCATGGCCAAGCCGCAGCTCGGTTTGCCGGTGGCGCTCACCCATTTAAGCCGGCGCGGCGTGGTGGCCTGCGCAGTAGTCGTGCTGCTTACGCTCATCGCGATGCCACGTTGGCCGCTGCTCTGGCTGGGACAGCTGCAGCACTACGAACATTTCATTCCCCTGCTGGTCCTGCCGGGACCATTGCTGGGCCTGGCGCTCTGGCGCTATCGCGACAAGGATGCCTGGTTTCTGTTGTTGACCGCGCTCATGCCGCAACGCTGGTTTTTCGATGCTTTTATCCTGTGGCTCATTCCCAGGTCCCGCCGCGAGGTTCTCTTTACCGCCGCCCTCAGTTGGGGGGCCGGCATCTGGCGTTGGTATCACATCCCACACAGTTTCGCCGAGGTGGGAAGGTTGACCGTGCTGTTCATGTACCTGCCGATGCTGGCGGTGATACTGTTGCGCCAGTTTGCGTGGGAAGAGAGTTGATCAGACTCTTAACTCTTGTGTGGGAGGGACACTCCTGTCACACAAGAGGAGTCGTTGCGGTAGCAACGTCGGGCTATACTCCACCTATGTTTTTGGCGGCGCGCGCGCCTGCTGGCTCATCGCTCAGGCCCATTCTTGTCACCTTTCTGGCTGCGATGATTGTCCTGCACGCATGGATGTTTTTCAGGCTTCGGCGAGAAATCGTAACCGGGTATCCGGACTTCACCATTTTTTATACCGCGGGCAAATGCATCATCCAGGGTCATGGCCAGCAGCTTTATGACCTGGAAACGCAGTTCGCAATCCAGCGTGAGTTTGCCTCCGAGGTCGAGCGTCGGGAAAATCCTCTTCCTTTCAATCATCCGCCATTCGAGGCTTTACTGTTCGCGCCTCTGGCCCGCCTGCCCTATGTTGCGGCGTACCTTGTTTGGGCTCTATTTAACCTTGCCCTCATTCTGGGTTTCTGGATTCTGCTGCGCCCGCGCCTGCCCAGCTTGCACGCTTTTTTGCCGGCCCTACCGCTGCTGGCAATGTTCGCTTTTTTTCCTCTGATCATGGCCGTACTGCAGGGGCAGGACTCAATCCTGCTGCTCTTTCTCTATGGTCTCGCTTTCTCCGCCCTGGCGACAGGACGTCCTCTTGTCGCGGGGCTATGTCTCGGCCTGGCGCTCTTCAAGTTTCAGTTGGTTCTGCCCTTCGTGCTGGTGCTGTTGATCAGGCGGCAGTGGAGAGCGGTTGCGGGCTTTGTCGTTACCGCTTTTGGTTTGCTCCTGCTCTCGGCAGCGGTGGTTGGTTGGAGCGGCGTGATGGCATATCCCGGATTTGTGCTCCGGCTGAGCCGCAGTGGCGCGCAAGCGGGTATTTATCCGCGAGACATGCCGAACCTGCGCGGTCTGGTTGACGGGACATTGCATCTGGCAGGTCCGCTGCACCCGGCGGGTCTGCCGGTTACGCTGCTGATCATCGTGCTGTCTATTGTGCTCGTTGCGCTGGCCGCGCATTGGTGGCGTGTACAACCGGGGCCCCAGTTCATGCTCGGTTTTTCGCTGTGTCTGACGGTCACCAGCATTACCAGCTACCACCTGCTCGGGCACGACCTGAGCGTGCTCATGCTTCCTATCCTGCTGCTGGCGGAACTACTCGTCAGTGGTGAAATCGTTGGGCCGGCGCGCCGCATCCTGTTCGCGTCTATTGCGGTTCTTTTTTTCACGCCCCTGTACGCGGTCCTTCAGTTCTCATTGCGGGAGATGAATCTGATGGTGTTTGCGGTTGCCTTGTTTGCGGCAGGTACCGCAATCGCGCTGACCTCGAAAACAGGGTCAGCTTCTGTCGGAAAACCCGCCGCACAACGCGCCATGTAGATTTTTGTCCAACTCCCAAAAGATCGAGCGTTTCGGAATAAACCCGCGTGGGCCCGGACGCCCTCGTCCGGGCGGGCGAGCACAGCTCGCCTGGTTCTCCATTACCGCAGACGAAAACGGCCGGGCTTTGCCCGGCTAAGCGGGTGGGGGCACTCGCCACTACGTGGCCTCAGTCAGAACGGCGTTATCGATCAGCCCCGGATCCCCACGAAGGCCGCCACCACCGCCAAAACTGAACGCTGCCAGCTTGCTCGGACGAGCGGTATAATGCGCCGGTTCGCAAATCGCAGGACTTGAATCTCCGAGGCCGGCGGGTCACATTGCCACTGATAGCGTCCGTGCTCCTCCGCTGCCGGCGAAACCTGAACGTCCTGGCGCGAAAGCGCACGCTCACAGTGATCCTGGTGGGTGTGCTTACGCTCGCGATTCGTGCCTCCCTCTTATTTCTCTTGCCTATACCCAAGCCGCATTTTCAGGATGAGTTCAGCTATCTTCTGGCAGCGGATACTTTCGCCTCCGGTCGCCTGACCAATCCTCCTCACCCCATGTGGGTGCATTTTGAAAGCGAGCACATCCTGCAACAGCCGACCTACATGTCCATGTACCCGCCGGCGCAAGGTCTCGTCCTGGCTGCGGGTCAGGCCATGGCCGGCATCCCCTGGCTCGGAGTCTGGTTAAGCGTGGCTGCGATGTGCGCCGCGGTCACCTGGATGCTGCAGGCGTGGTTCCCTCCGGGGTGGGCGTTGTTTGGAGGGCTGCTGTGCCTGATGGGACAGGGCATCTCCAGCTATTGGATGAATTCCTACTGGGGCGGCGCAGTGGCGGCGACGGGCGCAGCCCTGGTGCTGGGCGCCTTTGCTCGCATCCTGCGCCGGCAGAGAACGCGCGACGCTTTGATCATGGGATTCGGCCTGGCCATACTGGCCAATAGCCGGCCCTTGGAAGGTCTTCTGTTCACTCTTCCCGCGGGTTTTTCGCTGGCGTTCTGGTTGTGGAGGCACCGAACGCGATCCTGTTTGAGCCGGATTGCACTGCCCCTGGTTCTGCTTCTTGGCTTCGCTGCAGTTGCGACTGGTTACTACAACTGGCGCGTAACGGGCGACGCCTTGGAGATGCCGGAGGCGCTGAATCGCAGAACCTACGCCATTGCATCGTTGTTTCTCGGCCAGCCCCTGCGTCCGGCTCCTCACTACCGCAATGGGGAGATGCAGAAATTTTATGCGGACTGGGAAGTTTCAAGGTATCTGAAAACTCGCACGCTTCGAGGATTGGCGCAGGAAGAATGGGCTAAACTGGCAACTTTGTGGTGGTTTTTTCTTGGCCCCGTACTGCCGCTTGCGCTGCTCGCCTTGCCTCGTGTTGCTCGCGATCGCCGCATGCAGCTTCTCCTGATCACCGCGATCGTTACCATCGCTGGCCTAGCGGTTGAGGCCTGGCACCAGCCTCATTATTTTGCTCCCCTCACCTGTGTCATTTACGCCATCGTGATTCAAGGACTGCGCCACCTTCGCCAGTGGCGGCGAAGCGATACTAACCTGGGACGAGCGCTCGTCCCGATCATTGGCATCGCGTGTTTTGCCGCATGTCTCTACAGCATCCGCGCCGAGTATCTCAGGGTGCCGCGGAATCCCGATGCCTATCCCTGGCACTGGCAACGTGCCGAAATCCTGCAACGCCTCGAGCATGCAGGCGGCCAGCACCTCGTCATCGTTCGCTACGGCTCCCACCACGACCCGATTCACGAATGGGTTTACAACCGGGCTGATATTGATGCGGCCAACGTCATCTGGGCGCAGGATATGGGGGATCAAAATCAGGAATTGATTAGGTATTTTGACCGGCGGCGAGTGTGGCTGCTCGAACCGAATGAACCGGGAATGGCGAGATTGTCGCCTATCATTAACAACCAGCAGTAAGCCAGGGCAAATAACAGCTCTCGATGACTTTCTGCTTCATCTTCATCTGTCCTATGGGCTATCCAGTAGGTGCAGGAATGAGTAGCGCCGGCGTCCCGCCGGCTGTCGCGAGGGCACCCTGCCCTCGCAGAGGTGAGCTCACACTGCGCGTTTAGAACGCCGCAAGGGCGCTACAATCGGTTCGCTCTCATCGCCCGCATGACCAGTCTCCTGCAAACCCGCCGCCTCTGCGTATTCATTCTGGCTCTCGGGCTTTTCACCATGGCGGTTCGTGGCATGAGCGACCCCGATCTCTGGTGGCACCTCCGCACCGGACAACTGATCGTCCACAATCACAGCGTCTTTCATACCGATCCTTATTCGTTTACGCGCTTCGGCCAGCCCTGGATAAACCATGAATGGCTTTCGGAAGTCCTGCTGTTTGGCATCTATCGGCTGGCGGGATTTGGCGGACTCATCGTGGCCTTCGCCGCCATCATCGCGGCCACTCTCTTTCTGGTCTTCCTGCGCTCACCGGGCCGCCCCTACCTCGCCGCCATCATGACGCTCTGGGGCGCGCTAGCTTCCTCCCCAACCTGGGGAGTTCGTCCGCAGATGCTTTCGCTCCTGCTGGGCAGCATTTTTCTGCTGCTGCTTGAGGCCTCTGAGCAACGTCCCAACCTTCTGTGGTGGACCGCTCCCCTGATGCTCTTATGGGTAAATCTGCACGCCGGATATCCCATTGGACTCGCCTTCATCGCACTCTTCTTAGTCGGCGAAGGTTTGGAGGCGGGGTTTGGTCCGGAGCCATGGCAGAAATCTCTGCCCCGCCTTAAACAACTGGCGGCAGCATTCGCCCTCTGTACGGCACTGGTGGCGGTGAATCCCAATGGAATCAGGCTTTACTGGTACCCGTTTCAGACTCTGGGATCCGAGGCCATGCATCGCTTCATCCACGAGTGGTTTTCTCCCGACTTCCACGATCCTACCTACCTGCCGCTTCTGTTCATGCTGCTGGCTCTTATCGCTGGACTCATCCTCTCACCCCGATGCCCGCGCCTGCGCAACCTTCTGCTCGTCTTGGCTACGATCCCGGCGGCGCTGCGCTCGATGCGCCATGTCCCCATCCTGGTGTTGGTCATTGTCCCGGTTCTCTCCGAGATGGCCCTGGCTTGGCAGCAGCGGCGGGTCTCGCGCTGGTCGAGCAAACCGCACCTCAGGTTGGCTCCGCGAACGCTGATACTTAATCTGATTGTCCTTCTGACCTTCGTCGTCTTCACCGTGGTTCGGGTCCGACAAGTAGTGAGCCACCAGGAGGAAACGGAAGAGCAACATCTTCCCACCGCTGCAGCCGCCTTTCTCCAGCGGGAGCATCCTCCCTCCCCGATGATGAACCACTACAACTGGGGCGGATATTTCATCTGGAAGTTGTACCCCCAATATCGCGTGTTTCTGGACGGCCGCGCCGACGTCTATGGCGACGCTCTCATGACCGAATTCGCCTCCTGCTATTACCTGAGGGGCGATTGGAGAGAGTCCCTAGAGGCGTGGGGGATCCGCACCGTGGTCCTTCCCCCGGACGCCCCTTTGATCACCGGGCTCCGAAACAGTCCGGAATGGAAGCAGATTTATGGCGATAGCGAGGCCGTCATTCTCACCCGGAGCCAATAGCCATTGCGGCCGGGAATCAAGTTAGATAATCCCCTGCATCAACTTTGAGCTGCAAAACTTTGCACAATGGACAGTATGATTCCGACTGCATTTCGATTGACTTGCCCGCTCGGCGTCAATCTCCGGTTTGAGCCACAAAGTGAGGTCAACCATGATCCGTTTCTTAGGCCGGTTGTGGGAGGAAGATGGTCAGGATGTTGCTGAGTACGCGGTCATGCTGGCGGTCATTCTGGCCGTAGTAGTAGGCACGATTCGGATGATCGGATCGAACGCCAACAACGTCTTTTCCTCGGTTTCCAGCTCTATTCAGTAGGTCCAGGAACGCTTTTCCTCATCGAAGATCCGCGTATCTGGCGGAAGAAACGATACCGCCGCCCAGACGTCCGTCGTCCTTCCTTACCAGGCCCCCCTTCTTAGGCGGTTCTCCTTTGCCCTGCGGGATCCCTCAAAGCACCCTGGCTCAGCCTGCGCCCTACCCCAAGGCTGGCCCCGTTACCGGCGCGTAAGAAATTGTCGCTAAGCATGATGGCAGCAGGGTATTATGAACATGGGGATTCGGGCTCTTTCGCTCTGCCTACGTGTAAGCTATTGATTCGGAAACGACAACGAAAAATGGCGTTTCAGGGCGTGAGGGCTGTCCGAACCGCATCAGGACGGGAGTCACTACCTGTCCGTTTGATCAAGCGTAGGAGGACAAGACAATGACAGCGAAGGCTATAAGGTTGTGGCGCGAAGAGTCGGGCCAGGACATCGCGGAGTACGCGGTGATGCTGGCAGTGATTCTGGTGATTGTGGTGGGAACCATTCGGTTGATCGGCTCCAACGCCAACAATGTGTTCTCTTCTGTCGCCAGCGCAGTCCAGTAACGAAGATTTCAAAGCGAAAGCCCGGACGGCCTGCGATGGGGCCAGTTGCGGAGTGCCCGACTGTGAGCGCCCGCTGCTGTTCGACTGGCACATGACAGGCGAAGGTCGATTGTGATGGCATCGCTGCCGCGATACCGGTCGCGGACTGTTAGCACCAATCGGGGAGTTCGGTGATCCCGGCTATGGGCCCCCCGCGTTACTCGGAGGAGAAGTCATGAATCGCACCCGGCTTTTGATGATTGGGTTTGTCGCCCTAGCCCTGGGCGCAATTGTGAGCTACAGCGTCTACCGCACGCTACAGACCAAGTCCGGCGCTGACGCCGCGCCCGGTGTCGAGGTGGTCGTAGCGGCCAATGATATTCCCGTGGGGGCTAAAGTCGGAGAGAGCGATGTGAAGACTGTCCGCTATTCCGCGGCCGATCTGCCCGCCAATGCCTTTCATCTGAAGACCTCCGTCGTGGGCCGGGGCGCGATCCTTCCCATTGCCAAGGGTGAATTCTTTCTGCCTAACAAGCTGGCGGGAGAAAATGCCGGTGCTGGAATGCCGTCCCTGATTCCGCCGGGGATGCGGGCGATCTCAGTGCGGGTGAATGAAGTCATCGGAGTCGCTGGCTTTGTGGTGCCGGGAACGCGCGTGGATGTGCTGCTCACCGGCAACCCCTCGGGCGCACCCGAGCAGCAGACCACCACCGTGCTTGAGAATGTGGCCGTGATCGCCACCGGCCAGAAGCTGGAGCGCAACACCGCCGGAGAGCCGCTGGTGACGCCGGTCATAACTCTGCTGGTCTCTCCCGACGACGCTCAGAAACTCACTCTCGCCACCACTCAAGGCAAGATTCAATTGGCGCTGCGCAACCCCCTCGACACCAAGCAGCAGGAACTGGCTTCGGTGAACACCGGGGCGTTGTATAAGGGCGTTTCCATCCCCGTGCACGTGGCCGCGCCGCCGCCGCGATCGGCCAAGCCGATTAAACGCACCACCCCGGTTCCAGTGACCGCCATGCCGTCGGCCTATTCGGTCGAAGTAATCAAAGGAACCAAGAAGGACGTCACCAAGTTCCAGGAATAGTCCGCACTCCGAGGAAGAAGACATGTCGATCTGCTCCCGCAGGTGGGAGAAACACAGCGTGAAATCGAGCCCGAGGGTGCGATGGGCCCTGAGCGTGTTGCTACTGCTCACAGCGTCTATCGCGGTCTCTCAGCAACCGCCGGCTAGCCCAGAGGCGGCCCAGCCCGCCCCGTCCTCCGGTCCCGAGGCCGCCTCACAGGCCCCGCAAGCCACGGCCCAAGGCGCCGCACCCCTGCGGGTCATGGTGGGCAAGTCGCTGCTGATCAACACCACCGAGCGGCTCAAGCGAGTCTCGGTCACCGATGACTCCATCGCCGATGCCATTGTCGTTACCCCGACCCAGATTCTGGTGCATGGCCGGGCTGCTGGCGAAGTGTCGTTGCTGATTTGGGACGAACTGGAACGCTCCCGCAGCTTCGACTTGCGCGTGGATGTGGACGTTACCGCCGCCGCCGAAGAGGAAAAGCGGGTCTTCCCCGACGAGCAGATCAGCGTTTCGCCGTCGCGCTCGGCTATCGTTCTTTCCGGCCACGTTTCTACGGAAGATGTTTCCAAGCGCGCCGGAATGATCGCCGAGGCTTATTCCAAGAACGTGGTGAATGTGCTGACCTTCGGTCCGGTCGGGGCCCAGGAAGTGCTGCTGGAAGTGAAGTTCGCTGAAGTGGATCGCTCGGTCATCACCCAGCTGGGAGTTAATTTATTCATGCCCGGCCTGGGCAACACCATCGCCACCAGCCAGACCGGCCAGTTTGGTTCGGTGCAGATCACCCAGCCGCCGCCCTCGACCACCACCACCAACGGCGTCACTACCACCACGGGCGGTACCGGGCCCACCACCACCATCAGCGACTTTCTCAATCTCTTCGTAACTCGTACCGACGTCAATATCGGCGCCGTGATCAAGGCCCTGCAGCAGAAGAACCTGCTGCAGATTCTGGCCGAGCCCAACCTGATCGCGGTCAACGGCAAAGAAGCCAGCTTTCTGGCCGGAGGAGAATTTCCCTTCCCCATTGTTCAGCCCGGCCAGGGCTTTACCGCGGTCACCATCTCCTTCAAGGAATTCGGGGTGGAGTTAAAATTTACCCCGGTGATCATGCCCAATGGGAACATCCATTTGAAAGTAGCGCCCTCGGTCAGTGCGCTGGATTTCGCCAATGCCCTGACCATTTCCGGGTTTACCGTGCCTGCGCTGAGTACGCGCAAGGCCGAAACTGAGTTCGAGTTGCAGGACGGGCAAAGTTTTGTGATCGCCGGATTGATCGATAACCGGGTAACCGATCTGTATAACAAGATACCCGGACTGGGAGACATCCCGATTCTGGGAAATTTCTTTCGCAGCAAGAGCGCCCAACGCAGCAATTCCGAGCTGATGGTGCTGTGCACGGCTCACCGCATTTCGGCCAGCACGCAGACGCCGCCGCTGCCGGTCGTCTCCAAACCGTATATGGAAAAGGACCAGTTCGACGGCCGCAAGCCCGCCAATGAGAAGAAGTGAAAGGATGACCAGCGTAATCTGCAGGCTGGGGTTCAGGCACGTAGAATGTTGAAGGGGAAGGAACAGTAGGGGCCAGAAATACGATGCCCGAACTCTCAGTCGTAGTCATCGCCCAGGATAGCGAGCAGCGTGCCGTACTGCAGGTGCTGGTGGATGGCACCAGCGTGGCGCGGGTGGTGCACACCTGCACCGGTTATCCGGTGGTGGTCACGGACCCGGTTTTGCGCCGGGTACAGAGCGCAAGCCCTCAGGTCGTGCTGGTGGACGTGCCCACGGACAATTACACGCTGGCGCTAAGGGCCATTGAGTTGATTCACCAGGAAGTGCGCGACGCAGTGGTTTTTGCCGTGGGAAGCATGTCCCAGCCCCAGGTTATCGTGAGCGCCATGCGTTCCGGTGCGCGCGAATTCATCGAACGTCCCACCACCACCACCGACCTTCTCGAAGCCTTCGTCCGGCTGACCGCGGCGCAACGAAAAGTTGACCGGGAAGGGCCGCGGGGAAAGGTTTTTACCGTAGTCAATGCAAAAGGCGGGAGCGGGGCCACCACCACCGCTGTGAACCTGGCCCTGGCCCTGCACTCGGCCCACGGCAATGTGGCGCTGGTGGACATTGCGTTCCTCGGGCACGCCGCCCTGCACATGAATCTGAAACCCCAGTTCACGGTGGCGGACGCGATTCGCAACCTGCACCGGCTCGACAGCTCGCTGCTCGAAAGCTTCATGACTCGCCACAGCGGCGGCCTGCAGTTGCTGGCCGGCGCTAATACGCCGCTGGTCGTGGAACCTGCCACGGCGGAATTTGCGCGCTTGTTCGATTTGCTGGTCGGCCACTTCCGTTACGTCGTGGTGGATGCCTCTTCGCGGGTGGACGCCACCACCCGCCTGGTGTGCAATCTGTCGGAAACGGTGTTGCTCGTGGCCCATGCCGATGTCGCGTCCCTGTGGAGCGCGAACCGGATCCAGCAATATCTGGGCGAGACCGGAGGGCGGGAGCGAGTGCGCCTGGTGCTCAACCGCTTCCGCAAGATTGCCGGCTTCAGTGAAGCTGACGCCGAGGCTGCGGCCGGAGCCAAGCTGCTGTGGAAGATTCCCAATCAATATTTCGCGGTTTCGGGCGCTATCGATCGCGGAGTTCCGCTCATGCAGCAGGCTTATAGCGAGATGGGCCGCTCCTTTGCCGGGCTGGCTGCCGTTTTGACGGAAAACGACATTGATGTGAAGCGCAAGGCGTGGTCCTTGTTTAAGACCGTATAGTTTCCAGACGGGCTGAGTCAAAATCGGGTTAGAACGTATGGCGAATTTGCAGACCTTCGAAAGAACCGAGTACCAGCAGGTCAAGGCCGATCTCCATCGCAAGATCCTTGACCGCCTCGACCTGGAGAAACTGGGACGCACCCCCAGCGACGCCGCGCGCGAGGAAGTTCTGCTGCTGATCCGGAACACGGTGAACAGCGAGGCCGTGCCTCTCAGCTTTGCCGAGCGGGAACGTCTGTCCCGCGAAATTCTGGACGAGATCTTCGGCCTGGGTCCGCTGGAACCCCTGCTCAAGGACCCCACCGTTTCCGATATTCTGGTCAACCGTTACAACAAGGTGTACGTGGAACGGGCGGGCAAACTCGAGTCCACCGGTCTGAGCTTCAAGGATGACGCCCACCTGATGCAGATCATCGACCGCATCGTCTCCCGCATCGGACGGCGGGTGGACGAGTCTTCCCCCATGGTTGATGCCCGTCTGGCCGATGGCTCCCGCGTGAACGCCATTATTCCGCCTCTGGCCATCGACGGTCCCTGTCTTTCCATTCGCCGCTTTGGCCGCGATCCGGTCACCGCGCGGAACATGATCGAGAACAAGAGCCTGACCGAGCCCATGCTGGAACTGCTGTCGGCCATGGTCAAGGGACGGCTTAACTTCCTCATCTCCGGAGGCACTGGCGCCGGCAAAACCACGCTGCTGAACGTGCTCTCCAGCTACATTCCGAATTCCGACCGCATCGTCACGATCGAGGATGCGGCCGAATTGCAGTTGAAACAGGAGCACGTGGTTCGGCTGGAGACGCGTCCGCCCAACATTGAAGGCAAAGGCGCGGTGCGGCAGCGGCAACTAGTCATTAACAGTCTACGTATGCGTCCGGACCGCATCGTCGTCGGCGAGGTCCGCGGCGAAGAGGCTTTTGACATGCTGCAGGCCATGAACACCGGTCACGAGGGCTCTCTGACCACGGTGCACGCCAATACCCCGCGCGACGCGCTGGCCCGTATCGAGAACATGTGCTCCATGGCCAATCTCAACATTCCCGAGCGCGCCATGCGGCACCAGATCGCGGCGGCCATCCATGCCGTGGTCCAGGTTTCGCGCCTCTCCGACGGCACCCGGAAGGTGATCAATATCTCCGAAGTGACGGGTATGGAAGGCGAAGTAATTTGTATGCAGGAAGTCTTCGTTTTCGAGCGCCAAGGAATTGACGAAGCCGGGAAAGTGCGCGGTATGTTTCGTGCCAACGGCATCCGGCCCAAGTTTGCCGACCGCTTAGCCACCGCGGGATGCCGCCTGCGCCCCGCGTTGTTCGAGTCGCGTATGGAGGTGTAATCAGCCTTTAAGGCGGAGCCTCCCTTCAGGGTGGAGCAGCGCTTCAGCGCTGCCAATGAGTTTGCTACACCGGGCGGTTTCAGCCGCTGAGGTACATTTTCGGACTGTATGTTCATCGTCATTGCCATTGCGGTTTTTATCGTGGTTGCGCTGGCAGTATTTGTCGGCGCTTCCCTATTGGACGAGCGTAGCTCCAAAGCCCGTCTGCTGCGCGAGCGGCTCTCCACCGAGCAGAAGGGCGCGGAGCGCGAACCCAACCAGGAACTGGCCCTGCTGCGCGACGAAGTAATGAGCAAGATCCCGGCGCTCGACAACCTGCTGCGCCGCTCTTCCAGCATTTCAAGCTTCCAGACCCTGCTCGAGCAGGCGGACGTAAAAAGCCGCGCCGGCAACGTCCTGCTGCTGTGTCTGCTCAGCGGCGCCGGGCTGGGACTGATCGTTCTGTTGTTCAGCGGTTTTCCGCAATTTGCCTGGCTGGGACTTCTTATTGGCGCGTTTCTGCCGTACTCCTACGCCAATTACAAGAGGACCAAGCGCTTCGAGAAATTCGAAGAGATTTTTCCTGAGGCCATCGACACTCTGGCCCGGGCGGTGCGCGCCGGGCACGCCTTCACCACGGCTTTGGAACTGATTGCCAGCGAGATTGCCGAGCCCGTGGCCTCCGAGTTTCGCAAGCTGTATGAAGAACAGAAATTCGGTCTGCCGGTACGCGATGCGCTGCTCAACCTCACCGAACGCATGCCCTTGGTGGACGTCAAGTTCTTCGTCACCGCGGTAATGCTGCAGCGCGAGACCGGTGGTAATCTTGCGGAAATCCTCGACAACCTGTCCTATGTGATTCGGGAGCGTTTCAAGATCATGCGCCAGGTGCGGGTGCATACCGCCCAGGGACGCATGACCATGATGCTGCTGATGGGACTGCCGCCCATCATCGTGGTCACGATGCAGGCCATGAACCCCAGTTTTATCCGGCCGCTGTTCGACGACCCGATTGGACACATGCTGATCGTGGTTGGCATCACTCTGCAGACGTTGGGTTATTTTGTGATCCGGAAGATCATTCAGATTCAGGTCTAATAGCATGGCTCTGGCACTGGCAATTTTGTTGTTTCTGACCATCGCCCTGGTCGTGTTTTCCTTTGCGGCCGCGGCCTACGCACCTTTTTCGGTGCTGGGCTCGCGCTTGCGCGCCCTGGGCTGGCAGAAAGCCCAACCTCAGGAAAAGCCGGCTTTCAAGGACCGTTTGGAACAGGCGCTCGACCCCTTGAGCAAGGCCCTCCCGCTCTCTCCGAGTGAAGTTTCAAGAACGCGAAAATGGCTGATTCAGGCCGGCTATCGCGAGCCCCGCCACCTGACCATCTACGTCGGCGCACGCGTGTTGCTGGCCCTGATTGGTATGCTGGGGGTGGTTGCGGTCAAGGGCAACTTCGATCTGCTCTTGATGATTGGAGTGGGAGGCTTCGGCTTCTTCATCCCCCGCTTCGTGCTCAAGCGCATGATCCGCAACCGGCAGCGCCGCATTACCCTAGCACTACCCGACGCTCTCGACCTCACCGTCATTTGCGTCGAAGTCGGGCTGGCGCTGGACCAGGCGCTGATGAGGGTGGGCGAAGATTTGAAGCATGCCCATGCCGACCTGAGCGATGAGTTCCACCTCATCAATCTCGAAATGCGGGCGGGCAAGCCGCGCGCCGAGGCCCTGCGCAATCTGGTCGATCGCACCGGGGTTGACGATGTGCGCGCCCTGGTCGCCACCCTGGTACAGACCGACCGCTTCGGCACCAGCGTCAGCCAGGCGCTTCGCATTCACTCTGATTCGCTGCGCACCGAACGCCGTCAACGGGCCGAGGAACAGGCCGCCAAAACCACCATCAAGATGATCATTCCCCTGGTCCTGTTTGTTCTTCCCTCCATCATCTTCGTGACGCTGGGTCCAGCCATCATCCAGCTGTTTCGTATACTGGCGCCAGGGGCCCACTGAAAATGCCTTTGCCGCAAGGACAAGCCCAGGAGTTGTGATGCCGGTACCGGGTCCCACGGGATACGCTCTCAATCAAACGCGCCAAACTTACCTGGCGCGGCACCTGCGCATCGCGGAGACCCATTGGTCTCGCTTTTGCGGGTTGATGTGCACTGATGCCGGCAGCTTCCCTGCTGGACAAGGTTTGTGGATCGTGCCCTCGCGCGGTGTGCACACCTTCGCCATGCGCTTTCCCATTGACGTGATTTACCTGGATAGTGACAAAGTTGTGGTTCACCTGGAAGAAAATCTGAAACCGTGGCGCCTGGCTCCGGTGCGGCTGCGCGCGACCTCCGTGCTGGAACTGCCAAGCACTACTTTGAGTTCCACCCAAACTGCGGTGGGCGACAAGATTGAGATTGCTTTGGGACAGGCAGGCCAAAAGTGAACGACGTACCCAACCTTCTCATCGAATGGTCCTCGCCCTGGGACGAGTTCTGCACCGCCATTGGTCCGGCGATGGGTAAGTCGCCTCAGCGTTTGGCGGGTGAGGCCCAGGTCGGCTTGTTTCCGTGGTGGGGGATTCTCCTGTCCTGGGCGGTTGAGCTGTTTCTGCTGGTTGCCGCTATCGTAATACCGGCAAAACTGGCCAGCATGAGGCCCTACGAGCCGCTGCCCAAACCTAAGTACGACGTCATCTACTACTCCGGCAATGAACTGCCGCGCACCGAAGACGTGGGTGGGGCGCAGGCAGGCCGTTCCGGGCGCTCCGGTGGGCGCGAGGCGCATCATCCTACGCAAACCATCCGGGTCGCGCGTGGCAGCACGTTGCGGGAGACCGTGGCCGACGCGCCCAAGCTCGATCTGCCCAGATCCAATTCCGCGGTGGCAAACCTGCTGGCCTTGAAGGCGCTGCCCGGCCCCGCTCCCGCCGAAGGCATGCGGTCGTCTTTGCGGGCCCCGGTATTGCCCCAGACCGCAGTCGCACCCGCTCCCCAAGTACCGGACCAACTGCGGGCGGCGCCCCAGCTGAACGTGGGCGTAGCCCCGCCTAGCGTGGCGGCGCCCCAGCGCGAGGTGTCCACCCTTCGTCTTCCCGGATCGAACGCGGTGCAAGTGGTTCCGCCCCCGGTCTCCGCCCCGGAGCAGATGACGAACCTGAATCCGCGGCTTACCATGCCGGCGCCGGGGGTAGTCGCTCCGCCGCCCACCATGATTCGCGAGGTGGCGACCATGGGACCCGGATTCGGCCCCGGTGAACTGCAGAAACAAATCGTTCCGCCGCCAGTGCAGATCGGAAATGCCTCGGCTGAGACCCGCAACATCAGCGGATTGGGCAACACATCGGTTGTGCCTCCCACCGTGCAACTGGGCGCCGGCGCAGCCGAGCGTTCCCGGCCTGGCGGCTTGGGTACAGGCACGGCGACGGCTGTTGTGCCGCCACCTCCGTCGATCTCGGGTGGAGGTTCGCTTACGGGCCACGGCACAGGCAATCGCGGCACAGGGCTGGGCGGAGCACTGGACGCAGGTCTGGCGGCGGCGCCTCCCAGCAGCAATGGTGGTGGCAGCACTTCGGGCGTGGTGGTTTCTAGCCAGCCCGGGTCGAAGCTTGGCCTGCCCGGCAGTGGCGGAAGCGGCGCCCTGGCTATGTCTCCCTCGGGAGGCGACAAAGCGGGCCTGGGCGGATCGGGTGGCGGCGGTAGCATCGGCCGCGGCGATGGGCCCGGCAGCGGCTTCTCCGGCCCCGGCACGGGTGCGGGCAAGGAAGGCACCGGCCCCGGATCCGATCCCATGGCGCGCGGCGGCATCTCGCCCTATCCCGGTTCAGGCGGCGCCGGCACGGGAACCAGCGGCACTCCAGCCTTGCCTGGTGTCTCAGTAAAGGGTGGCAGCAGTAACGTCGTCACTCTGCCCAGCTTTGGCGCAGGCGGCAAGTCGGCGGGAGGTCCGGGACGTTCGAACACCAGTCCCGAAGATCGCGGCCCTGATATTACGGTGGTCGCCACGTCAAGTTCTGGCGGTGCATTCAACTTCTACGGCAAGCTCAAGGGCGACAAGGTTTACACCATCTACATCGAGACCGCTCTGGGCACGGCCGTAATGCAGTTTGCGGACCCTACGTCGGCCGCGCATGGATACGCCGAGGACCTCACCGCTCCTCAAGCTATGCGCTCCGATCTGCCGCAGGGACTGCCCAAGGCGCGTCTGGTGATCTCCTGCGTCCTCGACCGCTCCGGATTGCTGCGCCGGCCTCACGTGCTCGAACCCGCTAACGCAGTTATGACCAGCAAAGTCCTGACCGCGCTCAACGGTTGGAAATTCCGTCCCGTGCGGCGCGGAAACGAACCCATTGAGGTCAACGCTATCCTCGGCTTCAACATCGACACCAACGATCAATATTAGGAAAACGCTTCTAGCTACTGGCTCCTGGCGTGAACCTTATCTACCAACCCGATAGTCGCTAGAAGCCAGGAGCTGTTTACGTTCCAGCAACACCGCGGTACTATCCCGGTACACCACATTCCACTGCGCGGTTTCCTCCAGCATGTTAACCAGCGACGAACCGGCCGGCAGCAGAGTCCAGTTGACATGCTTTTCGTTCAGAAACTTGTCCCAGTCGGGGGTCAGCCGAATGGCCTTCAGGTAATCGCGCAAAAAATCTACGCCGTAGAAATCGTGACGGTCGTCAACGAACACCTTGTTTTGCGGGTAGAGACGGTAGATCAGGTACCCGCCCCAGGAGTCGGGAGCGAAAATCGGTTCGCGCAGGCTGCGCTGGACAATCGCATCCGTGGCCTGCACCGGCAGGTGTTTGGGATCGAAGTGCGCGTTTATCCATTGAGTCGACCCCAGTTTGCCCTGGTGCGCACACACCATCAGTCCGAGGAACACCGCGGCAACCGGCCAGACATGGCCACCGAAGCTCAGTTCAACCTGTCCGATGCGCGCGGTAAATGCGTGCCACCGGGAAAGGAAGCCTTGCAAACGTGAGGAGAGATTCGGATTGTCGCGGGCTTCGGTGAGTGCTTGCGTCCACAGCGGCGCGACAATCAAGGTGAGCAGAAGCGACGAAACCGGCAGACTGCGCGCGGCGTACAAACCGCTGTACGTCGCCAGGAGCAGCACGAACACCCGCGAAAGTGACGGCTTGCTGCGCGCCACAGCCAAAGCCACAATCGTGATCAGCAGGATCGCCACAAAGCATTGCTGGGCTACGCCATGAAAATTGGGGGAGAGAAATTCGTCGATGTGGTTCATCAGCCAGCGGCTGGTGAGATACCGGTAAACATGAAGATGGAGCCCATAGCCGTAGGGATTGATGAGGCTGGCTGCAAATGAAACTACTGTCACCATTCCTAACGTTCGCAACCGCTGCGCCAGCCTGCGCAGCTCTTCTGCGTTTGCGCACCGATAGTACCGGATGGCAGCGCTCAGCACATACAGACCGAGCAGCGCAAAGCCCAGCACAAAGCCTCCATGCACATTCACCCAGAGCAACATCAGCGCGGGCAGGTACCACAAGCGCCCGCGCCCCGCAGCCCTCCCTATGCTGTCTACGCTGTCCAATATCTGAAACCAGATCACAGTGAACAACCAGCTCAGCACATGGGGCCGGGCAAACAGGTGAATCATGGAGACGCCCAGGGACAGGGCAAGCAGGACGGCCGCGATAGGCAGGTCCGCGCCCCGCCGCAGGCACAGGCGCAGGGTGAGCGCCAAGGTCAGGGCAATGATGGCTGCTGTGAAGAAGACTACGCCGTCGAGACCCATCCCATGGTGGATGCCTGCAATCCCCACGTCATAAAGCCATTCCCAGGCATACCAGGTCTGCCCGCCCATGGTGACCGAGAACCAGTCAACGCGCGTAATCGAGTGCGTTCGCAGCATCTGCTCGCCATTGCGGATATGCCAACCAATGCTGGCATCTCCCAGCAGTCTCGGCGCCAGTGCTCCGCTGCTCATCGCAAACAGCAAAATGATGAAGATCAGATCGGTGGTGGAAGGAGCAAGAAATCGAAACCACGCCGCTGGTGGAATTTTGTCGGAAGCAGTGGCGATCTCTGCGGTGTTCGAATCCAAGATGTGTTCGCACCCAACCGGACATGTTACCCGATAAGCACTTGGCACTTGGCCATTCTGAGAACCGGGAACCAGAAACTGGAAACTGAAAATAGTCCCCTCAGTCCCCTGCCCGAAACCCAGCCAACACGTCCCGCTTGTACGACTCCAGGGTCAGCTCTTCGTCTCCGCACATCAGATAGATGGCCAATTGCCGGGTGCCAGGTGCTAGCCCTTCCCCGCCTTTCCCGCCAGCACTGGTTCCCGTTCGAATTCACCCTCCGGAAGCGCCTTGGCCTTCTTGCGGGAGCGGAGCCAATTCTGGAAGGAATCCATGTAGATGTAATAGACGGGAGTGATGTAGAGCGTCAGCAGTTGAGAGAATACCAGCCCACCAACCACTGCCAGTCCCAGCGGACGCCGTGATTCCGCACCCGCGCCAAAGCCCAGCGCAATCGGCAGCGTGCCCATGAGCGCGGCCATGGTGGTCATCATGATGGGGCGGAAGCGCAGCAAGGCCCCTTGATAAATGGCTTCCGGCGCCGGATCGTGGCTGTCGCGCTGCCGCTCCAGCGCGACGTCAATCATCATGATGGCATTTTTCTTCACAATGCCGACCAGCATGATCACGCCCACAAATCCGTATAAGTTCAGCTCGAGGTGGAAGAGCATCAATGTGATCAAGGCGCCAAAACCAGCCGAGGGCAGCCCGGAAAGAATGGTCAAGGGATGGATGAAGCTCTCATACAGGATGCCCAGCACCAGATAAATCACTAGGATGGCCATCACCAGCAGCAATCCCAGCCCGCTAACTGAGGACTCGAAGGCTTGCGCCGTGCCCTGAAAGCTGGTGCTGACGCTGGCCGGCAACATCTCCCGCGCCGCTTTGCCCACGGCATTGACGGCATCGCCCAGCGATATCCCCGGGCGCAGGTTGAAGGAAATCGTCACCGCGGGCAACTGTCCCAGATGGTTGATGGTGAGAGGCCCCAGGGTCCGCGTAAGTCTGGCCACGGCGTTTAACGGCACCAGTTGCCCGTTCGAAGACCGCACATACAACATCGAGAGCGCCGAGGGATCGAGCTGGTACTGGTTCTCCAGTTCGGTAATCACGCGATAGGCATTATTGGGCGCGTAAATCGTGGAAATCTGCCGCTGGCCGTACGCCGTGTACAGCGCGTCTTCCACCTGGTTGGCCGTTATGCCCAGCGCCGAAGCCTTGTCGCGATCGATGTCCACATTGACCTGGGGATTAGTGATCTGCAAGTCGCTGGTCACATCCTGCAACAGCCTCTGCATTTGCGGATCGCTGCGCAGTTTCGCTTCCAGCCTGGGTGCGTCCTGATAGAGCTCGTTCGTGTCGGGCGATTGCAGCGTGAACTGGTACTGGCTCTTGGTCAACTGGCCGCCGATGCGGATGGGCGGCAACAGTTGGGGAAAGGCATTGATACCGGGAACGGCAGCCATCTTCCCTCTCAGGTCCTGAACGATCTCCTGGGCTGACATGCGCTGGCTCCGCGGCTTCAGCCGGGCAAACAGACGCCCTGCATTTCCCCCCGCGGCCGTGGACATGAAAGAGTCAATGTAGGGCTGTGCCATCACCACCCTGTTCAAAGCCCTCTGGTGCTCGACCATGTTGTCGAACGAAATGCCCTGCGGACCTTCGGTGAAGATGAAAATCTGTCCCTGGTCCTCATCCGGCAGGAAGCCTTTGGGGATTGCAATGAACAGGTAGGCCGTCCCCACCATTACCACCACGGAAACCGCCATGGTGGCAAGTCTGTGTCGAAGCGTAACCTGCAGGGTGCGATCATAAAGTCGCAGCAGTCCGTCGAAGAAGCTCTCAAACAGCCTCCACAGCCGGCCATGCTCTATTTCCTTTGAAGCGCGCAGGAAACGGCTGCACAGCATGGGCGTGAGGCTGAGCGAGACCACTCCCGAGACCAGAATCGCCACGCTGATGGTCACGGCGAACTCGTGCAGCAGTCGTCCCAGAATCCCGCTCATAAACAGCACGGGAATAAAGACCGCCGCCAGCGACAGGGTCATGGAAACGATGGTGAAGCCAATCTCGCCTGCGCCGCGGAAGGCCGCTTCCATCGGGCGCTCCCCCATCTCCATATGGCGGACGATGTTTTCCAGCATCACGATGGCGTCATCCACCACGAAGCCGACGGAAAGGGTCAGGGCCATCAGCGACAGGTTGTCCAGCGAATATCCCAGCAGATACATGATCGCGAATGTGCCCACAATGGACATGGGCAGCGCCATGCTGGGAATAGCGGTCGCCGAAAGGTTCCGCAGGAACAGGAAGATGACCAGAATGACCAGTACCAGAGCCAGGAACAGGGTGAACTTCACATCGTCCACCGAGGAGCGGATGGAAACCGAGCGGTCGTAAAGCGTGTCCACATTTACCGAAGGTGGCATGACCGCGCGGAAGCTGGGCATCAGCTGGTTGATGGAGTCAACCACTTCCACCGTGTTGGTCCCCGGCTGACGTTGAATGGCGAGGATGATGCCGCGCCGCAAGCCCCTGGCGTCGTAGTACCAGCTCGCCGTCTTGTCGTTCTCGACTCCATCCACGACTTCCCCAAGGTCCCGCAGCCGCACCGGAGCGCCATTGCGGTAAGCCACCACTAGCGGGCCGTAGTCTGCAGCCTTGGTGAGCTGGCCGTTCACCTGAACAGTAAACGCCTGGTGGGTCCCGTACAGAATGCCGGTGGGCAGGTTTACATTGCCGGTTTGGATGGCATTCGAGACTTCATCAATGCCGATCTGGCGGCTGGCCAGAGCCTTGGGATCAAGCTTGGCGTGCACGGCATATTTCTGCGCCCCGTACACGCTCACCTGGGCCACACCGCTCACCATGGAGATGCGCTGCGCCATCAGGGTTTCGGCATACTCATCCACATCGGACAGCCGCAGTGTGGGCGAGTTCAGCGACAGGTAGAGAATGGGCTGATCCGCAGGATTCACTTTCTGATACGACGGCGGGCTGGGCAAATTCTGCGGCAGATCGCGGGCCGCCTTCGCAATCATGGACTGCACGTCCTGCGCGGCAGCATCCAGATTGCGGCTCAGATTGAATTGCAGCGTGATCTGGGTGGAGCCCTGCGTGCTCGACGAAGTCATCGAGTCCACACCGGCAATGGTGGAAAATTGCTTCTCCAGCGGCATGGCCACTGCCGAAGCCATGGTGTCCGGGGTCGCGCCCGGCAGGCTGGCCGATACCAGAATGGTGGGGAAATCCACGTTGGGCAGATCGCTCACCGGAAGCAGGCGATAACCCATGATGCCGAACATGAGTATGCCCAGCATCACCAGGGTGGTCATGACCGGACGGCGAATAAAGATTTCGGCGACGTTCATGATGCCTATCCCCCGGCCCGGGGAGTGCCCGCAGCCGGCGCCGCAACATCCTTGAGTTCCACCTTCGTCACTCCGGGCACCAGACGAAGCTGGCCATCGGTGACGACCTGTTCCCCGGGCGCGAGTCCCTTCGAGATCACCGCTTGCCCGTCCGCACTGCGATCAAGGATCACCGGTCGAGCCTCGACCATCATGTCCGGCTTGACTACAAAAACGAACTGCCCTTGCTGACCGTTCTGCAGCGCTTGCGAGGGCACAACGATGGCGCTGGGCTGCTGTGCGAGGGTCAGGACCACGTCCACAAACTGGCCGGGCCAGAGCCGCCGGTCAGTATTCGGGAATTCCGCTTTTAGCTTGATGGTGCCGGTGGCCTGGTCCACGGTGTTGTCGATGAAGCTCAGCCAACCCGAAGCCGGGCCGTGCGTGTCGTTGGGAATGAAAGCTTGCACCCGCAATTTTCCCCGGCTCGAGTAACGCTTGATGTCGGCTAGATTCTGCTCAGGCACGGTAAAGGTCGCATAAATCGGCTCCACCTGGTTGATGCTCACCAGAAACGGGGTATCGTTGGCCTTGATCATATTGCCCTGGTGAATCAGCAAAGGGCCGGTGCGGCCGTTGATCGGGGAATAAATACTGCAGTAAATCAGCTGCACCCGCGCGTTCTCAACCGCCGCCTGATCGGCGAGGACAGCTGCGTCGAGGGCGTCCGCCTCCGATTGCAGGCGGTCATATTCTTCCTTTGAAACCACGCCCGCCTGGTTCAGTGCGCGTGAACGATCAGCCTGGCTCCGGGCGTTGGCGGCCTGCGCCTGGTCGCGAGAGAGCATGCCCTGCGCCTGCCTCAGCGCTGCCTCGAAGGGCCTCTTGTCGAGCGTAAATAACAGCTGTCCCTGGCTGACGTCGGCGCCCTCCTTAAAATGTACTCCGGTGAGCTCCCCGGTCACCTGCGTTTTTACCGAAACATTAGAGTAGGCCTCGACAGCGCCAATGGCCTTCAGTTGCAGCGGCACCGCCTTCTGTTCCACCGTGGCCACCAGCACCGGGACCGCGCTCATACGCGGAGCTTGCGCCTTGGTCCCCGAGCAGGCGCTCCCCAGGGCTAAACTGCTGCATGCAAGAAGCGCGGTAAGATCTCGAAACATTGACCTCTTACTATTTGACGAAAAAACTCTCATAAGGTCTCTGAGAACCAGCAGACTCGTAACTGATGATAGTCCCCTCAATCCCCTGCGCGAAACCCAGGCAACACGTCCCGTTTGTAGGACTCGAGGGTCAGCTCTTCGTCCCCGCACATCAGATAGATATTGAACTGGTTCACGCCTACCTTCGCCAGTTTCTTGAGCTTCTGGCGATGGGCCTCGACCGGCCCCACCAGGCAAAAGCGGTCCACTACTTCATCGGAAACAAAACGGGCGTTGTCGCTGCCCACTTCGGCATGATGCTGATAATCGTACCCAGCCCGGTCCTGCACGTAGGAGGTGAGCGCTGGCGGTAGATCTTCAGGCTTGTACCGCGATATCAGATCGACCACATGATTTGAAACCAGAGCGGGAAACCATCGGACCCGCTGCCGCGCCAGCGCCAGGTCATCCGACACCCAAACCGGCGCGGCGGCCATGACTTCGACCGCCTGGGGATCGCGGCCTGCTTCCTTCGCCCCTTGCCGCACGAATCCGAGGCACCACTCAATCAGGTCGGGATCGGCAAATTGCAGAATCACGCCGTCCGCGATCCGTCCGGCCAGGCTCAAGACTTTCGGTCCGTAGCCCGCAATCCAGACCGGAGGAGAGCCAGTGGCCCAGGTGAGCCGGGCGCGCTGGCCGTCGTGCTGCACTTCTTTTCCGGCGGTGAGTTCGCGGAGGGTTCTGACTGCCTGTTCCAACTCCGCGGGAGTAACCGGCTTTTTGCCCAATACCCGCCGCGAACTGTCGCCACGACCGATTCCCAACTCCATGCGGCCGCCCGAAATCAGGTTGAGCGTGGCAAAAAGGCTGGCGGTGACCGTGAGGTCGCGGACGGCGGGGTTGGTGACGCAAGGACCCAGCCGCAAGCTCCGGGTCGCGTTCGCCATCAGGGCGAGCAGCGGGTAGGGATCCTTCCACAGCACGTGGGAGTCAAAGATCCAGCCATACTCGAATCCAGACGTCTCCGCCTGCCGGGTCAGGGCGACAATGCGTTCCACAGAAATGTCGGGTTTCAGGGTGATCCCGAACTTCATGCTTCCCTTTCGCGTTTTGGGATAGAAGTAAACCGCAGGGGTCGAAGGCCCAGGTGGCACCACTGAAGTCGTGCCCTTCCCAACCGCCTTGCAGTGCCTCCGAAAATCGCGGCTTGCGATGGATATCAGCGCCGCCGCCTTTCCGCAGCCTGCTAGCATAGAATACATCACGCTTCGGCCCCGACCGATAGGGCTCAAGCCGCCAGGGGATTAGCCAATGGGGTTCGATACCATTATTACCGGCGGTACCGTGGTTACGGCTGCCGATACTGCCATGGCCGACGTCGCCATTTCAGGCGGCCGGGTCGTTGCCCTGGGCAGCAGCCTGCCTCGCGAAAACGCCACACGCCTGATTGACGCTGCCGGCAAGTACGTGTTCCCAGGCGGAATCGATGTCCACACCCACCTGGATATGCCCTTCGGCGGAACCACCAGCGCGGACGATTTTGAAACCGGCACTCGCGCCGCCGCGTTCGGTGGCACCACAACCCTGATCGACTTCGCCATCCAGTACAAGGGCCAATCCCTGCGCACCGCTTTCGATGCCTGGATGCAGAAGGCGTCCTCGAAAGCCGTCGCCGATTACGGGTTCCATTGCATCATCACCGATCTGCCCGACGCGCAGTTGGCGGAAATGCCGCAACTGGTGCGCGAGGGCGTCAGCAGCTTCAAGCTGTTCATGGCCTACCCGGGCGTTTTCATGCTCGATGATGCCAGCATCTTCAAAGCCATGCGCACCTCAGCCAAGGCCGGGGCTATGGTCTGCATGCACGCGGAAAATGGCGGCGCCATTGATGTGATCGTCAAGCAGGCCCTGGCCGAGGGCAAGACCGCCCCCAAGTACCACGCCCTCACGCGCCCCACCACCGCGGAAGCCGAAGCCACCGCCCGCGCCATCGCTCTCGCCGAAATGGCTGGCTCCCCGGTGTACATTGTGCATCTGAGCTGCAACGACGCGCTGGAAAAGGTGCGCGAGGCCCGCGATCGCGGCCTGCCCGTCTATGCCGAAACCTGTCCCCAATATCTCTATCTCTCACTCGAAAACATGGACGCCCCCGGGTTCGAAGGCGCCAAGTACGTCTTCACGCCGCCGTTGCGCGAGAAGTGGCATCAGGAAAAATTATGGAAGGGATTGACCCACGACCATCTGCAAGTGGTTTCGACCGACCATTGCCCATTCTGCTTCAAGGAGCAGAAGGAAATGGGCATCGGCGACTTTACCAAAATCCCCAACGGCGGCCCCGGCATTGAGCACCGCATGAGCCTGGTGTACTCGGGCGGGGTCGCCCAGGGACGCTTCAGCGTGAATCGTTTCGTCGAACTGGTGGCGACCGCGCCCGCCAAACTCTTCGGCCTCTATCCCCGCAAGGGCACGGTTGCGGTAGGCAGTGACGCCGACCTCGTGATCTTCGATCCCAATCGCGAGCACACCATCAGCGCCAAAACTCATCACATGCGCGTGGACTATTCCATGTTCGAGGGCATCAAGGTGACCGGCATGCCGGACGTTGTGCTTTCCCGCGGACGCATCCTGGTCGAGGGCGAAAAATTCCTGGGCCGTCCCGGACAAGGTGAGTTCATCAAAAGAGGCGCTTGCCCCGCGATTTGAAACTCAGAATGTGTGGGTCGGACACTCTTGTGCGGTGCCTTTGACCTTGATTTTGGGTTTGGGGTTGTGCCAGGAAGGTCAAAATCCAAGTCAAGAGCGTCGGACAGGAGTGTCCGACCTACAAACACCGGCACGATAGAGGACGGTACCTATGCCCATCACTCTCGCCTCCGCCCAGCAGGAAGAAATGCTCTCCGCGGCTCGCGCCGCTTTTCGGAATGCCCATGCTCCCTATTCGAATTTCAAGGTGGGAGCAACTATTCTCACCGAGCGCGGCACCGTGTATCACGGCTGCAACGTGGAAAACGCCTCTTATGGCTTGACCATCTGCGCCGAGCGCAACGCCATTTTTGCGGCAGTCGCCGCCGAGGGCAGCGGCATGCGGATTAAAGCGGTGCCGTGGCCACCGAGCGCGACGGTCCCTGCGCCCCGTGTGGCGCCTGCCGCCAGGTCATCTTTGAATTTGGACCGGATGCCCTGGTCCTTTTCCGTGGCCAGTCAGGCGCGGAACAAATGGCGATTGCGACCTTGCTTCCGGAAGGTTTCCGTCTGCCATGATGTAAGTAGACAACTCGGGCTCGACAATGCCATTCCGATCTGTGCACCAGGCGAATGACTGGGTTAACGCTTCATGGCCCTTACTCAGGGGGCGTCGAAGTCAACCCCATCTTAGCCCGCACTGCCTGCCACTCCTCCCTCACCCGCGGCTCCTGCGAAAGTTCGAAGGCGCGACGCCGGGACTGCTCGGCCTTGGGCAAGTCATCGAGCTTGAATGAACATTCTCCCAGGCCCGCCCAAGCAAACCAGTCTTGCGGGAATTGCTCGATCGCCTCCTCAAACATAGATACGGCTTGATCGCACCGTCCCTTCTCATCGAGGCCGAGGGCAATCTGGACATGCGCCCTTGCCAGATTCCGGGCCACCGGTTCGTTGTGCGGTGCATTTTGGTGAGCCACCGTGAAAAGTGTCAAATCGTCTTTCCAGGCGCTTTCCTGTTGAAGCGTCAGCACACTGAAGGCAACAGGCGTCAAGCCCGCGGCCGACAACAGGATCGAGCGGCCCTTCCCTGACAAGTGCCATGCAGTCCCAAGCAGAATCATCAGTCCGGCCAAGGGCAGGTAGGTATAGCGGCCATGCAGAAAATCGCCGGGGTTAAGCGCATTCAGATTCAACGTAAGCAGAATTGGAAGCACGAGGGTGCATATACCAAGCAACAACCCCCGCCGGATGCTCGCCGCCTCCTGATCCCGAAGATCGCGCCCGGCTTTTCTCCAGGCCCAGAAAAAAACCAGGCGAAGATCGCCACAACCAAACCCACCCCCAAAGCGGGGAAAACGACGGCGCGCAGCGACAATGTTTCCGCTAGACCAGGATCGGCGAAAGCGCGCGACCGGACTGGCCAGAATAGTACCTTCACGGAGAACCACAGAGTTGATGGCCAGGATAGGAGAACCGTGCTCCGGGCCAAGTGCTGGGTTGCGGGACTAAAATGTCCACCCAGCGCATGGATGCGGAAGAATAGATAAACCAGGATCACAAGAAGAAATGGAACGATCTCAGCCAGCGCGGATCCCAGTCGACCTCTGAAGCTCGTCTCTTTTCCCTGAGGCCTCCTCCGAGGAATCTGTGGGTAAGTCGGGGAGGTAGCGAATAGCGCAAACCGTGGTTGTGGTTTTGATTGGGTGTTGAAGGGAGGACAGCAGCAGTAGTGCGGTGGGAATGTGGGACGCGCGGGGTTTGCGCTTTCTAAGAAAGAGGGAAATCCCGTTCTTGGGTTTGGGGATTTCCCTGTTTCGTCATTTCCACCGCCTCTTGGCTGATGCCAGGCTCGGACGGCCTTGCAAGAATCTGCGAAACTTGCTGCAGGTGGATGCAAAAGACCGCTCCTGCTCCTCGGAGTCGTTGTGATACAGAATGGGACCTCCATCCTGGATCACCTGGAAGACCAAAGTCTCGATGGGTACCTTTCTCAGGGATGGGGTTTCATGCAGATCGCGGATCATCTCTCCGCCCAAAACCCAGAGGTTGTCCACATGTTTCCGGATGGTTTTCCTGGACATCCCGAGATCGATCAGGTGTTCCAGGAAGGGTCGGAAGTAGGTCACCATCTTTTCTCCGGGCACCAGGTCTTGGGGCAGGCCCATCCAGCTTCTGGGCCACTCGGCAAGGTCTTTGCAGTAGTCGTCGATGCGGACCGCGGCGGATTGTTGTAGGGTAGATACTTTTGCCATGGCACCCATATCGACATGCAGATTATCACGCTTCTAACCAATGCTATCGCTTCCCTGGTTTCGTTTACCAACAAGCCCGCCTTAGCCAAGATCGCAAACGCCTTGAGATCCAGGTGCGGCCACGGGTGGGTTCCAAAGCCATCTGTCCCGGTTGTCACCGGCCAGCGGTCGGCTACGACCACCTCGCCGAGCGTTCTTTCGAGTTCATCCCGGTTTGGGGCTTTTTGGTTTTTCTCCTCTACCGCATGCGCCGGGTCCGCTGCACCACCTGCGTCGTCGTGGTCGAGGAAGTCCCCTGGGCCGATGGTAAGCATTCCCTCACCAAAGCCTACATGATCTTTCTGGCTCGCTGGGCGCGCAAACTGTCCTGGACGGAAACCGCCGAATCGTTCCGCACCTCGTGGGACACGGTTTGCCACGCCGTGCAGTTCGTCGTGGACTGGGGCTTGGCACATCGCACCCCGGTCCGACTTCGGCCATCGGTGTGGACGAGATCCAGTATGCCAAAGGCCACAAGTACCTCACCTTGGTCTATCAAATCGACCCGGACCTCACTCGCTTGCTCTGGATCGGCCAGGAGCGAACCGTCGAAACCTTCCAGCGCTTCTTCGCCATGCTCGGAACCGAACTCAGCTCCAACATCCAGTTCGTCTGTTCCGACATGTGGAAGCCCGATCTCCATGTGGTCCGGGAAAGATGCTCCCAAGCACTCCGCATCCTCGACCGTTTTCACATCGTAGCCAAGATGAATGAGTCCCTCGACGATGTACGTGCCGCCGAGTCCCACAAGATGGCCAAGATGGCCACGAACCTCTCCTCAAGAAGTCTCGCTGGTGCATCCTCAAGCGCAAAGCCAACCTTACTGTGCAACAGAAGTTCCGGCTGCGCGATCTCCTCCGCTATAACCTGCAAACCGTGCGTGCCTATTTGCTCAAAGAAGACTTCCAGCGCTTCTGGGATTACAACTCCCCCACCTGGGCGGGCAGGTATCTCGACTTCTGGTGTCAGGAAACCATGCGCTCCCGGATTGAACCGATGAAGAAAATTGCCAAAACCCTACGCGCGCATCGGGAACTCATCCTCAACTACTTCCAGGCCAAAAAGCAGTTCTCCAGTGGCGTGGTTGAGGGCCTGAACAATAAAGTCAAAGTCACTATGAGAAAATCCTACGGGTTCCGCACCTTTCGCATCACCGAACTTGCGCTCTATCATGCTCTTGGCAAGTTGCCAGAGCCGAAACTAACCCATGAATTCTTCTGACGAATCTCCCTGAGAAGTCTTCGCCCCCTCCGGTTTGTCGAACGGCACAACCAGGATCATGACAAAAAGCACTGCGGGCCAGACCATGGCGGTTTCTTTCGCCATGAGCGCTGCCATGAACGTAGCCAGAGAGGCGATGAGCCAGGCCGCCGATGACTGCGACGTGGACTTACTACGAGCCTGCTTTCGGGACTTCCTGTATGAGTTTCCTGCGTCAGACTGTGCGCGCTCCGCATACTCGAAGTACAGGAGCAGACTGACAAGCAAGGCGGCAGCCATCAACGGATCGGGAACGGTGACCCAAGCAACCGATTCCGTTTGTGCCGGGTGCAGCGCGAACAGAGTGCCTGCAACTAGCGCCGCAACCCGATCTCGCAGCAGCCTCCAGACCAGCAATCCGAGCAAAACCGCTACCGACAGATGCTTTACCACGCTGAGCACGTGCCACCCCCAGGGTGACGCCTCGCTCAAAATGAAATTCAGTCACAACCACAATAGAAACACCGGACGATAAAAACTTAACGGCCCGCCAGTAAATTGCGACCATACATAGATCGTGAAGTACTCCCACACGTGTCCGGCCTGTTGCAAACGGATATCGCCAGCAAAACTGTGATCGTCCAGAATAAATTGGAAATTCAATGCCGGGCTCTAAATGGCAAAGACCCCTGCCGCCAAAGCGATGGCGACGATGCACATCGCCAGGGGCGAGAGCCAGGGCTGCGCTCTCCCTGGCGCCGCCGAGGGAGGATACTCTGTGCGCGAACCGGGCTCGGAACTTTCATTACTATGAGGAACCTTCCAGGAGAATCGCCTCGTAGATCTCAGGACCGACGCGCAACTTCGTCCTGGTCATTGGGCCGCAAGGTACAGCGATGCCTGTTTCTCCTAGCGCTTGAACCAGTAAATGAGAATGCCGTAGCCCACGCCCGCAGCATCGCTCGTCCGGGCGGATTGGAATGCCATGAACCGTCCGTCAGTAGAAATGACCGGGTTCGATGCCTTGCCGCCCTCGTAATCATTGAAGAATGTCAGCCGGGTAAAATCCTTCCCGGTTCCGTCGAGTCTCAGCTTCCAGATGTCAATGTTTCCCGAGCCCCGCGTGCCGCCCAGTTGCTCGCACTGCCGGTCTGCCTCAACCGCGGTGTACTGCCCATCCGGAAAAACTCCTTCCACTTCGTTATACGATCCCGGCGCTTTCGAGAAATTCGTCACCTGGCTTGTGTTGAGATCGATGCCCATCACCGAGGCATGGCCCTCCGGCTCGTAGCAGGTGAAAGTCATCCTGGTGTCGTTGTCGTAGAAGTCCTGCGCTTCGATGACGCAGCTCCGGCCTTTACTCTCGTAAACCGTCTTCTGATTGACCAGCCTGGGAATGCCTGAGAGATCCAGGTCCGCCACCACCAGTCGTGAAGCTTCCGGTGCAAGCTCGGGCGCCTGGGCCGCCACCTGCGAAAACGCAATCTTCAGCGTCTTCTTGGAAATGGCCGCGCCCTCGCTCATCTTCTGGCCCAGCTTGACCGGCCTGGCTCCCCTTTCCTTGCTGAGAAACCAGAGCTCGTTGTCACGGGTGCGGCTGGTGTGCACATCTTCGAAATGGTCTGGTCCGATCAGGATGTAGTCCCCGGTCACGAGATGCATTACTCGCAGAAAGGCGGCGCCGGGAACGTTGCAAGTCAGGCACTGAATAACGCGCGACTTCACGTCAATCACCATGGCGTCGCCAAAACTTTTCGCCATGAACGCGACACGCTGGTTGTCGGGAGAGATGTCGGCCCGTTCCCGAAATGGGTCAAGACCTCGACATTGGGAGGCAGATGTTCGAGCGCGCTGCCTGGCGTCCTTTGCGCGAGAGCCAAAGCCGAGGTGAGAAGCAGAACCAGGCATCGCATTCCGGAAATATTATCAAAGCTCTGATGGGCTGCGGCCATTCCGGAGCAGGAAATCCTTTCCACTACCCCTCCCCGCAATGTAAGCTTCCCTGTTCCTGGCACGACCGACAATGACTCTGCGCCCCCTCGACATCATCCGCAAGAAACGCGATGGCGGCGAAGTGTCGTCCGACGAGATCGGGTTCCTGGTCCGCGCCTACACCAACGACGAAATCCCTGACTACCAGATGGCGGCCTGGTTGATGGCCGTGCTCATCAGAGGAATGAATGGTCCCGAACTGAGCGCCCTCACCGGAGCCATGCTCCACTCGGGCGAGGTTTTGGACCTCTCTGACCTCCCCGGCCCCAAAGTGGACAAACATTCCACCGGCGGCGTCGGCGACAAGACGTCGCTCATCATCGCACCCATTGTGGCCGCCGGCGGCGTCACCGTTCCGATGATCAGCGGGCGTGGGCTCGGCCACACCGGCGGCACGCTGGACAAACTGCAATCTATTCCAGGTTTCAACATCAATCTGTCGTTGGCCGAGTTTCGTCGCGTCGTGAAGAGCTGCGGCTGCGGCTTGATCGGACAGACCGCCGAGATCGCTCCTGCTGACAAGAAGATCTACGCCCTGCGCGACGTGACCGCGACGGTCGAAAGCCCAAACCTGATCTGCGCCTCCATCATGAGCAAAAAGTTGGCCGAGGGCATCGACGGACTGGTGCTGGATGTGAAAACCGGTAGCGGGGCCTTCATGAAGACTGAGAAGGATTCCGTCCGCCTGGCCGAACTCATGGTCGAAACCGGCGAGCTCATGGATAAGAAGATGGTCGCGCTCATCACCGACATGGATCAGCCTCTGGGCCTGAAAGTCGGCAACGCTCTCGAAGTCGAGGAGTGCATCGAGGTGATGAACGGCGGTGGACCCGCCGATCTGCGCGAGGTTTCAATTGAGCTCGCCGCCTGGATGTTTTACCTCGCAGCCCGTGCACCGAGCCTGGATGCAGGCCGCGAATTGGCCGACCAACTTATTCGAGATCATTCTGCTCTCAGGAAGTTTCGCCAGATCGTTACCGAGCAGGGCGGCGACCCGCGCTCCATTGATGATCCCAAACGCCTGCCCCAGGCGCAGCATCGCACGCCAGTCACCAGTCCAGCCAGCGGATTCGTGGAAGCCATTCAATGCGAGCAAGTGGGAGTTGCGAGCCTGATGCTGGGGGGTGGCCGTGAAAAGAAAGAAGACTTGATCGATCCGGCCGTCGGCCTAGTCCTGCACAAAAAAGTCGGCGACCCGGTCCGGGAAGGCGAGGCGTTCTGCACAGTTCACTACAATTCGGATACCCGGCTCGGTGGCGCGCTGAATCTGCTGCAACAGGCCTATCGCATCGACGGAAAGCCTCCCGCCGCGAGGCGGCCCTTGATCCACCGCGTCATATTCGGAAAAGGAGCGCGGGCACGATGATCGAAGTTCGAACCAGCGGCCGCGGTTTCATGTCTGCGGTTCCGGACCTTGTGGCTGCGGGAGTTTCTCGGCGCATGAACGGGAGGCACGAATGGGCCGTCTGACAGGACTTTTGGGATTGGTTATCATGCTGGGATTGGCTTATCTGTTTTCCAGCGACCGTCGCGCCATCCGGCTCCGGACGGTTAGCTTGGGGCTCATCCTGCAGTTCCTATTTGCCATCTTCGTCTTGCGGTTCAACTTCGGCCGGGCTTTGCTGGAGTGGGCGGGGCACGGAGTGGAAAAGTTTTTAGAGTATTCCTTCGCCGGCTCCCAGATGGTGTTCGGAGAATTGGGCCGCAAGGGCGGCTCGCTGGGAATGGTCTTTGCCTTCCAGGTGTTGCCCACGGTAATTTTCATCTCCGCGTTTTTTGCCGTGCTCTATTACTACGGTGTGATGCAGTTCATCATCCGCCAGATGGCGAAGGTCATGATCCGCATGGGCGCCAGCGGCGCGGAATCGCTCGACGTGGCGGCCAGCATCTTTATGGGCCAGACCGAAGCGCCGCTTACCATTCGCCCCTACCTGCCATCGCTGACTCGTTCTGAACTGATGACGGTCATGACGGCGGGCATGGCCCATGTCTCCGGCGGCATCATGGGCGCCTACATTCTTTATGGGGTTGAGGCCAAGCACCTGCTCAGCGCTGTGATCATGACCGCCCCCGGCACCATCCTGATGGCGAAAATGTTCGTGCCCGAAACCGAAGAGCCGGTCACCAGTCCGCACCCAAAATCTGACGCGGACAAAAAGGCTGCGGTGACGGATATCGATCCTGAGGCCATCACCAAAGACGAAAACGTTCTCGGCGCCATCACCCGCGGCACCATCGACGGCCTGCACCTGGCCTTGAACATTGCCGCCATGCTGATTTCTTTCCTCGCGCTGATTGCTCTGATCAATGGCATCTTTGGCGGCATTCACAACCATGTCTTTCACTGGTTCCCGTCGAGCCTGGAACAGGTCTTCGGCGTGGTATTCGCTCCCATCGCTTTCGTGATCGGCATTCCCTGGGGCGAGTGCGGCATCGTGGGCAATCTTCTGGGAACTCGCATGGTGATCAACGAACTGGTGGCCTATAGCATGCTCGGCGCGCAGAAAAGCATTCTCGATCCCCGATCCTTTGCCATCGCGACTTTCGCGTTATGCGGTTTCGCAAACTTCAGTTCGATCGGAATTCAGATCGGAGGCATCAGCGCCCTCGCGCCCAACATGCGTGGCGAACTGGCGAAACTCGGCTTCCGCGCCATGATTGCCGGCACCATGGCAAATCTGATGTCCGCGTCGATTGTGGGCATCCTGCTGCGCTGAGCGCCGTTTCAGACGCTTCTGAGGTTGGAGACCAAGCGGTACGCTGACGAGATGGGAAGGGCACGAAGTGAACTCGTGCCCTGCTGCTCTTTCTAGGTCAACCCCGCCCAGGCCACGCTGGCAAACGGATCCACCATCGCCAGCGGCGAAACCATGCCCATCGTTTCAATGGCCTTCTCCGCCATCATCCGGTCAAGAATCAGCGGGACCTCAAAGATGGCGCAGTTCTTGTACGCGCTGACGTTCCGCCGATACTCCTCGAATGCATCTTCCCTAAGTAACTGCTCGACCGCAGTCCCGATTTCCCGGAAGTCCGGCACTACCATGCCCAGGCGCTTTTCGACCAGCCAGGTTCCGTTGTAGCGCTCCTGCGGCATGGTGCGCGCGTTGTGCTCAACAATTACCGGCAGGCCGAATTGCAGGGCCTCGCTGATGCTGCCCGGTCCCGGCTTGCCGATAAAGAAATCCGCCAGTGACATGAAGTAGTCAACCTGAGTGGTGAACCCCTCGATGACGGCCGGTCTGGTCAGCCCCAGGTTCCGCAGCTTCGTTGCGAGCTCCAGATTGTGGCCGAACAGAAAAATCAACTGGAGCTGCTTTGAACTGTGGTCTAATTTTTTCGCAATCTCGATCATCGCAGCCGAGCCCTGCCCTCCAAACATTACGAGGCCGGTCGGCAAGTCTGGACTCAGTCCCCGTCTGATTCTCTCCGCAACTCGATCGATCGCCGGCTTCCGATAAAACGAGGGCTTAAGAATCATTCCGGAGGTCTCATAAACCCGCTGCTTGGGGTGTCCCATCTCGAGCGCCTGGTGCCGGGCGAGCTGGCTGCCGCAGATCAGGAATTCCGATTCCGGCACTATCCAGAAGTTCGGCGGATAGTCCGCCAAATCGGTGAGCAGCGTGACGAAAGCGGCGTTTGGTATCTCCTGGCGAATGCTCTGTGCCAGGCAGCGATTGAAATGCGGAATCACGGAAAGAACCAGGTCAGTCGGATGTTGAGCCCAGTAATTCCGCAAAATACGTACGATGCGCGAATGATGCAGCTGAATCGTGCGCTGAAAGAGGGTCAGCAAGGGCGGGGTCAGCCGGGTCCAACCCTTCTTTAGAATCAGGTTGTATCCATCCTGGATGCGCAAGCCCGTAGCGCGGTGGACGAAGTCGATCGGGTCCAGCAGTTCCTGCAGGTTCAGGAGATTGACGTTCCAGGGATGATACTGCTGTTCCAGGACCGTCTTCAGCGCCCCAGCGGCGCTCCGGTGTCCGCCGCCCGCATCGTGAAAAACTATGGTGAGGTGATGCATCGCAACCTCCTGACCGCCATCCCGCATAAGCATCTCAACTTCGCCTCAAAGGAAGATCAACGCTCTATTAATTTCTCGTGAATTAAGGGTCACGGGAACAAGTAACGTTACGTCAGGGTGCAGAAGGAGATGAAGGGGAGGCAGGTGCAAGGCAGGGTTAAGTTACGGCACAGTAGTCGAAAGGCGAGATGGGGCCATCGTCGAAACATCCAAGCCATTGTCGCGAATGATCTCACTGAAAAGTTTCGCACTGCTTCGCAGGGTGCGCTGCTGCGTCTCCGGATCGAGCGCCACCAGGCCGAAGCGAAGGGTCCAGCCCTCGTTCCACTCGAAGTTATCGGTGAGCGTCCAGTGTAGATATCCACGGATGTCGTGCCCCTCGCCGATCAGGCCATGCAGCTCGCGCAAGGCACTCACAATCAGCCAGGGACGAATCTGATCTTCGGCGTCGGGCACGCCATTTTCCATGATGTAAATCGGTTTGCCCAGCCCCGCCGCACGTTTTACGGCCTGGCTGATGGCCTGCGGATACGCTTCCCCGTAGGGCCGCTCAAAGCCCGGGTCTCCCTGCGGCACATGCGGGGGCACAAATACGTTGGCAAAAAATGTGCTGGCATTGCGAATGTCGAAAGCGACGTGGAACCGGCTGTACACATTCAGCCCCACGAAATCACAACAGCCCATGGCCTCGCGATCGCGTCGATTGAGCAGGCCGAATGGAAACCCCAGCCGGCCGCTTTCGATCAGGTCGAAGAAAGTATGATTGAACAGCCGGTCCAGCAAAGCAGCTATCCATCGATTGGCCATTCCCCGCACCGGCTCGAACACCACATAGTGCTGCGCCCATCCCACCTGTGCGCCTGGCACCAGTTCATGCAAGGCGCAATACGCCAGCACATGAGCTCGCGCCTGCATGCGGTTGACCCTGAGAGCATTGAGCAATTGCCCTTTGTGGCCGGGTGGGAATTCGCCCAGCACATATCCGCAGGCCGCATAAACATTGGGCTCGTTGAAGGTGACCCAGAAACGGCAAAGGTCCCCGACCGCTGTCGCCACTTCCCGCGTGAAGCGTTCGAAAAGCCCGGGCGCGTCCGCCCGGAGAAATGCGCCTCGCTCCTCAAACCACCGCGGATGGGTGAAGTGGTGCAGACAAACGATCGGCTCAATCCCCCGCTGGCGCAAGGCCTCCAGCATCTGCCGGTAACGTCGCAGCGCCGCTGGGTCAAAACGGCCTTCTTCCGGCTCGATGCGGCTCCACTCCAATGAGAGTCGCAGCGCCTTCAACCCCAAATCGCGGGCAATATCAAAGTCGCGCTCGGCATTCTCCCACCAGTCGCAGGCCTTGCCGCAACGGTCTCCGGACTTGATCCGCCCCGCCAGCTCCCAGTCCGACCACTGATTTGAATTGTCGCCTTCAACCTGGTGAGCAGCCGTGGATACGCCCCACAGAAAATTCCTGGGAAAGAGAAGAAACGGCTCAGGACTTGAGTCGCGAAGGCCCGCTTCGTTCATGCCGTACATTCCATGCCTTGCATTCTACGATAGCGTGACACTACTCCCCGATGGCCAGACGGACACCAATGATTCCACTGTACTGCATCGTAGACCGCAAGCAGATTCCCGAGGAACGAGTGCGCCGCGGAGCCAAGACCTGCGACAAAGAGTGCCAAAAAGTCTTCCGCCGAGCTTTCCTCCTGGACCGCAAGGAGCGTTATCGGAGGGCCGCAGGACTACCACCCTCCACAAAATCCACCAGCGGGCAAAGGAACAGTGTTCCTGAGGCTGTCCACGACGAAGGCGGTAGTGGTGCAGTTTGATTATCCACAGGGTAGCGCAGGAACGCGGCCTGTGGAAAACTTGATCATGGCAAAACCAAAGCCCATCAATGTTACACAAGTCGAGGGCATCGTTACGCAGGGAACTTGTCCCATCTGTCGAGTGGTGTTCGCGCACGGCGGCAAGATCGGGGAAGCTTCCAAAGATCAGATACCGAATATGTACGCGGGTCACCTCAAGGAAAAACACCCTTGAAGTTCTGCGCGACGACGTCAGCCAAGCTGCTGCAAGGATTGTAAGATAGGCACGCCATATCGCTAACCAACCGCTAACGTATGTCGGCTGAGAAAGGGTGAAAATGGCGCCACGATTGAGTGAAAAGACCCAAGCCGGACTGATCAGTCTGGTTCGCGCAGCCGGCTGGAAAGAGTCACTCAGCCCGAATGAACGGCAAATTTCAGTTCAAATCCGCATCTGGGCTGTGCGTGAAATCACTACCCATAACTCTTCTTCTGATTACATTGTGCGAGCAGTTCTGAGAATAGATAAAAGAGACCGAGTCCGGGTCTGGGGTACGGGGATGGTCTGCAGGCGACGACCGGCAACTGCAGGCTTGTCAAGGTTGAGGCTTTGACCAAGCAGGGTACACTTGTTGCGTATGACGCCAAGTGTTGACGAACGGGATAAGATCGGGGGTTCAGGTCGGCCCGGACGGCAACGCGCTGGCCCACGAGCAAAAGAGATGTATTCTCGTGACACTCGGGATCTATGCGTGTGCGGATTTCGTTCGATACTCTAGGTTCGATTGACCGGCCATTTGTCCCAGATCAGGCTCTCACGCCATGAGACGAATTCTTAGCAGAGCCGCTCTAGCGGGCGTCGTAATTTTTGCTTCCAACGGATGGCTCCTCGGCTCAGAAAATGCCAGCGGATCGTCCATTCTGGAGCCGGCAGCGGGTGTGTTGCTCGGACAGTACTACGGCGCCGGTAATCTGGCCCAAACCACGGCGAAGCTCGGGCGGACACCCCCCGTTCACCTCACTTACTACGCGTGGACCGACGACTGGACCGGCAGCGTCACCAAGGCAGATCTGGCGGCTGGACGCATCCCTCTCGTCAATTGGGAACCCCACAAGATCGACTTCACCAAGATTATCAACGGAAGCCTCGATGCCACGATAGTAGCGCGTGCAAACGGCTCCAAAGCACTTGGCAAGAGGTTCTTCCTCGACTTCGCAGCGGAGATGAATGGTGACGAGGCGTGGAGTGGCAACAATGCACTCCTCTACGTTGCCGCTTATCGACATATTCACGACATCTTCCTTGCTGCGGGCGCTACCAACGTGATCTGGGCGTGGTGTGCAAACGTCACGGATATCCACGGAGGTAACAAGAATACGATGGACTACTACCCAGGCGATGCTTACGTCGATTGGACCGGGGTCGATGGGTACAACTGGGGTACGACAAACGGTGGCTGGCGGACTTTCCAACAGGTTTTCCAGGAAATCTACCCCCTCCTTGCAGCCAAGAAAAAGCCGATCATGATTGGAGAGATGTCCTCCGCTCAAGTGGGGGGAGACAAAGGCAAGTGGATCGATGAAATCATTCCCACCCTCCGCGCCAGTTTCCCACTCATCAAATGTCTCGTCTGGTTCGACGTCAACAAGGAAGCCGATTGGCGTATCAGCTCGTCTCCCGAATCGGAAGCGGCGTTCATTCGCATGGCAAAAGATCCTTATTTCAATCCGTAGCATTCCGGGACACGCGGTTCACCTCGCGACGTTAAACATAGTGATCGGAAGCGGCGTTCATTCGCATGGCAAAAGATCCTTATTTCAATCCGTAGCATTCCGGGACACGCGGTTCACCTCGCGACGTTAAACATAGTGAGTGGAAGAGCATGAAGGACAGCCCTTCCTCGCAATGGAGCTGCTTGAGGGCCGAACGCTCCGCGACACGATTTGGCGTTTAAGCGAGTTCGGTCTGTTTACTGAAGGAGATTGCCAAGTGGGCACTGAGACCATAAATCCTAATGTGCATCCTCAGCTTCGACGCGATTCGCTCGGTCTTTCAGAACTCGTGTTCCAGGGTGTCACGCACATCGCACCGGCGACCAACATGGTGTTCACTTTTCCGATCATCGCCCTCAAGGCCGGACCGGTCATGCCACTTTCGTTCCTGCTGGCCACAATCGTCTGCTTCTTTATCGGGAACACCGTGTCCCAGTTTTCCCGGTACCTACCATCGAGTGGCGGCTACTACTCGTTCGCTACTCGTGGACTGGGGAGTCGCAGCGGCTTCATGGCTACTTGGAGCTACCTGATCTACGAGGTTCTCGGAACGGCCGGATGCACAGGTTTTCTTGGCTACCTTGTCTCGGACATGTTGCGAATGCAATTCCACGTGAACATCCCATGGTGGTCCTTTGCACTTGCCACATCTGCTCTCATCTGGGCGCTCACTCACCATGGCATCCAGCTATCGGCGCGTATCACTGCCCTTTTGGGCGGCCTCGAGGTGCTCATTATGTTAGCGCTTGGAATCACCTTTCTGATCCATCCGGGGCCGGGTTCCACGTATATTGCGCCTCTAGACCCTTCTGCGTCACCCCATCACTTCGGCGGTATCTTGGCTGGGATGGTTTTCTCGATTCTCGCGCTTAGCGGCTTCGAGGCGCCGGCGCCGCTAGCCCAGGAGGCCCGCCGTCCCGCAAAGTTCATCAGCCACGCTATCACGCTCTCGCTGGTTGCTATCGGCATCTTCTACATTTTCACGTCATACGCAAGCTCAGTCGGCTGGGGAACTGGGGATATGGCTGCCTTCGCGTCCAATCCCAACCCGTACTACCTTCTTGGCCATGCTCTGTGGGGCGCAGGCTGGTGGTTTGTTGTGCTCGCTATCATCAACAGCGCCGTCGGCGTTGGTCTCGCCTGCACCAACTCTGCGTCACGCGTGATGTACACGATGGGTCGGGCGGGCACGCTCCCTACCAGTTTCGGGCGTATCCATCCCAGCCACCGAACACCTACGTTCGCGATCGCCCTTGTGCAGTTATCTAGCATCGTGTCAATCCTGCTGGTAGGCTTGCTGTTGAAACCGGATTACATCTTCGGTTTCCTTGAAACAATTGCCACACTTGCAGTCATTGTCCTTTATGTTATGGCGAACCTGGCATTGACACGCTATATGCGCCGGGAACAGCGTGCCAAATTCACTGTTTGGCAACACGTGGTGGTCCCATCGATCGCAAGCCTGGCGCTGCTACCCGTCCTCTTTGTCACCGTCTACCCGGAACCCTCCTGGCCCTACAACATAACGCCCTACATGTTTCTCGTAGCACTCCTCGTCGGCTTTGCCTACATGCAGTGGCGCGAGTCTCGCAATCCCGGAGCGCTTCGCAGAGGTGCAACGATGCTCATTTGCAGCGGCGGCACCTCTGCAGAGGAAGAGTTTGGGATGTGACGAACCAGTAGCCCTTCTATAGCCCCGAGCAGCCTCGTAGCCTCGACCACAGCAGAACGGCGCAAAAGGCGGCTGTCGGCAAATCACAAGAGAGCACAATTTCTCTTGCGTAGCTGCTCTGCTACCCCTTATGGTTCCGATGACTGGTTTCGTAATGCGCCTTCAGCGGTTCTCCCCCGAAGTCGCCGTTGAAGTCGCGCCGCACTGAGCGTGGTTGGCTTTATCCTGCGTGTCGTCGAGTTCGATCAAGAATGAAGGCTGTCGTTCGCCAAGACTAGGTCGTGCTCGTCGCGCGCCGCGTGAAGCTTTGCCCTAAACCATTGCTGCTCTTGTCGTGGTTTGAGTGCAGATTCGCCCAATTTCTCTAGGCGCCTCAGACTTTGCAGAGACGTGGACGTTTTTGCTCTTCGCGATCTCGCCGTCCATCATGCCAAACGATTCGTGTAGGTAAGCCAGAATCTGTCGCTCTCCACCCCCTTCCACATGTAGTTGATCGAGTCGGGAATGGTCTTCGCTGGCGAAGGTTGCTGCTGCGCAACTGCGCGTAAGGCACCCAGCAACAGGGCAATGCCGACGAGCAAAGTGAGTGAGGTCTTCATGATGCCTCCTGTTCTCATTGAGTGCGTGCAAAACCGCTCACAGTATAAGTGTTCATCCAGCGCGAGGCGCAGGGTGTACTTTCGGGTGTCCGAAGACGAGACTGCTCCGCATCCCACTAAATCGGAAAGGAGGAGATATGGCAACTGCACGAATGCCGCAACCAATTTGCGGCGACCCCGTGAAAGTGGACCCAAAACATTACACGGCGGAGTTCGAGAATGACCGAGTCCGGGTGGTTCGGATCAGTACAAGCCGGGTCAGAAATCAGTGATGCACAGCCATCCGGAATCCGTTGCAGTGTTTCTGACAGATGCTCACGCCAAGTTCACCTACCCGGACGGGAAGAGTGAAGACATCAAGACGAAAGCCGGGTCGGTGATGCACATGGACGCATTCACTCACCTGCCGGAAAATACCAGCAAGAAACCATTCGAGGTCATCCAAGTCGAGTTGAAGGGTTAAGTTCCGGCAGTTACATCGTCTCTAGACGAGTGCGGGCTTTGCCCGGCTCTCTTTTTGGTGAGTATCAATATCCTGTCGCAATCTCAGAGAACCGCTCGGTAGCTGCCCTAGCTTGCCGTCCTGATCCATGACCACGGCATTCGAGGTGTACAATGTTGCCGCCTTTGGGGTTCAAACGAGATTCTAGTCACTCTGGGGGGTGGGCGATGGCTTATCAGCTTGAAGGTAAACTCCTAGAAGTCTGCGATTGCGACGTTCTTTGTCCGTGCTGGATCGGCGAGGACGCCGACAATGGCACCTGCGATGCCGTCGTTGCCTATCACATCGACAAAGGCACCGTGGACGGAACCGATGTCTCTGGTCTGACGCTTGCACTGTTAGGACATATTCCGGGCAACATTCTGCAGGGCAACTGGCGCGTAGGCGTGGTTGTGGACGACAAGGCAACACCGCAGCAACAGGAGGCGCTCCTCAACGTGTGGACCGGCAAACTCGGCGGGCCGGTTGCCGATTTGGCGAAACTCGTTGGGGAGGTGGTGACCGTACAGCGAGCGCCCATCAGGTTCGCAGTGGACGAGGGGCAGGGGACGTTGCGAATCGGCGATCTGGTGGAAGCCAATATGTCGCCCTACCGTGGTCCGACTGGAAAGGTCACTACCCTGAATGAGAGTGTGTTCTCTACCATTCCGGGTTCTCCCGCATACGTCAGCAAAGCCTCCCGTTATCGCCGGAATACGACTCAGTTCGGACTCAGAAACGTAGACTTGCAGAATAACAATGCCATTCAAGGCACGTTTCGCTTCGTGGCGTGACTGCATTCTGGTTGGACTGCTTGCCGCCATGGTGCTGGTGGCGTGGTGTGCGCTGTGGTTGTGGGGCAACTCTGCTTACGGGCATGTGCTCTTGCACGGCTCCCGACACTTAGGTACAGCCTCTCAGAACGCTGTCCTGCTCGCCATCATCTTCGTCATTAGCTGGACGCTGATGACGGTAGCTATGATGCTGCCCACCAGTATACCGCTCATCCTGTTGTTCCATCGCATGGTGCGCGACCGCAAGTCCGCCGCTTGGCTGGTCACGGTTTTGCTATGCGGATACGTCGGAACGTGGGCGCTTTGCGGTGCACTTCTGCAACTAGCGAACTGGACGTTGCGAGCCGGATTTGCCCATCTTTCGTGGTTCGCTGCTGCGCCATGGATAGGTGGCGCTGTCATATTGACGGTTGCTGGTCTTTACCAATTCTCTTCTTTGAAGTACGCCTGCCTCGACAAGTGTCGCTCACCGATGTCCTTTATTACTTCGCGCTGGCAGGGCGGGAACGAGCCGATACAATCACTTCGCATCGGGGTGGAGCATGGTTTGTTCTGTGTTGGCTGCTGCTGGTCTCTGATGGCACTGATGTTTCTGGTGGGGACGGGCAACCTGATCTGGATGCTGGTACTGGGGACGGTAATGGCACTCGAAAAGAATCTTCCATGGGGACGCCGCCTCAGTACTCCCATGGGATGGCTTCTGCTGGCGGGTGCCGTGGGAATAGCTCTCGGAGCAGCCTGAACGCCGTCACTCCGCAAAAGACCGCAACACGCCTGCGACGGGCAAGAGCAGAATAGTCGCCGCCAGAAACGCCCAAATCAGCGTGTGCAAGAGCTTGATCGCCGTCAGCACTGAGAGCTTCGCGGCTTTCGTCTTGCGTTGCTTTTGCGCACCGAGAATTTCGGCTTCCGCTTGGTGCCAGTCGTTTAAAGCGAATCCGTCTTTGCCGGATGCACGGTGGCGGAAGCACGGGGCCACGCACACCCGAAGGCCTGGAACGGTCACGGCGAGCGAATTGGAAACACGGTTTGTACTCCGCAAAGGCGACGGCGGAGCGGCGCTCTTTACGTCAACTGCTCGAGGACAGTGATGATTTACTCAGCCGGTTACGATCGCTGTGAATGAGATGCCTCCACGGTCCGGGAAACAGTAGTGCCGCCTAGCAATTCTGAACATTCAGTCTCTCCACTCACAAAAACTGTATTCTAGCTACTGAACACTACCCCTCTCGTACTGGTACATGGGGTTCATTGCCCGTTTTTCTTTGATGGCCCCTACCCTAGGATGCTGTGTGCCTAACAAACCGTCAGCACTTTTTCTTGGTTGTCGGCATTTGCTGCACGTTGTTCTGAGGCCGCAGCTGAATCTCGGTTAACAATGTGGGAGGTAGTACAACTTTAATCTGCTCACGTGTTTTCCCTGTCGTATGCTTCACGAAATGCCAGAGCGCGTCTACTAGGATGTCGCTTATGCGCGTCCTGTCGTCGTCTGTCGCCTTGCGGAATTTCTTAATCTCGTGAATGGCCTCTCGGCCTTCCTCTGTCAACTTAACGCTCGTATTCGTAGCGTCGTCTGAGACGTGTTTCCTAGGTGGAGTCACAGGCTGAATTTCTCTGTTGACGTCTTCCTCTGAGGTTTCGTCCCCCGTGGGGGGAGTCTGAGCAATATATTTTACAACATGATACCTTGCATGACACGATATATCCATTCATGCGACACGAGGCTAAAGAGCGTGCAGAGACCGCGGACAAATGGGAAGTGCAACTTCGCAAGGGATGCCTCGAATTGGCAATCCTGGCCGCGCTGCGGGGCGGGAAGTTGTACGGGCTGGAGATTCTGCGGCGTCTAGAAAGTGATTCCGACCTGCTCGTTTCGGAAGGAACAATCTACCCCCTACTCAGCCGGTTGAACGCATTGGGACTGGTGAAGAGCGAATGGGTGGAATCCGACGCTGGACATCCGCGCAAATACTACGTACTTACACCGGCAGGGAGACAGCGTGTGCACGAGATGGCGGGCGTGTGGACACGCTTCTCGTCCAGCATGAGCAGGATGCTCGCTCCGTTGAGGAAGGGGGGGCAATAGCAATGGGGAATACGGCGCAGGAAAAGGTCAATTCTTACCTCGGGCGATTGCGCGTGCATTTGCGCGGATTGCGCCCTGAGAATGTCCAGGAGATTCTCGACGAGTTGTGCAGCCACATTACCGAGAAGGCGAGTTCCAATGGCGAGATGACGCCCGCCGCAGTCGAAACGGCGCTGTCCGCCCTCGGCAGTCCCGAAGAACTCGCCTACCAGTACGTGACGGATGAAGTCGTTGCTACCGGAATATCGCTACTCTCGAATCTCAATCTCCCGACATCCTTGAAGATGAGCGACCGGCTGACCGGGCAAGAGAAGGCGTCATAACTAGGGCCGGGCTCATTGGCGTAATGCCGGGAAAGAACGGGCATTCAACAGGGAGAGGCAATTCACATTCCCGCCGGAACGCAGCACAAGACCTGCGCTGCGGAGAACGAATCCGCCGAATGGGTCCTTATTATGTGGGGCAAATGTGCGTAGTAGTCTTGGGCGAGCGGCGCGCAAGTTGAGCATGACTTCCACACTCGTCCGGGGAGCCGCTGGTCTTTGGCTTTTCGGGGTTGTGCCCGTTTTCTTCCGGTTAACCGCGGAAGGAGTGTTGATCTTCGGTGGCGGAGAGAAGGACATGATTCTGGTCGTGCCATTGAGCATTCTTGCAAGGCTTTACTCTGCCAGCTATTCTCTGGCCCTAAAGCGTGGAATGTCGGTTCTGAGATCCGTACTTCTGGCTGCATGTGCGGCGATTGTCTTGATGGTCATTTTCGGTTTCTTGTTTCGTTCTGTGGTGGGCGTTTAGATATACCGATCGACAGTCTGGGCCTGCGGCAACCAGCAGAGGCACTCGGCAGTGACAGATTTTCCGGGAGCTGCATGCAGAGTAATGAAGAAACACTAGAACCAGTCTCATAAATACGTGAGGACTGGAAATGGTGCATTCTGTAGGTCGCTCTGTGCGACTCCCCACGCACCATGGCAGGACTTTGGGGGTTGATCGACCATCCTCGCGGGTTGTGGAGAAGCGCGTCGACGCCCGTTACGATAAATGCGGTGCATCCCGGTAGCTCCTGATCTCTTCCTGATTGCGTCCGCCTGCGGTTTCCCCATCTTTACTCTGGGAGGATTTTGATGAAGCCTTTGCTCTGTGTTCTCTCTGTTGTGCTTACGTTTGGCGGTCCTGGCGCGCAGACCCATGTCTGGCAGCCGTCGGCGGGGCATACGCAAGTGGCGATATGGCCGGGCACGCCGTCCGATGCACAGCCCGTTCCGGGAACGGAATATGTCGAGACGACCAAAGACGAAATGGTGGCCGGCAAGCCGTATGTTTGGGCTAGTAACATCACGAGGCCCACGATGACGGTCTATTCGCCAAAAGGAAATAGTACGGGCGTCGGGGTGATCGTGTTTCCCGGTGGCGGCTTCGAGGGATTGGCAATCGACTTGGAAGGCACCGAGGTGTGTGACTGGCTGACCTCCGAGGGGATCACCTGCGTGCTGCTCAAATATCGCGTGCCGAGCCGTCCGTATGACTGGCGCTGCAGGTGCCGGCCCAACGATCTTGCGACCTCGACGCTGGCGCTGGAGGACGCGCAGAGAACGATAAAGCTGGCACGATTCCATGCGGTGGAATGGCACATTGATCCGCACAAAATTGGAGTGCTCGGATTTTCGGCGGGCGGGTATTTGGTGGCGGAAATCAGCACGCAATTTAGACGGCGATTGTACGCGTCTGTCGATGCAGCTGACAGAGAAAGCTGCCGGCCGGATTTTGCAGTGGGTGTTTATCCGGGGCATTTACGGGTTGGCACTCATGCTTACAAACTGAATCCAAACGTTCCGGTCACGCAGCAGACGCCGCCAACGTTTTTGGTGCAGGCGGAGGACGACAATGTGGACGGGGTAAACCAATCAGTGGCTTACTACATTGCGCTGAAGAACGCGGGGGTTCCCGTGGAGATGCATTTGTACGCGCAGGGCGGGCATGCGTTCGGGCTGCGGCGCACGAAGTTTCCAATAACCGGATGGCCTCAGTTGGTGGAGACGTGGCTGGGGACGATTCGGATGATTTCGGAGTAGGTACTCTGGGATCGCGTACCACGAAGCGGGTCTGGATGCAGTCTCATAAATGCCTGAGCAAGATGTGAAGGCAGGCGAGTTGAACGAAGCCGAGGAAGTTCTCGATGTGGTACTCCCATCGGGTGACGAGGCGGCGGAAGTGGTGCATCCAAGCGAAGAGCCGTTCCACTCTCCAGCGCCGACGATAGCGGCGTAGCTTGCGTCCGTCCTGAGTCTGACTTCGGCGCTGTCGGTTCGGCGCGATCAGTTCGATGTCATATACGTCAGCGAGTTTTTGGTCGAGCGCGTCGGAGTCGTAGGCCTTGTCGCCGACTAGGCGGGCGGGCAATTCGTCGAGGAAACTGCCGGCAAGAACCTCTTCCACAAGCTGGCACTCGGCCGGCGAAGCGCTTTGTACAGATACGGCGAGAGGAAGACTGTTAGTAGCAGCGATAGCGACGATCTTCGTGCCCTTGCCGCGACGGGTAGGGCCGACGGCGAAGCCCCCTTTTTGGCGCTCGCGAAGGTCGCATCGACGAACGCCTCGTCCAAGTTCAACTGGCCGCGCTCATATAAGTGCTGCGCCAGTCGCCGTAATGCCACCTCCAGCTTCCCACTTCGCACCCACTGCTGGAATCGGCGGTGGCAGGTTTGGAACGGTGGGTATCTCTCCGGCAGTTCGCGCCATTGCGCGCCGGTGCCCAAGACCCACAACACACCATGCAACACGGCACGTGTATCGTGCCACGGACGACCGCGCCCATCCGGCCGACGCCGCGGTCGCAGCACCGGTTCCACTAATTTCCACTGTTCGTCGCTCAGCTCCCAACGGCCACGCATCGGCACTTTCGGAGATCAGCAGAGCGTGTCCAGAATGCTACCAAGATGGCCTTCACCCATTTATGAGACTGGTTCTAGAGCAGAGAATCCGACGGATGGTGAAGGAGGAAGTGACGATTGTCCCCTACGATCCTGGCTGGCCGGAATCGTTTCGGCGGGAGAAGGAACATCTGCTCTCCAGCCTGCCTGACGATCTCATCCGCCGCATTGAGCACTTCGGGAGTACGGCAGTGCCAGGGCTGGCTGCGAAACCGATCGTCGATATTATGGTAGAGGTAACGGACTTGGATGCGACCAAGACCTGCATTGTGCCTGTGCTTGAGGCGCAGGGCTATGAGTATTTCTGGCGACCCACGCATGGAGACAACGGCCCTCCGTTCTATGCCTGGTTCATCAAGCGAGACCCGCGAAGTGGCGTGCGCACGCACCACATTCACATGGTCGAGGGTTCATTCACCGAGCACTGGGAGCGGCTTCTCTTCCGGGATTGCCTTATTGAACATCCGAGTGTGGCGCGGCAATACGAGGTTTTGAAGCTTCGTCTCGCATCTGCCTCACCCCAGGACCGGGTAGCATACACTCGGGGAAAGACCGACTTCATCGTCGCAGTGACCCACCTAGCAAAGCGGCGTCATCGTCAGATTTAGGAAAACAACCCGCCGGTGCTTAGACAAGTGCAATCAGCAAAAGCGAGAAAGGCACAGGAACTCCTCACCAAGCGACTGAGCACGGAGGAGCGACGGGTATGACGACAGTACAGCAATGGGGCAGAAGGGAGTCCATCATCTGGCCTCCACGAGAGTTCTATTACACCTACGGCGCGATCTTTCTGGCCATCGTGGCTACTGGATTTCTGGTCTATGTCCACTTCGAATTCCCCCTCTCGTCGCTGCAGCAGTATTACCTGCCCTACTATTTCCGGACAGAGACCGCGGGCCTCACGCACCCCACGAGCCTGTACCAGCTCGTATACGTCAGCGATGGAAGATCGCGCTCCCGAATCGCACTGGATGCCGATGTTCGACCGGGCGAGACGCCTCAATTGTCAGGCAACCCGTTGCCCTTCGTGCTCTCGGCAGCAGCACTCACGCAGGGCTTCCGGTACCTCGCACGCGAGCCGATGCGCCCGTATCAGAACAAAGGATTGCACACCTGGCTCGCGCACTGGATATACGCCGACACATCCCCCAGTGGGCTCTTCGCCACGTCGCTGTATTGCGGCATCTTGGCACTCATACTGCAGCTACCATTTTCCATCCGCCAGGACATCCGGCGGCGCAAAGAGCTCCGCTATGGAAGGCGGCTGAAGGTTCAGGCAAGTCGAGCATCATCCGGCAGATGCTCTATCGGTTGAGGAGGCTTCGCTGGATCGGAGGCTTCTTCCAACACACGTGCTTTCCGCGTTCCGCCTGTTCCCAGCTCCGAGTCTTCGCGGATTGTCTGACCCTCTTCCCGTCAACGTAGCCGTCGATCCCATTTGGGGCATCGGCAGCGCCGATACTTGATCTCATCTTTGTGAGCGCAATCGGGAGTGTGCCGGGAATAAACGAAAAAGCATGGATGCCGATTTCCCCTTGGGGTGATGGGCATCATTGTACCCAGATGGGTACGATTTGGGTACATTTTCTTGTCTACCCGTCGTAGACTGGCATTTTTGTTGGGATTTATTTGGTGGAGCTAGTCGGGATCGAACCGACGACCTCATCGTTGCGAACGATGGCGTTTGCCAAATTATCTCACTCACTCGTTTGCACTTAGCAGCCGAGTTCGGTCCATTACGGTCCAATTCACAATTCAGGCCTGCCG
>Ga0335084_10000090_pt1 | contig 60459 bp, 51 predicted proteins | sample Lox_Sample_44_FD_206721 | JGI IMG/M metagenome (GOLD analysis project Ga0335084, IMG submission 206721) | Soil microbial communities from Loxahatchee National Wildlife Refuge, Florida, United States - Lox_Sample_4.4 | ecosystem: Environmental > Terrestrial > Soil > Wetlands | place: USA...
CGCCGGCGAGGGCACGGTCGACGCTCGCCTCGTCTGCACGAAGTGGAAGACGATCTGCAACGGCAAGGCGGGAGCGATCCATGCGCGGCAGGACACCGAGTCCGGGTTCGTGCCGGTCCTGCACGGCACGCTCAGCTACGGGAAGCGGCTCACGTGCGGCGGCTTCTGCCAGATCGACGGGGCGGTCGAGGCGCCGAACATGCTCTTCTGCCAGTTCAACTGCCCGCCCGGCAAGGACGTGATCACGCAGGTGAGCTTCACCGTCGGGCCCCACGTGTGTCAGTGACCCGCCCGAGCAGTTGATCGACGGCCAAGACCGTGCCGCCGCGCTTCCCGGATGCTATCACCGGGCATGCGACAGGGCCTGTCGGTGCTCGCGGGGTTGGCGCTCGTCGCCACGGCCGCCGGGCCGTAGTCGCCATAAGCCTGGGAACAGCGACATAAGCCTCCCTATCGGACGCTGCGCCCCTACCCTTCCCCCTCAGCCCCCGGCTCGCGCGGCGACGCTGCGCTCGCGCATGCGGAAGGAACGGCCGAGGCTGCCGTCGGCCACGTCGCCCATGAACGCGGCGTATTGCGCGCTGAGCGGCTGATCGAGCCGCAGTGCACGCCGCAGCGCGGCGCGATCCCCCGGCGCGGCCCGGTCGCCGAGGATCGCATCGATCGGATCCCCCGGAATCAAATGCACCAGCAAGAACACCAGCGTGATCACGCCCCACACGGTCGCGAGCGCACGCAGCACGCGCAGCAACAGGTAGCGTGGAAAGCCCTTGCCCATCCGGCGCGCGCGAGTGTACCAGTGCGGCGCGTGACCATCACGTCGTATTGTCTCATTGCGGGCGCCGCGCACCCGAAATGCAAGTGGTCTCCGCAAAACCGCCTTCCTGATCCCTCATGAGCACCTTGTCCGACGTCCAAGCTCTCTACGGCAGCGTGCAGGACACGTGGACCAAGAGCCAAGCGCACGTGATCGCCCACGTTGTCTTAGCTGGCGTGGTGTTCGGCGTCTGCGGGGCAACGATCCCAGAACTTCGAATCGAGCCGGATGCGCTCAAGGCAGTCTTGAACAGCGAATGGTACAAGCTGACCAAGGATACGGGGGTGGTCTATGCATTCCTCGTTGTCCCGGTCGTGCTGCTTGCCGCATATGCGGGGCTGCTTCGGGCTGGCGGACAGCTCGTCGTCGCAGTTGTCATGGTGGTGTTCTCCCCGTCACGGCGCGCGAATCCCTATCGTCTGCTTACGCCGTGGGCGCTCGAGCCCCTCGCACTCTACGTCGAGAACAGCGATTTCAGTCTGAGTGAACTGCAGACCAAGTCATCCGAGCCGATGTTGAAGTATCAATCTCATGTCGGGGCGCTGACGGCCGCGAACCCGACCGGACCGTGGGTCGTGGCGTCGAAGCGGTCGCCGAGGCGTAGTCCCCAGCCCGGGGACTCGTGGCGATTGATGTTCCGGACCTGTCGAAGTTGCTCGCCGATGGTGATCTCGCCACCCATGGTGAGCGCCGTCGGCTCGATGCCGTCGAGAATCGCCGCCTCGGCCCCGGGCGTCGTGCCGAACTCGCGAAGCGCGAGCAGAAAGTACGCGTTCGTCATCGGCAGTCTGTCGGTCCAGATCGGCAGGTGTCACCAAATGACCGGTCGTTGGCGAGCCATACCCTTCCCGCAGGCGGGGTTGCAATGGAACGGTCGATGCGCGGCCGGTCGCGATAGAGGAGAATGGCGTCATGAGTGACATCACCGGTGGAGAGCTCCTCGCTCGCTGCCTCGCGAACGAAGGCATACGATTCATGTTCGGCCTTCCCTGTCCCGAGGTGGATCCGCTTCTCGCGAGCCTCGAGCCCCATGGCCTCAGGCTGGTCCCGATCCGTCACGAGGCGGCGGCCGTGCACATGGCCGAAGGACTCTACAAGACGACCGGCCAGGTCGCCGCCGTGCTCGGCAATCCCGGTCCGGGCTCGGCGAACCTACTGCCGGGCGTGATCACGGCGCGCCACGAGGGCGTGCCGGTCGTCGTGATCACGGCGCAGCACCGCCTCGGCATCGTCTACCCGTCGCCCCCGTCGACCTTTCAGGGACAGGACCAGCTCGACGTCTTCCGTCCGACCGTCAAGTGGGGCGGGCCGATCTTCGAGTGGGGCCGCATCCCGGAGGTGACGGCGCTCGCGTTTCGCGAGATGTGGTGCGGGCGTCCGGGTCCGGTGCACCTCGAGGTCCCGGCTCCCGTCATGTACGCGCTCGGCGATCCGGCGGGCGTGCGCATCGTACCCCCGGCGCGCTCGCGCGCGGCATTGCCGCAGGCTTCCGATGCGGAGCTGCGGGCCGCCGCGAGACTGCTCTCCGCGGCGCGGCGTCCAGTTATCGTCGCCGGATCCGGCGTCGATCGGGCCGGCGCCAACGGCGCGCTCCGCGAGATCGTCGACCTCCTGCGCTGCCCGGTCATCACCACGATGGCGGGACGCTCGAGCTTCCCCATAGACCACCCGAGCCGGCTCCACGGCTATGGCCCCGGCGCCGATCTCGCGCGCCAGGAGGCCGACGTCGTGCTCGTGCTGGGATCGCGGCTCGGCAATCTGGATCTCCCCTACGACAAGTACTGGGGTGATCCGGCACGCCAGAAGGTCGTGCAGATCGATGCGGATCCACGCAACATCGGCGTCACCCGCCCGCTCGCGATGGCGATCGTCGCCGACCTCGCGACTGCCGCACCGGGTCTCACCGACGCGCTTCGCGCGCTCGGGGCGACGGCGGGCGATGCCCGAGACCTCGCCCGCTACCGCGAAGTAGAGGCACGCTGGCGTGACGCGGCGTTCGCCGCCGTCGCGGCCTGGTCGGGGCCCGGCATCCATCCCGCCCATGCGATGCAGATCATCGGCGAGGTGTTCGGCCGCGACGCCGTCTACGTGACCGACGGCGGCAACACGTCGCTCTGGGCCCACAACTGCCTCCCACCGACCGGGCCGCGCTCGTACCACAGCATCCTCGAGCTCGGCATGCTCGGTACCGGCATCCCGTCGGCGATCGGCGCCAAGCTCGGCGCGCCCGATCGTAAGGTCGTCTGCGTGACCGGCGACGGCGCCGCCGGCTTCCATTTCATGGAGATGCAGAGCGCGGCGCGCGAGAACCTCGCGCTCACGACCATCGTGTTCGCCGAGGGCTCGTGGACGATGGAGGAGCCGAACGAGCGCATGCTCTACGGCAAGACTTTCGGCACCGCCATGGGCACCGTCCGCTGGGACAAGGTCGCCGAGGGGCTCGGCTGTCGGGCCGCCTACGTCGACGAGCTCGACTACCTCCGTCCTGCCCTCGATGAGGCCCGCTCGCACGCCGGTCCGAGCGTGGTCTGCATCAAGAGCGACCGCGACGCCAATCTGTCGCTGCCGCAGGACATGATCGCGCGCTTCTTCGAGGTCTACCAGGGACCCGCCGCATGACGCCGCACCGCCACTCGCGTGAGTCCCTCCTGATCGTCGGCAGCGAAACCAAGACGCTCGCCGAATCGCTCCGGGACGAGCGCCGGGCGGTCCACGCGACCTGGGACACCCCCGATCAGCGCGCGGGTATCGGCGCATTCCTCGAGAAGCGTCAGCCGATCTTCAACCGATCACTCACGCAGTCGTGAGCCGCACGTGAGGATCCTGCGCACTCCCGAATCGCGCTTCGCGAACCTGCCCGACTACGGGTTCGCACCACACTACTATCCGATCACGCCCGAGCTGCGCCTGCACTATGTCGACGAGGGCCCGCGGGAGGCACCGCCAGTGCTGATGCTGCATGGCGAGCCGACGTGGTCGTACCTGTACCGCCACATGATTCCCCCCGTCGCCGGCGCGGGTCTGCGCGCGCTGGCGCCGGATCTGATCGGCTTCGGCAAATCCGACAAGCCAGCCGCGCGCGAGGACTATAGCTATGCTGGGCAGGTGGCCTGGATCCGCGACTGGATCGAGGCGCTGGACCTGCGCGACATCACGCTGGTGTGCCAGGACTGGGGCTCGCTGATCGGTCTTCGCCTGGCGGCCGAGAGCCCCGAACGCTTCGCGCGCATCCTGCTGGGCAACGGCGGCTTGCCGACCGAGCACACGCGCATCTCCGGCGCCTTCCACGTCTGGCGCGCGTTCTCGCGTTGGAGTCCGGTGTTTCCGATCGGTTGGATCGTGCAGGGCGGGACGCGACGCTGGCTCACGGCGCCCGAGCGCGCCGCGTACGACGCGCCTTTCCCGAGCGCAGAATACAAGGCCGCGGCGCGCGTCTACCCGTCGCTGGTGCCGGTGTCGAGCTACAGCCCCGAGGGCAGCGCCGACAACGAACGCGCGTGGGGCGTCTTCGAGCGCTGGACCCAGCCGTTCATCTGCTGCTTCAGCGACGGCGACCCCATCACCCGCGGTCTGGACCTCGCGTTCCGCGAGCGCGTGCCGGGTGCCCGCGGCCAGCCGCACACCACGCTCCATGGCGGGCACTTCCTGCAGGAAGACGACCCGGCGAATTTCGCGCGGCTGATCGTCGAGGTCTGCCGGGCCACAGCTTGAGCCCCGTTCCGGCGGCCGAAGCGGCGAACTCCCCCCGGCTCGACATCACCGGGGTGGCCCGGCCCCCAACGCGATCTCGGGCCGTTGTGTCGGTTGAACCGGCACGGGCGCGCGCGGCGCCGGGCCGCCGATACGATCCCGATCGGCGGCAGCTCTGGTGGCAGCCGAGCGATGAAGTCGCGCGATGATCCACTCCTGGTAGTCGAGCGCGCGATGCGCGATGCCCATGTGGATCACCGACGAGAGGTACAGGCCGCCCATGAACCAGCAGACCAAGAAGTAGACCGCGCCGACCACCAGGCCGCCGAGCGCTCCGATGTGCGGCGGCGCGTAAGCCATGCAGGCGAGGGCATACAGCGCAACGATCGAGTAGCCGACCGCGTTGTAGATCTTCATGTCGCGTCAATTGCCGAAGTCGATCGGCAGGTTCAAGGGACGGCGGCAGAACATCATGCGCTGCCACTCGACGAGATCCTCGCGATAGCGGGCCGGGCGGCAGGAACTCGAGTGCCGCATCGACCACGCCGCGCTGCTCGGCGAGCGCGAGGTAGAGGGCATCCATCTTCCGGACGATGGCCGCGAGCCGCCGGGCGGCGCGGCGCGTTGGCCGCGTCGATGCCGTGCGCGGGTCGGGAAGCGTGGCGCCCAGGACCGCACCAGTCGACGCAGATGACGTCGATCGTCGTGGGGCTCTGCGTGTCGGCCGATGACCGCCGCTCCGAGCGCTGCTCGAACGCGACCGCTTTTCGAGGTGGAGCCCCTCGGTTCTTCCCATTGAACTGAACCCGAGACCACGCCCATGTTGCGCTCGGCGGGCTCGTTGCTTCGGGCTGACGCCGACCGCCGCCGAGCATCTCTGCGTTCACCTTGACCGGGAATGACGAGCCGAGGGAGGATCGATCGGCGAGGTGACCGATGCGCGATGGCAACCCACAACCATACGTCTTCGGCCATTCGGAGCGGGAGATCGAGCGCCTCAAGGTGCAGGCCCGGCTCATCGATCCGATTACGCGACGATTCTTCGCCGAAGCCGGGATCGCCCCCGGGATGCGCGTGCTCGACATCGGCAGCGGTGCCGGTGACGTCGCGTTCCTCGCCGCGAGCATGGTCGGGAAGGAGGGTGAGGTCGTCGGCGTCGATCGGGTGCCCGCGGCGCTCGAGACGGCCAGGGTGCGCGCTGCCGAGCGCTCGCTGGGAAACGTGACCTTCCGCGAGGGCGATCCCGCCGATCTGTCCTTCGAGCGGCCGTTCGACGCTGTCCTCGGTCGCTACGTCCTGCAGTTCCAGCCCGATCCGGCGGCGATGCTTCGGAAGGTGGCGCGTCACGTGCGGCCCGGCGGCGTCGTCGTGTTCCACGAGATCGACTGGGGCGGTCTCGGGTCATTCCCGCCGGCGCCGACCTTCGAACGCTGCTGCCGATGGGGCGTCGAGACGCTCAGCCGGAACGGCACAGAGACCCGGATGGGCATGAAGCTGCACGCGGCGTTCGTCGCCGCAGGGCTGCCGCAGCCCCGAATGCGGCTCGAGGCGCTCATTGGAGGTGCAGACGGCTCCGATGTCCTGCGCCTGGTGGCGGACCTCGTCGCGACGCTGCTTCCCGAGATGGAGCGCCTAGGCCTGACGACGGCCGCCACAGTCGGCGTCGACACCTTGGTAGAGCGCATGCGAGAAGAAGGCGCGGCGACCTCTACCGTCTTCGTCGGACAGAACCAGGTCGCTGCCTGGTCCAGAACGCAGGAGCGCTGAGAGCACGGCGACGGATTGTCGTGCCGGGCATTTGCGGCGGACACGGTACGAAATCGACGCCGATGCTCATCCGTACCGGTTCAGCGGCGATCGGTGCAGGGCCAGGGCCTGTACCGACGTGCACATCATCAGCGCCGCCACGATCAGGAGGCCGGCCGCGAAGCTACCGGTTTCCTCGTGCACGCTCCCTATCAGGTAGGGCCCGATGAACCCGCCGAGATTCGCAATCGAGTTGATGAGGCCGATCGCGCCTGCCGCCGCGGTGCCGCTCAGAAATGTCGTCGGCAGCGCCCACGCGATCGGGTTGCCGCTCAGGATGCCCGCGGCTGCCAGCGACAACGCGAGGACGCCCGAGACCGGTGAACGCGCGTAGGCGCTGAATGCCATCCCGGCCGCTCCCACCGCGATCGCTACGGCGATGTGCAGACAGCGCTCTCCGGTGCGATCCGAATGCGAACCGACCACCACCATCGTAGCGGCAGCCGTCACGTACGGAATCGCGGAGATCACCGCCACCTCGACGTTGCCGAGACCTGTGAATCCTTGCACGAGCTGCGGCAGCCAGAAGCTGATCGTGTAGAGGCCGACGAGCATCGGGAACAACAGGAAGCTGAGCCTCCACACCATCGGGTGGAGAAGCGCCTGCCGAACGGTCGTGTGTCCGCATGTCGACACTCGAGCCGCTTCGGCACGGATGCGGCCCGCGAGACATTCCCGCTCCGCGGGTGACAACCACCGTGCATCCTCCGGCCGATTCGGCAGGGTGCAGAGGACGACGATTCCGAGCACGACCGACGGCAGCCCCTCGCCGAGAAAAATCCACTGCCAGCCGGCAACGCCACCGGCCCCGTCGAGCATGAAGAGCGCGCCGGAGAGTGGACCTCCGACGATTCCCGCAATCGGGATCGCGGTCATGAACCGGGAGACCGCGAATGCACGCCGCTCGGCGGGAAACCAACCGCCCAGGTAGTAGATGATCCCAGGGAAGAAACCCGCTTCGGCGACGCCCAGCAGGAATCGCAGCGCGTAGAAACTCGTCGGAGTCCGCACGAGCGCCATCGCGGCGGAGATGACTCCCCATGTGATCATGATCCTCGCGATCCAGACCCGGGCGCCCATGCGCGCGAGAAGGAGATTGCTCGGTACTTCGAAGAGGAAGTACCCAATGAAGAAGATCCCCGTGCCGAGTCCGTAGACCGCATCTCCGAACCCGAGAGCCTGCTTCATTTGGAGCTGTGCAAAGCCGACGTTGACGCGGTCCAGGAACGCCGCGACGTACAGGACGAACAAGAACGGCAGCAGGCGGCGCGATGCCTTCCGCATTGCGTCAGAGGCGAAATCTTCTTCAGCCGCCCCGACGATTTCCAATGGCAAGCCCGGTTGCGTCGGCGTCACGGGCTTACCAACAAGTTGCGCACCTCACCTCCGACGCGCATGGCGCATGGTTTTTCGCGCGGCCGAGCTGATCTACTGGCGTGTCGGGCGTTTCGAGGATTCGACGTCCTTAGCGAAACTCTGTGACGGTTGCCATAGTCGAGACTCGCGTCTGCCGACCCGCGGTCGTGCGCAATCGGCGATCGACGAGTGGAAGCAAGATGGCTCGCGTTCGGTGCCGCTAGCGGTGCCGGTCGACGCCCGGACCGACTCACTTCGCCTCGCTCGCGACGGAACGACTCTTCAACCGGGAGGCAACCAATGAACCGCAATGCGACGAACCGATCCCGACGCTCTCCTCTGGCCGCGGGAGCTCTCTGGGCGACCCTCGCGAATACGAGCCTGTTGGGCGCGGTCGCCATATCGGCGTCGTCCGCGCAGGCTCCCGCCGCGGCCCACCGCTATTCGGTCAGCTATCACGACGTCGAGGTAGAACGGCCCGCGCTTCCGCCGCGCCTCTCCCGTGACGTGAATGCGGGCGTCCGGATCTGCGCCGACCCGAAACGGTCCGCGCCCGGTGCGCCCGCGACCACCGCTCGTCCTAGCACCGCCGCCTGCGTCAACCCCGCCAGTGCGGCCGACTCTTCGGCCAGCGGATAACAGTCGGTTCCGTTAGCTTCCCAGGGTTGTCGTGCCTACGGCCCGGGTCGCCGTACCGACCGTTGGGTTCAAGCGGCGCGGCGGCGCTGAAGGGATTCGGCCAGGAGCAGCTTGATGAGCGCTTGGTACGGGACGTCGCGCGCCGAGGCGTAGGCCTTCAACTGGTTGAGCAGCGTGGAAGGCAGTCGGATCGACACCACCTGGGTGGGAGGCACGCGCGGCAGCTCGATCCCGAGCTGCTTCAGCGTCAGGGGCTTCGTCGCGTCGATCATGCCTGACGTGTCTTGCGTGTCGTAGTCCTTGATCTCGACTCGCCGCCGCTTCGCGGCTCTAGGCTTTCGCTTCATAGATTTGCCGCTCCTTTCTGGACGCAGGCCGCGCCGTGATGACCCGGACCCTTCCCCCTCGGTGGGTGAAGCCGACCATCAGGACGCGTGCCTCCAGGCTTCGCCCGTAGAGGACGTATCGCCCTTCGCGCGGACTGGAGTGCCGGAGGTCTTCGAAGAGGCGCACGTGTCGATCGTAGAAGGCGCTCTCCGCTTCCAGGCGAGACACGCCATGCTTCTCCTCGTTCTTCTGTAAGTTCCATTGATCCCAGTCGAAGATGATCTCCGCCATGTTGCTGCCGAACTCCGCCGTCCGGAATTGTAGCGTCAAACACTACACATCCCAAGGGGCAGTACATGGGGAGTGTCGGCTCGTCGCGGTCAATCCGAGGGCCGCGCCGCTCCAGCGAGCACGTTCGGAAGCGCTGGCCCGACGTGGCGGCTCGATTCCGGTGGCAGTTTTGGTGGCAGTACGCCAGGGCACTCCGACGAGCAAGAGCCGGCAAATTCCTGATGCGGCTCTCCTCGGAGTCCCTAGAACACAAAGGGTTCTTTCACCTTCGACGGCCGCGGGTCGTTGCGCACAATCGGGAGGGTTCCCGGTAGGTTCCCGGTCAGCGGCTTGAACTCGCCGATCATCTCGTCGAACGGGATGCGGGCACGCCGTCTGCGCGCAAGGCGAACAGCACCACGAGCGAACGTGGTTGCGCCGTATAGTTCTGGCCCTCCACCGAGGGCCAGAGCCCGTCATAGATGTCATCCGGCGCATCTCGATACGTGTCGATCCACCGCCGCCAGGACTCGTGCACTCCGGGCGTCAGTCTCGGGAGCTCGAAGGTCAGCGGTTCCCAATAGGCGTTGAAGATCACGTGGAACAGGGCTGCGGGCCCTCTGCCCCGCACGGTCACCGCGAGGCTGTGCGACTCGCGGCTCAGATCCGGCTTGTTCAACCTGACACCGTGCGGTTGAATGTCCGCCTCGCGCAACAACTCGTTCAGGGTCCTCACGCCCTCGACGCCGAACGTCTCGCCGAGCATCACGCGCTGGCCGACCAGCGTCTTCACGAAGCGGTGGAGATCACGGTGTCGGTCGAGAAGCGTCCAGTCGAACCAGCTTATCTCGTTGTCCTGGCAGTAGGCGTTGTTGTTCCCGCTCTGGGTCCGCCGCACCTCGTCGCCCATGAGCAACATCGGCATGCCCAACGACAGCAGCGTGGTGGCCAGGAAGTTCTTCACCTGGCGGTGGCGCAGCCGCTCGATCTCGGGATCGGTCGTCGGCCCTTCCACCCCGCAGTTCCAGCTCAGGTTCACGTCGGATCCATCACGGCCACCCTCTCCGTTCGCCTCGTTGTGCTTGGCGTTGTAGCTGACCAGGTCGTTCAGCGTGAACCCGTCGTGCGACGTGACGAAATTGACGCTCTGCTCCGGCCCCCGCTCGTCCAGCACGTAGAGGTCCGGGCTGCCGAAGCAGCGGTAGCCGAAGGCGAGCACGGTATCGTTGTCGGACTTCACGAATCGACGGACGTCGTCCCGGAACTTTCCGTTCCATTCCTGCCAGGCATCGCCGGCGAAGCTCCCTACCTGGTAGAGCCCGGCGGCATCCCACGCCTCGGCGATCAGCTTGGTCCCGGCCAGGATCGGATCCGACTCGATGTCCCACAGGATCGGGGGCCGTTGGAGCGGGTGGCCAGACTCGTCGCGCGACAGCACGGAGGCCAGGTCGAAGCGGAAGCCGTCGACGTGCATGGAAGCGACCCAGTACCGCAGGCTGTCGACGATCAGGCGGCGTACCACCGCGTCGTTCGCGTTCAGCGTGTTGCCGGTTCCGGTGTAGTCCGCGTAGCGCGCGCGGTTCGCTTCGAGGAGGTAGTACGTGTCGTTGTCGAGGCCGCGAAACGACAGCGTGGGTCCGTCGTGGTTCCCTTCCGCGGTGTGGTTGTACACGACGTCCAGGATCACTTCGATGCCCGCGCGGTGCAGCGCCTTGACCAGATCCCGGAACTCATCGACCGGACCCAGCGGGTCGCGACGCGAACTGTAAGCGGCATGGGGCGCGAAGAAGGAGACCGGGGAATAGCCCCAATAGTTGACCAGACCCGGTGGGCAGTCCTGACGGTCGAACTGGAACACGGGCAGCAGTTCGACCGCCGTGATCCCGAGGTCTCTGAGATAGGGAATCTTCTCGATCACGCCGGCGTACGTCCCGCGCGTTCGCGGCGACACGCCCGAGCTCGGATGCCGTGTGAAGCCCGCGACGTGCATCTCGTAGATCACCGTGGTGGTGAAGGGACGGCGGAGCGGGGTGTCGCCCTGCCAGTCGTAGGCGTCGGGATCCACCACCACGCTCCGCATGGCGACTTGGGTGTTGTCACCCGGACGGCTCGCCGCGAAGCGATCGTACCCGTCAGGGACGACGACGGCACGCCCGTAGGGGTCGAGGAGGACCTTCGCGGGATCGAAGCGGAGCCCGCGGGCCGGGTCGAATGGGCCGACGGCGCGGTACGCGTAGACCTGTCCGGAGCGGAGGCCGGGGACGAACGCGTGCCAGTAGTGGTAGGTTCGGTGTGCCCGTGCGTCGAGCGGGATCAGGCGGGCCGGCTCGTGGGCGTCCGCGGCATCGAAGAGCAGCAGTTCGACCGCGTCGGCGTCGCGTGAAAACACACAGAAGTTGACGCCGCCGTCCACGACGCTCGCGCCTAGCGGAAAGGTCCGGCCCGGCGACACGGTCACAGGGCGGTTCCGGGTGCGGACGGCGGCAGGATTCCGATCGGGGCCGCCCGTCGCAGCTATCGCTTTCGCCCGTTCATTTGGAGACCGCGCGCCGGAAGCGTTCGATCATCGAATCGGCGACCTTACGCGCATCGCTCAGCGCACGGTCGGCCGCCCGCTTGAGGTCGCCCCACGAGCTGTCCGCAGCCGTTCCTAGCCGCTTTATGATGCGACTCGCCTCGCGCTTGTGTCCGCGTAGCGTGGCGAGTTGCGCTCTCGCTTCGTTGCGAAGCTTGCGAACCCGATTGCGCGCGTCCGCTTCGATCTTCCGCTCCGCGCGGCGTAGCGAGATCTCGATCTGTTCGACGGATCGTGCCAGCTGGTGGACGCCCTTCTGGACCTCGAGCCGACCGTCGTGAGCCGCCCGTGACACCTTCGTACGTCGATTCGGCATCGTTGCCTGGCCTTTCTCGTCGCCAGTTTCGTGGCGAGTCCGCTCGTGCGTTTTTGACGGTGCTGTTCCGGACCTAAGTCGGGATTAGGATACAGCTCGTGCCGCGTCGAATCTTGTCATTTCATGCCAATACACGGTTGGAGGCAGTCGCCTACCTCAGGTATCGCCGTCATTTCTGGATCGAGCGGACGTAGCTAGCGATCGACGCCACGACGGCTCGCCCGGCCACGTCCGAGGAGTTCGCAGTACCCTGGGAGTCCCGGATCTTGTGCCACACGTCGGTATGGACGAGCGACGGGTTCTCGGTCGTCACGACGCTGATCCAGCGCGCGGCCGGAAACTTTCCACCGTTGCGCTGCACGTAGTCCCGGAGGTCGACCGGCTTCTTGGTGTCCGCGTACACGGCCGAGCCGGGTGCCCCAGCCATGCCGTGACAGGGCGTACAATACTTCTCGTACCATTGACGCCCGGCCGCTGCGTGGATCTGTTCGAACTCGTCCGCCGCCCGGACGGGGTGAGCGAGACTGGCAATCAGCCCGATCGCGAGCGCGACCCGTATGCCGCTCGACGCCGTGATGCGAACCGTCGTTCCCTTCATGCGTTGCTCCTTCCTTGGCTGGCGCTCGATGACGACATTCAGCGCCTTCGTCCTCGCGGCACGGCCGAACGCGTCGTACGCGGCCAGCATGTCGCCGAGCTTGAAGTGGTGCCTCACGAACTTATCCACGTCGAGCCGTCCCGCAAGGACCAGTATCGGGTCCCGTGTCCACCAACCCCATGCTGATCGTCATGTTGTATGTGGAGAGATCCTGCAATCGTAGCGCGACCGGTTTCCGCGCCCACGGACTGTCGTCGAGACCTTCATGATCCCATCCTTTCCGATCGCGTCCAGCACGCGCGGCATGTTCATGGTCCGCTCACCAGCCCGGTTACGCGCTGCGCGAGCAGTCCGACGAAGAGGAGGATCGCCAGGGCGTAGAACACCGGGAACATCCACCGGAACTTCGGGTAGCGCGACAGCTCGCCCTCGGGCAGCTCGAGCGCCATCAGGTGTTCCACGTGCGCCTGGACGACCAGCGTGTGGAGCTTATCCAGGCACTCCTCAAGCTCCGCCTTGAGGCGCAGGCTGATCAGCAACCCCATGACCGCGAGAGCGCACATGAATAGGTTCAGCCCGATTTCGAGCACTAGCTCTCCGCGAATGCTGAGGGCCAGCGTCTGTGTACCGGCACCGATCAGCGCGAAGCTGTTCAGGAACGAGATGCGTTGGTTCTTGATGCTCCGGACGTTCTCCCAGTTTTGTTGTAGCAGCGCAGCGAAGATCGCCGGGGACAGGACGTCGGCATCGGCCCCCGCCGTCGCGTGTCGCTCGGTGGAACCCGGCGACGCCGGACGGGCAACGTCCGATCCGCGATCCATGCTCACGGGATGCGGAGGCAGTCGCACGCTCCGCCGGACACGACGGCGGGGCACCAGCCCGCAAACGGCTTCGGGCACTTCATTTGCAACAGAGCAGGCTTCCCGTGGCGCCGGACGTCGAGGGCACGCCGGGCGGAATCGACGCGATTCCAGACGCGGGCGAGGCCAGGCATCCGAGCCTGGCGGGGACTTTGACCGTTCACGTCACCGCGACGGCCGCGTTCGCCACCGTCCTTGAGCTTGTCCATCACGGGCGGGACGACGAGCGCCGTGACCGGCCGACAGGTCGCCAACCGCGCCGGGTCATTCGGCTCTCCTGCACGCCGAAATCATGGCGCTTCGTAGGCAATTGCCACGAGCCCGTCTTGTCATTGCACGCCAACCGCCCAAGAGCTCGCGGTTGGATTGGCGCCTCATGACAAGCCAACCCAGGCCGCCGTCGTCTACGAGGGGAACAGGCCATGATCTCGATCGCGCACATCGAAGCGGCCGCGAACGAGCCGCGCGTGAGCAGCACCCTCGGCACCGGCATGGGAAGCTGAACCGCCATGCCGGTCCTGGTCGCCTTCGCGCCGGCAGCCACCGGCATGGGGTTCCGCGCTCCGAGGTCGCGGGGTGTCGAGACGCGGCTCGTCGCGAGCGTGTTGGCAACAATCGTGATGGCCGGTTGTGCCGTCGGTCCGAACTACAAGCGCCCGTCCATCGACGCGCCCGAAGTGACGCGCGGCCAGATCGGCCCCTCGGAGGCGGCGTCGCTCGCCGATCTCCCGTGGTGGGAGGTCTTCCAGGATCCCGTGCTACAGGAGCTCGTCGGCGAGGCGGTCCGCCAGAACTACGACCTCAAGACTGCGATCGCCCGCATCGAGCAATACCGCCAGCTGGTCGGCGTCGCACGCGCGGACCTGTTCCCGCACGTCGGCTACGAGGGCGACGCCTCGCGGCAACGGGAGTTCCTCTTCCCGCTGCCGAACACCACCTTCAATTCCTTTCTCGGCGAGTTCAACCTCGCCTGGGAGATCGACATCTGGGGGCGCATCCGGCGTGCGACCGAGTCGGCTCATGCGGACTACCTCGGCGCGCAGGCGTTCCGGCGCGGCGTCCTGCTGACGCTCGTGAGTGACGTGGCGCAGGCGTACTTCGAGCTCCTGGAGCTCGACCGCGAGCTCGAGATCGCGCGGCTCAGCACCGACACGTTCCGGAAGACGCTCGACCTGTTCACGCGCCAGTACGAGGGCGGCGTGGGAACGCGCCTCGAGGTATCGCGCGGCGCCGCAGCGCTCGCTCAGGCCGCGGCGACGATCCCGGACGTCGAGCGCGCGATCGTCGCGAAGGAGAACCAGCTGAGCGTTCTCCTCGGTCGCAACCCGGGACCGATTCCGCGCGGTGCCCCGCTCGCGGCCCAGACGACGCCGCCGGACCTGCCGGTGGGGCTACCAGCGCAGCTGCTCGAGCGCCGGCCGGACATTCTTCAGGCGGAGGAGTCCATCGTCGCGGCCAACGCCAACGTCGGGGTCGCGGTCGGCAACTTCTTCCCACGTCTCGGCCTGTCGACGCTCTACGGTGGACAGAGCTCGGAGATCGAGAACATCGTGAAGGGGACCGGAAACATCTGGGCGATCGCTGGATCGCTGGCGGGGCCGATCTTCCAGGGCGGTCGGCTCCTGTCGAGCTACCGCTCCACGAAAGCCGCCTGGGAGCAGACGGTGCAGCAGTACCAGGCGACGGTGATCAATGCGTTCGCCGAAGTATCGAACTCGCTCGTCTCGCAACAGAAGCTCCAGGGCGTCCGCGGGCAGCAGGAGCGGCAGGTGGCCGCGCTCAAAGACGCCGTCAACATCTCCCTCGAGCGTTACACCCAGGGCAGCTCGACGTACTTCGAGGTGCTCGAAGCGCAACAGCAGCTCTTCCCTGCCCAGAACGCGCTCGCGCGCACGACGCGGGATCAGCTCACGGTCGTCGTGCTCCTCTACCGCACGCTCGGCGGCGGATGGGATTTGGACGTAGAACAGTGGGCGCCGAACGGGACGCCTGCCACCGCGATGGGAGGACTGCCGTCATGAGCACGCACGAAGAGCCGGATCCGCAGGCCCAGCCACCGTCGTCTCGCGTGACGGCGATGCACCCCGGGATCGCACCCGCTCCGCCGAAGGACCCCAGGCCTCCCGATTCGAAGGACGGATCGGGCCGCACCGACGGGACCCCGAGAACCAGGATCGCTGCCCTCGTGAAACGACCGGCAGCCAGGATCTCCCTCGTCGCTGTCGTCGCGTTCGCCGCGGGACTGGCGTGGTGGATGCTCCGACCGAAGGGCTTGCCGCCGGGCTTCGCCAGCGCGAACGGTCGCATCGAGGCGACGGAGATCGACATCTCCCCGAAGATCGCGGCACGGATACGCGAGATCCGCGCGCACGAGGGCGACTTCGTTACGGCCGGAGACGTCCTCGTCGTCATGGATACCGACGCGTTGCAGGCGCAGCGGACGGAAGCCGAGGCGAAGGCGCAGCACGCGCTAAGCAGCATCGACACCGCAAACAGCAAGGTGAGGCAGGCGGAGGCGGATCGGGCCGCCGCCGAAGCGCTCACGGCGCAGCGCGAGGCGGAGCTCGACGGCGCCCGGCGGCACCTGGCGCGCTCGGAGCGGCTCGCCCCGCGCGGTGTCGTCTCGGAGCAGACCTTCGACGACGATCGCGCCCGCGTCCTTGGCGCGGAGGCGGCCGTCCGCGCCGCGCAGGCGCAGGTGGCGGCGGCCGACGCCGCGTTCGCCACGGCACAGTCCGACGTGATCGGCGCGAAGGCGGAGCTGGATGCCGCACGCGCGACCATCCAGCGCATCCAGTCGGACATCGACGACAGCCTGCTGCGCGCGCCGCGCGACGGTCGCGTGCAGTACCGGCCGGCGGAGCCGGGCGAGGTGCTCGCGGCCGGCGGTCGCGTGCTCAACCTCGTCGACCTCGGGGACGTCTACATGACCTTCTTCATGCCGACGGCGTTTGCCGGCCGCGTGACGCTCGGTGACGAGGTGCGACTCGTGCTCGACGCGGCTCCGCAGTGGGTGATCCCGGCGCACGCGACGTATGTCGCCGACGTCGCGCAGTTCACGCCGAAGACCGTGGAGACGGCCGAGGAGCGGCTGAAGCTCGTGTTCCGCATCAAGGCGCACATCGCACCCGAGCTGCTCCGGAAGTACGTCCGCATGGTGAAGACGGGGCTCCCGGGCATGGCATATGTGCGGCTCGACCCGCACGCCGAATGGCCGTCCTACCTCCAGGTGCGGCTGCCCGAGTCCTCCGAATGACCGACGGCCCACCCGCACCGCCGGTCGCGTCGCTGCGCGAAGTCGGCCTTCGCTACGGCGCGACGCACGCGCTCGAAGCGGTGAGCCTCGACGTACCCTCTGGTCTCATGGTCGGCCTCATCGGCCCGGACGGGGTCGGGAAGTCGAGCATGCTCGCGCTTATCTCCGGCGCGCGGCGGATCCAGGCGGGCACCGTCCACGCGCTCGGCGGTGATATGGCCGATCCGACCCACCGTGCGGCCGTGGGCCCTCGCATCGCGTACATGCCGCAGGGGCTCGGCAAGAACCTATACCCGACGCTGTCGGTGGCCGAGAACATCGACTTCTTCGGTCGGCTGTTCGGGCACGACCGTGCGGAACGCCAGCGTCGAATCGCCGATCTCACGCGTAGCACCGGCCTCGCGCGCTTCGTCGAACGTCCGGCGGGGAAGCTGTCGGGCGGGATGAAGCAGAAGCTCAGCCTCTGCTGCGCGCTCGTCCACGATCCGGATCTGCTGATCCTCGACGAGCCCACCACCGGCGTGGACCCTCTCTCGCGCCGGCAGTTCTGGGAGCTGATCGACCGCATCCGCGCCGAGCGCCCCGGCATGAGCGTCATGGTCGCGACGGCGTACATGGAGGAGGCCGCGCGGTTCGACTGGCTCGTCGCCATGGATGCGGGGCACGTGCTCGCCACCGGCACGGGCTCGGAGCTCCTCGATCGCACCGGGACCACGTCCCTCGAGCAGGCGTTCATCGCACTCCTCCCGGAGGAGAAGCGCCGCGGCTACGAGCCGGTCTGCATTCTGCCGCGCGGGGAGGACGCCGATGCGACCGCAGCGATCGAGGCGGACGGGCTCACGATGCGCTTCGGCGACTTCGTCGCGGTCGACCACGTGACCTTCCGCATCGCGCGCGGCGAGATCTTCGGCTTCCTCGGCTCGAACGGCTGCGGCAAGACGACGACGATGAAGATGCTCACCGGCCTGCTGCCGGCGAGCGATGGGCATGCCTGGCTGTTCGGCCAGCCCGTGGATGCGACCGACATCGAGACGCGCCGTCGGGTCGGTTACATGACGCAGAGCTTCTCGCTCTACACCGAGCTGACGGTCCGGCAGAACCTGTTGCTCCATGCGCAGCTGTTCTCCGTGCCGGCCGAGAAGATCGACGGTCGCGTCCAGGAGATGGCGCAACGGTTCGAGCTCGCGGACATCATGGACGCCCTGCCGGACTCCCTCCCCCTCGGCCAGCGCCAACGCCTCCAGCTGGCGGTCGCGATGATCCACGGGCCGGAGCTCCTGATTCTCGACGAGCCGACCTCGGGCGTCGACCCGGTGGCGCGCGATGGTTTCTGGCGCATTCTCGGGGAGCTGTCGCGCCGCGACGGGGTCACGATCTTCGTCTCCACGCACTTCATGAACGAGGCGGAGCGCTGCGATCGCATCTCCCTCATGCATGCCGGCCGTGTGCTGGTGAGCGACGCGCCGGCGGCGTTGACCGCGAACCGGGCCGCGAAGACCCTGGAAGGGGCGTTCATCGCCTATCTCGAGGACGCCGCGGCGGAGGTGCACGAGCCGGCGTCCGCACCGGAGCCGGTCGCGCCCGGCAGTCCCGCGGTGGTGTCCGATCGCCGGGACGTCCGGCGACGGTTCTTCGACGTCCGCCGCATGCTGAGCTACACGGATCGGGAGCAGCTCGAGCTGCGCCGCGATCCCGTTCGCCTCACCATGGCCGGGCTCGGCACCGTCATCCTCATGTTCATCATGGGGTACGGGATCACGCTCGACGTCGAGCATCTCACCTTCGCCGTGCTCGACCGCGACGACACGACGATCAGCCGGGACTACGCGCTCAACCTGTTCGGCTCGAACCGCTACTTCACGGAGCTCGCGCCGATCACCGACTACGACGATCTGGATCGCCGCATGCGATCCGGCGAGCTCAGCCTGGCGATCGAGCTGCCGCCCGGCTTCGGTCGCGACGTCGCCCGGCGCCGGCCGGTGCAGGTCGCCGCCTGGATCGACGGGGCGATGCCGAACCGCGGCGAGACGATCCGCGGCTACATGCGGGAGATCCACGCGGAGTGGCTGCGGGAGAAGACACGCGAGCTCGGCGTGTCGAATCCGGCGGACCAGTTCCAGATCGCGCTGCGCTATCGCTACAACCCCGACGTCAAGAGCATCGTCGCGATGGTGCCGGCGGTGATCCCGCTGCTGCTGATGTTCATCCCGGCGATGCTCGCCGCGCTCAGCGTCGTGCGCGAGAAGGAGATGGGCTCCATCGTCAATTTCTACGTCACGCCGACGACGCGGCTCGAGTTCCTGCTCGGGAAGCAGCTGCCCTATGTCGTGCTCGCGATGATCAACTTCGTCACGATGGTGCTGCTCGCGATCACCGTGTTCGGCGTGCCGCTGAAGGGCAGCTTCGTGACGCTGGTGGTCGCGACGCTCATCTACGTCGGCACCGCCACGGCGATCGGGCTGCTGATCTCGACGTTCGTTCGCAGCCAGGTCGCGGCCATCTTCGGGACGGCGATCATGACGTTCCTGCCCGCCTCACAGTTCTCCGGAATGATCAACCCCGTGTCCTCGCTCCAGGGATTCGGTGCGATCATCGGGGCCGTCTTCCCGACCACCCACTACCTCACCATCGCCCGCGGCACGTTCTCGAAGGCGCTCGGCTTCTACCCCCTGCGGCTGTCGTTCGTTCCGCTGCTGATCACCGTGCCCGTGCTGCTCGCGCTCACCGGGGCGCTGCTCCAGAAGCAGGAGAAGTGAGTCGTGCGCGCGTCGAACATCCTTCACCTGGGCGTCAAGGAGCTGCGCAGTCTCGCGCGCGACCCCGTGATGCTGTTCCTGATCTTCTGGGGCTTCACCTTCGCGGTCTACGCCGCCGCCACGGTGATGCCGGAGACGCTCAATCGTGCGTCGATCGGCATCGTGGACGAGGACTGGTCGCCGCTCTCGACGCGCATCTCGGGCGCCTTCTACCTGCCGTACTTCACGCCGCCGTCGTTCATCACGCAGCAGGAGATGGACGCGAGGATGGACGTCGGGGACGACACGTTCGCGCTGGACATCCCGCCGGATTTCCAGCGCGATCTCCTGGCCGGGCGTCGGCCGACGATGCAGCTCAACGTCGATGCGACCCGCATGTCGCAGGCGTACACGGGCAGCGTCTACGTCCAGGAGATCGTCGCGACCGAGGTGCAGGCGTTCGCCGAGCGCCACCGGTCCAGGATGTCGCTCCCGGTCGACCTGGCCGAGCGGGTGCGCTTCAACCCGCAGCTCACGAAGACCTGGTTCGGCGGCATCATGGAGCTGATCAACCAGGTGACCATGCTCTCCGTCGTGCTCACCGGCGCGGCACTCATCCGCGAGCGCGAGCATGGCACCGTCGAGCATCTGCTCGTGATGCCCGTCACGCCGTTCGAGATCATGACCAGCAAGGTGTGGGCGAACGGCCTCGTGGTCCTCGTGGTCTGCGGCCTGTCGCTCGCGTTCGTCATCCGAGGCGTGCTCGCGATGCCGGTCGAGGGGTCGGTCGCATTGTTCCTCGTCGGCGCAGCGCTGAACCTCTTCGCGACGACGTCGCTCGGCATGTTCCTCGGCACGATCGCGCGCTCGATGCCACAGTTCGGGCTGCTGTTCATGATCACCCTGATCCCCCTGTTGATGTTGTCCGGCGGAATCACGCCGCGCGAGAGCATGCCGAGCTTCGTGCAGACGGTGATGCTGGCCGCTCCCACGACGCATTTCGTGATGCTGGCGCAGGCGATCCTCTATCGCGGGGCGGGGCTGGATGTGGTGTGGCGGCAGTTCGTCGTCCTCTTCGGCATTGGCGCAGCGCTGTTCGGCTACGCGCTGGCGCGTTTTCGCGCCACGATCGGCACGATGGTGTGAGCACGGAGATGGCGGAGAGCCGCCGCGCATCGCTTCGCGGCGACGTGATGGAAGGCATCGCGTTCAAGTTCGCGCGGGCGAATCGGCCGGTCCGCGTGCAGGTCGAACGGCGCGGCCTCGGCGCGCACCTCGACCGGAGTACGGTGTGTCCGTCCGTACACGCCGCGCTCGAGGCGTTCCTCGGCGAGCTGAGCGGCGCCGCGCCCGGGAACGTCGCCGCGGTGGCGGCGCGCCAGGAAGACCGCTGAAGCCCGCGCGCTTAGGAGGACCGAGATGGCATCACGAGAGAAGGCGTCCAAAGACGGCGGCCGCGCCCGGAAGGAAAGATCGGAACGGCTCGGCCGCAGGGACTACGAGAAGCGTCTCGCCAAGCTGCACGTCGATCTCGTGAAGCTGCAGGAATGGGTCAAGCACAAGGGGCTCAAGATCTGCATCGTCTTCGAGGGCCGCGACGGCGCCGGCAAGGGCGGGACGATCAAGGCGATCACCGAGCGGGTGAGCCCGCGCGTGTTTCGCGTCGTCGCGCTGCCCACGCCGACCGAGCGCGAGAAGAGCCAGATGTACCTCAGGCGGTACGTGAACCACGTCCCCGCGGCGGGTGAGGTCGTGATCTGGGACCGCAGCTGGTACAACCGCGCCGGAGTCGAGCGCGTGATGGGCTTCTGCTCCGAGGAGGAGACGAAGCGGTTCCTCGAGCTCGCGCCGGCCTTCGAGAAGATCATGGTCGACGAGGGGATCGTCCTCCTCAAGTACTGGCTCGAGGTCGGCATGGAGGAGCAGACGCGCCGCCTCGAGGCGCGCATCCACGACGGCCGCAAGATCTGGAAGCTCTCGCCGATGGACCTCGAATCCTACCGACGCTGGTACGACTACTCGCGCGCACGCGACGAGATGTTCCAGGCGACCGACACGGCGTGGGCGCCCTGGTACGTCGTCCGCTCGGACGACAAGCGGCGCGCGCGCCTGAACGTCATCACGCACCTCTTGAGCCGGATCCCGTACAAGAAGCTGCCGCGCGACGCGATCGAGCTGCCGAAGCGCCAGAAGGCGCACGGCTACCGTGAGCCCGACTACCCGTATAAGTTCGTCCCGGAGAAGTTCTGAACGGCGGCCCTGCCGGGGCTCGTTGGCGCGCGATGACAAGCCACGCGCCGCGCCGACCACATACGGAGAGCGTCACATGGCGATGACGATGAAAGCGGCGGTGGTACGCGCCTTCGGTGCGCCGCTCACGATCGAGGACGTCCCGATCCCGACGCCGGAACCCGGCGAGGTCCTGGTTAAAGTCGCCGCGTGCGGCGTTTGCCACACGGACCTCCACGCGGCGGACGGCGACTGGCCGGTGAAACCGACGCTGCCGTTCGTTCCGGGTCACGAAGGGGCGGGGGTCGTGGCGGCCGTCGGCTCCGGCGTCGGCGGGATCAAGGAAGGAGACCCCGTCGGCGTCGCGTGGCTCCACGACGCGTGCGGCACGTGCGAGTACTGCATCACCGGCTGGGAGACGCTCTGCGAGGCGCAGCACAACAGCGGCTACAGCGTGAACGGCGCCTTCGCGGAGTACGTAGTCGGATCGGCGGCGTACGTCGCGCGGCTCCCCGACCGTCCCGACTTCGTCGCGATGGCGCCGATCCTCTGTGCGGGCGTCACCACCTACAAGGGCATCAAGGAGACGGATACCAGGCCGGGCCAGTGGCTCGCGATCTCCGGGATCGGCGGGCTCGGCCATCTGGCCGTGCAGTACGCCAAGGCGATGGGCCTGCACGTCGTAGCTCTGGACGTAACCGAGGAGAAGCTGGCCCTCGCCCGCTCGCTCGGCGCCGACGTGACCGTCAGCGTGAGGGCACCGGATGCCGCGCAGCAGGTCGTCACGCAGACGGGCGGCGGCGCGCACGGCGTGCTCGTGACGGCCGTGTCGCCGGCCGCCTTCGCCCAGGCGCTTCGGATGGTGCGGCGCAAGGGCACAGTGAGCCTGGTCGGCCTGCCACCTGGAGATTTCCCGACGCCGATCTTCGACGTCGTGCTGAAGCGAATCACGATCCGTGGCTCGATCGTCGGGACGCGGGAGGACCTCGCCGAAGCGATCCAATTCGCAGCCGCGGGCAAGGTGCGTGCTCACGTTCACGGGGCGCCCCTCGCAGAGATCAACCGGGCGCTGTCCGACCTCAGAGCAGGGAACGTCGACGGTCGGATCGTGCTCAGGTTGATGTAGACGGAGGGGCTCGATGGCGAGGGGGAAAAGCGACCAGGCGAAGGGCCAGCAGAAGCGCATGAGTCATCCGACCGATCTTCCTCGCGACGCCACGCCCGCGACGGCGGACCTGCTCGCGCAGTACGGCTGCGGCCCCGTCCAATTCTCGGGCACGTCCGATGCGCTGTACGAGCGCCATCTCCTGTTCGACAGCGTCCGGGACGTCGCGTCGGCCGGGGCGCGCGAGCGGTTCGAGGCGGTCGCGCGCTCGGTGCGCGACGTCCTGTCGCAGCGCTGGATCCGCACCGAGCAGACCTACGAACGCGAGAACCCGAAGCGGGTCTACTACCTGTCGCTCGAGTTCCTCATCGGGCGCTCGCTCGCGAACAACGTCATGAACCTGCTGCTCGACCCCATCGCCCGGCGCGTCTCGGCGGAGCAGGGGCTCGACTGGCTCGGGCTGCTGGAGCAGGAGCCCGACGCCGGGCTCGGCAACGGGGGCCTCGGGCGGCTCGCGGCCTGCTTCCTCGACTCGATGGCCACCATGCAGCTGCCCGCCATGGGCTACGGCCTTCGCTACGACTACGGGATGTTCCGGCAGACGATCGAGGACGGTTGGCAGCGGGAGCAGCCAGACAACTGGCTCCGTCGTCCCGACCCGTGGGAGGTGGCGCGCCCGGACGAATGCGTCGAGGTGAACCTCAACTGCTCGTTCGAGGTTCGCGCCGGCGCCCTCCAGCCGATCCCGGGCCGACCGTCGACGCTGATCGGCATGCCGTTCGACCGTCCCGTCGTCGGCTATGGCGGGAAGACGATCAACACGCTCCGCCTCTGGGCCGCGGCGGCGCGGGACTACTTCGACTTCGCGCAGTTCAGCCACGGCGACTTCGTCGGCGCGCTCGCCGAGAGTCTCGGGGCCGAGTCGCTGACCCGCGTCCTCTATCCGGACGACTCGACGACGATGGGCCAGGGGCTTCGCTTCGTGCAGGAGTACTTCCTGGTCGCCTGCGCGCTCGCCGACCTGGTCCGCCGCTTCCGGCGGGGGAACGCGGACTGGAGCGCGTTGCCGGATCACGTCGCGATCCAGCTGAACGACACCCATCCGGCGATGGCGGTGCCCGAGCTGATGCGCATCCTCCTCGACGACGCGCACCTGCCCTGGGACGAGGCCTGGGACCTGACGCGCCGGACGATCGCCTATACCAACCACACGCTCCTGCCCGAGGCCCTCGAGAAGTGGCCGCTCGACTGGTTCGCGATTCTGGTTCCACGCAACGTCGAGATCATCCTCGAGATCAACCGGCGGCTCGTCGACGACGTCCGCGGGCGCTTCCCGGGTGACGAGGGACGCGTCCAGCGCGCGGCGCTCGTCGAGGAGGGCTCGGAGCGCAAGATCCGGATGGCGAACCTCGCGATCGTCGGCTCGCACAGCACGAACGGCGTGTCGGCGATCCATTCGGAGCTGCTGCGCACGACGACCGTCCGCGACCTCGCGGAGCTCTTCCCCGAACGCTTCAGCAACAAGACGAACGGCGTGACGCCGCGGCGCTGGCTGCGGCTCGCGAACCCGGCGCTCGCCAGCGTGATCACCGACGCGATCGGTGCGGGCTGGGTGACCGACCTCGGCGAGCTGACGCGGCTCGCGCCGCTCGCCGACGACGCCGGCCTTCGCGACGCGTTCCGGCGAGCCAAGCGCGACGCCAAGGTGCGGTTCGCCGACTGGGTTCGCTCCACGACCGGCCAGGCCGTCGACCCGGACACGATCTTCGACTGCCACGTGAAGCGCATCCACGAGTACAAGCGCCAACTCCTGAACGCGCTCCGCATCGTCGTGCTCTACGACCGCCTCCGCGCGAACCCCCGGCTCGACATGGTCCCGCGGACGTTCTTCTTCGCGGGGAAGGCGGCGCCGGCCTACCACCTCGCGAAGATCATCATCAAGTTCCTGAACGGCCTCGCGGGGACGATCGACGCGGATCCCGCGCTGAGGAATCGGCTCAAGGTCGTCTTCCTGCCCGACTATTCCGTGACGCTCGCCGAGCGGCTCATCCCTGCGAGCGACGTGTCGAACCAGATCTCGACGGCCGGCTACGAGGCGAGCGGCACGAGCAACATGAAGTTCATGATGAACGGCGCGCTCACCATCGGCACGCGGGACGGCGCGACCATCGAGATGGCAGCGGAGGCGGGCGAGGAGAACTTCTTCCTCTTCGGCCTGACCGCGGAGCAGGTGGCGGAGAGCCGCGGCTGGTACAACCCGCGATGGCACTACGAGCACGAGCAGGAGACGCGGGCCGCGCTCGATCTCATCTTCTCCAATCAGTTCAGCCAGAACGAGGTGGGAGCGTTCGAGCCGATCCGCGAGGCGCTCCTCACGCACGGCGACTACTACATGCATCTCGCCGACCTGCGCGCCTACCTCGAGGCGAGCGGGCAGCTCGGCGCGCTCTACGCCGACCGGGACGGCTGGGCGCGGAAGGCGATCCTCAACGTGGCGGCGTCGGGCAGGTTCTCGAGCGACCGGACGATCGCCGAGTACGCCGCCGGGATCTGGAACGCGAAGCCCTGCATCGTGACGTAACCATGGCCGCGATCAGCCCGATCGCCGGAGAGCCGGCGCCGCCGTCCGTTCTCGTGAACGTCACGAGGCTGATCGATGCCTACTACACCCAGCGCCCGGATGCGTCGGTGCCGGCGCAGCAGGTGGTGTTCGGGACCTCGGGCCATCGCGGCTCCTCGCTCGACGGCACCTTCAACGAGGACCACATCGTCGCGATCACGCAGGCGATCTGCCTCCATCGGAAGCAGGAGCGCATCGACGGGCCGCTCTTCCTCGGCTTCGATACGCATGCGCTCTCGAAGCCCGCGTTCGCGACCGCACTCGAGGTGCTGGCGGCGAACGGCGTCGACGTCATGGTCGATGCCCGGAACGGATACACGCCGACGCCGGTCGTGTCGCACGCGGTGCTGGGATACAACCGCGGGCGCCGGAGCGGGATCGCAGACGGCATCGTCATCACGCCGTCGCACAACCCACCGGAGTACGGCGGCTTCAAGTACGACCCGCCGCACGGCGGGCCGGCCGACACCCACGTGACGCGCTGGATCGAGGAGCGTGCCAACGCGCTCCTCGCGGACGGGGTGCGCCAAGTCGCCCGGATACCGGTCGACCGCGCGCGCACGGCGCCGACCACGCACGCATTCGAGTACCGCGACGCCTACGTCGCCGATCTCGCCTCGGTCGTCGACGTCGAAACGATCCGCGCGAGCGGCGTGCACATCGGCGTCGATCCTCTTGGCGGCGCCAGCGTCGACTACTGGCACGCGATCGCGGAGCGGTACGGACTCGACCTCACGGTCGTGAACGACGCCGTCGACCCGACGTTCCGCTTCATGACCGTCGACTGGGACGGGAAGATCCGCATGGACCCGTCTTCGCCGTACGCGATGGCGCGTCTGGTCGGCCTGAAGGACCGTTTCGACGTCGCCTGCGCCAACGACACTGACGCCGATCGCCACGGTGTCGTCAGCCGGAGCGCCGGCCTCGTGGAGCCGAACCATTACCTCAGCGTCGCGATCGACTATCTCTTCCGACATCGCCCGCGCTGGTCGGACGCGGTCGCCGTCGGCAAGACGGTCGTGAGCAGCAGCATGATCGACCGGGTGGCGGTGCGCCTCGGGCGGCAGCTCGTCGAGGTGCCGGTCGGGTTCAAGTGGTTCGTCGACGGCCTCGTGCGCGGGACGATCGGCTTCGGCGGCGAGGAGAGCGCCGGGGCCACCTTCCTCCGGCGCGACGGCGGGGTGTGGACGACGGACAAGGACGGCCTCGTGCCGAACCTGCTCGCGGCCGAGATCACGGCGCGCACCGGCAAGGACCCGGGCGCGCACTACCGGGCGCTAACGGCCGAGCTGGGCGAGCCGTGCTACGCGCGCATCGATGCCCCGGCGACCCCCGAGCAGAAGGCGCGGCTCGCGGCGCTCTCGCCGGCCGCGGTCACGACCACGACGCTGGCCGGTGAGCCGATCGTCGCTCGCACCACCACCGCGCCGGGGAACGACGCGCCGATCGGCGGCCTCAAGGTCGTGGCAGCGAACGGCTGGTTCGCGGCGCGGCCGTCGGGCACGGAGGACATCTACAAGATCTACGCGGAGAGCTTCAGGGACCATGCCCACCTCGATGTCATCGTGACCGAAGCCCGAGCGATCGTGAGCACGGCGTTAGGGACCTCTGCGCCGAGCCGCGGATCGCGAGGAGCACGACCATGAGCGAGGACGGCCGCCTGACGAACGTTCCGCCGTTCCCAGACGGCTACCGTGCCTCGGGCGTGTTGCTACACGTCACCTCGCTGCCCTCGCCGTATGGCGTTGGCGATGTCGGACCGTCCGCGTGGGCCTGGATCGACCGCCTCCACGACGCCGGGCAAAGCTGGTGGCAGGCGCTGCCCCTCGGTCCTACGGGGTACGGCAACTCCCCGTACCAATCGTCGTCGTCCTTTGCGGGCAACGGGGTCTTGATCAGCCCACAGGCTCTCATCGAGGACGGCTTGGTGCGGGCCGGCGAGTTCGATTCCCGTTCGTTTTCGGCGGTGGCCGTCGACTACGACGTCGTCATCCCGTTCAAGCACCAGCTGCTCGAAACGGCTTGGGCGAACTTCAAGCACGTAGGCCGCCGGGATCTACAGGTCGCTTCTGATGAGTTCCGTCACGCGCAGGCGCACTGGCTAGAAGATTACGCGCTATTTCGCGCAGTGAAGGCAAAGCACAACGATGCGTATTATCTCGATTGGCCGTCGGCGCTGGTAGAGCGTGTCCCGGCGGCGTTGGATCGAGCCCGCCAGGAACTCTCGGAGCGAATCGACCAGGTCTGTTTCGCTCAGTTCTTGTTGTTCCGTCAGGGCAACCGCCTCAAGGACTATGCCCGTGGCAAGGGCGTGCGCTTGATGGGCGACCTGCCGTTTTTCGTTTCTGCCGACTCCAGCGACGTGTGGACGCACCCGGAGCTGTTCCTGCTGGACGACCGGAGCCGCCCGCGTTTTGTCGCCGGTGTGCCGCCCGACGATTTCAGCGCGGAGGGGCAGCTGTGGGGCAATCCCGTCTACGACTGGGACGCCCTGCGGCGCACCGGCTATCGCTGGTGCATCGATCGCCTGCGCGCCTTGCTGGAGCATGTCGATGCGATCCGTCTGGATCACTTCCGTGCCTTCGCCGCAGCGTGGCACGTCCCGTCCGCAGCGCTCACAGCCCGAGCGGGCCATTGGGTCCCCGGTCCGGGCGCCGACTTCTTCAGCGCGGTCCAGAAGGAGTTGGGTACCCTCCCGTTAATCGCCGAAGACTTGGGTGTGATCACGCCGGATGTGCGTGCGCTTCGCGACCAGTTTCAGATCCCGGGAATGCGCGTTCTGCAGTTTGGTTTCGATGGTCGCGCGGACAATCCCTACCTGCCGCACAACTACGTTGCCAACTCGGTGGTGTACACCGGCACGCATGACAACAACACGACGCGCGGGTGGTTCGAAGCCCTACCGGACGAAGCGCGGCAGCGCGTGTGGGCCTACCTGAAGCGGCCCGCGGGCGATAGTCGTGAGGTCGCGCCGGCATTGTTGGAGTTGGCGTGGTCGTCTGCGGCGGTGCTGGCGATGACGCCGCTACAGGATCTGCTCAACCTAGGGAGCGACGCGCGTATGAACGTACCCGGTCATGCGGCGGGTAACTGGCGTTGGCGCTGCACCGAAACGACGTTATCACCGGAAACCTTCGAAGGGCTGCGGGAACTCACGCGGAGATCGAACCGACTTGAGGTGACATCATGAGAGCGACTGGATTGCTCCACGACCTCCGCCAGGGCCTCTGGCTCGACAACATCACCCGTGATCTCCTGAACGACGGCACGCTCGCGCGCTACATCGAGAGAAACCCGAGGACTCGAATGGCCGGGCTGGGGTGTCGCCTGTCCGCGGCGGCGATCGGCATCCTGATCGCCGGCTTGCCGGTCGCGTCGGCCAAGAATGCCGCCGAGAACGCGATCGACCAGGCACACGTCGCCGCCGGGCGTGTCTGGTACGACAAGTACTGCACGCCATGCCACGGACCAGGCGGCGGACCCGGCTCGGCGGTCTATCGCCGGACCGATGGGAAGGTGGACCTCCGGCGCTACGTCGCACGGAACAACGGCCTCTTTCCCGCCCACGAGTGGATCGCCGTTGTCGAGCACGTCGACCTCACGTCCCCCCACGCCGAGGTATGGGAACAGATCCGCCACGCCCAGGCGGGCAGCACCCAGGCAGGCACGAGTTCGCAGGGGGCGGCGGCGCGCGGTGTGGTGGCGCTGATCGCCGACTACATCATCTCGGTCCAGACGAAATAGGGGCTGATCTCCGCGACGGTGCGATCGTGCGGACCAGCAGATCTACCAGAAAGACGCACAGCTCGCCGAAGTGGGGTGATCAGCCGCTTGCGGTCGTGAACCTCTACAAGGCACGGGGGCGCGCGTGACCCATTCGTATCCGGCCGACCTCGCGGAGGTGCTGGTTCGCACGTGGCACGACGGCTCGGCGTTGAGCGACGACTACTGCGACGCGGCGCACGACCACGACGAGCTGCCACCGCCCGACGTCGTCGAGACCATCCTCTCCACCTGCTACCAGGCGAGCCTCCTGCGGGAGGAGGAGCGCGTGGTCCGCTTCCGCCTGATCGTTGCGAACCCCGCGACCTTTCCGGCGCCCGCCGGACCGCCGCACGGCGTGCACCGGCTGCTCTTCGACGAGCCGCGTCCCTTCTCGCACCACGAGCTACGTCGGCTCGCGCCCGCGGTCGACTTCCACCGCGCGCTGATCGGCGCTCGGATCGAGCCGCGCGGCTTGATGCTGTGGGGTATGGTGACGACCGGACCGCGCTGGGTGCAGGCGATCTACGGCGGACGGCAGAGCTTCCAGCGTTTGCCGGCGAACCTCGTCGTTCGCGTGACCGCACCCGGCCGGATCGCAGTGTGCAAGGGGCTCGTGACGCTTGCAGCGCTGGTCGGCGGCCGGATTGTGCAGCCGTCGCTCGACGTCTTCGACTCGACGTGGCTACCGGCGACGTTCGCCGGGTGGCGCGACGAGGTGCTCGCGCTGCACCACGAGGCGCGCGACCGCGCGACGACGCCGTGGGCGGAGGTCGATCCGGACGTGACGCGCCTGATCGTGCAGCATTCCGTGAGGAGCGTCATCGGCCTCATGCGCAACAGCCACCACGGCGGCGCGATCCTGTTCCTGCCGCCGGAGGGCGACGGCTCGATCGCGAAGCTCGACGGCCGGGTCCGGCCCAAGTACGGCTTCGCATCCGAGGAGCCGAGCCGACGATTCCGCACGCTCATCGTCGCGCTGATCAACGCACTTGCCGCCGCGCAGCCGACGCACCCGGAGCGTCGCAGGGTCGGCTGGGAGGAGTACGTGAGCAGCACCGACGGCGACGTCGCGCAGATCGACGAGGCCATCTTCGAGCTGGCGCACCAGGTCGCGGTGCTGGCGACGGTGGACGGCGCCGTCGTGCTCAACAAACGGTTCGAACTGATCGGGTTCGGCGCCGAGATCGGGGGCGATCTGCCGCCGGTGCGCTGCGTCGCGCGCGCGCTCGACGCTGACGGCACGGCGAAAGTGCGCGAGTCGGTCGAGAGCGACGGGACCCGCCACCGCTCGGCCTACCGGCTCTGCAACTTCGTGCACGACGCGCTCGCGATCGTGGTCTCGCAGGATGGGACCGCGCGCTTCGTCAAGTGGCACGAGGGCGAGGTCACGTACTGGGACCACGTATCGACGAGCGTGCTCGACGTGTGAGCGGCGCACCGAGCAGCTCGCACGTCGAGGCGGTTGACGCAATGCTCGCTTCGCTGTTCCGACTCCACGACGTGGACGTGGTCGCGCACGCCATCGGCGCCATCGCACTCGTGTGCAGTGCCGGCATGGCGCTACGTGCTCGGCGATGCCGACCTCGCCGCCGGGCTGGCGAAGCTCGAAGCCATCAGCGGGACGGGGGCGCCGGTGGAGCGCGAGGAGTTCCGCCGGCATCTCCACGCGCGCTACGTCGTCTGAATCCACTGTCGGCGTCAACCCTCGGGCGGCGCGCTCGCGACGATTCCCCCGGCACTCGACGACGTCGAGCGGGCATCGTTGCAGCGCAGCGTGACCGTCCTGCGGGACGCGATCGGCTCGCTTCGGCTGACCTGACGATCTCCGCCTGTCCGGTCCTCACATGAGACGCCGTCGGCCCGGCCTACCGGCGTCCATTGTCGCCGAGGCAGTAGTCCCAGCCGTAGCCCCAACGCCACGGGAACGGCTCCCACGGCGCTCCACCCATGCGGACGCCCGCGTACATGAGCCACGCGATGGGCGCGCCGTGCACGGCTGACACGCAGTCGCGGAACGTCGCGTCGGCGCGCTTGCGCTCCGCGCTCGTGCCGCCGCACCAGTACGCCATGTCGTGCTCGACGCAGCACCATACCCATCCGTCGTCGGGCCACATCGAGCAGCCGTCCGTCGTGAAGTGATGTGGCGGGATCACGCCACGCAGGTGCGTGCAGCGGGTCTCCGCCCGCCGCTCGAGCGCCTCCGCCGCCGTGGGGTCGCTGCGATAGGGAGCCAGGTGGTGGACGGTCGGCGTGCAGGCGCAGGCGAGCACCGCCGCGAGCGTGAGTCTCGGGCGCGTCACTCGGCGGTCCGTTCCGGACGGAGGGCGTTTGGCCCGAGCCGGTCGATCCCGTAGCGGCGAACCGCCTGGAGCACGACCGGGAAGTCCTCCTGCGTGATCCGGGTCGACCCCAGCCGCGGGAAGGGAAAAGGATCGGGCACGTGGACGTCGATCTCCAGCGTGGCGATGTCCTTGACCTCGTGCCCGTCCATCGCGGAGCCGCGCCGGAGCGTCAGCGGGTGCTCGGCGCCGGCGCAGTGGCGGTCGACCCACGCCTGCATCGCCGGTGATGCGTAGGCGCGCGACACGACCCACGGCGTCAGCTGCGCCCCAGCGTCCGTATAGCGGCGGAGCACGAGGCGTGGGTCGGGCAGACGGGCGTGCGAGTCCCACCAGACGCCGTCGATGAGCCGCATCGCCTCCGCACCGGCGTCGGCGCTCACCGGCTGGAGATACGCGAGCGTCGCCCGGAGCCACTCGTCCATGTGCCGATCGTACAGTACGTCGGTCTCCTCCTCGCCCGCGTTTATGAGGAGTCCGCCGGCGATCTTGATCCCGAGCAGGTTCGAGTAGAGGTCTTCGGGCGAGAATGCGGAGAGGTACTCCGGGTAGAGCTCGATCGCCGACCAGCCGTAGGTGGTCGCAATCTCGTGCCAGACCGACAGCTCGAAGGCGAGCCACTGCGCCACGGTGATGGCCACGCGCCGAAGGCCGTAGCGCCCGACCAGGTCCGGCGGGAGCGGGTGCAGGTGGACGCGACGCGCACCGCCCTCGCTCGGCAGCTCGATCGTCGCGCCGGTGAGCGACGCTCGCGCGATGGCCGCGGACCAGAACAGCGTCCAGTCGGCGTTGTCGCGTACGTGCGCGAGGTCGATGAAGCCGCCGCGGCACGTGTAGAGGAGCGCGTCGTTCTCGCGCATGAAGGCGTCCAGTTTCGACGATGCCGAGGCCGAGAACGGCTCGGCGTCGTACGTATGGGGACCGACCTGATCGAGGCCGATGATGTTGCTCAGCGTGAAGAAAGGGACGGGGACGGGTCCGATGCTCGCGCCGAGCCTCATCCCGAACGCGCAGCACGGACGCAGCCCGTTCCGCACCGGGATCGCGGGGATGTCGGACGGCGTGAGGGGCCGCTCCGTGGCGGCCGGCTCGTCGAGGACGCGTGCCACGTCCTCCCCCGTCACCGCACGCCGCACCATCCACGACGGCGCATGGACGCAGCCGACGAACGCCGTCAGTGCGAGCAGCGCGCATGCATGCGGGCGAACCCGCCCGATCATCCCCACCGAGCGCATAACGGATGGCGGGCACGAGTTCCAGCGAAACCGCGATCAGCACTGGGAGCGGTGGCGTCGGGATCGCGGAGCGGCGGCTTCGGTCGGGCTTCACGATCCCGAGTCGCTTCATCAGCGACTGCAACGTCGTCCGCTTCATGCCGAGACGCGCGGCCGCTCCCCGCGGGCCGGACAGGACCCAGTTCGCCTGCTCGAGCGCACGCACGATCTCCTCCCGCTCGGTAGGGGTCGACGCGCTTTTCGACGTCAAGCCGACCGACGCGGGCGGCTCGCGACGACCTTGCACGCCGGTTCGGCATGGGTCGTCCCGCCTTCGTCGGCCCCCCTACGTCGCCGCGCGTGCCGGCGATTCGGCCGCGCATCTTTTCACCTTCCGCCATCGGCCAGCTAGACTTTGGCGCGCATCGACTTGAGTTCGACGCGGCACGCCTCGCCGAAGGACTTCAAGGGATCGGCCCCACTCCCCGACCGAACAAGCGCGCGAAGTTCTTCGACCGAAAGATTGGGCGAGAAATACTGCTCCGTGATCTGTCTCAACACGTGTTCCGCCTCTGCGAGAACCGCGTCGGATGCGGAGAGCCGGATGCGATTGACCAGCTCATACGCGGACGACAACGTCTCCGGCTGGTCCAATGTACGCTCCAACGAGTCCACGACGAGTTTGGAGCATTCGCGAATGAACTCTCCGTAGAGCGTTTCACGCTGGCGGATCTCGGCGCCCATCAGCTCACGTCTACTGAGCGTCTTCTGCGTGACCCAGGCGGTAGCGACGGTGGCGGAGCCCCCGACGAGCGACCCGAAGACGGCGGCCGTTGCACTGACGATTGCGGTATCCATAGGTTTAGCCTCCGCTCGAGGTATTGCTGTCGGCGACCGCCATCGCGAGCACATACGGTGTAGCACTCCAAACAGCGCGCTCGTGGCGGTGGTTCACTGGGGGACGGCGCGTCGGAAGCGTTCGAGCATCGAATCCGCGACGGTAAGCGCTTCGGTCAGCGCCCGGTCGGCAGCCTGCTTGAGGTCGCCCCACGACCCTTCCGCGGCGGTCGAGAGCTGCCACAGGAGGTGGGTCGCCTCGCGCTGGTGGTCGCTCAGTCGGGCGAGCTGCTCGTGCGCTTCCTTGCGAAGCATCTGGATCCGCCCCCGGGCGTCTGCTTCGATCCTCGCCTCCGCACGGCGGAGCGCGACCTCAATCTCCGCGACCGATCGGGCCAGCCGCTCGACGCGCTTCTCGACGTCGACCCGACCGACCCGAGCGGCTCGTAACGACTGTGCACGCCGGTTCGGCATGTTCTCTCGCGTCTTCGCCGCTCAGCACTTCAATCCACCTCGCCATACTCACCGTATCTCCCGCAGGGCGCTGTGCGTGCGGACCTATGCTGTGGATTACGTGGTTGACCGCCTCCCGCTCTTGTCCATTCGCGCCAGTTTCGCGAAACACTGTCACTAGAGCGCTTCCGGCGCGCGGTATCCGCGTGACCGAGCTGATGACGCGCGTCGAGGCCTGGCGTCGACGGGCAAAGCCGCCAGTCCGACGGAAACCGTTCGCGTGGCCTCGACTAGCGAGCGGAGGAGGCCGCGATCTTGGCCTTTGGTGCCATGCTGATCGACGGCTGCCGACACCATGCTGCGTACGAGGAGCGCAGACCCTTCCGGATGAAATCGGGATCGAGGTCAGTCGCCTGGCAAATCGTCTCGAAATCGAACGGGCCGTCTGTCGAAGAACGGAACCATGCGTCGACCTCGGTAAAGAGCCGCCTGCCGCGTCCGGTCGGCACGGTGGTATACGTCTGGAAGTCGTTCACGGCGCATTCGAGCACGGCGAGCATCAGCCGCTTCACCGGCTCCAGCTGCGCCATGGACGGGTTCGGGACTTGCGCCGGAAGAATTTCGCCCTGGCCGTTCCGCACGAGGCTCTCTGGCGTTTCTGTCATGGGATGCGCCTCACACTTGTATGCCGCAGGAGCGCGCGATGCACCGCACCTCGACCCCACAGCCATGAACGCGACGCGCCAATGGCAAAATCGTGGCCGCGCTCAGCCATGCCGTGGGTGAGCTGGCGCAGCGAGTGGCGAGCGCGGTCCGCTCGTGCCCGTGCACGTCCGAACGGTCAGGGGGCGCGGCTTCCGTGCCGCTCGCGCGCGATTCCCGACGTGCCGCCACCGCTCGCGGGTCGATCGATACTCCTGCGGCGAGCATCCCGCCCATCGCCGGAAAGCGCGAGTGAAGTTGGCGTGGTCGGAGTACCCGAGGTCGAGCGCGAGGTCCAGGATCTTGGCCTGCGTCCGCTCGAGCACGGCGGCGGCGGTCGCGAACCGCGTCTGGGCGACGAGGACCTCGTGGCTGACCCCGCCCGCTGCGAGACCGCGCTGGAGCGTACGAACACTCATGCCGACGAAGTCCGCGGTCTGCCGGACGCTCGGATAGTTCTCTCCGTAGGACAGCGTCTCGACCGCCTGTCTTATGGACCCGACGAAGTCGGGGGCCGGCACGGACGCCTTCCAGTCCTCGACGTCCGTCGGTATCTCGGCCGGCGGAAAGGGCGGGAGCCGCGTGGCGAGCAGCGCACGGGGAATGGCGACCATCGTTTCGGGCTGCCGGAATGCGACACGGGCGGAGGCGAGCGACTCGGCGTCTCGCAGTCCGGGAGCCTCATCGGTCTGGAGGTGCACCTCGGCGGGGCGCCAGCTCGGGCCCGCCGCGCCCCGCACGACCGAGATTATCAGCCCGAGGCAGAAGTGATTGTCCTGCTGCCAGGCGCCGTCCCGCGGATCGAAACGGTCCTCAACGGTCATGCAGAACTCCACTCGGTCCCCCCGTGGACGGAGCCACAGCGGCCGATTCGAAGTGATCATCCTATGAAACCGGACGGCCGTCTTCAGCGCGGCGCCTAGGGTCGGCGCGCTGCGGATTAGACGGCCGAAGACGCCCAAGGCGTCGATGGTACACTCCTCACCCGCGGTCAGCCCGAGGTTCGGAATGTCCGTGTCCTGTAATGCTGCCTCGAAGAGACGCACGGTGCTGGTCGCCGGGATTAACGCCTCGCTCTCCGCGGTGATCCAGGCGGGCAATTGGGCCCTCGCGAGAACGCGGTCTACCGAAATCCCGGCACGATCAAGGAAGGAGACGATGGGCGAGATCGTGCCGGCGCGAGTGAGGGCGGCGGACGTCATCGGGCGGTGGTCACTCCTATTCAGCAAAAGCCATGCTTGTCCGAAAGCTCATCCAGTTCGCTCCGATTCCGACTCTTGATCTCGGTTTCCCCAGTCGACGTCTCAGTTCTGCAAACTCCGGACTGCTGCTCGACATGGTCCGACCACCCGGTCTGCCTCTTGACTTCGCTCGGCGTACCTGCCAATTCTCGGTCGTTCGATCTAGAACGATCGACCGAGAGGAAAAAATGGACGACCAGACGTGTCTTCGAAGCGCCCGTCAGTTGTTGCAGGCCATTGGAGGCCGAGCGGCGGAATGCGAGTCCCTGCGCCGGCTCCCCGATGAGACCCTCGAGAGCTATCAGCGATCCGGCCTTCTGCGCGCGCTGCAGCCGCGCCGATGGGGCGGGTTCGAGCTGAGCCCGCTCACGTTCTTCGAGGCCGTCGCGGCGGTGGCCGCCGCGTGCCCGTCGAGCGCCTGGTTTCTCAGCGTCGTCGGGATCCATAACTGGCAGCTCGGGCTCTTCCCGGAGCAAGCCCAGCGCGACGTCTGGGGGAAGGACACCAGCGTCCTCATCAGCTCGTCGTACGCGCCGACCGGCAAGGTCGAGCGCGTGGACGGCGGCTTCCGGCTCTCCGGCCGCTGGTCGTTCTCGAGCGGCTGCGACCACTGCCAGTGGGTGTTCCTCGGGGGCATCGCTCCGGGCGACGGCCCGATCCCCGACATGCGGACGTTCCTGCTGCCGCGGTCGGATTATCGCATCATCGACAACTGGCACGTCGCGGGCCTCGCGGGCACGGGCAGCAAGGACATCGTCGTCGACGGCGCCTTTGTCCCCGAGCATCGCACGCATCGGTTCGCCGACGCATACATGTTCCAGAATCCCGGCCAGGCCGTGAACACGGCACCGCTCTTCCGCTTGCCGTTCGGTTGTCTGTTCGCGTTCGCCATCGCCGTGCCGGCGATCGGCGCGGCACGGGGTGCGCTCGACGCGTATCGCTCGTACATGCAGGCGAAGGTGGCGGCGTACGACGGCTCGAAGGTCGCCGATGACCCCTTCGCGCAGCGACGCTTGTCCGAAGCGGCCGTCGAGATCGCCGCGGCCGAAGCCGACGTGCAGGACACCTGGAATCGGATGTGCGCGCAGGCCGAGGCTGGTGAAACCATCCCGCTGTCGGCGCGTGCGCGGGCGCGATGGAGCGCCGCCAACATCGTGCTCCGGGGAGTGCGGGCGGTGGACCTGCTCTTCGAAGCGAGCGGGGGGCGGGCCCTCTTTCTCGACAACCCGATGCAACGCTACTTCCGCGACGTCCACGCGATGCGGGCACACGCGCTCAACAACCCGGACAAGGCGTCGCAGGTGTTCGGCTACGCCGAGCTCCATCCGGGCGGCACGCCGCCCGAGCTCTTCCTCTAGGGACGAAGGAGACGATCGATGGAGGCAATCTCACGCCTCGGATACCTCGGCTTCGAGGTCGGCGACGTCGCCGCCTGGGAGCGGTTCGCGGTCGACGCACTGGGCCTCGTCGTGTCCGACCGACGATCGGACGGCAGCGTCGCCTTCCGGATCGACGACCAGGCGCAGCGCATCGTCGTCCATCCGGGCTCTGCCGACGATCTCGCGTACGCCGGGTTCGAGGTTGACGACGAGGCGACGCTGCGCCGCTTGTCCGAAACGCTGAACCAGGCCGGATTCCCGGCGAAGGACCCGGGCGACGACGTCGCGCGCGCACGCCGCGTGAAGCGCGTGCTGCGCGTCGAGGATCCGAACGGCGTGCCGATCGAGCTGTTCCACGGGCCCGAGCGGGCGCCAGATCCCTTCCGGTCCTCGCTCGTCCCCTCCGGGTTCGTCACCGGTGACGAGGGCCTCGGCCACGTGGTGTTCGCCGCCATGGATCCGCAGGCGACCGAGCGGTTCTACTGCGAGCTCCTCGGCATGCGGCTCTCCGATCGGATCGAGGTCGAGATGGCGCCCGGGTTCTCGCTGCTCATCACGTTCCTCCACGCGAATTCGCGGCACCATACGGTGGCGTTCGCCGCTGCGCCGATGCCGAAGCGGGTGCATCACTTCATGCTCGAGGTGGGTGCCATGGACGACGTCGGCCACGCGTACGACCGTTGTCTCAAGGCCGGCATCGAGATCGCGAACACGCTCGGCGTGCACCCGAACGATCGCATGTTCTCGTTCTACGCGCGGACGCCGTCCGGCTTCGACGTCGAGTTCGGCTGGGGCGGTCGCAAGATCGACGACGCGACGTGGAAGGTGGATCGCTACGACCGGATGAGCGTCTGGGGCCATCACATGCCCGCCACGCTGCCGTCGCGCGGAGCCTGATCGTGCGGATCGGCTGGAACGGCGGCGGCCATCACACGCGCCTGGAGTCGATCCGTGACGAAGCGCGGCGCGCCGCCGCGGACGGCTTTGCGAGCTTCTGGCTCTCGCAGATCAGCGGCCCCGATGCGCTGACGGCGCTCGCAGCCGTGGCGGCCGACGCGCCGGGCATCGAGCTCGGCACGTCCATCGTGCCCGTCTACGGACGCCACCCGATCACGCTCGCGGCGCAGGCGCTCACGGCGCAAGCGGCGACGGGCGGTCGCCTCGTCCTCGGCATCGGCGCCTCTCATCAGGTCCTCGTCGAGGGCATGTTCGGCGAACGCTACGCGCGAGCCTTCACGCGCGTGAGGGAGACGTTGCTCGCCTTGAAGGGCCTGCTCGCTGGCGACGCCGTGTCGCTCGAAGGCAAGGAGGTCGTCGTCCGCGGCCGCCTCTCGATCGAAGCGCCACCATGCCCCATCCTCGTGGCCGCACTCGGCGAGAAGATGCTCGACCTGGCGGGCCAGGAAGCCGACGGGGTGACGCTCTGGATGGTGGGACCGCGCACCGTGACCGACTACGTCGCGCCGCGCCTCGGGGAAGCAGCGGCTCGTGCCGGTCGCTCATCGCCGAGAATCCTCGCCGGAATTCCGGTATGCGTGACCGACGCTCCCGACCGCGCACGCGCCGTGGCCGCAGAGCGGCTCAAGCTCTACGGCGTTCTCCCCGCGTATCGCGCCACCCTTGCACGCGAAGGTCTCGCCGGCCCCGAGGGGCTTCTCGCGGTGGGGACGGAAGACGAAGTGCGAAGGCGCATTGCGGCGTTCGAGATCGCCGGCGCGACCGACCTGCGTGTCAATGCTCTGTGCGCGACGCCCGGGGAATTCGAGCGCACGCGCGCGTTCCTCCGCGGGCTCTGCGCGGAGAAGAATCAGTGACCGCGCCATACCGCATCGGCGTCCATCATCACATCCTGCCGCCGGACTACCTGTCGGTGCCGGCGCCGGCGCTCTCGGCCAACCCGCATGCGCTGCGCTCGCTCTGCGAGCTTGTTCCGCCGACACAGATCCTCTTCGGGTCCGACGTCCCGTTTGCACCCGAGCCGGTCACCCATCTGAGCGTCACAGGGCTGGCACGGTACGATGCTTTCGACGAAGCCGCCCGCCGCGCAATCGAGCGTGACAACGCGCTCTCGCTCCTGCCGACGCTCCGCGACCGCGTCGGAGGGTATCGACGTGAGTGAGGCAAACGCCGTGCGGAAACTGTCCCGACGGCAAGAGCTCGGGGCCGAGTCGCGCCGGAGGATCGTCGATGCCGCCGCAACGCTAATGGCCGAGCGCGGGTTCGCGGGCACCAGCATCGCGGCGGTGAGCCAGCGCTCGGGGTTGCCGTCGGGCTCGATCTACTGGCACTTCGACAGCAAGGAAACACTGCTCGCGGCGGTGGTCGAAGAAGGCGCTCGGCGCTGGTTCGATGCGCTTCCGCGCATCGATGGCCTCCCGAAGGACCCAGCCCAGCGGATCGCAGCGCTCTTCGAGGCCGTGGACGCGTCGCTGGAGTCGCACCCGGAGTTCCTTCGGCTCTTGCTGCTCATTGCACTGGAGCGGCGCGACGTCGATGCCGCGTCGCTCACCGTCATCCGACGCGTGAGGGACCTCGCGCTCGAGCGCATCCGGAAGATGATGGTCGTCATGCTCGAGCCGTTGAACCTGCGAGACGTGCACGGGATCGCTGACGAGTTCGCGCGACTCGTCCTCGTGGTCGCCGACGGCGCGTTCGTCGCCCAGCACATCGATCCCGGGCAGGCCGACGTTCGCCGTTCGTTCGGCCTGCTCCGTCGCGCGCTCACGGCCCTGGCGCGCGAGATGAACACCACCGATCGTGGAGGCAGGCGATGAACGCCGCGGAGAGCCTGGTCGTCACGGCACGCGCCTTCGGCGTCGACACGTGCTTCGCGAATCCAGGAACGAGCGAGATGCCGCTGGTGGCTGCCCTCGACGCCGTCCCGGGTATCCGCGCCGTGCTCGGTCTCTTCGAGGGCGTCTGCACCGGCGCCGCGGACGGCTTCGCCCGCATGGCAGGACGACCGGCGATGACGTTGCTCCACCTCGGCCCGGGCCTCGCCAACGGGCTCGCCAATCTACACAACGCGCGCCGCGCCCGCTCGCCGGTGCTGAACGTGGTGGGGGAGCATGCGACCTGGCACCTCGGCGCCGATTCCGCCCTGGAATGCGACATCGAAGCGCTGGCAGCGCCGATGTCGGCATGGGTCCGCACCAGCAGGAGCGCGGGCGCCGTGGCCGCCGACTGCGCCGACGCGCTCGCGGCGGCGACGGCTCCGCCTGGGAACGTCGCCACCCTCATCGTGCCGGCGGACCTGCAGAGCGCAGCCGCCGGCGCACCGGCCCGCGTGTCGAAGTCGACTGCGCCGCCGCCACCGGATGGGTTGCGTGCCGCGGCCGCCGTAGAGCGCCTTCGCCGAGGAGCGTCGACGGCCCTCTACGTCGGCGGCCCGGCGTGCGCGGCTGTCCCGCTCTCGCACGCGGCGCGGATCGTCGCGGCGAGCGGTTGCCGGCTGTTCGTCGAAACGTTCCCGGGACGCATGGAGCGCGGCGCCGGCACGCCATCCGCCGAGCGCTTCCCGTACTTTCCGGAGCAGGTGGCCCACACGCTCGGCCGAACGACGTGCGTCGTGGTCGTGGGCGCGCCGCCGCCGGTCGCCTTGTTCGGGTGGCCCGGCGCGCGAAGCCGGATGCTGCCCGAGGACGTCGAGGTGGTGTGTCTCGCGACCGCAGAAGAGGACGTCGTGGCTGCGCTTGCGTCCGTCGCGACCGGGCTCGGTGCGCCGGTCGATCGCGGATCGCTGGCTCCATTCGAGCTGCCGCCGAGACCGTCCGGCAAGCTCGATGGTGCTGCGCTCGCCGCGGCTGTGGCGGCGACGATGCCGGAGCACGCGATCCTGGTCGACGAAGGCGCGACGGCGTCGGTGTTTCTGTACCCGGCCCTCGCATCCGCGGCGCCGCACAGCTGGCTCACGTTGACCGGCGGCGCCATCGGCCAGGGGTTGCCGTGTGCGACTGGCGCGGCGATCGCGTGCCCCGACCGACGCGTCGTCGCGTTCCAGGCCGATGGCAGCGGACTGTATACGATGCAGGCGCTGTGGACGCAGGCCCGCGAGTCGCTCGACGTGACGACCATTGTCTGTGCGAACCGCGCCTACCGCATCCTGCAGATCGAGCTGCAGCGCGCAGGGGTGTCCCGCACCGGGCGAGCGGCGCGCAGCCTGACGGAATTGACCGGCCCGGACATCGACTGGGTGCAGCTCGCCGCCGGAATGGGCGTCCCCGGAATCCGGGCGAACGACGCGGACGGGCTGGTGCGCGCATTGGAGCGCGCGTACGCCGAACCCGGCCCGCACCTGATCGAGGCGGTGCTGGCGTGAATCCCGCGCCAGGCGGAACAGGAGATTGGACGAGCACGGCACGAACCTCGCTGGGCAGCGAGCCGTAATCGGGACGGAGCGCCGGCGCTTGGACGGCGGCGTCTCCCACGGCGCCTCGGCTCCATCCTCACCAGTCGGCGCGATGCGTAGGCCGACGATCTGTCCGCGTGCGGTTGCATCCTCGGCGATCGCTTCGATTGTCGCGCGCGCGATCCGTGGTACGGCCGCCAGCTAGGGCCACTGATCGGCATACGGCACGAGTCGATCGTCGACGAAGACCGTGGTGCCGTGCTGCCGAGGTTCGTGCAATTGCGCGGGTGGTTTTCGCGCCGTCCGGCGTTGCCCAGCCGTGGTGCCGGTTGAGCAGTGAAACTCGTGGAAACCGACGCGATCGCAGATCGCGGAGCGTTCGACGACTACGACGGCCATCGGCGCGAGCTCTATCGCTCGACGGTCGCCGGCGAGCGGCCGGTCTAAGGCGCGCGGATCAGAATTTCGGACCGGCGGAGAGCTCCGCGAACCGCGCGCGGGCCAGCTCGAAGTCGTCGAGCTCGAAGATCTCCATACCGGCGGACTCGTCGCCCCGGAGGAGCCCGATGCAGACGTAGACGGCGTCGAAGTTGCCGCCCTCGGCGTTGGTGCCGGACCAGCGGTTGACCCAGAGGATGCCGTGCGGCGCCGTGCCGATGAGGCGGAGCATCTCGATCCTGAGGTCGCGGCTCAGGTCCCACACCGCGGCGAGCGAGTCGATGTAGGCGTCGACGCCCTCGAGGCGGCCGACGCCGGTGCGGCGGCGGTCGTCGAGGTAGAAATCGGCCGGGAGCAGCGCGCGCAGCCGCTCGAGGTCGTGAGCGTTCCACGCGCGTGTGATCGCGATGACGTTCGACGGGACCCCGTCGTCGCCGCTCGCGACGTAACGCTCGAAGAGCTCCGCGCTCGCGGCGGCACGGTCGTCGGGATCGAATGCGGCGCCGTGGACGAAGCGACCGTCGCGATCGACCTCGCTCACCATCAGCGTTTCGATCTCCGAGGTGGCGCCGGCTTCGCCCGTCGTCCACAGAATGTGCTGCAGCGCGAGGCGATCGCCCGCGGTCGCGAGCAGCGTGCGCACCGGCCGCCACCCGTCGTCCACGATGAGGTGGTCCCCGGTCAACGTCTGGCCGAGATCCGCGGACATGCGGAACAAGCGCCGCCGATCATCGAACCGATAGGTGGGGGCGTACAGCCCGCGAATGGCGTCACGATCGTTGGCCGCCACGGCACCCCACCAACGGTCCCAGGTGCGCGTCACCGCGTTCGGCGGGATGCGCAGGGGATCGGGCCGCAGCTCCTCCAGGCGGGCTTTTGCCCTATCGAGGTCTTCGCCCTCGAACAGGTCGAGGCGCGTGATCCGGCCGCCCGTCGCGGTGCTGAGCCAAAGATACTCGCTCTCGAAGGCGCCGCCGTCGGCAAGGGAGCCGAAGCGGCGGCCCCTGGTGATCACCCCATGGCGCTCGACCGCCGGCCAGAACCAGCCGAGTTCCACGCGCTGGTCGGGCGCGAGATCCCACAATACCGCGACGGTCGAAAGGTACGCGTCGGCGCCTTCGATCCGGCCGAAGCCGGTCCGGCGGTGATCGTCGACGATGACGTCGTCGGCGAAGAGCGTCCTCAGACGCTTCCAGTCCTGCGCGTCGAAGCTTTCGACGGCAGCCCCGATGACCGCCACCCACGGCGCCGCGGCGGGATCGATCGCCGCCCAGCGCGCCCACGCCTCGCGCTGCGCGGCGCGGGCGTCGGCGAGATCGAAGAAGATCATGGCCACGATCCTCCCCGCCTCGTCGATCTCGACGACACCGAGATATTCGACCTCCCAGCGGCCCTCGGGGGGACCGCCGGACCAGAGCGCGCGCGTGACGGCGACGCGATCCCCAGCCATTCCCACGAGCCGGTTTTCGACTCGGCCACCGTTTCGTACCCGCTCGCGAGCGGACGCGATCATCAGGTCCCGGTCGCCCGAGAGCAGTGCCAGGCGGCGCCGGTCGTCGAAGATCATCCCCGGCGTGCAGACGTCACGCATGGCGTCCCAATCGTCCGACGCGACGGCTGCGTCGAACGCCGCCTGCCAGCGTTCCAGCATCGAGACTGCCGCGTTGGGACTGACGATCTCCGCCAGCGGATCCGCGGCCGCGAGAGCCTCGAAGCGCGCGCGGGCCTGGTCGAGCTGGTCGACGTCGTACATGTCCCAGTGCACCAGCCGGCCCGCCTCGTCGTGCTCCCCGACGCTGATGAACGGCGACTCGAACGGGCCACCGTCACGCGTGCCCACCTGCGCTCCCTGGTACAGATGGATGCGGCCCGAGAGGCGGAGGTGATCGAGGCGGTAGCGGACGTCGGGAGCGAGCTCGACCAGTGCTTGTTGCGCTCGCACGAGCGTCGCCGCGTCGCCGAGCGTCGTCCCCCAGCCGAGCAGGCGGTGATCGTGGAAACCGACGTCCGGGGCGAAGGTCGCGGCGTAGGCATCCCAGTCGCGCCTCGCGACCGCGTCGCCCATGGAGCGAAGGGCACCGGCCGTGGTCCCGTGCGCCGCCGCCTCACCCGCGACCCAGCGCGCGCCGAGCTCGGCCCAGGCGGCGTCGACGTCGTCCGGGTCGAATCGATCGTACGCGACGATGTCGCCGCGCTCGTCCGTCTCGATCAAGAGGAGCGAGTCGATCGCGCTCGGGCCGACCGCATCCTCGGCCATGTCCATGGTGAAGCGCTTGAGCGCGAGTCGCTCGCCGCGCGTCGCGAGCAGCTCGACGGAGCCGCCCACCGCCATGTCGAGCGTCGGGCGGGTGAAGTCGAGGAACTGCTCGCGATCGAGATCGAGATGCAACAGGCGCCGATGGTCTCGATAGCGGAGCAGGTGCGACTGGAGCGCTGCGAAGCCATCGGCGTCGCGCCGTCCCCAGGCATCGATGACGGCCAACCACGCGCGCGACGCGGCGTTGGCGAACGGGTGCTCCGACACCGACGACACCTGGTCGGCGCTCCCGGCGAGCGCGTCGTAGCGTGCGAGCGCCTGGGCCTCTTGCTCGGCTTCGAAGATCTCCCAGCGTACGACGAGGCCCTCGGCGTCGTGGACGCGCAGCGTGCACATCGGGCGCTCCCACGTGCCGCCGCTCGCGCGGGCGCGTCCGAACTGGGTCGCGCGGATGAGGGCCGCGTGCTCCGAGAGCGCGAGCACGTCGTCGTAGCGTATCCCGATGTCGTCCGAGAGGTCGTGGAACGCGCGTATCGCGATGACCAGAGCGTCCCGGCCGTGCAACTCCCCGAACCCGACGGTGCGGTGATCGATGGCGACGATCCCCGGCGCGAACGCGGCCAGGAAGCCATCTCGATCGGAGCCGGAGCGATGGAACGCCGCGACCGCGCGGGCCGTGCCGGCGGCGCGGGTTCGTGCCGGGCCGGGAGGCAGCAGCTCGGCGTAGCGTTCGTAGAGGCGCACGACGGCTTCGCCGAGGCGGTCGTCGGCGAAGACTTCGCTCCGCTTCATCTGTCCGCGCTGGTCCACCTCGAAGACCACGAAGTAGTCGGCCTCGACGGGTCCGACGGAGCCGAACTTCGAGTCGACGCCGTCGTGGGTATACGAACGGCGCAGGAGCGCGAGCGAGTCGCCGAGCGTCCCGAGGGGTTCCTGCGCGAACCTGGCGTTCCGAGCCCGCCAGAGCCCGCGAAACATGGCGAGCAGCTCGGGCGCTCCATACGTCGCGCCGGTCGGGTGGTGGATCACTTCAATCGGCTCGGCGTGGGTGGCGAGCAGGGCCGCCTCGTCGCGCGTCTCGACTGCGGCGCAGAGGTGCTCCGCGTTGCGCACGGCGGCATTCGCACGCACGAGGCGGGCGGATCGCTTCGGCACCGCACCGGCGACCAGCGCATCGAAGCGCGCGAGCGCCTCGGCTCCGTCATCGGCGTCGAACCACTCCGCACGCGCGAGCCGCCCCTCGACGTCGGTGGCGAAGCACACGAGAAAGAGCCGCTCGTAGGCGCCGCCGCCGAGGCGCTCGTTGCCGGAGTGCATGTTCTCGACGAGCATGGCGTTCGGCTCGACCGCCAGAACCGCGAGGTGCCGGAACACGATCTCGCTGGCGACCTCCCGCAGGGCGCGGAGGTGTTCGAGGAACGCGGCGGCGCCCCGGACCGACCAGGTTCCGAGCCGCCGGTGATCGATCGACTCGAAGTCGGTGGCGAGCACGGCCGCCCAGCGATCGAGACCGCTCACCGCACGGCTCGTCGTACCCATCGCGCGCGCCGTCGCCGCCGTGCGGTCGCGCGCCGGGCCGTCGGGCAGCAGCTCGGCGTGGCGCTCGTACAAGCGCTCGACAGCGTCGCCGAGTTGATTGACGGCAAAGACCTCCTGACGCCGCGCCAGGCCGCGATCGTCGACCTCCACCAGCGAGATCGCCTCGTTCTCGTATGCGCCGACGTCGTAGCGCCTGCCGGCTGCGCCGCTCGCCCGCACCAGCCTTCGCCGCAGGCACAAGGCGTCGCCGAGCGTCGCGAACGGCTCCTCGCGGTAGACCGGATCGCGCGAGCGGAACAGGCGCTGGAGCGAGCCCAACGCCTCCGCGCGTCCGTAGCAGGACCCGGTCGGGTGATCGGTCTCCTGGTAGTCCTCGCTCAGGAGCGCCAGGAGCGCGTCGAAATCGCGCTCCGCCAGGGCAGCATCGAAGCGGGCCTGCCACGCGGTCGCGGCGTTCGAGCGCACGTCCCGGCGCGCTGCCGGCGCAGGCCCGACGCGGGACTTGGATTCCCCGGGAAGCGGCGGTACCTCCGCTCCCTCCTTCCGCACGCGCTCGGCGAGCACCGTCGCGCCCTTCGCCACCCAGAGCTCGATCGCCCGACGCTCCTCGCCGTCGGCCTCGGCGCCACGTCCGGCCGCGCGCAGCGCCGCCGCGAGCGCCACGCGCGCGTCGGCGTGATCGAGGAGCGCGTCGGTCGCGGCGGCGATGGTCACGGCGGCCTGCGCCAGCGAGATGGCGTCGTCGTGGTCGCCGCGCTTCGCCAACGCCTCGGCGCGCGCTCCGCGCCAGGCGATCGCGGCCTGGAGATCGTCGCCGGCGAGCGCCTCGCTCTCGCGCGAGAGCGCCTCCGCTTCGGCGATCCGCCCTTGCGCGAGGAGCGCGCGCGCGAGCAACGCCGCCGCGCGGGCCGCGTCGATCCCGAGCCCGAGGTCGCGCAGTCCATCGTATGCGACACGGAGCGAGCGCTCGGCGGCCGCCGCGTCGCCCTCGAGGAGATCGATCCGCCCGGCGAACGCGTCGGCCTCGAAGAGCCGGTGCGCGATGCCGAGCTCCTCCACCATCGAGCGCGCCGACCCGATCATGCGCCGGGCCGCGTCGGTACGCCCGCGGAGCGCCTCGAGCACGCCCTGACAACTCAGCGCCACGGCCTCGACCGCCGGCGCCCCCTGCGTGATCCGCAGCACGCGCACCACGTCGAGGCAGCGGCCGCTCGCGCGCGTCACCGGGCTCGGTCCCCAGAGCGCCGCGAGCGGTGCCCCCGCCAGGACCGCATTCGCGCGGCGCCGATCGCCCGCACGACGGGCGGCGGCGAGCGCCAGATCGAGCGCCGCCTCGCAGGCGCCGACCTTCCCGAGGCGCGCGAGCGCCTGCGCATGGACGAAGTGCGCCTTCGCTTCGCCGGCGGCATCACCGACCGCCGCCAGATCCCGCGCCGCGGCGCCGACGCGATCGGCGGTCGCCTGCAGCGCCTCCGGCGCGGTGAGCACGGTGAGCTGGCCCGAGAAGCACGTGTGCCAGGCGCGCAGCCGGGCGGAGTCGCCGGCGCCGCGGCCGAGCTCGTCGATGGCAGCTCCGGCCGGGCCCACGTCGCTGGCGGACAAGAGGGCCTCGCACCAGTCGAGCGCCAGGTCGGCTCGCTCGGGAGCGTCCGGCGCGAGCCGATCGATGGCGCGCCCGAGGAGGCTCGCCGCGAGCGGGACATCGTCGCGGGCGAGCGCCCGCCGGCCGGCGGCGGCCAGCCGTTGCGACGCCCGCTCGCCGAGACGGTGGCTGCGCTCGTCGAGCGAGCCCAGCTCACGGAGGTGCTGGTGTGCCTGCTCCAGGTGCCAGCCGATCGTCTCGTCGTGCTCGGGCGCGTCGCCGACCCGCGCCTCGATCCAGTCGGCGAGCCGCTCGTGCAGCTCGGCGCGCGTCCCCTTGAGCAGGCGCCGATACGCCGCGTCGCGGATCAGAACATGATGGAAGCGCAACGCTGGCTCGCCGAGGAGCCAGCCCGTGTCGCGCTCGATGAGCTCGCTCCGGCGGAGCGACTCGAGGCGCGTGTCGAGCTCGCTGCCGTTGCGCCCCAGCAGCGCCGCGACGGCGCTCCGCGAGAAGTGGCGGCCGACGACCGCGGCGCGCTCGAGCACGGTCCGGTCTTCGGGCCGCAAGCGCTCGATGCGTGCGGCGAGCAGCGCGTGGATGGTGGGGGGCATCTCCAGCGCGGCCAGCCCGGCGCCGATCGTCCAGCGGTTGCCCTCCTTCGTGAGCGCGCCTTCCTGCACCAGCATGCGCACCAGCTCGCCCACGAAGAGCGGGTTGCCCTCGCTCGCGGCGAGCACCTTGACCGCGACCGCCGACGGCAGGTCTACGGCTCCGATCACGTTCGCCGCGAGCCGCATCGCCGCGCCGGCGTCGAGACCGCCGAGCGTCACCACGTCGGCGACGAGGCCGCCGGGCGTCGCGAGCGTGGAACGGAGATCGCGCAGCTCCGGCCGCGCGCCGACCAGCACGAAGAGCGGCACGCCGGCGCCCCACTGCACCAGGTGCTCCACCAGGTCGAGGAGGAGCGGCTCCGCCCAGTGCAGGTCGTCGATCACCAGGATCACGGGGCTCGCGGCGGCGAGACCCGAAAGGAACCGCCGCACGACGAAGAACGTCTCCTCGGGCGACGTGGGTGACCCGCCGAGGAGCGCCGCCACGCCCCCGGCAACGCGTGCTCGCTCGGCGTCGTCGGTGGTGGACGGGAGGGCGGCGGCGATCGCGGCGCGGGCCGGCTCGCCGGTGGCGCCGTCGTCGAGGCCGAGGACCGCCCGGATGGCCTTGGCGAGCGGCGCGAACGTGGCGCCGCCGGCGGCATCGCAGTGCGCGACGAGGATCTTCGCCGTCTCCGCGTGGCGGCGCGCGAACTCGTCGATGAGGCGCGACTTGCCGAGCCCGGGGGAGCCCAGCAGCACGGCGAGCCGCGCAGCCGGAGTCGCGACCGCGGCGTCGTACACGGCGCCGAGCCGCCCGACCTCGTCGTCGCGGCCGACGAACGCCGCGGTCGTCGCGATCGCCGGCTTCTCCAGCGACACGACGCGGTAGGCGCGCACGGGTTCGTCGCGGCCCTTGAGGATCAGGCTTCCGAGCGATTCCAGGGTCACGAGGGTGGCGACGAGGCGCCGCGTGGATTCGCCGATCACGACGTCGCCGTCGCGCGCCTGGTCCTGGAGGCGCGCCGCGACGTTGACCGGGTCGCCGATCAGCTCGGTTTCGTCCTTGGCGACGACTTCGCCGGTGTTGACCGCGACGCGCAGGCCGACCTTGCCGACGAGATTGCTGTGCCGTTCGGCGAGCGCGCGGAACACGCGCTGCATGTCGACGGCGGCGCGCACGGCGCGAATGGCATCGTCCTCGGCCACCTGCGGAAGGCCGAAGACCGCCATGACACCGTCGCCGAGCAGCTTGGCCACCCGGCCGCCGTTCTGCTCCACGGCGCCGCGCATCGCGCGGTAGTAGCCTTCCATGAAGAGGCGGGCCGACTCGGCGTCGAGCCGTTCGTGCAGGGCGGTCGAGCCGGCGAGGTCCGCGAACACGACGGTGACCACCTTGCGCGTCCCGTCGGCATTGGCGCCGGGCGTGGGCACCGGCGCCGCGCCGGTCGCGGTGCCGCACTCGTCACAGAACTTCGCGGCGGCGCGTAGGTGGGCACCGCAGCTCGCACAGGGGCGCGGCAATGGCGCCGCGCATTCCTCGCAGAACTTGGCGCCGGAGCGGTTCTCGTGCTGGCAGAGAGGGCAGGTCATGACCGGACCTGCAGGACTATATGGAAAGCAGGGGGTGCGAACAGCGGGGGGCTGAGTGCCGCCGACGGGCAGGGCACTGGTCGACGAACCGCCCGATCGCGCGCTCGAGTTCCCGCGGGCGGTCGTACATCTCGAGCTTCACGACGTTCTTCGTCGACACGTCCGATCTTGGTGCCGTAGCGGTCCCGGTCGAGCAGCGAAAATGGGCGAAACGGAAGTCCATGTCGCGTCCGGAGGGTTCTTCTCCGACGCACGCCAGTTCGATTCGACACCCAGTCTCCGAGACTGGACATCAGAAGTGGTCGCGCTGCCTTTCAGCGACCGACCAGCCGGTTGAGTTGCTCCGGGTAGCGCGCCCCTTCGATCCGGATCTTCGAGGCGGCCTCGTCGATGTCGCGTAGGTCGGCGGCCGTGAGATCGATGGCCGCCAAGCTGCGATCGCGTTTTCTCTCCCCAGTGGAGAGTCTCGGCCGTGGCTGCATCGGCCATCTGGCCGAGCGCGTCCTCAAGTGCGAGGGCCACCGGGGCGCTGGTCGATGCGTCCCAGGAGGCCAAGCAGACCATGAAGGATCGTGTAGGGGTGCGGTGGGCATCCAGGAACGTAGAGGTCCACGGGCAGGACTCGGTGTGCGCCGTTGTGCACCTCTGGATGGTCGACGTACGGACCACCCGAAATTGCACATGCGCCGACGGCGATCACGATCTTCGGACCCGGCACCGCATCGTACGTCTTCCGGAGCGCGAGCCGCATGTTCTCGGTAACGGGGCCGGTGATGAGCAGGCCGTCAGCGTGGCGTGGGGATGCTACGAACTGAATGCCGAGTCGCCCGAGATCGAAGACGACGGTGTTGAGCACGTTCACGTCGGCCTCGCAGCCGTTGCAGCCGCCGGCACTCACCTGCCGGAGCTTGAGCGAGCGGCCGAAGAGCCGGCGCGTCTCCGCGTCGAGTGCCGCGACGAGCGGGAGCGCGGGGCCGTCGAGCACGAGCTCCTCGCGCGTCCTCGCCGCCATGCGGTACTCGCCTCCGTAGGCGATCGCCCCCTCGGGACATGCCTCCACGCAATCGGTGCAGAAGAGGCACCGGCCGAGATCGAGGCCGAGCCGCCCGTCGCGCTTCACGAGCGCGCCGGTCGGGCAGGCGTCGATGCAGCGCGCGCAGTCGGGCCCGCATCGTTCGGCGTCCAGGCGCGGGAGCCCTCGAAAGCGGTCCGGGAGCGCGGGCGCGTCGTCGGGATACGAGATCGTCCGCCGTCCCTGGTGCACGCGCGCGCGAAGTGCCTTCAGCATCGGGCTCCTCTACAAATCGTGGCCACAGTACGAGAGGTTGAAGCTCTTGTTGCAGAGCGGGAAGTCGGAGATCTGCTGGTTGCGCAGCGCCATCGCGAGCCCCATCCAGTTGTGAAACGACGGGTCGACGACCTTGTAGCGCGCGAAGCGGCCCTCCGCGTCGGTGAGGATGACGTGACAGATCTCGCCGCGCCACCCTTCGACCAGCGACACGACGAGCGCGTCGGCGGCGAGCCGACCAACCGGAGCGCGGAGCGGGCCGTCGGGAAGCGCCGTCAGCTGCTCCCGGACGAACGCGGCCGAGCGTTGAATTTCGAGCCAACGGACGTAGGCACGCGCGAAGACGTCGCCCGTGTGCCACGTCGACACGGGAATGTGGGCGAAGCGGAAGATGCCCGAGGGGAGCTCGTGCCGGACGTCGCGCGAGATACCGCACGCGCGCGCCGCGACGCCCACGATGCCCAGGGCTTCGGCGGTTTCGGGCAGGAGCGCCCCGACCTCCTCGAAGCGTGCCTGCACGGACGGCTCGTCCCAGAGGAGCTGTGTCGCCTCACCGACGTCGGCGACGGCCTTCTCGAGCCGCGCCACCAGCTCGGCTGCGCGGGTGGCGTCGACGTCGAAGCCGACCCCGCCCGGACGCACCATCCCACGCCCGAAGCGACTCCCGCAGAGGAGCGCGCTCATGTTGAGGAAGTCGCCGCGAATGCGGCCGCAGTACGACGCCGTGGGCAAGTAGCCAACGTCGCCCGCGAGCGCGCCCAGGTCACCCGTGTGATTGGCGAGGCGCTCGATCTCGAGCGCGATGCCACGCAGCACCTCGCTGCGTGCCGACACGCGACATCCGGCAAGCGCCTCCAGCGCCTGGCAATGGGCCATCGCATGCCCGACCGACGTGTCGCCGGCGAGCGTCTCCATGTAGTGGATGGTGCGCGGCGTCGGCCCCCCGACGAGCGCGCGCTCGACGCCACGATGCTGGTAGCCGAGCGCGATCTCGAGATGCATCACGGTCTCGCCATGGCACTGGAAGCGGAAGTGGCCGGGCTCGATCACGCCGGCATGCACCGGCCCGACGGCCACCTCGTGCACCTCGTCACCACCGACCGCGAAGAACGCCGCGCCGGTCGACGGCTCGACACCGCGCACCGGTTTCAACCAGGGATGCCCGAGCGGTTGGACGCCGTGCTGCTCGGCGACCTCGCACTCGAAGCGGTGGACCTGCGGACAGCGCGGCGTGAGCGCGGGGTAGACGCCGCGGACGTCGGTGGCGGTCAGCGCCAGTGTCCCCGCCTCGCCATCGGCGACCACCGCCACGAGCCTCACGGACTCTCCGGCGAGCGCGTGGCCGAAGAGCGTCACCACGCGACCGCCCCGGTCCACTCGATCGAGCACGCCCGTCGTGAAGGCCTCGACGTCGAGCACCGGCACGTCGCCCGCCCGCGCGGGCTCGCTGTTGCGCAGGATGAGTGACGTCCCGTCTGCCATGCTCAATCCAACGCGTGCGCGGCTCGTTCGAGCGCGCTCCGCAACGGCGGCGGCACGTACACTCCGATCACGAGGACGACGACCGCGAGCGCGATCGCCGGCATCACGGCCGACAGCGGCTCGCGACGCGGGCGGTCGGCCGTGTCCATTCCCGGCTCGCCCTGCGCCATCTCGAGGACGATGCCCGCCATGCCGACGAAGATCACGGCGAGCATCGCCAGGAACCCCAATGCGACCGCGGAGTGGCCCTGAACGAGCATCGCTCGCAGGATCGTGAACTCGCTCAAGAAGGGACCGAACGGTGGCGAGCCGGTGATTGCGAAGAGCCCGAGCATCCAGAGCCCACCCGTGACGGGGAGGACGCGCAGCACGCCCCGCACCTCGCGGATCGACTTCGACCGGTAGGCCGTGAGGATGTTTCCCGCCGTGAGAAAGAGCATCGCCTTGGTCGCCGAATGGCCGACGGCATGGAGAAGCGCGCCAAAGGTACCGATGCCGCCCACACCGACCCCGAGCGCGAGCACGCCCATGTGCTCGACGCTCGAGTAGGCGAGCATACGCTTGTAGTCGCTCTGGCCGGGGATGAACACGGTCGCCACGGCCATCGACAGGAGCCCGAACCCGACGAGGAGCTCCTGGCCGAAGGCGGCGATGCCCGCCGCGGCGCAGACCTGCTGCACGCGGAGTATGCCGAGGAACGCGCAGTTGAGGAGCGCCCCCGAGAGGAGCGCCGACACGACCGACGGCGCCTCGCTGTGCGCGTCGGGCAACCAGGTGTGGAGCGGCGCGAGTCCCATCTTGGTTCCGTAGCCGACGAGGAAAAGGATCATCGCCGCCTGGAGCCAGGTCTTGTCGATGCCCGACGCGCCGCCCACGAGATCCTGCACGACGAGCGGCAGCGGCGTTCCACCACCCGCAGCCGCGACCGCGAGGAAGAAGTTCCCGAGCAGCGCGATCGCGATTCCGACCGAGCAGATGAGGAGGTACTTCCAGGTCGCTTCGAGGGATCGATGGTGGCGGTGGAAATAGATCAAGGGCGCACTCACGAGCGTGGTCGCCTCGATCGCGACCCAGAGCAGTCCGAAGCGCTGGCTCACGGTCACGAGCGTCATGGCCGCGAGGAAGAAGAGGAGGCACGCCGTGAAGGTCGCCTCGGGCGCGTTGTCGAAGAGGAAGCCCTCACCGATGTCGGTGCGGGTGCCATGACCTTCGCGGCCGAGGTAGCCCGCGGCGTAGACGGCGCACGCGAGGAAGAGCCCACTCGTGATGCTGAGGATGAGCTGGCCCATGGCGTCGAGCGCGAGCCAACCTCCCCATGCGGGTGCCGGATCGTGCACCCAGGTCGCGCCCGTGAGCAACGCGTGTCCGACGGCCGTCGCCACCAGCAGCATTCGCCGCGGGCCGTCGGGACGCAGAACGTAGGCGAATGCGCCCGCAATCAGCGGCGACAGCAGCAGCGCCAGGATCACGGCGTCCAGTCCTTCAGCGCCCGCAAACGCTCCGTATCGATATGATCGAACTCGCGGCTGATGTGGAACATCGCGATGCCCATGACGAACACGCCGACGAACACGTCGAGCAGCACGCCGAGCTCGACCAGCACGGGCGTTCCCTGCACGACTCCGACGCCGAAGACGTAGATGCCGTTCTCCATCACGAGGTAGCCGAGCACTTGCATCAGGGCCTGGCGGCGCCCGACGATGAGAAACAGGCCGGCGAACATCGTGAAGAGCGCCACCGGCACGACGAGCGATGGCAAGACCGAAGCACCCGGCGGCCGAAGGCGGCTCGCGAGCCAGAGCGCGCCGACGAGCCCCATGAGCCCCATCAGAACCGATGGCCCATAGCCGACGAGCGGCTCGACCTCGCGGCGCACCTCGGCATCGCGGAGCGCGCGCGCGAGCAACCACGGGAACGCGATGCCCTTCAGCCCAGTGCTCGCGAGGGCGAGCAGCGTCGTTCGAAGCGACGCCTCGTCCTGCCGCGCCGCGAGCGTCAACACGCCGAGCAGCACCCCCTGAAGGGCCACGACCCGGATGCAGGACCCGAAGCGGCTCGAGCCGAGCAGCACGAAGCTCGTGAGGATCACGCCGACCAGGATCGCGTCGACGGCGGTGGTCACCGCAGCACCAGCACGAGCGCGAGGGTCGCCAGCACCCCGGCCGCGACGAGGAGCTGGGGCACGTGCACCAGGCGCAACCGCGCCATCGACGACTCCACGAGCCCGGTGGCGACGGCGAGAACGAACATCGCGACGACGGCGCTCATGGTGTCGAGCCACGGGCGCCCCGTATGGACGGGCACGACCACGCCGACGAGCAGGCTTCCGAGGAGCCAGAGCTTCAGCGCCGCACCGTAGAGGATGAAAGCGAGATCGGGCCCGCCGTGGTCGAGCACCATGACCTCGTGGATCATCGTGAGCTCGAGATGCGTGGTGGGATCGTCGATCGGAATGCGACCATTCTCGGCGAGGAACACGATCACGAACGCCGCGGCGACGAGCGCGAGCGCCGGCGCGGCGTGGATCCATGCCATGGTGGTCACGCCGGCGAACATCGCCGACAGCGACAGCGTGCCCGTCGTGCGCGCGAGCGCCGCCAGGCCGAGGAGGACGGCAGGCTCCGCCAGCGCGGCGAAGGTCACCTCACGGCTGGCACCCATGCCTTCGAAGCTCGATCCCGTGTCGAGCGCGGCGACGACGGTCACGAACCGCATCACACCGAGGAGATAAACGAGCAGGACGAGGTCGCCCGGGAACGACCAGAGCGCCGGCGCGCCCGCGAACGGCAGCAACCCGAACGCGATCAGCACGGCGGCGAGCCCCACCAGGGGACCCGAACGAAACACCCATGTCGTCGTGTGGCTGTAGACGGCGCCCTTGCGGAGGAGCTTCACGAGATCGTGGTACGGCTGCAGCAACGGTTGCCCGATGCGCCCGCCGATCGTCGCCTTCGTGCGGTTGATCACGCCGAGCAGCAGCGGCGCGAGCGCGAGACCGAGGAGCGTGTGCAGCGCGCTCATCCCGGTCCGATCTTCCACACGAGGAGCGCGATCAGTGTGAGCGCGACATAGAGCACGTAGAGCTGCACCTCGCCGTGCTGGAGCCAGCGCAAGCTCCCGAGCGCGCGCCTGACGCCGCCGAACACGGGGCGATAGAGGCCCTCACGAGCGACGTCCGGGGTCGCGCTCGCGAACGACGCCCGCGCCGGGAAGAAGCCCTTCGGGGCCGCGCCGCCCGATTCCACGCGCAGCACGCGCGCGAAGACCGTCGTGAGCGGCTGGCTGAACGACGACCCCGTGTACTGCATGCGCGGCGACGGGGCGGCGTATCCGCAGTCCCACGTGGGTCCCGCGGTGACGGCGCGTCCCGCCAGGAGCCGGCGACGCAACGCCGCCAGGCCCCCCGCCACGATCGCGAAGGCCACGCACGACGCGACGACGGCCGAGAGCGCGGTCACCGCGACGACGAGCTCGCCGTCGACCGCGTCGTGCGGCAGCGCCGTTACTTGCGTGAGAACCGGCTCGAGACTCCGCACGACGAGCGGCGACGCCACACCGAGGATGATGCAGCCGGCGGCCAGCACGACGACCCCGCTCTGCATCGCGCGGCCGGGCTCCCGGGCCCGATCCGCTTGCTCGCTCCGCGGCTCGCCGAGAAACGCGATGCCGAAGAGCTTCGCGAAGCATGCCGCCGCGAGCCCGCCGATGAGGGCGAGCGCCCCGATCGTCGCGGCCGCGGGCAGCGCGCGCGCGCCGCTGAGCGCCAATATCGCACGATACGCGGCGACGTAGAGCAGGAACTCGCTCGCGAACGCACCGAACGGCGGCAGCCCCGCGATCGCCGCGCTGCCGACGAAGCACGCGAGGCCCGTCCGAGGCAGCCGGCGGAGCAACCCACCCAGCGTATCGAGCCGTCGCGTGCCCGTCTGCTGCACGACGGCACCCACACCGAGGAACAAGAGCCCCTTCGTGACCGCGTGGTTCAGCACGTGGAGGAACGCGGCCGCGAAGCTCAGCACGGCGACGTCGTTGGCCCCGGCGCGCAGGCCGACGAGACCGAGCCCGAGCGCCAGCGTGATGATGCCGACGTTCTCGATGCTGCTGTACGCGAGGATGCGCTTCACATCCTGCTGCGCGAGCGCGGAGAGGATGCCGAGCACGCCCGACGCGGCGCCGACGGCGACGAGCAGCCACCCGCACCACCCCGGCAGCGGCCCGACGAGCGTCAGCACGCGGACGAGACCGTAGATGCCGGTCTTGATCATCACGCCGGACATCACCGCGGACACGTACGACGGGGCCGCCGGGTGCGCTTCGGGCAACCAGACGTGCAGTGGCATGAAGCCCGCCTTGGTGCCGAAGCCGACGAGGGCGAGAAGCACGATCGCTCCGACGTTTGTCACGTGGGGGAAGTGGTCGAAGTTCATGGGATCCGCGCCGCCGCCGAGGAGCACGAACATCGCGATCAGGAACGCCGTGCCGAGATGCGTCGCCACGAGGTAGGTGAAGCCCGCTTCGCGAACGCTCGCGTCCCGATCGTCGGCCGTCACGAGGAAGAACGAGGCGAGCGCCATGATCTCCCACGCGACGAGGAAGAGGACGGCGTTCCTCGCGACGAGCACCAGTTCCATGCTCGCGACGAGCAAGCCGAAGAAGAACCACGACGTGCCGGGAGACTCGTCGTCGCCGTGGTGCGCGCGCAGGTACCCGCCCCCGTATACGGCGGCGACGGTGGAGAGGACCAGAACAGGGAGGACGAAGAGTGCCGACAACGCATCGAGTCCGACGGCGAACGCGCCGAATGGGACGTCCCACGGCAGGCTGAGTGCCAGCACCGGCGCCCCGAGTAAGGCGGCGACCGTGGGAACGAGCGCGACGAGGCTCCCGAGGACTACACCCCCGACACCGAACGCGGTCGCCCACCGCCACGAGCCCCGCACCAGCAGCGCACCGAGCCCGCCGAGGAGCGGAGCGCCGAGGGCTGCAAGCAGGATCGCCACTCAACGCTTCCCCTTCTTGCCGTCGGCCGATGCGTGGTCGAGGTTCTCCTCGACGCGCCGCGCGGCCTCGAGGATCTCGTCGCGCGACGCCTGCTGCGTGATGGCCTTCTTGAACACGGGGTCGTGGAGCGCGAACGACAATCGCGAGAGCAGTCGGAGATGCGCCCGCACCGTTGGGCTCACGAGCGAGAACAGCACGTGCACGGGCTTGCCATCCAGGGCGCCGAAGTCGATCGGCTTCTCGAGGAAGCACAGCGTGATCATCGGCCGCGACACGTGGAGGACGATGGGATTCCGCACGTGCGGGATGGCGATGCCGTCGCCGATGCCCGTCGATTGCAGCGCCTCGCGGGCGAGCAGCACGCGGAGCAGGAAGTCGCGATCGACCTCCTCGGGCAGGCGCATGTTCTCGACGAGGGCGCGCAGGACGGATTCCTTGTCCGTGCCGCCGAGCCGGTAGACGATCCCGCCCGCCTGAAGCGACTCGACGAGCCCCGGAATGGGCGCCGCGTTGCTCTCGGGCTCGTCGAACACTTCGGCCGAGACGTTCATTTTTCGCGACGTCGCCCACTCGAGGAGCTCCGCGCGGTTGAAGCGGTACTGGTCGTTGATGCGGTAGGCCGGCAGGACGCCCTGGCTGATCCAGCGATAGATCGTCTTCTCGGAGACGTTCAGCAGCTTCGACACGTCGCGGACGCCGAGTTGCACCAGCGGATTCCCGGTTGCTGCCAGTATTGGACGACCGTGGACTTGTCAACGACAACGTCCACATTTGTCCTGCTGTGTCCCACGGAGCTCCAGATGGTTGACCAGCGGTCGACCGCGGGCTTCGGCGGGCGCGATCACCTCGATGGGCGCCGCTGACCGGCTCGACGGCTGCGGCCCGGTGCGGGCTACCCGAGGAAGGGAAGCAGCGCGCAGATGCTCGCGCCGACGCGCTCGATCGGGCTCCGGGTGGTGTCGTAGACCGCGTGGTAGTAGCGGGTGTTGGCGATCGAGCAGTGGAGCATCTCGTCGAGAAAGCGCTCGCGCCGCTGCTCGTTCTCGCGGACGAGCGCATCGGCGGCCTGGCGGTCGAGCCCAAGGCGCTCCTGAATCGAGGCCACGCGATGCTCGTACGTCGCCTCGAGCCGGAAGTGGAAGCAGTTCGGCAGCGCCTGCGTGAGCACCGCGGCGCCGCGCCCGACGATGATGGCATTACCCGTCCGCGCGATGCGCACGATCTGGCGTGCGAGCAGCTCGAAGCGCTCCGCGTGTGTTCGCCAGCCCGGAATGGTCGACGCCAGCGCGTCGAGAACGCGCGACTCGTCCCCGAGATTTGCGAAGAGCTGCTCCGAGAGGTGGGTCTCACGGCTCACCTGTTCGATCAGCGCCTTGTCGAAGATCGTCCAGGCTGCGCCCGTGCGGGCGTCGAGGGTCTCCTTCAGCCACTCGGCCAACGGATACCCCTCGCAGCCGAACTGGCGGGCGATCGTGAGCGTGGGCCTCGGCTCGCGCGGCGGACGCTCGCGCAGACGATCCTGCACGTCGGCCCATGCCGACAGACGGCGGGCGACGCTGGGGATGAGTCGATCGGTCGGCAGGGGAGGGATCCTATCGCATTCGCGGCCGAGGTGCACAGCCGGCCCCGCTGGTTGCTCCGCTACGAATCCCCCACGGTGGGACGGGATCGGTTGCCGTAGGTGTCGTAGTGGACGTACTCCGAAACCGGTGGTCGTGTCGTCGGGCCGTACCGCCCCCGTGGCCAGCCCACCGGAATCACCGCGACGGGCGACGACCAGAGCGGCATGCCGAGCGCGCGCCGGGCGAGGAAGGTGCTCCACAACGGCATGACCGTGAGAGAGGCGCCGAGGCCCGCAGCGCGTGCGGCGAGCAGGAGGTTCTGGACGGCAGGGAAGATCGAGCCGTAGTAAATGCTCGCCATGAAGGGAGGGAAGGGGAGGCGCAGGCCGCTGACGATCGGTCCATAGGTGTTCCACCGGACGCAGGCGACGATGATGGCGGGGACCTCCTCGTAGTGGTCGACGAGATAGTCGACCGCCTTCAGCGCCCGGAGCGTCTCTTCGTCGTGGCGCGCGAACCAACGCCAGAGGTTGCCATAGCTCGACCACGCGACCCGGTTCAGGCGCGCCAGCTGTGCTTTGACGTTCCGGTCCCGCACGATGATGAACTCGGCGTATCGGCGTCCGCCACCGGCCGGGGCCTTCGTCGCGAGCTCGATCAAGTGGAGGAGCAGCTCGTCGTCCACCGGATCGGGCTTGAATCGGCGGATCGAGCGCTGCGTCCGCATCGCCTCTTCGATCGGCATCGCCAGCGGGAATCCGCAGGCGTCCTTCGTGTCGTCCATCGTCAGATCCCCCGGCGTCGATCGAGATGTCGCCGCCCGCCGTCGCGAAGTCTACTACACAGGGCCGGCCGTGTGCCCCGAGGCGGTGGCTCCTGCCATCGGGTGCGCGACGGTGCGGCTTGTCGTAGGGTGCATCGACCCGTTCGCGTCCAGCGAGAACTGATCTCCCGGGCCGGGCGACGATGCGCTAGTCGGTCCGCCAAGCCCGCGTACCGAGAAAGATGAGACGCAGTTGTTTGACCCCGCGCGCGACGGCGTCTTCTTCGAGCCGCGAGTGGCCCGGGGGCAGGCTCAGTATCTCGAGGGACAAACTCACGACGGTCGTGACCACGAGGTCCGCGACCATCTCCAGGTCCGAGGCGCTGAATTTCGCGAAGGGTTCGAGCGGCCGCAGGTCGGTGGTGAGCTCATGGACGAAGTAGCGGATCTCCTTGGCGATGGCCTCGCGCAGGACGGGCGACCCACCGCTGCGTTCGCGTAGCAGGAATTCGAACGCCCGCGCGTGCGTGCGTACGTACCCGAGATACCCCCGCACCGAATCGCGAATCGCGACGTCCGGCAGCGCACGCGCGGTCGCGCGCGCCTCGCGCATGAGCCGTCGCAGCTGGAAACATACGTCGTCCACCAGTGCGAGCCCCAGTTCGTCCAGATCGCGAAAGTGACGGTAGAACGCGGTGGGTACGACGCCGGCGGCGCGGGCGACCTCGCGCAGGCCGACGCCGGAGAATCCCTTGCCCTCGAGGCTGAGCTCGAGCGCCGCGTTCAGCAGGCTGCGCCGCGTCTGCTGCTTCCGTTCGTCCCGAGTGCTCATGGGGGTCAGGGGGACCGATTCGAGCTACACTCGTACTCCGTTGAAAGTACTT
>Ga0335084_10000091_pt1 | contig 59538 bp, 42 predicted proteins | sample Lox_Sample_44_FD_206721 | JGI IMG/M metagenome (GOLD analysis project Ga0335084, IMG submission 206721) | Soil microbial communities from Loxahatchee National Wildlife Refuge, Florida, United States - Lox_Sample_4.4 | ecosystem: Environmental > Terrestrial > Soil > Wetlands | place: USA...
CGCTCGGAGCGGGCGGAATGGGTAAGGTGTACCGTCGCGCGCGCCCCTTTCGGGGTCTCCGTCCTGCGGACGCACCGGCTCACGGCTCGCCCGGATGCGGGCTCGACGGCCTGCCTGACCCCTCACTGCGCGCCGCGACCGGAGGGTCGCGCCGCGAACGACGATGACGCTCTCTGCGGGAACGAGGCTCGGTCCTTACGAGCTCCTTTCTCCCCTCGGTGCCGGGGGCATGGGAGAGGTGTATCGGGCGAAGGACCCGCGGCTGGGAAGAGAGGTGGCCATCAAGGTTCTGCCTGCGTCTTTCTCGCAGGATGCCGACCGCCTGCGCCGCTTCGAGCAGGAGGCCAAGGCGGCGGGGGTTCTCAACCACCCGAACATCACCGCGGTCTACGACATCGGCACCCACGACGGCGCACCGTACGTCGTTCAGGAACTCCTCGAAGGAGAAACTCTTCGTTCGGAGCTCGCCGCCGGCCGGTTTTCCTCCCGCAAGGCAACCGAGTATGCCCTCCAGATCGCGCAAGGCCTGGGCGCGGCGCACGACAAGGGGATTGTCCATCGAGACCTGAAGCCCGAAAACCTCTTCGTCACCAACGACGGACGAGTCAAGATCCTCGACTTCGGACTGGCGAAGTTGACGGAGCCCGAACGGAGCAGCCAGGCGACGAATCTCCCGACGGCAGCGGCCGCTACCGAGCCGGGTGTCGTGATGGGCACTCTCGGGTACATGTCCCCCGAGCAGGTCAAGGGCAAGCCGGCCGACGCACGATCGGACATCTTCGCCTTCGGTGCCGTCTTCCACGAAATGCTCTCGGGCAAGCGCGCCTTTCACGGCGAATCGGCCGGCGAAACGATGGCGTCGATCCTCAAGGAGGAGCCGGCGGACCTTTCGCTGACCAACCAAAACGTCTCCCCCGGCCTCGAGCGCATCGTTCGCCACTGCCTCGAGAAGAACCCGGAGCGAAGGTTCCAATCCGCGAGCGACATCGCGTTCGCCCTCCAGACTCTCTCGGAGGCGTCCGGGAGCGTCGTCGCCGGTGCACGGGTGTCTCCAATCCGCCGAATCCCTGGCGCTTTCCTTTGGGGCGCGGCCGGGCTCCTCGCCGGGGTATTCGCCGCAACGCTCCTTCCGATCGGACGCCGAGCTGCCCCTGACTCGTCGGAAGGACGACCGATTCGCTTCGAGGTCGCTGCGCCGCCGGACCAACGCGCCGTCGGGACCCTCGCTCTCTCCCCGGACGGCAGCCGGCTGGCCTTCGCGATGCGTGAGCCGGGCGGCGCGACCATGCTCTGGACCCGGGCGCTCGCGGATCCGAAGGCGGAGAAGCTGCCGGGAACCGAAGGTGCCGAGCTCCCGTTCTGGTCGCCCGATGGCCGTTCCCTGGGCTTCTTCGCCAGTGGAGAGCTCAAACGAATCTCGATTTCGGGGGGCCCTCCTCAGCCGATTGCTCCCGTGACCGCCGACGTCCGAGGCGCCTCCTGGGGAGCAGATGACCAAATCCTGTTCGCCCCGGCGTTCTCCGGGCCTCTTCAGCAGGTTTCCGCGACGGGCGGGAAGATCACGCCGGCCACGATCCTGAACAAGCGGCGAAACGAGGGTACGCATCGCTGGCCATGGTTTCTGCCGGACGGACGGCACTTCCTCTACTACTCCGCCTCCGACACCGGCGAGGAACCCGGCGACGTCTACTTGGGGCGGCTCGGTTCGAGCGACGTCAAGCGCCTCACGGCGTCGAGCTCGCTCCCCGTCTATGCGTCCCCCGGATACCTCGTGTTCGTCCGCGGCAGCACTCTGGTCGCGCAGCCCTTCGACGCCGGCCGGCAGGAGATTCGCGGGGAACCGACGCCCCTGGGCGTGGACCTTCCCTCCAATTCGTCGACCAGCGGGCTGCGAGCTCTCTCGGCGTCTCTGGACGGCACGCTCGCCTGGCGCACGCAGGCGGGAGCGACGAGCCAGCCGGTGTTGCTCGATCGACAGGGACACGAGATCGGCAGGCTCGCGGAGGCGGGGGAGTGGTATCTGGCCCGCCTCTCGCCGGACGGGCAGCGTCTGGCAACGGCGCGCTCGAGTGCCGCGAACACGTCGGGCGACATCTGGACGATCGACATTGCGAGGAATATCGCGACGCGCATGACGCTCGACCCGGGCGACGACAACAACCCGATCTGGTCCCCCGACGGAACCCGCTTGGCCTTCACCTCTTCGCGCAAGGGAGCCGCGGGAGACCTCTACGTCATGCGCGCCGACCAGCCGGGCAGCGAGGAGCTTCTTCTCGCGAGCGACGGTGCCAAGACGCCCAACTCCTGGTCGCCGGACGGCCGCTCGCTGATCTTCGAGGTCAGCACTCCGCAGAGCCGACAGGACCTGTGGCTCCTTTCCCTCGACGGAGACCGAAAGCCCCTGCCGTTTCTGGCCACCCCTTTCGCCGAGCGGAACGCCCGCTTCTCTCCCGACGGCCGCTGGGTGGCCTACACGTCGGATGTGTCGGGCGCGCCGGAGATCTACGTCCGTCCGTTCCGAGAATCCGGAGGAACCTGGAGGGTCTCCAACCGCGGCGGCCAGACGCCGACCTGGAGGGGCGACGGCCGCGAGATCTATTACCTCTCCCCCGACAACATGCTCATGGCGGCGCCCGTCACCAGCACGGCGCCCTTTCAGACGGCACCTCCCGTGCCGCTCTTCCAGCTCGCCGTTTCGGAAAACCTCGATCCTCAGTACGACGTCTTCTCGGACGGCAAGCGGTTCATCGTCAACCAGCAGATCTCGTCGAAGGAAGAGCCGATCAACGTGCTCGTCAACTGGACCGCGACACTCAAGAAGCCATGACGCTTCCCGCCGGCTCTCGCCGATCCCAGACTCATAAGTAATTACTTATGCATTCAGCTCGAGGAGCGAGCGGATGGCCCTAGAGCGCGCGCTCAAGACGCGCGACATCGTCCTCTTCAACGTCGCGGCGATCGTCGGCATGCGGTGGGTGGCGCTGGCGGCCGCGGCGGGACCCTCCTCGCTCTTTCTCTGGGTGCTCGCGGCGATCGTCTTCTTCATCCCGCAGGGCTTCGCCGTCACGGCGCTGTCCTCGGCCATTCCGGCGGAAGGCGGCCTCTACGTCTGGACGACGAAGGCCTTCGGCGAGCGGCAGGGGTTCCTGGCGGGCTGGCTCTACTGGGCCTCGAACATCACGTACTTCCCGACACTGACACTCTCGACGGTCGTGTTCGCCCTCTTCGTCTTCGGCACGCGCTTCGCCTCCCTCGAGCAGAGCCCTGTTTATGCCGGAGGAGCTTCGCTCGTGCTTCTGGCAATCGCGCTCTTCTTTAACATCGTCGGGCTGAAGACCGGCAAGTGGGTGCAGAACATCGGCGGGCTCGCCCAGTGGCTGCCGTCCGGGGCCCTGCTCCTGGTGGGAATCATCGCCCTCGTCCGGTCCGGCTCGGCGACGCCGATGCCCTTGCGGTCCATCGTTCCCGATTTCGCGCAGCTCCCGACCGTTCTCTTCTTCGCCAATCTCTGTTTCGGGTTCGCCGGACTCGAGCTCGCTCCCACCATGGCGGACGAGTGCATCGATCCTTGCCGGACGTTTCCGCGCGCCATCACGATCTCGGGACTCTCGATCGCCGCCTGCTACCTGCTCGGCACGGTGTCGCTTCTCTGGGCGCTGCCCCACGGCGAGATCTCGATCATCTCGGGAGTCAACCAGGCGATCACGAAGGCCGGCGCTCAGCAGGGTCTTCCCTGGCTCGGACCGCCGGTCGCGCTTCTCATGACGCTCGCGGGCTTGGGCGGCATCGGCGCCTGGCTCATCGCGACGGCGCGGCTGCTCTTCGTCGGCGGGCTCGACCGGTACCTCCCGCCGATCTTCGCGAGGACCCATCCGAAGTGGAAGACGCCCTGGTTCGCCATGGCGTTCCAGGCCGGCTTCTCCGCCATTTTCATCGTGGCCGCGACCCAGGGCGACACGGTCAAGGGCGCCTACTTGAAGCTCGTCAACGCGACGCTCATCGTCTATTTCCTGCCTTACCTCTACATGTTCGCTTCGGCCATCCGCCTGCGCGCTGAAATCGCGCGGCAGCCCGAAGGGGTTCCGGTTCCCGGCGGAACGGCGGGCAGCTTCTTCTGGAACGGCTTGGGCTTTCTCACGACGGCCGTCGCGATCGTCCTCGCCCTGATCCCGCCGGCCGACACGGCGAACAAGAAGAGCTTCTTCGTCGAAGTCTTCACCGGATCCTTCGGTTTCCTCGCCGCCGGCCTCGTCCTCTACGCGATGGCGGAGCGTCGCCGCCGCCGAGCCGGCGGAGGCGCACCCTCGCCATAGAATCCCATCGGGTTGAACGAGGATGGGTCTTTCGCCGGGCACTCGTCTGGGACCCTACGAAATTCGCCGCTCGGCGCCGGAGCCATGGGAGAGGTCTATCGTCGCCTTCGCTTGCGAGGGGATCCGGCGGCGCCGGCCCATGGAGAAACAACGTCTGATGCTCTGCGCCGCCACCGGCCGTCGGCTCGGCCGGATGCGCCCTCGACCGCCGGCCTGATCCCCTCGCCGGTCTACCGCGGCCGCGATCCCCGCCTCGGGCGGGAGGTCGCCATCAAGGTTCTTCCCGCCGCCCTCTCCGACGACCCCGGCCGCTTGAGGCGATTCGAACGCGAAGCGAAGGCCGTTTCCGCGCTCAACCACCCCAATATCCTCACGATTCATGACATCGGAACCTCCGAAGGAAAGCCCTACGTCGTCACCGAGCTCCTCGAGGGCGAGACTCTGCGGGCGCGGCTCGCGGGCGGGCCGCTTCCCGCCGCTTGCGCGGTCGAGCTTGCGACCGAGCTCGCGCACGGCCTCGGCGCCGCGCACGAGAAAGGAATCGTCCATCGAGACATCAAGCCCGAGAACCTCTTCGCAACGGCGCAGGGACACCTCAAGGTCGAGCTCGTGCCCGCGAAGGACCAGCCCGGCGCGGGGGGCGGACGCGCGTCCGCGAAGGCCTACGAGCTCTATCTCCAAGGCCGATTCCAACTCTCGCTCGACACGACCCTCTCGAGCGTCAACGCGGCGATCGAACGCTTCGAACAAGCCCTGGCGCTCGATCCGGACTTCGTCTTTGCGCAGCTCGGTTTAGCCGACGCCTTCGCTCGAATGGACTTCTCGATCGACCCGGAGGGAGGCTGGTTCGACCGCGCCGAGGCGATGTGCCGCCGCGCCCTGACGATCGCGCCGGAGCTGCCCGAGGGGCACTACCTGCGCGCCCGGCTGCTCTGGCACCCGCGCAGTGGCTGGGACGGGCCCGGCGCCGTGCGGGAGTTCTCGGCGGCGATCGCCGGACGCCCGAGCCTTAACGAAGCCCATCACTTCCGCGCCCAGGTCTTCAATCACCTGGGCCTGCTGGAAGAAGCCGTCGCCGGATTCGATCGAGCGCTGGCGATCGACCCCGGAGACGAGTACGCGCGGGTGCATCGGCCTCTGTCCCGCTATCTCCAGGGGCGATACGGGGAAGCTCTCGAGGCGATGCGGCCGCTTGCCTCGGCCAACCCCACCGCCTGGAGTCTCTACACGACCGCTCTCTGCCAGCTCCGTCTCTCCCGCATCGGCGACGCGGCGGCCACGATCGAGCGGCTCGCCCGCCAGTTTGCCGGCAACGTTCTGCTGTTCGCGGGTAAAGCGCTTCTTGCCGCCCTTCAGGGAGAGCCGGACCGGGCCCAGGAGCAGATCGCGCTCGTCGACCGCAACCGCAAACTCTACGGGCACTACCACCACGCGCAGTACGACGCGGGGTGCGCGGAGGCGCTGCTCGGGGACAAGAACGCCGCCATCGACTGGCTTACGGCCGCCGCCGAAAACGGCTTCCCGTGCGCGCCGGTGTTCTCGAGCGACCGATGGCTCGAGCCCCTGCGGGGCGAGCCTCGCTTCGTGAGCCTGCTCGCCGAGCTCCAGCGGAAAGGCGAGTTGTACCGAAGCCTCGTGCCCTGAAGGGCTCCCCGATCGAGCCCGCGCCGTCTCAGCTCTCGACCGAGCGCAGAGCGACGGTGGCCGTCGCCGGTTCCTCCTCCGGCTCGCGCACCGGCTCAACCGGTGTGGGGGCCGGGCGGCTCTCGCCCTTCCGGCGGTGCAGGCGCTGCTGCAGCCGGTCCATGTAGACATAGAAGACCGGCGTGACGTACAGGGTCAAGAGTTGCGAGAAGAGGAGGCCGCCCACGACAGCGAGGCCGAGCGGGCGGCGCGACTCCGCGCCCGCGCCGAATCCCATGGCGATCGGCAGGGTGCCCATGAGCGCCGCCATCGTCGTCATCATGATTGGCCGGAAACGCACGAGACACGCCTCGTAGATGGCTCCCTCGGCGTCCTTTCCGCCGAGACGCTGCGCTTCGACGGCGAAGTCCACCATCATGATGCCGTTCTTCTTGACGAGGCCGACCAGCATGATGACGCCCACGAAGGCGTAGATCGAAAGCTCGACGTTGAACAGGAGCAGAGTCACGAGCGCTCCGAAGCCGGCAAACGGCAGGGCCGACAGAATCGTCAGCGGGTGGATGAAGCTCTCGTAGAGGATTCCGAGAACCATGTAGATGACGACGATCGCCACGATCAGCAGAATGCCCAGGCCCTGAATCGAGCTCTGGAAAGCCTGAGCCGTCCCCTGGAAGCTCGTCTGAATGGTCGACGGCAGCGTCTGCCGCGCCGCCTTGTCGACCGCCGCGACGGCGTCGCCCAGGGCCAGGCCCGGTTTCAAGTTGAAGGAGAGTGAAACCGACGGCAGCTGACCCGTGTGCGTGACGGCCAGCGGGCCCGTTCCCCGGGTGATGTCCGCAACCGAGGAGATCGGCACCAGCTGCCCGGAGGCCGACCGGACGTAGAGGAGCTCGATCGCCGCCGGGTTGGCCTGAAACTCCGGAGCGAGCTCCATGATCACCTGATACTGGTTGTTCGGCGCGTAGATCGTCGAGATCTGGCGCGGCCCGTAGGCGGTGTAGAGGGCGTCCTCGATCGCCTGGGGATTGACGCCGAGCGCGGCCGCGCGGTCGCGGTCGATGTGCACGTTGATCTGGGGATTGGAGAGCTGCAGGTCGCTCGTGACGTCCTGGAGGCCGCGAATGCCCTGCATCTTCTCGAGCAGGAGCGGCGCGTACCGAAAGAGCTCGCTCGTGTCGGAGTCCTGCAGCGTGTATTGATACTGGCTCTTCGTGAGGCTTCCCCCGAGCCGGATCGGCGGCGGCACCTGCATGAAGGCGCGGATTCCCGGGATCTTCGCGATCTGGGGCCGCAGCTCCTGAACGATCTCCTCGGCGGATTTCTTGCGCTCCGAGCGAGGCTTCAATTGCGCGAAGACGATTCCCTGGTTGCCGAGGGCGATCGCGCCGCGTGGCCCGCAACTGGAGAGCAGGTTCGCTACGTCCGGGTGGCTCCGAACCACGGCGGCAACCGCCTGCTGCTTCTCCTTCATGGTGGGGAACCCGATGCCCTGCGCGCCTTCCGTGAACCCGAAGATCTGCCCCTGATCCTCCGTCGGCAGGAACCCCTTCGGGATCTTGACGAAGAGCCACCCCGTCGCCACGAGGACGAGGCCAGAGAAGACCATCGTGGCCCGCTTGCGCCCGAGCACCCACCGCAAGGTCCGGTCGTAGAACCGCAGCATGCCTCCGAGGAACCTCTCGGAAACCTCGTAGAACCGGCCATGCCGGACCTTTTCGTCATGGCGCAGGAAACGGCTGCACAGCATCGGCGTCAGCGAGAGGGCGACGAAGCCCGACACCAGAATCGCCGCGCCGATCGTCACCGCGAACTCGTGAAAGAGCCGTCCGATGATGCCGCCCATGAAGAGCACCGGGATGAAGACCGCCGCCAGCGACATCGTCATGGAAAGAATCGTGAAGCCGATCTCGCGCGAACCGCTGAGCGCCGCCTCGTACACGCTCTCCCCCAGCTCCATGTGGCGCACGATGTTCTCGAGCATGACGATCGCGTCGTCCACGACGAACCCGACCGAGAGCGTCAGGGCCATCAGCGAGAGGTTGTCGAGGCTGTAGCCGAGCAGGTACATCACCGCGAACGTGCCGACGATCGAGAGCGGAAGCGCCAGGCTCGGAATGACGGTCGCCGAGAGATTGCGCAGGAAGAGGAAGATCACGAGCACGACGAGGCAGAGCGTCAACACCAGCGTGAACCTCACGTCGTCGACGCTCGCGCGGATCGACACGGATCGGTCGTACAGGATGTGCAGCGAGGCGGCTGCCGGGAGCTGCTTCTGGAAGGTGGGCAGCAGCTGCCGCACCGCGCCCGCCACCGCGACCGTGTTGGTTCCCGGCTGCTTGAAGACCGCCAACGAGATCGACCGCTCCACGTTGTACCAGGCCGCCGTCTTGTCGTTCTCCACGGAGTCGATCACCTGGCCCAGATCCGCGAGCCGCACGGGCGAGCCGTCGCGGTAGGTCACGATGACCGGCCGATACGCGGCCGCCTCGGTGAGCTGCCCGCTCGCCTGCACGGTGAAGGCGGTCATCGGGCCAAAGAGGACGCCCGTGGGCAGATTCACGTTGGCCTTCTGCACCGCGGCGTTGACCTCGTCGATACCGATGCCGCGGCTGGCGAGCTGGCGAGGATCGAGCTGCACGCGCACGGCGAACTTCTGCGGCCCGTAAACCTGCACCTGCGCGACACCGGAGACCGTCGAGATCCGCTGCGCCATCATGGTTTCGCCGTATTCGTCCAGCTGCGAGAGCGGCAGCGTCGCGGAGGTCAGCGTCAGGTAGATGACCGGCTGATCCGCCGGGTTGACCTTCTGGTACGTCGGGGGGCTCGGCATGTTGGGGGGCAGTTGCTTCGCCGAGGCCGCGATCGCCGACTGAACGTCCTGCGCCGCGCCGTCCAGGCTGCGGCTCAGATTGAACTGCAGGGTGATCGCGGTCGAGCCCTGCACCGAAGTCGAGTTCATGTTGTCGAGCCCCGCGATCGTCGTGAACTGCCGCTCGAGAGGCGTCGCCACGGAGGAGGCCATCGTCTCCGGGGAGGCGCCGGGCAGCGACGCCGCGACCTGGATCGTCGGAAAATCGACGTTCGGCAGGTCGGACACGGGGAGCGCCCGGTATCCCATGATCCCGAAGATCAGGATGCCGACCATGACCAGGGTCGTCGTGACCGGACGCCGGATGAAGATCTCGGAGATGTTCACGAAGAGCTCCCCTCGGAAGGCTTGATCTCGACCGTTGCGCCCGGAGAGAGGCGCAGCTGACCGTCCGTGACGACCCGTTCCCCGGCCTGCAGACCCTTGGCGACCACGGAGAGTGTTCCCCGCGTGCGGGCCACCTCGACGGGCCGGGCCTCGACGGTCAGATCGGGTTTGACGACGAAGACGAAGGAGCCCTTCTGCCCCGACTGCACCGCCTGCGACGGAACCACGATGGCGTCCGCGTCGGTCGAAAGCACCAGGCTGACCATCACGAACTGGCCGGGCCAGAGCGTTTGTTTCGGGTTGGCGAAGGTCGCCTTCAATTCGATCGTGCCCGTCGTCGCGTTGACGGCGTTGTCCAGAAACGAGAGTTCGCCGATCTCCTGATGAGTCGGGTCGTCCGAGGGCGCCGCGCTCACCTCGAGCGGCCGGCCGCCCGCGATGTGCTGCTTGATTCGCGCGAGCGAGGTCTCCGGCACGGCGAACTTGACGTAGACAGGCTGAACCTGGTTGATCACCACGAGCGGCTTGTCGTCGTTGGCCTTCACGACGTTTCCGGCGTGGAGCAGGAAGCTGCCCGCCCGGCCGGAGATCGGGGCCGCGATCGTGCAGTAGGAAAGATCGAGCTCGGCGGTTTGGACGGCCGCCTCGTCGGCCTTCACGGTCGCGCGGGCCGCCGACGCATCCGAATCCGCCTGGTCGGCCTGCGACCGCGTCACGTAATCCTTCGCCACCAGCTCCGCATACCGGCGCTGGTCCTGCTCCGCCTTCGTCGCCCGCGCCCGGTCGCGGTCGAGGTTCGCGCGCGCCTGAGCGAGCGCCGCCTCGTAGGGGCGCCGGTCGATCACGAAGAGCACGTCTCCCATGTGGACATCCTGCCCCTCCCGGAAGTCGACTCGGGTCAGCTGCCCGCCGACACGCGCCGTCACGGCCACCGTCCGATAGGGCTGAACGTTGCCGATCGCCGAGACTTCCAGGGGAACGGCCTGGCGGGCAACGGTGCCGACCGTGACGGGAACCGTTTCGCGGGCCGGCCCGGCGCGTTTCTGCCCGCCGCAAGACGCCGCCACAACCGCGCCGAGAGCGGCGACCGCAAACGCGAGAAGGCCTCCGGGGCCAATACGCGCGGGGGCTGCCGCCGTCATGGGATCCCCCCATTCTCCTTGTGCGCCGGATTGACGATTTCCGCCGCCCTCGGAAGGAGCGCCCCGGTCGCGTGCGCAAGCTGGGCCATTGCCAGGAACCAGAGCGACCGAGCCTCGACGTCCTGCGCGCGCGCATTGGCGAGCGACGTCTGGGCGCTCAAAAGGTCGAGGATGCTGCCGACTCCTTCTTTGTAGCGCCCTTCCTCGACGTCGGCCGACTGGCTCGCGCTCGCCAGGAGGTCCTTCGTCGTGCGCACGGTCTGCGCGGCCGTCCGAACCGCGTAGTAGCTCGTCCAGACGTCGAGCGTGACCTGGTCCTGCGTCCTCACCGCCGCCGCCCGCGCCAGCTCGGCCTCCTCCTTCGCCTTTCGGGTGCTGTAGACGGTGTCGAGGCCCGTGAACACCGGGATGCGCAGCAGGATCGCGCCGGTGTAGTTATCCGAGTAGGGCGATTGGGTCGAGTTGTAGTAATAGGTTCGGTTGAGGGTGCCGAGCGCCACCAGCTTGGGCAGGCCATCCGCCAACACCGATTGGATGTGTTGCTGCGCCGCCTCGGCCTCGAAGCGCCGCGCCGCCAGGTCTGGCCGCTCGGCGCTCGCCTGCGCGATCAGCTCGTCCACGCTCTTGGTGACGCGGTCCAAGGGAAGCTCCTCGGGCAGCTCGCCCACGTCGACCGGCACCGTGGCCGGCACGCCGACGGCCGTCGCGAGCGTTCCCCGGATCACCTGGACCAGCCCCTGCGCGATCTGCAGGTTGAGCTCGGCCTGCGACACGGAAGTCTTCGCGAGCAGGACATCGGCGATCGTCGCCACTCCTGCCCGGTGGCGCGCCTCGGCGGCGTCCAGATTGCTGCGGGCATCCTCCAGGTTTACCTGCCGCGCGACCACGAGCGCCTTGTCGTTCAAGTAGGTGTAGTACGCCTGCGCCACCTGCAGAACGACGTCCTGAATGGCCGCGTTATGACCCCAATCGGCCGCAAAGAGCGCCGCCCGCGCCTCGGCGACGTCGGCGCTTCGCCCGCCAAAGTCGAATAACAGCCAGTTGAGCGCGGCGGCCGGTCCGTACGTCGTCTGCAGGTAGGTGAACTGGCTGGGCTGGCCTCCCAGCGCGGTCTGTTTCTCCCGCGTGATCGAGCCGTCGAGCTCGATGTAGGGGAAGAACTCCGCCTGCTTGACTCCCACTTCGGCGGCGGCCGCCCGCGCGAAGTGCCATGCCTCGCGGGTGGCCGGGTTGTTGCGCAGCGCGACGTCGACGAGCTGGGCGAGTGAAAAGGTGGTGCCGGGCTTCAGGTATTGCGGCGGAATCTCGAGGGTCGACGCCGGCGCCTGCGGCATCTGCCCTGCCGGCGGCGGACTCCAGGGAACGGCCGGGGCCTGCGAGACCGCGCCCGAAATGGCCCGTCCCGGCTGCATGTGCGTGCAAGCGGCGGCCGTCAACAGAACGGCCAGGCTGGCCGCCCCGCGGCCGAGCGCCCCGCGCCAGAAAGAAGGCTGCGTCATGCTGTCCCACTCCGCGCGATTCCTCGAGTGAAAAGGCCGACGATCTCCGATACGAGCGCGTCGATCGTGTCGCCGTCCCTTCGGAAGATGTTGATTCCCCGAACCATTCCCAGAAAAGCCTCGGCGGCGAGGAAGGGATCGACACCGCGGAACTCGCGGCGCTCGATTCCCGAGACGATCGCCTCTTGCGCGAGCTTCATGATTCGATCGTGCCGCTCCCGTAACCCTCCGCGACGCGTCGAGAGGTTGCGCTCGTCCCGGTAGAGAAGCATCAAGAGCGAGCGCTGGTGCCAGAAAAAGGAGAGCATCTCACGGGCGATCCGCTCGAGACGCCGCGTCGGCGAAACCTCCTGCGGCAAGGCGGTCAACAGCAGGTCGTGCAGCCGGTCGAGGCCCCGGAGAATCGTCGCAAAGTAGAGGTCTTCCTTGGTCCGGAAGTACCGATAGACAGTGCCTTTGCCGATTCCGCCGGCCTCCGCGATCTCGTCGATCAGGACGTGATGGAAGTCCTTCCGGGCAAAGACGCGCGAGGCGGCTTCCAGAATCTCTTCGTGTTTCTCGTCGGTCTTTACGCGGGGCATGGCTAATTTGGAACTGACCGGTCAGTTCCAGTATTTCATACGGGAGACGGGCCCGCCGAGTTGCGTCGAGCCGCTCGGGGGCGGCTACCTGAGCGATCCCTCTGCGGCCGCGGCCCGCCCGGATACAAACGCCTTCGCTTCAGCCAGTTCCGGGCGCCGGCTCCCGGGATCGGCTATTGCCAGGAGCCTTTCGTAATAGGTCTTCGCCTTACGCACCTGACCGGTCATCTGCGCCGCTCGTGCCGCGCCGTAGAGGCTGTTGAAACGGTTCGGGGCCGCGGCGAGAACGACCTCGTACTCCCGCAGAGCTTCGGCCGGCCGGTTACTCCCCCAAAGGAAGTCGGCCAACTGCTCGCGGGCGGGCACGATCGCGCCCGGCGTGACCGCGTGCTTTTCGGTCGAATCCTCCAGGGTCGCCGCACGGCGCATCAGCGCCAGGGCTTCCTCCCCTCCGCCCTCGGCCTGGGCGAGCCAACCCTCCGCTTCGAGCCGGAGCACCTCGAGAGGCGTCGACCAGTCGAATCCCGGCTGACCCTTGACGCTGTCCCGCAGCGAGATGAGCGCCTCGATCTCTTTACGTGCCGCGGCCATGTCTCCGGTGCAGGCCGCACCAATCGCTCGCGCGAAGCGCGTCATGCCGTTCGCGATCGCGAATTTCCCCCAGGGAAAGTCCGCCGGGGAGCTCTCGAGCGCCGCGGCCTCCACCCAGCAATGTCTCTCGACGAGATACCGCACGGGAATCGCCGAAAGCGCATAGGCCGCCGTCATGGCCACGGGTTCCGCGGTCTTCACCTCCTTCGTGCGATCGATCACGGCCTTCGCACTCTCGTCGTCGCCCCGCTGGAGATAGGCGTACATCAGGTAGTCGAGCGCGTGCAGCTCCTGGTCCCAGGCGGCCGACATGCCGGAGCGCCGCTCGTAGTCGCGGGCCGCGCCGGCCGATGCGAGGTTCGAATCGATCGAATCCTGCCAGAGGCCCAATCGCGTGAAGATGTGGGACGGCATGTGGAGCGCGTGCGGAACCGCCGGGGCGACCCTCGCATAACTGCGGGCGGCGTTCAATGCGAGCGGAGCGAGCACCGGCGTGTCGTAGGCGTGGATGTAATAGTGGAGCACACCGGGGTGATCGGGCATCTCGCTGGCGATCCGATCGAGGACGGCGGCGGCCTTTCTCGGATTGGTCTCGTCGTTCGGCGAGACCGACAGGGTCCAGAGAAGCGCGACGGCGTAGAAGGCGGCCGCTTCGTGATCCTCCGGATACGCGTGGGTAACTGCCTCCATCGCCTTCTCGTAGGCGATGGCGCGGGTCTTGTGGTCCAGCCGGTCGGAGTCCCGGTAGAAGACCTCGATCGCCGCGATGTACGCTTTCTCGCGATCCGTCGTGCCTCCGATCGACTTCGCCTTCGCGACGGCCTCCCGGCCGCCGGCGAGCTCCGCGGCGCCCGGCGGGTACCAGATCGGGTGGTAGAGGCTCATCGCGATTCCCCAGTACGCCATCGCGCAGCGCGGATCGGCGGCGGCGGTCTTCCGGAAGGCCTTCTCCGCTTCCTCGTACCAGAAGGAGTGCAGCATCGCCACACCGCGGGCAAACTCGGCCTGTGCCGCTTCGTTGCAGGAGACCGGGAAGGAAAGGCGGCCGAGCTCCTGCTCCTCCCCCGTCTGATGGGAATGGCCTTCGTGTTGCGCGGCGGCTCTGGCCGATAACAGCAGGGCAAACGAAAAGGCGGCACCCAGCCGTCGCTTCATGGCATTGACCTCCAGGAGCACCGCGGCAGCTCCCCAGCGTACACGAATCGGCACGCGCTTCGCGGAGGGTGGCCATCGAGGCCAAACCCTTCTGTATGTTAGAATTGCCGAACTACATCGATGAAATTCAACGGTGTCCTCCGCCAGAGCTTCTCGACGGCCGATGTGGCCCGGTTGACGGGTCTGACCCCGAGGCAGCTCGACCACTGGGACCGCCAGGGCTTCCTCAGGCCATCGCTCGAGCAGGCTTCGGGCTATGGCTCCATGCGCCGATACTCGTTCGCCGACGTCGTGCGCCTGCGGGTCGCCGCACGGTTGAGGGCGGCGGGAATCGGCCTCCAGCGGATCCGCCGCTGCGCGGATGCGCTCGCGCGGCTGGAGCCCGAAGGGCCCGGAGATCTCGCGGGAGCGCGTTTGCTCGTGGTCGGCAATCAGGTCCTCTGGGCGCGTTCCGACCAGGAGCTGGTGGACCTCTTGAACGAAGGGCAGATGGTTCTCGTCTTCTCGCTGGGCGGCGCGGTCGAGGACGCGGCCGGCGCGGTCGATCGACTCTCGCGGGAGGCCGAGAACGAGAGCTTGCCGGCCGCTTCGAAGGCGCGGCGGAGGCGGCGACACCTTACCTAGGGGTACCCCGGTCGGCCGGGCGGGACAGGAGGCGGTGGGTTGGAGCAGCACGAGGCGAACCCTCGCGTCGGGTCGCTTGCGCGACTCGGGCGCCAGCGGGATTTTTCCGTTCCCCGCTTTCGTCGCGCACTGACACTCGCGTCGCGGCACACCAAGCGCGCCGAGATCCTTCGCTTGCTCTTCTCCGAGTGGCTGGGCCTCACGCTCTCCGCTCCCGAGGCCGAGAGCGCGTGGCAGGAGATCGAGGAGCTCGTGCCCCGCATGCGCGAGAAGCTCGGGCGCCCGCTCTCGCTTCAGACCGTGCTGCTGCATCATTTTCACAGCCACAAGGGGAAGCTGAAGGAGCCCTGCCTCGTGCCGGAGCGGGAGCTGGCCCGCCTTCGCGTGAGCGCCTTGACCGATCCGCTGACGGGCCTCTACAACCGGCGGTTCCTCATGGAGCACTTTGCTCGCGAGATCGCTCGCTCCGAGCGGTCGGAAGGCATCGTCTCCGTCATCATGCTCGACCTGAAGGACTTCAAGGCGGTCAACGACCGCTACGGGCATCCCGTCGGCGACAACGTGCTGCTGCGCACGGCCCGCGTGGTGCGGCAATCGCTTCGCACGGTGGATGCCGGTTGCCGCTGGGGCGGCGACGAGTTCGTCGTCGTGCTGCCCAACACGAGTCTGCTCTTCGCCGTCGCCGTGGCAGAGCGAATAAGGCGTCGAGTCGCGGCGCTCTCGCTGCCGTTTCGCTCGGAGCTGCGGATCGGTCTCCATTATGGAATCGCAACCTATCCGACCGACGGCAAGACCGCGGATTTCCTGCTGAAGGTCGCGGACCTGCGCCTCTATCAATGCCGCGAGCAGGCAAACTTTGCGGGGGCCGAGCGGCGCAGCTACCCGCGCTTCTCGCCGACGGAAACGAGCGTGCGGCTCTTGCGGCAGGGCGATGAGCCCTGGACGGTTCCGGTCGTGGACGTGGGCTACGGCGGCATCGCCCTGCGCGCCCCGCAGCCGGAGAAGTGGCCGCGCCGATGGACGGGTGAGATCTTCCGACGGCTGAACTCCGAACGGCATCCTGTCAAGCTGCGCGCCATCAACTGGGCGCCCCTGCCGGACGGCGGAGTGCGCGTGGGTTGCGCGTATGTCTGATCGGCCCAAGCCGGAGCCTGCCTCGAACCCTCTCCCCGAGGGAGAGGGAGCGGAGCCTTGACCTCGCCGGCCTTCGCCGCTCATCGGGCGGCGGTCTCGGCGCTCTTCGCCCTCTTCTGCTTGCTCGCCATCGTTCTCTCGGCGGGTGATCCTCGCCTCTTCGCCATCTTGGCCGGGCTGTCGCTTCTTTCCGCATTCCTCGTGACCCGCGAATTCGTCGGAGGACTCGGGGCGTTCGCGTCGCCCCTCGCGATCCTCCTCGATCAGGCGTTGCTCTGGGCCGCGATCGTGCCGGCCGGGGGAGGTCAGAGTCTCTTCGCCCTGCTCTTGCCCGCCGGGGTCGCCCTCGCCTGGCAGCTCGAAGGAAGAGGCGCCGCGCGGTTCTATGCCGTGATCTCGCTCGCGGCGGCCGGCGGGCTTCTGGCGGCGCGCGCCCTGCCGCTCTCCTTGCCAGGGCTCCTGCCACTGGTGCTGACGGTCCTCGCCGCGCCGGCCCTGCTGATTGCCCTGGAGGCGGCGACGAGTCGGGCAAAGGGCGCCGCGACCGATCGCGCGGCGGCCGAGTCTGCGGCAACGGAGCAGGCGACGACCGCTTCGGCCTCGCCGGCGCGCGAGACGGTCCGCGCGAGGAGGCGAGACGAGGCGATTCTTCACGATCTGAAATCGCCGCTTTCGGTCCTGCGTGTGTACGCCGACCTGATCACCGAGGGGGCTCGGCGCGGAGAGCTGCCCAATCCGGAGCACCTGACGAATCTCTCCCGCGAAATCGAGCTCGTCGAGAAGCTCGTCGGCGGCTCCGCCGAGCCGGCTGCGGTTGCCGAGAACCGCGGAGCGCCGGAGAAGGCCCCCGCGCCTCCCCGCGAGGCCACCTCCGCGGATCTGGTCGAGATCCTGGGCTCGCTCGCGACGGCCTATCGCCTCTCGCAGGGGGGCCGACGCCGCATCGAGTTCATCGCGGAGAAGCCGGAGCTCGTGGTGGCGGCCGATCCGGTCGCCCTTCAGCGCGCCTTTCGCAACGTCCTCGAGAACGCCGTCAAGTACACCCCTGAGGGGGGCGAAATCCGGATCCGGGCCGGTCCCGCCGGCCCGCACGCGTTCGTGGTCTTCAAAGACACCGGCATCGGCATGACGCCGGAGGAACGCACCCACGCCTTCGACTACGCCTTTCGCGGCTCGGGGGCGATCGCCTCCGGCGCTCGCGGCAAGGGAATCGGCCTGGCCGTCACGAAGGAAATCCTCGAGGCCAACGGGGGTCGGATCAGCCTCTCCTCGGAGACCGGATTCGGATCCGAGGTGACGATCCTGCTTCCCTTCGCGCGGGGGACGCGGTGAAGCGCATCGTCGTCGTCGATGACGAGCCGGGTGTCGGCACGGCGATCCGCGATCTGCTCTCGCCGGACGGATACGCCGTCGAGGCGCCGGGCGACGCTCGGGCCGCCCTCCCCGACCTCATCCGCGCGGCGCCGGATCTCCTGATTCTCGACGTCAACATGCCCGGAATGAGCGGCTGGGAGCTGTGCGCGATCCTGCGACGGCAAACCGCGACGCGCGGCGTTCCGATTCTGTTCCTGACGGGCCGCCGCGAGCTGAAGGACCGAATCACTGCCATGCAGCTCGGGGGATCCGACTACCTGGCCAAGCCCTTCGGCGCCGACGAACTGCGCCGAAAGGTTCGCGCCGTTCTCGAGCGCGAACTCGAAGAGGGTCGACCGGAGGAACAATGAGCTCGAGACGCCGCACGGATCCGGTTCGCCTGGAGCCACGCCGCCAACCGGTCGCCGAAGACGTTTCGGCGAAAACGGTCGAGCGCCTTCGGCAGGAACGGTTGGTTTACGACGGGGTGACGGGGCTCCCGCTTCATCCGTTCGAGGATCCGGATCGGGCCTCCGCAATCGAGCGGATCGAGCGTCTCGGCGTGATCTATCTCCAAATCGGGAAGTTCTTCGGCTTCGAAGAGTTCTACGGCTGGGAGCTCTACGACCGCGTTCTTGTGGCGGTCTCGGAGGGCCTGCGCGCGGACGTGGAAGCCTCGCGCCTCTCTCCCCATTTCGTGTCGCTTCGCTACTCCGGCTCCGACGGCTTCTACGTGCTCTTCGATCTGCCGACCGTCGTCCGGGGACGCGCGCTCCCCTCGCTCGAGCGAGAGGCGCTGAACTTCCAGGAACGCGCGATGCGGCGTCTTCGCCAAACCTTCGGCGGAACCGCCGTCGACCTGATGAGCGTCCACGTTTCCAGTCTCATCGCCGACGACAATCCCCGCGTGCGCCCCGCCCGGCATCTGATCCGCAACCTGTCGGAGGCCGCCAAGATCGTGTCTCAGCGTCAGACGCGGGAAAAGCTCGATCTGTGCGCGGAATTGAAGGGCGTGATCGGACGAAGGAAGCTCAAAGCCGCCTTCCAGCCGGTGCGCCACCTGCCCGACGGCCAGATCCTGGGTTACGAGGCCTTGATCCGGGGGCCGCAGGGAAGCTCGCTCGAACGGCCCAACGTTCTCTTCGCGGTCGCCAACGAGAACGAGATGGGGATCGAGCTCGAGACCCTGTGCCTCGAGACGATCTTCCGCAGCCTGCCCAAGACGGTCAACACCGGGCGTCTCTTCGTCAACGCGTCCTCGCGCCTGCTGCGCCATCCGATCTTCCTCGACGAACGGAATCTGAAAGCGATCAACCGGAGCCACGCCGACGTCGTCGTCGAGATCTCGGAGAAGGAGATGGTGGGCGACTACTCGAGTTTTGCGGAAATCATTCGCACCATTCGGGGGTCGAAACTGAAGATCGCGATCGACGACGCCGGCTCCGGCTACTCGGGTCTCGAAACGATCCTGAATCTGCGCCCCGACTACATCAAGGTGGCCGACTCCCTGGTCCGCAACCTCGAGGAGGACCCCATCAAGCGGGAGATCATCGCGAGCCTCGCCGCGATCGGCAGCCGCATCGGGGCAATCGTCATCGCCGAGGGCATCGAAAGGGAAGAGGAGCGAAGGGCTCTAGTCGAGCTCGGTATCCCTTACGGCCAGGGGTTCCTTCTGGGGAGGCCTGCTCTCCACGGTCCCGGCGGAAAGAAGCGGGTAGAGACCTCCCACTGAAGGACCTCTCCTAGTCGCTAGTTAGATAAATACTTATCCATCAGTAATTTAATCCTTTTTTTTTATAGTTTGGATAAACTATAATCTGTTAGTTAACGTAGTTAAGTAACATAGAGGCGTTATGGGAATCACTGAGCGTCGCGAGAGGGAGCGGCAGGAGATCCGGGAAAAGATCCTGGACGCGGCGAGGGAGCTCTTCGCCAGCGACGGCTACGAGGCGGTCACGATGCGACGGATCGCCGAGAAGATCGAGTACTCGCCGACGGCGATCTATTTCCACTTCAAGGACAAGGAGGCTCTCCTCCGGGACCTCTGCGACACGGACTTCGCCGCGCTCGCCACTCACTTCCAGACGATCGCGCGCATCGCCGACCCCATCGAGCGGCTCCGTCAGATCGGCCTCGCTTACGTGGAGTTCGGTTTGACGCACCCCAACCAATACCGCTTCATGTTCATGACGCCGCGACCGCCCCTTTCGCCGGACGCAAGCGCCATCGAGCGGGGCAATCCGGAAGAGGACGCATACGCCTTCCTCCGAGCGACGATCCAGCAGGGAATCTCCGAGGGGCGCTTCCGCCCCGAGCTTCAGGACGCGGATCTCCTTTCTCAAGTGGTCTGGGAGGCGACGCACGGCGTCATCTCGCTCCCGATCTGCAAGTGCAACGACGGATGGGTCGACTGGCGTCCGGTTCAAGGGAGCGCCGAGCTCGTCATCGACGCTCTCATTCGGGGCCTGACGAGGAAGGCGGAGTAGCGTCGATGGTCGATCTCGCCACCAAGAGCCTTCTTCACGACAAGCTGCGCTTCGCCATCACGGTCACGGGCGTCGCCTTCGCGGTGGCCCTCGTGTTCGTGCAGGTCGGACTCTTCCTCGGGCTCCTCGACAACGCCTCGATCACGATCGAGCACATCGACGCCGACCTCTGGGTCACCTCCCGCAACACGCCGAACGTCGATTTCGCTCACACGTTCCCCGAGACCGCCGTGCAGCGGGTCCGCTCGATCCCGGGCGTCGGCCGCGCGGACAACCTGATCGTCTGGTTCATGACCGTCAACCTGCCGAGCGGCGCGCAGGAGGGCACTCTCGCCTACGCGCTCGAGGACTTTCGGCGCTGGAACATCCCCTGGAACGTGGAGGAGGGAGACCTTTCGGACCTGCGCCGAGGGCAGTATTTCTTCCTCGACGACTCCGCGGTAAAGCGCTATGGCCCATTTCGGGTCGGCGAGTACCGAGAGGTCCTGGGACAGCGGTTGAAGATCATCGGCCGCACGAAAGATGCCCGCTCCTTCACGACGACGCCCATCTCCTTCATGGATTTCGAGCGCGCGCAGAAGCTCTCCTACCAGCAGCTCGCCAACAAGACGACCTATGTGCTGGTCAAGCTCGCGCCGGGCGCCGACGTCGAGCGTGTCCGCGCGGAAATCCGGCGGCGCCTGCCGTACAACGACGTCTACACGAAGAAGGAATGGGCGAGGCGTTCCCGCTCCTACTGGGTCGAGTCGACCGGCATCGGATTGAACATGGTTCTGACGGTCTTCCTCGGCTGCCTCGTCGGGATCGTCGTCGTCGCGCAGACCCTGTACACCTCCACGATGGAGCACATCAAGGAATTCGGGACGGTCAAGGCGATCGGCGGAGGCAACGGCGACATCTACCGGATCCTGGGAAAGCAGGCGGCCATCGCGGCTGTCGTCGGCTTCCTCCTCGGCGCCGCGATGTCGTACGCCATGCGCCCGGCGATCGCCAGGATCGACCTGAAGCTGATCATTCCGACGTCCTTGTCCTTGATCGTCTTCGCCGGCGCCGTCGTGATGTGCCTGGCGGCCGCGATGATCTCGTTCCGCAAGGTGGCCTCGATCGACCCGGCGCTGGTGTTCCGGACCTGAGGCGAGGGGCGAGGGAAGAACGAAAGGAAAGCACATGAGGGTTCTTGAGGCGAGCGAGGTGACGAAGGAGTTCCGCGAGGGGCGGGAGACCGTTCCGGTCTTGAAGGGAGTGTCGCTCGCGCTCGATCGCGGGGAGATCGTCGCGCTCGAAGGCCCCTCGGGGTCCGGCAAGACGACGTTTCTCTCGATCCTCGGCTGCATCTTGACGCCCACCTCGGGCCGCATCGTCGTGGACGGGGAGCACGTGGATCCGAGCCGCCCCGGCCGGCTCCCGGCGATCCGCCGGAAGTCGATCGGGTTCGTGTTCCAGCAGTTCAACCTCTTTCCCTCGCTGACGGCGCTCGAGAACGTCGAGTACGCGCTGAACGTCAAAGGGCTTCGCGATTCCGCCGCGCGAAAAGAAGCCGAGCGCGTCATCGAGGCGGTTGGACTCTCGGATCGCCGGCATTTCCTGCCGCGGGACCTCTCCGGAGGTCAGAAGCAGCGGGTCGCGGTGGCGCGGGCATTGGCCGGACAGGCGCCCATCCTGCTCGCCGACGAGCCAACCGCGAACCTCGACTCTCAGATCGGAGGACAGATTCTGGAGCTCTTCCGGGATCTGGCCAAGAAGGAGAACCGCGCGTTGCTCATCGTCACCCATGACCCGAAGGTGCGCACGATCGCCGACCGCGCGGTGCAGATTCGGGATGGACTCGTGTCGGAGGCTCGGCAGGCGGCCTAGGAGAGGTGTGAGGTTTGAGGTGTGAGGGGAGAAGCGAGACGTTGCTGGCGCCTCGCCCCTCGCCCCTCGCCCCTCGCCCCTCGCCCCTCGCCCCTAAGTCAGGAGGAATTATGAAAGATCCAGTTCGGTGGAAGCGAGTCCTCTGGCCGGTGTTGGGACTCTCGCTGCTGGCGTTTGTCGTCCTGCAGGCGCGCGCCGCGACGGCACCCCGCCGGGCACCCGCGGCTGCGGCCGCTTCGCCGGCACCGGCTCGCCTCGCGGCCGAGGGGCGACTGGTGGCTTACCCGGGAGCCGAGGCGATCGTCGGTACCGACCTGGCCGGCACGGTTGTCTCTCTGCCGGTGCACGAGAAGGACACCGTTCGAAAGGGGCAGGTCTTAGCCGAGCTGCGCTCCGACGACTACCGAGCGGCGCTCGCCGAGGCGAAGGCTCGAGTCGTCGAGGCCGACGCGGACATCCGTCTGTTCGAGGCCGAGGTCGAGCGGGCGCAGGCCCTCTGGAAGAAAGAGGTCGGGACCAAGCAGCAGCTCGACCGGGCCGAGCGCGACCTCGAAGCGGGCCGCGCGCGACGCGAGACCGCTGCCGCGACGGCACGCCGACTCGAGGCGACCCTCGCCAAGACACGGATCCTCTCTCCGATCGACGGCGTGGTGGTGGCGCGGCACGTCGAGCCCGGTGAGACGCTGGAGGCTGGCAAGCCCGTCGTGACCGTCGCCGACCTCGCGCGAACCCGCATCGAGGCGGAATTCGACGAGTTCGACGCCGGGCGCGTCAAGCTGGGCGCGAGGGCCCGCGTTTCCGCCGAGGGCTTCGACGACCGGTCGTGGCCCGGCATCGTCGAGGAGATCCCGGATGCCGTGACCGGCCGGCGGCTGAAGCCGCAGGATCCGGGCAAGCCCGAAGACACCCGCGTCTTGCTCGTGAAGATCGCGCTCCAGGAACCCACGCCGCTCAAGCTCGGCCAGCGCGTCGAGGTCGCCGTCGACCCGAAATGACGGCGGCTTGATGACCTGGGCCTGTTGGTCCGCCGTTCGATAAGGCGGACTCCATCCCCCGAGACGGGGCCTCGAGCGCCGAGCTAAGATCGCGCGGCCCTTGAAGAGCCCGAGCGCCCGAGCCCCCTACCTCGCTCTGCGGCACCGCGACTACCGGCGGCTGCTCATCTCGCAGTTCTTCTCGATGATCGGCTCGCAGATGCAGGTCGTCGCGATCAACTGGCACGTGTATCTCCTGACCCGCTCGCCGCTCGCGCTCGGCTTCGTGGGGCTGACACGCGTCCTGCCGATCATCATCTTCTCGCTCTGGGCGGGTGTCGTGGCCGATCGGCGCGACCGGCGGCGCGTCATGCTCGCGGCGCAGCTCGGCATGACCGGCGTCGCCCTGTTGCTCGCGGCTTTCACCCATGCCCGCCGCGAGACCGTCTGGCTGCTCTACGGGCTGAACATGCTCTCCGCCTCGGCCGGCGCCTTCGACGGACCGGCACGGCAGGCGCTCATCCCGCGGCTCGTGCCGACTCACGACCTGCCGGGCGCCCTCTCGCTCAACCTCTCGGTCTTTCAGGCGGCATTCATCGGCGGACCGGCGCTGGCGGGCCTGATCATTGCGGGACAGGCCGGTCCGCTCCGCGCGGCGCACGGCCGCCTGCCGGCACCGGGAGCGCCCATCGACACGTCCAGCCTCGCCGTCATCTATCTCTTGAACGCGATCTCGTTTCTCGCCGTGATCTTCGCCCTCGTCACGATGCACACGTCGGGTGCGCCCGAGAAGGGCTCCGACGTCGAGCACCCGTTCGAGGCTCTGAAGTCCGGGCTCCGGTTCGTCTTCTCGACGCCCTTGATGGTCTGGACGATGGGGCTCGATTTCCTCGCCACCTTCTTTTCGGGCTCGATGTCGCTGCTCCCGATCTTCGCGGACCAGGTGTTGAAAGTCGGTGCCCGCGGATACGGCGTGCTGGCCGCGGCGCCCGCCACGGGAGCGCTCATCGGATCGCTCTGGGTCTCCATCCGCCCGCTGCCCTCGGGGCAGGGCCGCATCTTCCTGACCGCCGTTGCGGCCTACGGGGCGTCGACGATCGTGTTCGGTTTCTCGCGCAGCTTCTTCCTGACGCTTCTGGCGCTTGCGGCAATAGGCTTTTCCGATGCGATCTCGACGGTGATCCGACAGACGGTGCGGCAGTTGCTCACGCCGGATCCCCTGCGCGGGCGCATGACCTCGGTCAACATGATCTTCTTCCTCGGAGGCCCGCAGCTGGGCGAGCTCGAGGCGGGGCTCGTCGCCTCGCTCTTCGCCTCGGCCGCCGTTGGCGTGACGTTCTCGGTAGTTTCGGGAGGCGTTCTGACCGTGCTGCTGACGGGGGCCATCGCGGCCTGGGCTCCCGTGATCCGGCGTTACGACTTTCGCCAGCACGCCCAGTTGGTGCCGCCTTTCCCCGTCAAAGAGCCCACGCCGGGCCGGGCGGGGACACCCATCGGTCCCTGATGTCCGCCCCGCCCTTCGAGGACGGTCTCGTCCTGGAAGCCTTGACTGTCGAGGATCGGCGGTTGACCGCGTGCGAAGACCTGTCGCTGCGAGTACCGGCCGGGGTCATTTACGGCTTGCTCGCACGGAGCGGTGCGGGCGTGTCTTCCCTGTTCGCGGCCGTGGCCGGCGAGCGCAAGCCCGCAAGCGGACGTGTCCTGGTTTGCGGCACGGACGCCTGGAGGCAGCGTCGCGCCGCGCGCAAGCTGGTCGCGCGCGCCGCCCCGGACAGCCGATCCCGGATCACGCCGGTCGATCTCGTGGAGGCCGCTCTGACCCGCTCGCCTCGGGTGCTGCTTCTGAACGGAATCGACTTGGGTGGGGAGGCCTCCGCGGGCCCAACAATTCGCGGGAAGCTCCGTGAGGCCGCCGCGCGAGGAGCCGCGGTTCTGCTGGCCACGAGCCATGCCGCCGATGCCGAGGGTCTCGCCGACCGGATCGGCATCCTGCGTTCGGGCAAACTCGCGCTCGAGGACGATGCCGCCGCGCTCGCCCGACGCTTTCGCAAGATTCGCTATCGGAATGAGGTCACGAACACGCGGACGGAGTACGGCACCGAGCTCGATCTCTTCGAGGCGGTTCGCGTCCGCGTGAGGGGATGGGGTGTCGAGGCCGTAGTGTCCAACTTCTCGGACGACCTCTTCGACCGACTGCGGGCAAGCGACGGCATCATGGACGCCGAGGCCAGTGTCATGACGCTCTCAGAGATTTTCGACGCGGTGGCGCCGTAACGGCGACCCAAACCTCTCTCGCCGAGCGATGTCTTCCAACTACAACTTTCGCCCGCGCGCCGCGGAGGTCCTGGTCGAGGACGCGGACGCGTTTCTCATCCGGCGTCGCGAGACTTTCGAAGACCTCACACGACTGGAACGTGGATAGAATCGCCCGACGCTCGGGCCCCGGGAAGGATCGGGCCCCTGGGAAGGGAGAAGAGGGTATGCGGCTCCGCTTCGGGTTACTCGTCTGTCTCTTGCCGCTCGCCACGGCATCGCTCGCTCTCGCGCAGACGACGGGCTCGGTGACCGGCGTCGCCCGCGACACCAACGGCGCGCCCATGCCCGGCGTTCTCGTCACGATCTCGGGGCCTCAGATGCCGCTGGGCCGCTCGATGACGACGCGCTCGGATGGCGTCTTCCAGTTCCTGAATCTGGTTCCCGGCACGTATCGGCTGAAGGCCGACCTGAAAGGCCTCGGGAGCTTCCAGCAGGAAGTGGTGGTCGCGATCCTGAAGGACACGGAGGTCTACCCCGTTCTGCGCCCGATGGCGATCGCGGCCGTCACGGTGACGGCGGCGGTCCCGCTGGTCGACACGAAGGCGACCGACATCTCGACCGTCACGCCGCGCAGCACCCTCGAAAAGCTGCCACTCGTGCGGACGTTCAGCGGGACCTTCCAGCTCGCGCCCGGGATCGCGGAGTCCGGTGTGGCCATCTCGAACACGAACGTCGGCGTCAACGCCGGCGGCGGCCGCCAGGACAACACGTATCTCTATGACGGAGTCAACGTCACGAACCCGTTCTTCGGAGACCTCTACCAGGACTTCGCCGAGCTCGACATCCAGGAGGTCAACATCACGCGCGGCGGGGCGACACCGGAGCTCGGCCGCACCGGCGGCTTCATCGTCAACGGCGTGACCAAGTCGGGCACGAACACCCTAAAGGGCGACGTGCGGCTCGAATACCAGCCGGCGGCCTTCGAGGCCGACAGCAAGGACCCGAATCTGCAGACCAAGCTCCAGCGTTTTCGCCCCGGTGTCGGGGCGGGTGGCCCCCTGATCAGGGATCACCTCTTCGCCTACGGCTCTCTGAATTTCTACCGAGTCACCGAAACCGATCGCGTCAATGCGCTCGGCCCGGTCCCGGATTCGAAGCTCGACATCAATGAGTACTTCATCAAGCTCTCGGGCCAGCCCAACGCCTCGCAATTGATCGACGCCTCGTTCCGGTATCGCGGCATCGACCAGACGTACGCCGATATCGGCTCGACCGACGCGGGCTCCACGGGCGACAACCCAAAGGAGATCGACCGGGTCGGCGTCTTCTCCTGGTTCTGGACCGTCAACCCCGTCTGGAACCTCGAGTTCAAGTACAACTACGACGACTATCCGAGCGGCGCCACACCGGTTACGCCGCTGCCCTACCAGCCGCCCTTCAACGCCGCCGACCCGGCCAGCGTCGGCAACTTCTGCGACCGCAACGACATCTGCACGGGAGGGACCTCGCTTTTCTCCAACGACGACAACTTCCAGCGTCAGGAATTCAAGCTCGGGACGACCTATCTGACCCAGGGCCTGGGCGCCTCTCATCAGATCAAGGTCGGTGCGACCTACAGCGCCAACAAGGAAAACCTGAAGCGCATCGCCAACGGGTGGGGCGCCATCACGTTCACGACGTCGGCCTCCAACTGCGGGACCGACTCGAACGGCGACGCTCTGACGTGCTACCGCGCCCGCTACTCACCCGCGCAGCCGGCCCAGATCTCCCGCGGCCAGACGATCGGCGTGTACGTTCAGGACCAGGCGACCTGGAACCGCCTCACCCTGAACATCGGCGTTCTTCTCAATCAGGACACCTACATCCCGAACGACAACGGCAAGTTCACGTTCGTCCAGGGCGACTTCACCGTCCCCAACTCCGATCTGTACCCTTGCGGCAGCGCGCAGGCGAGTCCGCTCGCTTGCACCTATCAGGACACGTTGACCATTCCCTTCTCCAAGCAGATCCAGCCCCGCGTCGGCATCGCGTACGAGACGGATCCGACGGTTCACGACAAGGCGTACGTCAACTACGCGCGCTACGACAACATGGACAATCAATCCCTCGCGCGTGCGGCGGCCCCGATCCGTCTCTACCGGACCGACGCGTTCTTCGATCTGACGACCGGCCAGCTCTTGAACCAGGTCACCCGCACGAACCAGACGGGCAAAATCGTCCTTCCCAACATCGACCCGACCTTCACCGACGAGTTCAGCCTGGGCTACGCCCGCCCGCTCGGACACGGCTGGTCCGCGGAGATCTGGGGCAACTTCCGCTACACCAAGAACGTCATCGAGGATTTCCCCGCCACGGGCCGCCAGGACGATCCGAGCAACTTTCGCTACGGAAACATCCCCGGCTGGCGAAAGTACCGCGCGGTCACGCTGGAGGTCCGGAAGGCCTACGGCTCCAACTGGACCATGGATGTCTCGTACACCCTGTCGCGCCTGGTGGGCAACTGGGACCTCGACTACGCCACTCAGCTTTTCTATTCCTCCTCCTACATCGAGGACGGCCCGGGAATCTACGTCGAGGACCCGAATCGAACCGGGGTCCTCACCGGGAATCGCACGCACGTCGCCAAGGTCTTCGCGAGCTACACCTTTCCTTTCCGCCTGAACCTGGGCGGGTACCTCCGGATCCAGACCGGCGCCCCCTGGCAGGCGCAGGAATTCGATCCCATCTATGGCACCGACTACCAGTACGCCGAGAAGGCAGGCAGCCGGACGCTGCCGACGTGGACGAACCTCGACCTGCTCGCGTCTTACGACTTCCCGATCGGCCAGACGACCCTTCGAATCGAAGGCCGATTGCTAAACGTCTTCAACTCGCAACCCGTCCTGAACGTCAACCGGGATCTGTACTTGAACGACGACAACACGGGCCCCAACCCCAACTTCGGCCAGCCGTTCAGCGACTCGAGCTTCGCCGCCTACGCGCCGCCCCGAAGATTCGTGCTGTCGGCCATCTTCAACTTCTAGGCCGGGCGAGGCGCTTCGGACGGCCGGGAGCCCTCGAGCTCCCGGCCTTATCATTTGCGCATGAGAAAGCCCATGGGGCTCGTCCCGCTCGCCGCGCTCCTGATTCTCCACCTGCCTGCCGAGGCCGCTTCGCCGCCGCCCGTGCTCAAGATCCCGGCCTCGCCGGACCGGCCGATCGCGTCCGAGTCTCTGCTCGGGGCCGACCGCAGCGACGTACGCCAAGAGGACGCCCAGGGCGATGTGACGGTCTACCACGGCCTGCCGCTGCTCTCGGTTCTCGAGAAGAGCGGTGTCGACACCAAGACGATGCCGGGGCAGCGCAAGCTCGCCACCGCCGTCGTCGTCGTCACCGCGCGCGACGGCTACACCGTGGTCTTCTCGGCCGGAGAGCTCCTGATGCACCGCGCCGACCCGAGAGTGTTTCTGGTTGCCGAGACGGCGGCCGGGCCGCTGCCGGAGAACGAAGGTCCCGTCCGGCTGATCGTCTACGGCGACCGCTCGCGCTCCTCCTACGCTCTCGCCCGGATCGAGCTCAAGTACCTCGCGGAGAACACGCCGGCCAAGCGCTGAGCGTCGCCTTCAGTCGGCAGCGCGAACTCTCGCGAGGGACTTCGCCACTTCCGGCTGATCGGGCCTCAAGGCAAGTGAGCGCTCGAGCAGCCGGATGACCGCCTGTCGATCGGCCAAACAGGTCTCGAAGAGCGCCAGATCGTTCATCGTCTGCGGATCGGTCGTGCTCGCCTCGAAGCGCGTGAGCGCCTCCACCGCGCCCCGGCAGTCCTTCGCACGATAGAGCAGCAAGGCAAGCTCGCGGGCGACCGCTTCGTTGGCAGGGTATGCCTTCGCCGCTCGGAGGAGCAGCGACTTGGCGGCGGCGGCCCTTCCGTCCCTCTGATACTCGCGCGCCCAGGAAGCGACGGCCGCCGCCGGGTCGGTCTTGAGCGCCGCGAGCGACCGCAAGAGCCACTCCTCGGCCGCGCGCGTGTCTCCCCGCTCGCGGTACAGCAGCGCGAGATTGAACATCGGCGAGTAGTAGCCCGGGTTGAGCCTCAAGGACTCGTCGAAGGCCCTTCGCGCGGCCGAGAAGTCCTTCCGCGTCTCGAGCTCATACATGCCGAGGTTGTTCCAGGCGCCTTCCGTCATCGCCGGCCGGTCGCCACCGGTCGGAGCCAGAGGCTGCGCCTGCCCCGGCGAAAGGTAACCGAGCGCCAGGAGCTTCCTGGCGTACTCGCTCGATTGCTCCGCTGACATCGTCGCGGCGGCGACACGGCGCACCACGAGGCCCGAGAAAACGTCTCTCTTCGGCACTGACGGGAGCTCGGAAAACGGCGCACGCAGCGGCGATCCGGGCATCCGCGAGTCGGCGGGAAGGTCCTGCAGTGCCAACACGGTCGGCGCCACGTCGAAAAGGCTCGCTCGGGACCGCTCCGGCGAGGGCACCACGCGACGACCCCAGGCCGCCAAGACGCCCTCCGGTCGGTGCCAGAAGGCGGCCGTGCTCCAGCTGCCCGACGCAAACCCGCAAGGCCGGTCCGCGCCCCACTTGAAGCCGTGGTCGGAGTGGACCAGCAGAGTTGCACCGTCCTCCTCCGCGCGCCGCATCCACTGCCCGAGGATTCGGTCGATCGCCGAGTAGTAGGTCTCGACGACGCGCCGGTACTTCGAAAAGTCTGCCTCGGAGACCGAGGCGCAGTCCGTGCGCGGCGGGGTGAACGGGGCGAAGAGGTGACCGACCTCGTCGGTGCCCTCGAAGTAAACCGCCTCGAGCTCGGGCAGATCGCGGTCGTACAGGTCGCGCGCGATCCGCTGCGTGATCCGAGTGGCGGCGAGAATGCGGGACAGCGCGACGATCGGATTCTCCATGCCGGCCCCCCCGGAGAGCGCGGCCTCGACCTCCGAGGAAGGCGCCTCGATGTACGCGGCGAGATCCCCGGCCGCAACACGCGCTTCGCGACGAACCACCTCCGCGACACCGGCCTCGAGCGGCGCCGGGAAGGCGACGCCGGAAAGGGACAGCGCATCGAAGAGGATCGGGCTCGCATGATCGCTGACGAAGGAGCCGTTGACCTCCTCTGCCGGATGCGTCGCCCACCAGCCCACGACGCCGACCCTGCGCCCCCCGGCCGATGCCACATTCCAGACCGCCGGCACCGCGCGCGAGAACCCGGTGATCGGAACCTTGCGCCCCGTCTTCGGCTCCACCTCCTGGAAGTCGAGTACACGGTGAATGTCCGGCGCGACGCCCGTAGCGGCCGTCGTCCAGAGGATGGGCGAGATCAACGGAAAGAAACTCTGCAGCCTGGCCGAGTAGCCTTCCGCCGTCAGGCGCTTCCAGTTGGGCATTCGGCCCTCGGCCGCCAGGCGGTCGAGGAGCTCCCAGTCGAGCCCGTCGAGCCCGATCCAGATGACCGGGGGACGCGGGCCCGGCGGGCGTCTCGCGCGCGAGGAGACATCCGCCGACTCGACCGATGAAGCCAGAGTCGACGCCGAAGAAACCGCTCGAGATCCCGCTTCCCTGTCGCGCTTCTCGCCGCCCCGACAAGAGACTGCGGCCAGGCCGGCCAACAGAAGCGTCGCGAGACGGTCACGCCGGCTCATCCGGCGCACCATAACAAAGCGATTCGCCGCGTCTGTTTGACCCCCCCTGTCCGGGGGGTTACACTGCGCGGTTCCGACGGTGGGTGTAGCTCAGCTGGTTAGAGCGCCAGACTGTGGATCTGGATGTCGAGGGTTCGAATCCCTCCACTCACCCCAAGTTCGTTCTTTGCGCCCGTAGCTCAGTCCGGATAGAGCGTTAGCCTCCGGAGCTAAAGGTCCCGCGTTCGAATCGCGGCGGGCGCACCACCTCCTCCAATGACTTAGCAGACCCCGACTCCTCCTCCGACTCCCGATTGTCCGTGTTTGGTCCGTGTTTGCTTTTCGGGACCAGCTGCCTTGCTGAGGTAACGCGTTTTTCGTCGCGAGCATTCTTCAGGCCGAGAGCTCGCGCTGGAGCCACTCCCGGGCCGCTGCCCACTTACGTTCAACCGTAGCGGGCGAGATTGCCATCGCCTTCGCGACCTCGTCGATCGTCAGGCCGCCGAAGAACCGCAGCTCCACGACGCGACCCTGTTCCGGATCGAGCGCGGCGAGCTTCTTCAGCGCGTCGTCTACGGCGATAAGGTCGGCGTTGCGAGGCAGCGACATCGCCTCGGTCTCCAGCCGTGCCGGCACCTTCCCTCCGCCGCGCTTCTGTGCGGAACGCCGGCGGGCGTAATCAACCAGGATTTCGCGCATCGCCCGCGAGGCGACCGCGAAGAAATGAATGCGATTCTGCCAGTCTGCGTTTGGGCGGTTGACGAGCTTCAGATACGTTTCGTTGACGATCGCCGACGGTTGCAGAGTGTGCCCGGCCCTTTCACTGCGAAGGTGGCTTTCGGCCATCTGATGAAGGTCGCCGTGCACGAGGGAGATGAGCCTGTCGAAGGCGGATTTCTCCCCCGCCTGCCAGGCGAGGAGCAAGTCGGTGACGTTTTCGGGCTTCGGCGCGTCGTCCCGTCGATCATTCCTGGACGGCTCGCTCTCTTCGGGAAGCACCCCACTCTGGATGCCGGGACCGTCGAGAGTCTCGACGGCCTCCTCTGACTCCTGCCTTGCGCTTGCCTTCGCCGTCGACAGCAAACCGCCTGCGTCGGCCGACCATGCCTGCGAGGGCCAGCCCCGTCGTCCACCAGGCTCGCAGCGCTCGAGCAATTCCGCTACAGCGGTCGCCCATGCTTCGATGTCGGACGGGCGATCCAACTTCGACTTTGCCAACGCCGCTTCGAAGAGGTGGTCGAGCTTCGGCGGTGAGCCGGGCAGGAAATCCGACAATGCCGGGGCGGACTCGAAGAGGACCTTCAGGATCACCTGCGCGACCTGCCTGCCCTGCACCATCTTGTGCCCGGTGGCCGCCTCCCAGGCGACGCAGGCCAGCGAGTAGACGTCTGATCGCTCATCGAGGTCAGCCGATTGGACCTGCTCGGGCGACATGTAAGCCGGTGTCCCCACCGCGTTCCCGGCCTGCGTGAGGCGTGCCTCGAACCGGGCCGAGAGCGCCACTCCGAAGTCGAGCAGCTTCGCCTGGAAGCCGCCGGAATCGGCCACGAGGAAGATGTTTTCGGGCTTCACGTCGCGGTGAATCACGCCCGCGCGATGTGCGGCAGCGAGCGCCGCGCTGGTCTGCCGAAGGAATCGCGCCACTTGCTGTGGTGTTCCGGCACCGTACTCGACGAGGAGACTCGAAAGCTCTCTGCCCTTCAGCAGCTCCATCACGAGAAAGGCCGATCCGTCGTCCAGCTCGCCAACGTCGAAGAGAGCCGTCACACCCGGATGTTGAGCGCGCGCGATGACCTTTGCCTCCCGCTCCAGCCGGACCCGCATCGCCGGGTCTCCGAGAAATGCTGCCTTGATGATTTTCAGCGCGACGTTGCGGTCGAGCTTTTCGTCGTAGGCTGCAAAGACCGTTCCCATCCCGCCTTCGCCCAGAAGTCTCTCGAAGCGGTACCGCTCGTTGACGCGAAACGGAAGAATCCGCGACGCGTCGAGTTCGGCGCCGTCGCGTGCGCACCGGGCCCCCGGGCCGCTCTCCCCCCGCCCCGTGTCGCCCGTGCAGGCGCGGCAGCGAGGGCAGACGAGCAGGGCCTCGATCCCGCGCTCGTGCATGGCCCGCCGTGTCATCGCTCGCTTCGCTTCGGCCTCGGACAACTGGCGCTTCAGGGAGCGCAATTCCAACGCCGTTCCGAGATGATGGGCGAGACCGGAAATCACGCGACGCTGGGTATCGCCAAAAGAGCGTGCCGGGCCGTCGATGACGAGGGCCCCACACGGCTCGGTCATCATTCCCATGACTGGCACGACGACCGAGCCGCCCGCTGCCATGAACTCGACGTTCGCCCCCGGACCCTTGAGGCGGTTGGCCGGGGGAGGAGACGTACCCCCCGCCGCGAGCGGCACTACCCGGTCTTCCTCCAGAGCCCAGACGCCGATTTCCTTCGCTCCGATGGAACGCGCGACCTCGGCTGCCATTGCCGCGGCCCAGGCCGAGGTGTCTTCGAGCTGACGCGACGACGCCGAGAGGCGGGAGATCTGGTCCTGTGCGATGCGGATCTGCTCGTAGGCTTCCTTCAGTTCCAGGTTCTTCGATTCGGTCTCGCGCTGTAGGCGCCAGATGGTGAGCTGGTTCTCCACCCGGGCTATGACTTCCTCCGCCTGAAACGGCTTCGTGACGTAGTCGACGCCTCCGGCTTTGAAAGCCTTGACCTTGTCCAGCGGCTCGTCCAGGGCGCTGATGAACACAACCGGGATGTCTCGCAGGGCGGCGTCGGCCTTCAGCTCACGGCACACCTCATAGCCGTCCATCTCCGGCATGGTGATGTCGAGCATCACGAGCTCGGGACGCTGCGCCCGGATCATCGCGAGAGCTCTCTTTCCCGTGTTTGCCGCACGCACCCGAAGGCCGGCGCCGCGCAGAATCCCGGCCAGCAGCGAGAGGTTGCCAGGATTGTCGTCAACGAGGAAGATTTCGCCCGTCATCACGCCTCCACGCCGACCTTCTCAAGCAGACTAAGCAACTGGTCAACCTGGAAGCCGGCGATCGCTTCCTTGAGCGCGTCGCCAAGCGCAGGGTCCGCCGACTGGATCGCCGCGACAAGCTTCCCGGCTGCCTCGTCGTCCCCGATGTCGAGGGCCCCGCGCAGCGGCGCCAGAAGCCCGGAAGGCAGTGCAGACAGCCGGGCCACAGTCAAAACGCCGGACGCCGGTGCGGCGCTCCCCGCGACCTCTGCTTCGTACTCGAAGCGAACGCCGAGGTGGACCGAGAGCTTCTCGAAGACGGCAGCCTCGCGAAACGGTTTCGCGAGAAAGTCATCGCAGCCGCTTTCGACGACTACCGCTCGCTCGTGCTCGAGGGCGCTCGCCGAAAGCGCGACGACCTTGACCGGCGTCCGCCCTCCCGCCGCCGTGCTCGCCTCGGCCTCGCGAATTGCCTTCGTCGCCGTCAGACCGTCCATGACCGGCATGCGCATGTCCATCCAGATGAGGTGGGGTTGAAATTCGCGCCACAGCTCGACCGCCTGCTCGCCGTTGGTCGCTTGCCGTACCTCGAAGCCGACGGACTCGAGAAGCTTCGCCAGGAGAATGCGGTTCTCCGGGACGTCGTCTACGACGAGAAGCCGGAAGGCGGGTTGGCCCACCGCAAGCCCGACCACGGTCCGCTCCTCCTCCAGGTACCGGGCGCTCTCGCCCTCTGCCACAAGCGGTAAGAGAGCGGTGACGGTGAACGTCGAGCCATGCCCCCGTTCGCTCCCGACGGTGACATCGCCTCCCATCAGCCGCGCAAAGTTCCGGCTGATCACGAGGCCAAGGCCCGTCCCTTCCTTTGCCTTCTCCCCGGTCGCAGTTTGCACGAAGGGTTGGAAGAGCTTGGCGAGCTCTTCCGGCGTCATTCCAGGGCCCGTGTCCTCCACCTCAAGGGTTCCTTTGCCCTCGCTCCAGGAGACCCGCAGGACGACCCGGCCCTTCTTGGTGAACTTGATGGCGTTTCCCATCAGGTTGATGAGAATCTGTCGCAGCTTGCTCTCGTCTCCGACGATCGCTCGCGGCGGAGACGAGAGCGGCTCGAACACGAAGTCGAGACCCTTGGCCTCGCACCGGGGTCTGAGCATCTCTGTAAGGCCCTCGAGAAACGGGAGCAGGTCGAACCTCGCCGGGCTCAAGCTCTCTTTTCCCGCCTCGATCTTGGACAACGACAGCACGTCGTTGATGAGGTCGAGAAGATGCTCACCGCTGCGCAAGATGATCCGCAGGTGCTCCCGATGGTCACGGGGCAAGGAGCGGTCTCGGTCCATCAGCTGCGCAAAACCGATGACCGCGTTGAGCGGGGTCCGGAGCTCGTGGCTCATGTTCGCGAGGAACACGCTCTTGGCTCGATTCGCGGCCTCGGCCCGCGCGCGCTCGGTCTCCGCCTCGGCGCTGTGCTGGTCCGCGGCCTTTCGAGCGACCTCGGCGTCCTGGAGGGCCGCGCGCAAATCGTGCGTGCGCTCCTCGACTTTGCGCTCGAGCTGGCCGTAGGACTCCTTCAGCTGCACGGCCATGCTGTTGAATTGGCCGGCCAGGCCCTCCAACTCATCGCCCGTCCTCACGTCGATCGACTGATCGAGCTGGCCCGCTCCGATGCGCGCGGCGCCAGCTTGCATCGCGCGGATCGGCTCGACCATGCGGCGCGCCAGAAACACGCCGGCGACGACGGAGGACACCAAGCCGACGAGGAGCAGCAAGCCTGTTCGCCGAAGCGAGGCATCCAGCGTCGCAAACGCCTCCTTCAGCGGCTGTTCGACGAAGACATGCCAGCCGAGCGGCTGAATGCTCGCGTAGGCGGCCAGAACCTCTCGCCCGCGCGGGTCGCGCGCGATCGAGACCTGCTGGCTCTCGTCGTTCTCCTTTGCTCCGAGGGCAAGGCGCACCTGGGGAAGCGCGGACAGATCCAGATTTTTCAGCACCTGGCTGATGTCGGGGTGTGCGATCAACCGGCCGCGGCCGTCGATCACGTAGGCGAGGCCGTTCTGACCGATCTTGATACGCGAGATGACGTCCCAGATGAATTTCAGATTCACTTCGGCAACGGTGATGCCGGCCGCCTCGCTGCTTCCAGCGACGGCGATCGTTATGTAGGGTTCCGTTTCCTTTCGGAAGTAGACGGGGCTGAAGTAGGTCTTTCCGGAAAGCGGTACGGTGACCCTGGGGTCGGACGAAAAGTCCGCGTCGCTGCTGGCGACATTCATGCTGAGCCGCGAAACGTGGAGCTGCTCCCTACCCTTTCGGTCGATCTGCGAGACGTCTGTGATCGCCTGAACCTGGCGAAGCAACCGAAGGTATTCGAAGCGGCGCTCTTCGGGGCCGGCCTCGCCGAGCTGCGGCATCCCCAGCCAGCCAATCTCGTGCTCGATCTCGAGAACGTAGGCTTCGATCCGCGAGGCCGCGGCGCCCGCCTTCTCGCGTTGGAGGCGGAGTAGCTCATCGCGATTCTCGCGGTAGTTGGAGTAGACGCCGATCGCCCCGCTCGCGATCAGGGCGAGAGTGACGAGCACCGCGAAGGAAGCGGCGTACTTGAGGAAGAGCGAGCCGCGGCGCATTACTCGATCACCTTGTTCGCCTGCAAGAGCAGCTCCGGCGGGATGGTCAGGCCAAGCGTCTTCGCCGTCCGAACATTGATGAAGAGATCGATGCGCGTCGGTTGTTCGACGGGGAGGTCGGCTGGATTCGCACCCTTCAAGATTTTCGAGACGAGACCCGCAGCCTTCCTGTAGAGATCTCTCCGGTTCGGGCCGTATCCCATCAACCCGCCATGGTCGGCGTACTCGGGGTAGCCGCTCATGGAAGGCAGGCCGTACTTCGCCGCCAGCTCCGCGATCTGCCGACTCTGCTGGAAGAGGAAGGAGTCGACGAGCCAGACGAGAGCCTCGGCCTTCTCGGCCGCTGCTCTTGCCAGGGCAGTTTCAATCTCCGCGGGCGTTTTCGCCTCGAAGCTGAGGAGTCGGATCCGCCGAAGGCGGGACGCCTCGACGACTCCCTTGAGCACGGAGCCCATCGCCGGGTTGAAGAGCACCGCCACCGAAGAGAGCTTCGGCACCCACGCCGTGAGGAGCTCGAGCTGCTTGGCCGCCGTGTCGCTCAACAGCAGGGAGCAGCCGGTCGTATTGCCTCCGGGGTGAGCGAGGCTCTTCACCAGCCCATCCGCCACCACGTCGCCGCCTCCAACGAACACAATGGGAATTGTCTTCGTCGCTCCCTGCGCCGCGCGCGTGCCGGGCGTTCCGTCGGCCACGATGACGTCGACCGGCATCCTCGTGAGCTCATCCGCCAGGGCCGGAAGACGCGTGTAGTCGCCGCCCCCGAACCGCCACTCGATGACGAGGTTCTTCCCTTCGACGTAGCCTAGCTCGGCCAGGGTCGCCGGGACGGCGCCCCACGGGCTCGAATCGAGCGGCTCGGGCCGGGTGCGCGTCATTAGGCAGCCGACCCGCCAGATCCTATCGGCCTTCTGTCCTAGCGCGCCGCCCGGCGCCAGCAGCGCGGTGCACAGAAAGACAATCCCTCGTCGCTGAGGCTTCATTCGATCACCTTGTCCGCCTGAACGAGCAGCTCCGGCGGGATCGTCAGCCCGAGGGCCTTCGCCGTCGTACCGTTGATGAGGAACTCGATCTTGGTCGGCTGTTCTACGGGGATGTCTGCGGGCTTTGCACCTTTGAGGATCTTGTCCACCAGCCTCGCCGCGTGCCGATAGCCATCCAGCAAGCTCATTCCGTATCGAACGAGACCGCCCGCCTCGACGCCTTCACGGCTGCACACCATGGAACCGGTCCGGTTGTCCAGAGCGAGTCTCGCGATGAGTCTCGAGTGCCCGAGGAAAACGGGGTCTTCAGGAACGAGGAGGGCCTCGGCGCGCGCGGCCCGAATCTGGTTGATGCCCGGCTCGATCTCCTCTCGGTTCCTCACCGAGACCGGCAGCACGCGAGTCCCGATCACGCGTGCCGCGTCCTCCGCACTCTTCAGCATCGCCCGATGCGCCGGAGTGTCGGGGTTCACGAACACGGCGAGTTTGGACAGGGCCGGAATCAGCTCCTTCAGGATCTCGACACGTTTCGAAGTGAGCTCGATGGCGAGCAGAGACATCCCTGTCGTATTCCCGCCGGGATGAGCGAGGCTCTCGATGAGGTGATTCCCTACAGGATCTGTAATTGCGGCGAAGACTATGGGCGTCGTCCGCGTCGCGCCCTGAAGAGCCTGAGTCGCCACAACGCTGTGCGTCACCAGAACGTCGGGGCTCGTCCTGGTGAGGTCCCCGGCGAGCGCCGGGAGCCGATCGGCATGATCCTCGGCAAAGCGCCACTCGATGACGAGGTTCTTGCCCTCGACGTAGCCGAGGCCGCGCATCTCGCTCACGAAGGCGTCGTAGTAGACGTCCGGATGGGACGGGGTCGAAGGGAAGCGCGTCCCGAGAAATCCGACCCGATAAATCCTCTCCGGCGGCCTCGCAAAGACCGGCTGGGACGCGAGGAAGGCCGCGGCCAAGCATGCGACGCCGATCCAAGGTTTCACGAGCTTCACTCGATCACCTTGTCCGCCTGCACGAGGAGATCCGCGGGGATGGTCAGCCCCAGCGCCTTGGCGGTCTTTCTATTGACGACAAAGGCGAACGTCGTCGGCTGCTCGACGGGGAGATCTCCGGGGTTCGCGCCACGAAGGACCTTGTCAACATAGACGGCCAGGTACCTCCACATGGCCCGCTGGCTCGCGCCGTAGCTCATCAATCCACCGACCGACGGGTAGAGGGCGTCCGTCGTGATGGACGGCAGCCTGTGCTTTGCCGAGAGGTCAGCGATCAAGCGAGCTTGCTGGTTGAGGAACGGATCCGAGATCCAGTACAGCGCCCCGACTCGGCCGGCTTCCAATCCGGAGAATGCCCCCTCGATGTCGGCAGGCGTCCCCGCCTGGACCGATACGACCGTGATGCCCCTCGACTCCGCCGCCGTCTGGAAGTTCTTCAGATGCCCCACATGGGCCCCATTGGCAGGGTTGGACAGGACGCCGACCCGCGACAGCCGGGGCACCATCCGACTCAGCATTTCGAGGTCTTTGACGCCGACATCGCGCAAGAGGACCGAGATCCCGGTCGCGTTTCCTCCTGGGTGCGCCAGGCTCTTGACGAGGCCGTTCTCTACCGCACCGCCGACCACGAAGACGATCGGGATCGCTTGCGTCACCTTCTCCGCCGCTCCGGCGGCCGGGGAAGCGTCGGCGACGAGGACGTCCACAGGAAGCCGCACGAGGTCTGCCGCAAGCGCAGGCAACCGGCTGTAGTCGCCGTCGGCGACCCGATACTCCACGGCCAGATTCCTTCCCTCCACGTAGCCGCGTTCGCGCAGCCCATCGATCAGCGCCTCGAGGACTTCCGGACGGCGACTGGGCGCGAGGATTCCGACACGCCAGACCTTCGCCGCCTCTTGCGCTGGGCCACCCCGAGGCAGGGCAACGAGGCAGATCAGCGCGGCGAGAATCCGGCACCGCATCCTCACTCGATCACCCTGTCGGCCTGGAGGAGGAGCTCCGGCGGGATCTCGAGGCCTAACGCCTTGGACGTCTTTCGATTGATGACGAGCGCGAGCGTTGTCGGTTCCTGAACCGGCAGATCGCCGGGGTTGGCACCCTTGAAGATCCTGTCGACGTATTCCGCGATGCGCCGCCAGATCGCGGGGCGGTTGGGTCCGTAGCCCATCAGACCGCCAACCTCCGGATACTCAGTGGTTCCGCTCGTCGACGGTAGTCGGTATCTCTCCGCCAGCTCCGCGATCTGGCGCTGCTGCTGGATAAAAAAGGCGTCGACCGCCCAGATCAATGCCTGTGGGTGCTCTTTCGCCGCCCGTAAGAACGCACCCTCGATCTCCTGCGGTGTGCGCGCGTCGAAGAAGAGAATCTGAACCTTGGCCGCCTCAGCCGCACGCTGAAAGTCCTTCTGCACCATGGCCATCGACGAGTTCGCGGAATTAACCAGAATAGCCAACCGGGAGAGTTTCGGGACAGCGGTCGTGAGAAGCTCGAGCTGCTTTCCGATTGTGTCCCCGAACAGGAGAGTGAACCCAGTGGTGTTGCCTCCCGGGTGGGCGAGGCTCTTCACGTAGCCCTGAGCAACGACGTCGGTTCCGCCAACGAACACGATCGGTATCTTGCTCGTCGCCTCTTGCGCCGCGCGGATGCCGTCTGATGCTGCGGTTACGATGACGTCGACGCGGCGACCCACCAAGTCAGCGGCCATTCCCTGGAGGCGCCCATAGTCGCCCGCGGCGAAGCGCCATTCGAAGGACACGTTCTTGCTCTCGACGTACCCGAGCTCTCGCAGGCGCCGCAGAAACTGGCCGTAAAGCGGGTGCGACTCGACGGATTCGGGACGCTGGCGGACGTCCAGGATGCCGATGTGCCACACCTTCTCTGGCTGCTGAGCGAAAGAGAAAGCCGGAAGAGCCAAAAGAACGGCGATGCTCAGAAGCAGCCAGGAAGCACGGCGAAAGCTCATTCGACAACCTTGTCAGCCAGCACGAGCAGCTCCGGCGGGATGGTCAGGCCGAGCGCCTTGGCCGTCCTTCGATTGAAGACGAGTTCAAGCGTGGTCGGTTGCTCGACAGGAAGGTCGGCAGGATTGGCGCCCTTCAGGATCTTGTCGACGTAGACGGTCGCCCTGCGGAAGTTCTCTGCCAGGTTCTGCCCGTAGCTCATGAGACCACCCGCGGCGGGGTAATACCGATCGCTACCCATGCTCGGCAATCGATGGCGCAATGCCAGATCGGCGAAGAGTCGGCGCTCCTGATAGAAGACGCGGTCGCGGGTCAGGATGAAAGCCGAAGCGCCTCGCGTCGTCATGGCCGAAAGCGCATTCTCGATGTCCCCCTCGCTCCGGACCTCCGCTGGAACAAGAGGAATGTTGCGGGTGGATGCGGCGGCCTGGAACGCCTTCAAAGACACGGCCGCGAGCGGGTTGGCCGGATTCAACAGGAGGCCGATGCGCGCCGGAGTGGTCGCGAGACTGAGAAGGATCTCCAACTGTTTCGCCGCCGTATCAGTCGTGATGAGCGAGATCCCAGTCGCGTTGCCCCCAGGATGTGTCAGGGTCTTGACGAGGCCGTTTCCGACGGGATCGCCAGCGCTGGCGAAGACGATCGGAACCGACGTTGTCGCCTTCAGTGCCGCCAGGGTGGGGGGTGTGCCGTCGGTCACGATCACCGCGACGCCGAGTCCCACGAGCTCATTGGCCAGCTCCGGGAAGCGTTCGTAGCGCCCGTCGGCGAAGCGCCACTCGATGACCAGGTTCTTGCCTTCGACGTAACCGAGCTCGCGAAGGCCGAGAACGATCTGGCCGTAGTGCTCGTCTTGTTGCACGTTGTAAGGCCGGCGAACAGACGCGAGGACACCCACTCGCCAAACCTTGGTTCCGCCGGCGGCGTAGGAGCCAGACCGCGTGGCGAGAAACGCGACACCGAACGAGCCCAGCAACTCACGGCGTGTGATCATCCGATTGCTCTGGCCCGGTGCATGTTCTTCACGCCTGCGCCTTCGCTCCCTAGTCAATGATCTGGTCTGCTTGCAGCAACGTCACCGGCGGAATTTGGATGCCGAGAGCCTTGGCCGTCTTTCGGTTGATGACGAGTTCGAATGCCATCGGCTGTTCGACGGGCAGATCGGCAGGACTCGTACCCTTCAGAATCCGGTCGACGTAGAAAGCGGCTCGCCGCCACTGCTCCGATAGCTTCGCGCCATAGGACATCAAGGCGCCATCCTGGACGAACTCCCTAAGAGCCGCCACCATCGGTAGTCGGCGACCGATCGCAAATTCGGCGATCTCTCGAGCGTGCGCCTGAAGGAAGGCGTCCCAGACACAGATCAGTGCGTCGGGAGACCCACTCGCGATTTGCGTAAAGGCATTCTCGAGCCCAGCCGGGTCGCTTGCTGCAACGGCCTGGACGGCGAGACCAGCCTTGGGAGCAGCGATGTTGATCTCCTGCTCGGCGAGGATGTTGTTTGGGTTCGTTCGGTTGAGGAGCAAGGTCGCTCGCGAAAGCCTGGGAAGAACTTCCTTGAAGAGCTGCAGACGCTTCCCCCAGAGCTCGGCGCCCAACGCGGCCACGCCCGTGACGTTTCCGCCCGGCCGGGCGAGGCTCTGAACGAGCCCGGTGCGGGTGGGATCGCTACCGATTCCGACCATGACGATTGGAACCGTTCGCGTGACGTCCTTCGCAGCAAGGACGGAGGGGGTGCCGCTCGCAACGATGACGTCCACTTTCGATCCAATGAGCTTGGCGGCGCGGGCCGGAAGCGCTTCGACCGTTGCTTCCGAGTAGCGATACTCGAAGACGACGTTGCCTCCCTCGATCCAACCGAATTTGCGAAGCTCGGCGCGGAAAGCCCCGATCAGGGCAGGGTCGACAGCGTACCCGAGGACTCCAATGCGGCGGACCTGAGCCCGCTCAGTTGACGCGCTTTGCGCGACCGCACTGAAGGGGAACGTCGAGAACAGCAGGAGGAGAAGCGCGAACGAAAGAAACCGCGTAGTGACGTTTCCTCCGCCGGAAACAGTCATGGCTTCTTGCCGGCCTTTGCCAGGAGAGCCTCGAAGCAAGGATGGGGCTTGAGCGGCTCCCAGCGTGGTGGGTCGAGACGCAGCGCGTGCGTTGCAGGCCCGAGGGCTCGGGCACCGCCAAGCTTCTCCTCTTCGTCGGCCATGGGGGATCTGGTTGAAAAAAAGTCTATCCCAAAGGGTCGCACACCCTCTCAAGCGCAAATGAGAGGGTTTTTCGCTCTCTTGCGCCTTTAAGGTCTAGAGGGAGCCGCTCAACCTCTTGTTAATGCCGGGAGGTTGTGAAGGCTCAGATGGAAGCGCTGCCGGAGTAATACCATTGCGGCACGTTCGCCCCCTCCGCGCATCGCAATGACACAGGGAGGAAGGAATGCTTGGTCGGTCTCGGCTCCGGCTGGCGATCGCCATATCCCTTCTCTTGGTGCTGTCCCGCAGTACGTTCGCTCAGGCGCCTCCCGAGACGACGCCAACACCGACGGACCCCCAATTGGAGGAACTGAAGCGGGAGATCCAGAGCCAGCGCGCCGCGATCGAGAAGCTCGAAGCAGAGGCCAAAAGGAACGAGGAGACGCTCCGCCAGATGCAGGAGAAAGCAGACGCACAAGCGAAGGAGGCGAAAAGCGCCGCCAAAGCGGCCAAGCCACAGCCGCTCACGGTTTTTGGCTTCAATCCGCCTCCTGCTCAGGAGGGCGCGCCCTCCGCCATCCTCCGCATCAGCGATTCCGTCGCCTTCCGCTTCGGCGCCGAGGTGCAACTGAATTACGAAGCCCTACAGGACGTCAATAGCGGGGGGTATTCGCAGAACTTCTACATAAGACGCGGGCGGTTCTTGATGCTCGGCGCGCTCCCCCATGGGGTGACGCTCTTTCTTCAGACGGACGGCGGCGCAATGCTCGGATACGCGGGTCAAAACGGGGTCAAAAACGTCAACTCCGGATTCCGGTTCATTGACGCGCTCGCACACTGGGCCTTCGCCGGCAAGACCATGGCGCTGGAGGCCGGCCTCTTCCTCGTTCCGAGCGTCCGTCAGCGCCTCACGAAGAACTGGGAATTCATGTCTCTAGATCTCGCAACATGGGTGTTTCAAGAACAGACGCCTCTGACGGAGAACGCCAACCGTGATTACGGAGTCGGTCTCGACGGAGTGATCCTCAACGACCGATTGAGCTACAGATTCGACGTTCTCGACGGCCACCGCTACCCAGCCGGCGCGCCCGAGCCTCCCCATGGGGCCCCGGCCGGATCCCGTAACTCCCCGCGCATCGCCGGACGACTCATGTACGACTTCTTCGAACCCGAGTATGCGTACGCCTACAACGGTACGTTTCTCCGACCGAACAAAGTTGCATCGCTTGCCTTCGTCGGTGACGGACAGGGCTACTACAAGGCTTTCGGTGGCGACGCCTTTTTCCAGTGGCCGGTCGGTTCGGGCTCAGTCACCTTTGAGGCGGACTACCTGCACTATGACGCGCACCGCTTCGTTTACAACATCGGCGGCACGCCGACGCCCCTGCCCGAGCAGCAGACGTTCTTCACGAATGCCGGTTATTGCTTTCTCGGATACAAGCTGCAGCCCTGGGTCCGGTTCGAGACACTCACGTATGCAGAGCCGGTGAACCTCGCCAAGGAGCAGTCGCGAGTTGGCGGCGGCGTGAACTACTACGTCCTCGGCTTCAACTTCAAGCTCACTGCCGCGTACGAGCGGATCCTGAACAAAGTGCAGCCGCCGACCGCGGCGATCAAGAACCAGAATCGATTCGTTTTCCAGGTCCAGGGTTGGTACTGATATTGCCCGACGTCTGACTCGGTGACGTGGGTTCTCTTATAGCCTCTGGTGAGAACCGATTAGCAGACGATGCTGCCCGAGCGGCCAGGGCCATTCGGATTCTCCGTGTTTTCTCCGTATCTTCACGACAACCGCCGGAAGTTCACGACAGACGCACGGAGCCAACTCGTTGATTTGTCTACTCTGAGCTGTCGTCGGATGTCGTCGGCTCCTCCCCGTTCTCCCCTCCGGAGCTAAAGGTCCCGCGTTCGAATCGCGGCGGGCGCACCAATTCTTCCAATGAGTTAGCAGAACCCTCCCCCTCCCCAGACCCCTGAGTGTCCGTGTTTGGTCCGTGTTTGCGGATTGGGAGCACGTTGGAGCGCTTCCCAGCGAGGCTAGTGAACCAGTGCTCGTCGAGTCACTCGTCCCGGAACTTTCCGTTGAAGCCCTCGCCGAAGGCGTTCCGCGTCGGCTTGCCGGGCTCGATGAAATGAAGCTGGACGCTCTTCCAAGCCACCAAGTCCGCTTCGTACCGATTCCGAGCATCTCAACGCTGTCGAGGGCCTCATGTACCCCATCCAGGGCAAGCGCTCGACCGATACCCTGAACGAGACGACGCGCAAGGAGCCGACGGCCGACCTTTCCGAGAACTGGAGCCTGGAAGCCACTCGCCGCGGGGGGCGACCCGCTTCCGGGCGCCCGGCCCGGAAAAACCGGCGCTCGTCCCCGACTACATTGAAAGTATTGACAATTTTTCATCGACGTAAGACTGTCCGCTCCGTGAGGCGGACGTACGCGATTCGAAGGGCGGATCAGATCGCGGCGCTCGGGTCGGCGGCGCGCATCGAGATCCTCGACATCCTCGCGGGACTCGGGACGTCGTCGGTCGCGAACCTTGCGGCGGCGCTCGGGCGACCGGCCGACGCGCTCTATTACCACCTGCGGCTTCTCGTGCGTCTCGGCCTCGTCGTGCCGGTCGGAAGGGGCCGCGGCCGCGGGCGGGAAGAGGCGCTCTACCGGGCCGTCGCGCCGCGGCTCGCCGTGGTGTACGCGCCGGAGGATCCGGAGAACGTCCGTGCGATGACTCGGACGGCCGCGGCCCTCCTGCGTCTCGGCGCGCGCGACTTCCGTCTCGCCTTTCAGCCGGGAGTCACGGTCTCGGGCCCGCGTCGCGAGCTTTGGGTTGGCCGCATCGCGGCGCGCCTGGCGCCCGCCGATATCGCCCGCATCAACCGCCTGTTGCTCGAGAGCGTACGGATTCTCGAGTCGGCGCGCGCGTCGCGCCGCGGGCGGCTCTACGCCTGGACGTTTCTGCTGACGCCGATCGATCGACGCCGAAAAGGGAGGACGAAATGAGATTCGAATCGGGGGTCCGCGCCGCCGCATGTGCCGCGGGACTGCTGCTGGGCGGCGCGGCCGGGCTTCCGGCGGAAGCGGCGCCGGTCGAGCCGCCGCCGAAAACGTACGACACGGTCCATCTCGGCGAGGGGGTGGACGCCTTCATTTCGACGAAGAGCGGCTTCGCCAATGGCAACACGCTCCTGGTCGTCGGCGACGACGCCGCCCTCGTCGTGGACTCGGGGATCTCCCCGTCCATCGCCCGCCAGATCATCGCCGACATCCGCCGCAAGACCGACAAGCCCGTGCGCTATCTCGTCAACACGCACTGGCACGAGGATCACTGGGTCGCCGACGGCGAGTACCGTAAGGCGTTCCCCGGCATCGTGATCGTCTCGACGGAGTTCACGCGCGAGCGGGTCGTGAAGGAGATTCCGGAAGCGATCCAGAAGATGATCGCCAATGCCCAAGCGGAGTCGAAGAATTACGAAGAGGCGCTCGCGCGCGGCACGAGGAAGGATGGGACGCCGCTCGACGACGCCGCGCGAAAGAAGTACCAGGATGTCATCGACGACATGGCGTTCTCGCAGGCGGATTTCCGCCAGGCCGGCGTTCTCGTATCGCCCGATCTGACGTTCGAACAGGGCATCCGCTTGTATCTCGGAAAGCGCGAGGTTCGCGTGTCATTCCTCGGCCTTGGAAACACGGCCGGCGACGCCGTCACGTACGTGCCGGACGCGAAAGTCGTCGCGGCGGGCGATCTCGTCGTCCTCCCGACGCCCTTCTCTCTGGGGTCGTATCCGAAGGAGTGGATCGAGACGCTCCGGAAGCTTTCCGCCCTCGACACGGTCGCGCTCGTTCCCGGGCATGGGCCGGTCCAGAGAGATCAGACGTACGTGAACATGCTCATCCGTCTTCTCCAATCGGTGGTCACGCAGGTGGCCGAAGCCGTCCGCTCCGGCGCGACGCTCGAAGAGACGCGCACCCGCGTCCATCTCGACGACCTCGAGAAGGAATTGACGAAGGGCGACGCCAGGCTGGATCCCATGTTCCAGGCCTACTTCGTCGTTCCGGCGGTCGAGCGGGCGTACCAGGAGGCGAAGGGCGCCTACGGGCCGGAGTGACCGTGTTGGGGTCAGTCCGACGAGGACTGACGAGGACTGGGGTCAGTCCTGACTAATTGAGTTGTCGGCTTCGAAGCTGGCTGCGTCTGCGGTGAGAAGCTCACCCCGGTTCTTCGCGAGGCAGCTCGGACCCGGAACCAAGAAGTCAACAAGTCAGGACTGACCCCTCGGGCGGGTCACGGAGTCAAAAAGTCAACAAGTCAGGACTGACCCCGATCATGGGAGATCGTCGACCGCCTTACACTTTGACGGCGGAGGCCCGAGCCATGTCCTCGACGCTAGATCCCGGCAAGCAGCTCGAAGGCTTCATCGGGAAGTTCGAGCCGAAGGCCCGGACGTTGATCCGCGCGGTACGGCGCGCCGTGCGTCGGCGGCTGCCCACCGCCAACGAGCTCGTCTGGGACAACTACAACTTTTTTGTGATCGGCTACAGCGCGACCGAGCGTCCGTCGGATTCGATCCTCTCGATCGCGGCCGGCGCCAGCGGCGTCGGCCTTTCCTTCTATCGCGGCTCCACGCTGCCGGACCCGAAGGAGGTCCTTCTCGGCGAGGGCAAGCAGAACCGCTTCATCCGGCTCGACTCGGCGAAGGTCCTGGACAGACCCGAGATCGAGGCGCTGATCGCCGCGGCGATCGCGCAGGCGCGTGTGCCCTTGGCGAAGAGCGGGCGCGGGCGCCTGATCGTGCGGTCGGTGTCGAAGAAGCAGCGCGCCCGTCGGAAGTAGCGCACGGCCGGACGGACAGTCCACGGGACTTCTTTTTCTGCGGGGCGGCGCGAAGATCGACGGCGCGCGCTCCGTCGACGAGGGCGGCTTCGTGGTCCTCGACCGCGAAGGCCAGACGCTGACGATCGAGCCCGGCGCCGCGGACTCGACGATCCTGCTCCTGTCCGGAGCGCCGATCGCCGAGCCGGTCGCCGGCTACGGGCCGTTCGCGATGAACACGGAGAACGAGATCCACCGCGCGATCGCCGACTACCGGTCGGGGAAGATGGGGCGCCTGGATTCGACGGCCTGAAGGCCGCTCCTGCTACGGCGGGGAGTGGAGAGGCCGCGGCAGATCCGACGGGTAATCGGTCGTCCGCGAGGCGTCGTCTCGAAGTGCAGGATGGCTGAAATCTGATTCCATGTCCCACACATGTCCTGGGGTGGCTGAAATCAGAAATCCGGACTGACCCTCGACAACGCTGGCAGGACGGCGTGCTGCCCTAGTCCGCGGGACGAGCAGAAATCGCGATGGCGGCGAACTCGCCGCTCCGGATCACGGCCTCGGCTTCAGTGTTTTTGGTCGCGGTTCGCGCTGCACCCGTTCGATCGAAGGGCGTCCCGGGACTTCGAGAGTCAGCTTCGCGATCTTGCCCTGTGCATTCTCGGAGAACACCATGTTGCCCGCGGTCTCTGTGAACCAGATGTTGTTGTCCGGCCCTGTGACGATGCCGCCGGGCTGACTGCCTTCGGTGGGAATGGGGAATTCCGTGATCTTGCCGGAGATCGTGATCCGTCCGACCTTGTTCCCTTTGCGCTCGGTGAACCACATCGCTCCGTCCGGGCCCGCGGTGATCGCATTGGGCTCGCTATCCGCGGTTGGGATTGGAAACTCCGTGATCTCTCCCGATGTCGTGATCCGGCCGATTCGATTGGCCATGACCTGCGTGAACCAGAGTGCGCCGTCCGGGCCGGTGGCGATTTTCAAGGGCGCGGCGTCGACGGGGAACTCGGTGACGATTCCCGTGGTCGTAATACGCCCGATCTGCATCGCGTTGGTCTCGGCGAACCAAAGCGCACCGTCGGGGCCCGCGGCGATCCCGGCCGGACTGATCGCATAGTACGGCTGCGTCGGGAGATCGAAGAGCGTGATGGTCCCGACGGTGCTGATCCGTCCGACCACGCCGGCATCCCATTCGGTGAACCACATGTGGTCGTCGGAACCGCTCGTGATCTCGATCGGTCCGTCGCCGATCATGAAAATCGCGGTCGGTCCGAACTCTGAGATCGCTCCGTCCGTCGTGATCCGCCCGATCTTGCTGGCAAATCCTTCGGTGAACCAAAGGGCGCCGTCCGCACCGACTGTAATGCCTCCCGGCTCGCTCAACGGCGTCGGGACAGGGTACTCCGTGAGCTCGCCGTCGGTCGTGATGCGGCCAATCCTCGTCCCTCGAAGCTCGGTGAACCAGAGCGCTCCGTCGGGGCCCGCCGTGATGTTCAACGGCACGCTGCGCGCGTCGGGGACCGGGTACTCGGTGATCGTCTGGGGGAGAGCGACTCCGGAGAAACATGCGAGGATGACCGCGACGAGTGGCGTCGGACGGTCCTGCAATGTCGCCTCGCTTCGCTCCGAACTGAGTGAACGGTATCACACGGTCAGCCGCTGGGCCGATAAGGCCAGTCCGGATGGAGGCCTACCAGCAGGACGGCGCGCTGCCTAGCCGGACAGCGGTGTAAGTGAGGATCGGCGAGAAACGGCGTTCCCGCGCCGGAGCGCGGAATCCTAGGGGCGGGGCTTGTCCCTGCCCTGACGGTCGCCCGGCGAATTCCGAGCGACGGCTGCTCCTCCACCGCGACCGAGTCGGCGGGCAGGAGGACGGAGCTGGTCAGCGTGTACTTCGCGGCATCGAACATCTTGCCCGGGATCAGCGGCGGGACGGCTTTGCTTGCCAGCGCCTCGATGCGCGCTTTGAACTTCGCGACTTCCAGAGGGTTCTCCGCGGCGCCGTTCGTCGACTCCAACGGATCGGTCGAACCATGGTTTCGATCCGGCTGTGGCGCCTGGGCCTCCGAGGAATGGAACGAATCCGGACCCGCTCCGGAACTCTTCATCGAGACCTTGAATCGCCGATTGAGAGGGCCTTGGGGTCAGACCTGATTCTCTGATTATCCGGAGGTGTCGAGCGAGCCTTGATGAGGCTGCGAAGCCGGGCGCGGAGGCTCTCGCCGGTCTGTAGCTGGCTCTCGAAGTGAATAGGCTCAGTCCTGGTTTCATGGGCTCTGGGGCCATTGAAGACCCAGGGCCTTCGAGAGGAAGATTGCCATCTGCGCACGGGTGACGGTGTCGTCGGGGCAGAAGTTCCCGCCTCCGCAGCCGAGCGTTATGCCCGATGCGGCTAACGCCTCGATCCATCTATGAGTCGTCGCGGCCGAGTCGCTCCTTCCCCCGCGCCGTGACGCAAGCGACGGCGCCGCCATCTCAGATCGAAAGGCCGGGATCGCCCTCAAGGACTTGCTGGCGCAGCAAGGGCCGCTCGCCCGGTTTCCAGAGTGATGCCGTGTGGACGACCCGGTAGCGAAGAGGACCGCCATCGGGACGATCGCTGCGCGTGATCGGGCGGGGGATGCAGACGAACTCGGTCCGCATTTCGTCGCCGGTGAGCCGCACCGTCGCATAGCCGTGACCGCCGAGGTCCACGAATTCGAGGTGCGGGGAAAGGTTCGGATTGGAAAGGGCTTTAGCGCGCTTCAGGTCGAACGTCCTGGCGTATTCGAGGCACGAGCGGACGCCGTGCTTCAATAGCATGTTGTGGGTCCATTCGGGCTGACCCGCTGGCCCCTCGACCAGGAACAGCGCACGGAGGGGGTCGTCCTTGGGAAGTTTGTGCTCGAGAGCCTCCATCGTCCCAGGGCTGGACAGCGACGCGCCGACGAAACTGATCCCGACCGGCTCGAATTTGGCGGGCGGCAATAGAGCGGCGGCATAGCCGGCCCAGAAGCTGTGACGGTCGCCCGACACGATCGCGAATCCGGTGATCTTCGAATCGCGGACGAGATCGTAGATTTCGGCACGCTCGTGGAAGGCGCTGCCCCAGTCATAGCCAGGGATGAACAGCGCGAAGGTGTCGGCCGGCCACTTCTGCTTGGTCAGTCCATCCGGAAGGTTCTGCGGGTCGGCGCGAGAATCGAGGGCGCCCTGCGAGTTGCCCCAGATCTTCCAGGTGGCCGTGGACCGGCGGAGCGCGTCCATGAACCATTTCTTCTGCTCGGCTCCGAGGATCGTGCGCGGCGGTGAGTCCTTTCGCGGATTCGGGATCTTGATGTCGCCGAAGCTGAGCTCGGCGGGCGGGTTGCCGCCGTTGAAGGTGCGGCCGGCGTCGAGCGCGATCGTCGCCGGCTCCGAGAACATCCCGTTGAACGCCGGATCGTAGATCTTGTCCACGCCCGCCGCGTCGGTCGGGTCGTCGCCGCGGAAGCTGTGCTGGTCGGTGAGAAGGAGATCGAGGTGCCGGCCGTAGCGGAAGGACCGATAGCCGATCAGGCTGTGGATGGCCTTCAGATTGTTGGGTTCGATCCCGAGGAAGCTGTCGTCCCACTTTTCGATCTTCACGTTCTTCACGTCCACCGTGCCGAACGTGTCGAGCGAGCCGCTCGGCGCCTTCACGCGCGCGGGGACGTATTCGAACCATGCCTGGTTGGCGGCGACCTTGATGGTCTGGCCCGGCCGCGGCTCGCCCCCGGCCTGTTGGATGCTCTGCCGGCCCTGCCAGGAGAACTCGTGGTTGTCCCACATGGCGACGAACGGCCAGCGCGCTCGCGCGTCCTGCAGGTCGGGATCGGCCAGGTAGCCCTTGTAGACGATGCGATAGCCCTCGAGGGTGAGCGGGTAATGGAACTTGCCGGCCAGGCCGCCGCCGGGAATCCGGCCGACGTCGTAGACCGTGCGGTCGTACCGCTTCTGGATCTCGTCCGGATATTCGACGACCTCGTAGATGAAATCGCCGAGGTGGAGCACGAAACCGAGCTGATCGGCGGGCGCCGCGCGCTCGTCCTCGAAGATCATCCGGCGATAGCCGTTGAGCTTGCCTTCGTTGAGACTCTGGCAGCTGACGAACGCGAACTGGACCGGCCGGGGATCGTTCGGCCGCGGCGCGGTGATCGTCCGGCCGACGCGGCTGCCATTTCCCTCTCCATCGGTGAAGCGGTACCAGTAGACGCGCGCCGGCTCGAGATGGCCGACCAGCACGCGTGTCGTCCAATCCGATTCCGGGGAAACCGGCGCGATCGCCTTTGCGACCACTCGCCGGAACGCCTCGTCCTCCGCAACCTCCACCGTGAGCGCCCGCCGACCGCCAGACTCGTACGGCCGCCGAGTCCAGAGGATGACGCTCTCCGAATCGGGATCGCCGGACGCCACGCCCTCCGGATACAGGTCGCGCCGCTCATGCCAGGCGGTGGTCGACGCTCGAGCCGGGCCGCCCCACGCCAGCGAGGCCCCCATCGCCGCGGCCCACCGAACGAACTCGCGTCGATTGACCGTCATTGTTCCGTTTTACGGATCGGGGTCGGATTGGTTTGGGGTCAGTCCTGATTTCTGATTTCGGCGCCCGCAGCCCCGTCTTACGCCCTCTCGACACGAAGAGGACTCTCTGACGAGAACCAGGACGTGATTTCCGGATTCCGCAGTTCGTCCCGCCGGAATCGGTCTTCGGATGTCCGAGCGGCCCGCTCGGCCCTACTGCATGTCGAACCATGCGGAGAGGACGGCGGCACCCGGGGTGCGAGAGCTCTTAACTTTCCGGGCGGGAGAACGTATAGAGGCGCGTGGCCGACGGTCACGGCAGGAGGGACGCATGCGACCCGGACGACTTCTGATTCTGCTCGGGATCCTGGGAGTCGCCGCCGGGATGGCGACCGGCGGATGCGCGAAGAAGGAGGCCGCTCCGTCCCCGGCGGCCGAGGCGGAGGCGCCGACGCCGGTCGGCGGCGAGAAGATTCCCGTGACGACCGCCTCGGCGGAAGCGAAGGCGGAGTTCCTGCTGGGGCGCGACATGTACGAGAGATCCCTCGACACGGAGTCGCGGGCTCACTTTCAGAAGGCGGTGTCGCTCGACCCGAACTTCGCGCGGGCCGAGCTCGCGCTCGCCAACGCCTCGGCGACTCGCGCGGAGTTCTTCGATCACCTCCACAAGGCCGTGGCGCTCGCCGACAAGGCGTCCAACGGGGAGAAACTCTTGATCCTCGCGACGGAGGCCGGAGCGACCGCCAACCCGGCGAGGCAGAAGGACTATTTCGAACAGCTCGTGGCTGCCTATCCCAACGACGAGAGGGCCCATTTCTACCTCGCCGGCTGCTACCTGGGGCAGCAGGAGTACGCTCCCGCGATCGAGCACTACAAGAAGGCTACGGAGCTCGCCCCGGACTACTCGAACGCCTACAACCTGCTTGGCTACGCCTACAAGCAGAGCGGAGACTACGCGAGCTCGGAGCAGGCGTTCCAGAAATACATCGAGGTCCTTCCCAAGGACCCGAATCCGTATGACTCCTACGCCGAGCTCCTTTTGAAGATGGGCCGCTTCGACGACTCGATCGTCCAGTACCGCAAGGCGCTCGAAATCGATCCGACCTTCCTGAATGCGTACCAGGGACTCTCCATGGATCTGCTGTACTCCGGCAAGCCCGGCGAGGCCGAGAAGGAGCTGGCCAAAGCCCTGAAGGCCGCGCGGTCGGACGGCGAGACACGACAGTTGCTCTTCGCGCGCACGATCGTCCACCTCGACCAAGGGCAGACGCCCAAGGCCCTCTCGGACCTGGACGAGCAGTACGCGCTCGGCGAGAAGACGAAGGACGTACCCGCGATGGCGGCCGACCGGGGCCTCAAGGGGCTCCTGTATGCCGAGGGGGGGAAGGCCGACGCGGCGAAAAGGGAGTACGACGCAGGGCTCAAGCTCGTGCAGGAGTCCGATCTGCCGGAGCAGGTCAAGGACAACCAGAATCTCAACTACCACTACGACATGTCCCGCGTCGCGCTCGCCAGGAAGGACTTCGTCGAAGCCCGGAAGGAGGCGGATCTCTTCCGGCAGGGCGCCGAAGCATCGAAGAACCCCGCCACGGTGCGGAACGCGCACGAGATCGACGGCACCATCGCGTTAGCGGAGAGGGACTACGACCGGGCCATCGCGGAGCTCTTGCAGGCCGACCAGCAGAACCCGCAGGACCTGTATCGGCTATGCCAGGCCTATGCCGGGAAAGGCGATACGGCGAAGGCGGGAGAGTTCTGTAGGAAAGCGGCAGACTTCAACAGCATTCCGGACGTGAACTACGCGCTCGTTCGGACCAAGGCGAAGGGACGGGGTCAGTCCTGATTTCGATGATTTTGGGAGGAAGGGGAGAGAGGCGGGTGGGGCGGCGGGGCGAGTGTGGCAACGAGGTGGTCGAGGCGCGCGCGGGTGGCCTGGTCGGACTCGAGAAACCGCTCGCGCCTTGCAAGCGGTCGAATGAGCAGTGCTGCTGGTTCCAAGTGCGGACAGAGTTTTGGCGAACGACCGGGATGCGCCGTGGGCCCTTCCTAAGCAGTTAGCTCGAACGTCCCCGGTCCATGAATCCCCAATGTCCGAGTTCATGGCTTGGAGCCTCGGGTCAGTGCAGAGAGTTCTCGAGACGGGGGTCAGGGAGTCCCTCGAGCCGAGCCCTGGCGGAAGCGCCACGAACTTGCCGCATCCTAATCTTCAGCGCGGCGGCAGATCGATGAGGACGACGTCGGAGTTTTCGCGGTAGCGGTCGAAGAGGATCTGTTTGCCGTCAGGCGAGATGTCGAAGCTTCTCATGTCGAATCCAGGACGCAGGTTCGTCAACTGCCGCATTTGCCCAGTCGTGAGGTTCAGCGTCCAAAAGTTCTGCCGCCGCCATCCGTCACCCTGCATGACGATGACGGCCTTTCCGTCCGGGAGGAAGCGGTATCGATTGCCCGCGTACCGAATCCAGATTTCAGGCAGCGGAATGGGTCGCTTGTCCGGCGTTACGCCTCGGACACGGTGCACCGCTGAACCCAAGGCTTCGGAGTAAAGAATGAAGCGCCCGTCGGGCGACCAGACCGGGTGATGAATGACACCCTCAACCAGCCGGATTGGCGGTCCACCGTCAACCGGCACCTTGAATAGCGGGTTCGCCTTCATCTCGTCGTTGGCGACAACGGCGATCCATTTCCCGTCTGGAGACCACGATGGCGGATCATTCACGTCGAGGGATTCGGCCAGGCGATGCGCGCCGGTGCCGTCCGCCGCCATCAGATAGAGGTATCCCTGTTTCTCGCCGTGAACCGTAAAGGCAATTTGCTCTCCGTCGGGAGAGATAGCCGGAGCGCCGGTCACAGCACCCTCGCTTCCCTTCCACAGTTCTGCCTCGGAGCCATCTTTGTACTTCCACAGTCCATCCGCTCCACCCTTCGAGGAGAGATAGAGCAAGTAGTCGGGCCCATAGCGTGGAGCGGCCGCCCTCACGGTCGGCAGGCTGAAGCGGGTGACACCGGCGTCGTCGACGACCTGATCCGAGATCGGGGCCGTCCAGAGGTTATGCACAGGATTCGCCACAGTCGCAACGAGTCGCAGACCGTCGGCGCTCGAAGCCACGGATCGGTATTCTTCGATACCGAAGGCGAGCTGGTGCGGAATCCGCCGCTCGACGTCCATGCCGTAAAGCGCGGACCCCGAGCCGTCTTCTCGTGCGGCCACGTAGACCAGCGTTCGTCTGTCGAGCAGGGTCGGGTAGCCCGCTCGCGAATGATGATGAGTCAGGCGCTCCGCAACGCTGCCCGCCGAAGGAAGCCGCCAGATGTCCCAGTCGTTCGGTTCGGGCACACCCCTCACGAAGTAGACGAAGCGGCCGTCGGGAGACCAGGTCGGAAAGTGATTGTGGATCCCGGGATTGCTCCTGAAGATCTGCCTGGGATTGCTGCCATTTCGGTCGGCGATGAAGATGGGGTCTCCGGGGTCGGGCGCGTGGTAGAGGATCTGGCTCCGGTCCGGCGACCACACCACCTGAACGGCGCTTGGGAGGAAGGGGCGCACCGCCCCGCCCATCGTGGGCACGAGCCACAGGCTGTGCTCTCTCGCGCTTTTCCCGCTAACTCGGAGCCAGACGTGAGCCCCATCGTCGGAGAACCCGATGTTGCGGTGGAATACATTGAGGAGATCCGGATACTGACCCCCCGAGAGATTGCGAAACTCCCCGCTTCCCACCTGAGTCACCCAGGCGTCGAAGGGGCCGTCGCGATCCGAAAGAAATGCCACGAACTTGCCATCGGGGGAGATCGAGGCATCCAGTTCCGAGCCTTCCCAGTCCGTCAGCCGGCTAAAGCGCGCTCCGGCAAGCGGATTCTTCCAGAAGTAGTCTGATTGGCGCAGTCGCCATCCGGCGATCCAAAAGGCGAAGAGGATCGCCGCGGCGATCGCCGACGGAATCCACCAGCGCCGTCGCCTCGGCGGGGCTGGCGCTACAAATCCGACCGCGCTCGTCGTTTCGGAAAGGCGATCGCGAAGGGTCGCCAGATCGCGCGCCAGGTCCTCGGTCGATGTGTATCGGTTCCTGGGCACCTTGGCCAGACACCGTTCGACGATCCACCGCAACTGGATTGGAACCCCGGGGTCGATCGCCGCGATTGGCTGCGGCTCCTCCCGGATGATCGCCGTCAGTGTTTCCGGAGCTGAACCACGGACGAACGCACGCCGCCCGGTCGCCATCTCGTACAGCATCGACCCGAACGAGAACTGGTCCGACCGGGAATCGATCGCCCCCCCCATCGCCTGCTCGGGCGACATGTAGCCGACGGTACCCAGAATGATTCCTTCCTCGGTCGCTCCCGAAGCCGTCGGTGCCATCGTCGCGGTTGCTCCGCTGCCCTCCGGTTGCGTCAGCTTCGCCAGGCCGAAGTCCAGGATCTTCACGTGGCCGTCCTCGGTCAGCATGACGTTCTCGGGCTTCAAGTCCCGATGAACGATCCCCGCCGTGTGCGCCTTGGCCAGTCCTTCCGCGATCTGCGTACCGATCTCTAGAAGACGCTTTGTCGGCAGCCCTCCCTCGGTGAGCGCCACGCGAAGCGGCTCTCCCTGCACCAGCTCCATCGCGATGTAGGACACCGAATCCGCTGAACCGATGTCGTAGATCGTCACGATGTTGGGATGATTGAGCGAGGAGGCCGACCGTGCCTCGCGCTCGAACCGCTTCAGGCGCTCGGGATCCGAGGCCAGCGCCGCCGGCAGCACCTTGATCGCCACCTCGCGCCCGAGACGCGTGTCCCGGGCGCGGTACACCTCACCCATCCCTCCCGCGCCGATCGGCGACAGGATCTCGTACGGGCCCAGACGGGTGCCGGGGGAAAGCGGCATGAGAGCCTGACGGATTCTATCGGTCCCCGGTCCGCGGGAGGCGTCAGCGATAGGATCTCCGGATCAATCGGCCGCCGTGGGGCGTTGTGCGGGTCGCCCGGCCGCTCCGGCTTCGACGCTATGATCCGCCTCGAAGGAGGAACGCCGATGCGCCCCGTTCGAGCGCAGCTCCTCGGAAGGTTGGAGGAGCGCAGTCAACGATGGCGTCCGACGTCTACCCCATTTCGGTTCGGGAGATACGCTTCGGAATGGTGATCTCGAAGACGTCGTTTCTGGCGTGGATCGCGGCGGCTCGGAGCGTCGCCCATTGGCTGCGGTCCCGCTCCAAGCCCAGATGAGCGAACGTGCGCCGGGCCGGCCAGAAGAGAGATTCCGGATTGGCCTCGTTCAGATGGCGTGTGCCGCCGATCCCGCCGAGAACCTGGCGCGGGCGGTTTCGAAAGTCGAGGAGGCCGCGCGTTCCGGAGCGGACATCGTCTGCCTTCCGGAGCTCTTTCGCTCGCGATACTTCTGCCAAAAGGAAGACCCGGCGATCTTCAACCTGGCCGAATCGGTGCCGGGCCCGACCACCGAACGTCTGGGCGAAGCGGCGCGACGATCCGGCGTCGCCATCGTCGCTCCCGTTTTCGAACGCCGCGCGGCGGGCGTCTACCACAACAGCGCGGCGATTATCGACGCCCAGGGCCGCATTGCCGGGCTGTACCGAAAGATGCACATACCGGACGATCCGGCCTATTACGAGAAGTTCTATTTCGCGCCGGGCGACCTCGGGTTTCCCGTCTTCGACGTGCGGCGCGGACGCGTCGCCATCCTCATCTGCTGGGACCAGTGGTACCCGGAGGCCGCGCGCCTGGCGGCGCTGCAAGGAGCGGCGGTGCTCTTCTATCCGACCGCGATCGGCTGGCATCCATTCGAAAAAGAGACGCACGGCGCGGCGCAGCTCGACGCCTGGATGACCGTCCAGCGTGGCCATGCCATCGCCAACGGTCTCTACGTGGCGGCTGTCAATCGGGTCGGCTACGAGAAGCCGGAGGGGGAAGCGGCCGGCATCGAGTTCTGGGGGAATTCCTTCGTCGCGGACCCACAGGGGGTGCTCCTCGCCCGCGGCTCGACGGGGGAGGAGCAGATCCTCGTTACGGAAATCGATCCCGCCCGCATCGAAGACGTGCGGCGCAACTGGCCTTTTCTGCGCGATCGCCGGATCGACGCGTACGGAGGGTTGACGCGCCGGTTTCTCGACCCGGCGCCGCCCGACGCCTCCCGCTGAGGCCCCGCGAACGAAGCCGATGAGTCCTCGAAGGAAGAAGACTCCCGCCGCGCTCGGGTTCCGGATGCCGGCCGAATGGGAGCCTCACGAAGCGACCTGGATAGGTTGGCCCCACAACACGACCGACTGGCCCGGCCGTTTCGGCCCCATCCCGTGGGCATACGCGGAGATCGTGCGGTGGCTCTCGCGCGGCGAGATCGTCCGGATCCTCGTTCAATCTCGCGCTCACCAGGAGCGCGGGCGGCGAGTCCTCGCACGGGCGGGCGTGGATCTTTCGCGGGTCGAGTTCTTTCGGATCCCGACGGACCGCGGATGGACTCGCGACTCGGGACCGGCCTTCGTTCGCCGCGACGAACCGCCCGCGAAGGTCGCGATCAGCCGGTTCCGATTCAACGCCTGGGCGCGCTATGGCGACTTCCGCCGCGACGACCGCGTTCCCGATCGGATCGCGAGGGAGCTCGCATTGCCCGTCTTCGTCGCCGAAAAGCGCGGCCGGCAAGTCGTGCTCGAAGGCGGAGCGATCGACGTCAATGGGCGCGGATCGCTCCTGGCGACGGAAGAGTGTCTGCTCGATCCGCGCGTCCAGGTACGCAATCCCGGCCTGACGCGACGGGACTACGAAGAGATCTTCCGGGACTTCCTCGGCGTGCGAAACGTGATCTGGCTCGGGCGCGGGATCGTGGGCGACGACACGCACGGCCACGTCGACGATCTCTGCCGTTTCGTCGGACCCCGCACGGTCGTCCTCTGCCGGCAGGAGGACCCGGGGGACGAGAACTACTCCTTGCTCGAAGAGAATCGGGAACGGCTCGAAGGGATGAGGCTCGAAGATGGAACCCGCGTCGAGGTCGTCGCGATTCCCATGCCCAATCCCGTCGTTTTCGACGCGCGCCGGCTCCCGGCGTCGTACGCAAACTTCGCGATCGCCGACGCCGCGGTGCTCGTGCCCACTTTCAACGATCCAAGGGACCGCATCGCGCTCGGGATTCTGGGGGAGCTGTTCCGGGACCGGCCCGTCGTCGGCGTCCACGCGACGGATCTGGTCTGGGGACTCGGCACGCTCCACTGTCTCACACGCCAACAGCCTGCGTAAGTTGCGTGACGAGACAGAGGGTCAGATTCTCATCAGAAAGTTTCCAGCCTGAGGATGCATGGCCCGAGAGGCAAGCCGAGCCTGAAGGTGGAGAGAATTACCGGGAACTTGCCGACAACCTCCGCCAAACATTCCAAACCCAGCGAATCTCAGAAGGCGGAACCCGCAAGATCTCGGCTCCCCTTGGATCTTACCGGCTCACACCGGCGCCGCAAGCGACCTCTGGAGCTAAGGGCCCCGCGTTCGAATCGCGGCGAGCGCACCAATTCCTCCAATGGGTAAGAAGAGCTCGACTTCTCCGAAGACCCCCGATCTCCCATGGCGTTCCGGCTCCTCCTCGAAGGGCGCCACCGGGCCTGATCGGGAGGTTCGCACATCAGCTGACGCGCGGCTCACTCACTGAAGAGACCCTTCATCGTTTGGCCTCGGAGGTCGCCGGGCTCATCCGCCGCTCGAGCACTTCGAGCGCATCTCGACATTCCTCGCGCGTGGCGTGGACCCCGTCGATTGGCTGACCGTGGTACGCCATGATGCGCGAAAACGGGGCCGGGAGGCAGTAGCGACGGGGTGCCGATCGAATCACGAGTACGGGGCGTGCATGCCAGGCCATCGGGACGAGAAGAGCCTCGGCAGCTCGCGCGACCTCCAAGAAACCGAGTCTGACCTGGCCGTCAGGGCCTCCCGAATCGGGAAATAAGCCGATGACGGGCCGCTCTGCCTTCAGAAGATTGATTAGCTGAGTCTTGGGCTGAATCGGCGATCTGCGTCGGTACACCCAGATGGGAAAGCCGTACCAGGCGGCCGATTGCTGCAATGCACGCGATTGAGGCCCATCGTGACCGATTGCAAGAGGCACGAGGTCCCGCGGAAAGTCACGGAATACGCAGATGCCG
>Ga0335084_10000092_pt1 | contig 59349 bp, 45 predicted proteins | sample Lox_Sample_44_FD_206721 | JGI IMG/M metagenome (GOLD analysis project Ga0335084, IMG submission 206721) | Soil microbial communities from Loxahatchee National Wildlife Refuge, Florida, United States - Lox_Sample_4.4 | ecosystem: Environmental > Terrestrial > Soil > Wetlands | place: USA...
CCCCACCGAAGACCGTCTCGACTGCGTGTTCTGTCACAGGCATATGTCAGAAACCGCATTTTTGCGACGGAAAGTAGTTAGAAATTGCTTATCATTCTGGCTGAGGTAGCTGTTTTCGCGCCATGAACGGCATCACGATTAGTTTGCTGGTAGTACCGGCTGTGGTTGCCCTGCTGCTCTTCCTGGTTTTCACCTATCTCTACGAGCAGACCCGGCAGGACTATTTTCGCGCCTGGCAACTGGGATGGGGAGCTTACACGCTGCACTACATCCTCGCCGCCTGGAGTGCCTTCCGCAATCCCTCGGCTGTGATTTCACTGCTGGCCTCGCTGCTTCTGGCGGTCATGGCGGTCTGCATCTTCATCTCTACCCGCCTGATGCGCGAAAGATTCCACCTGCGCTGGTATGACCTCGCGGTCGGCCTGGGAGGAGTAGCGCTCAGCCTGTGGAATTTGAAGCAGCACATGGTGGGAAGAATTTTTCATTCGGAGGTCATCACCGACCCGCGCTTCCGCCTGGAAGTGGGAGTGGCCCTGGTGCTGCTCTACTGTTCTTTCTTCTTTTACCGCTACGCCCACCGGAGAAATTCGCTGGCCTTCACGCTGCTGGCGATGGCCCTGGCGCTGTGGTCGGTGCTGATGCTGTTCGGGCAGTTCAGCCTTTCCTATTTGCAGCTGTCCGACATGCTGGGCCCGATTCCGCAACTGGCGCTGGGCATCGCGATGGTGATGGTGCTGGCGGAAAACGAGCGCAGCGCGGTGCAGGAAAATGCCCTGGCGTTCTCCACCCTGGGCGTGGATCCGACGCGGCTGCTGTCGGCTGACGAACTGGTCCCCAGCATGCAAAGCATTCTGGACCGACTGGTCGCGCCTTTGCCCGCGGGCGGGGCCGTCATCTGCATCTCCGAACGCTGGCGCGCCGTCCTGCCGTCGGTGCAGCGCGGCTTTTCCACCGAGTTTCTCGACAAACTGGAGAAGAGCGGAGCCGGAGAATATCTCTGTGAGCTGGCTTACCGGCGGGGCGGATTCGTGACCTTTCGCGGGGTGCCGGAAATGCCAGAGCCCTTGCCCGCCTTCCCCGGCGGCCGCTTCCTGCAATTCCGCGAGGTGATGACCGAAGAGCGCATTTACAACCTCACGGCCGTGAGCCTGCAGACCCGGGAACACAATTTTGGCGTGATTCTGTTTCCCCACACCGCGCGCCGCATGTTCGGTTCATCGAACCTGCGCCTGCTGATCGGGCTGGCATTGCAGATCGGTTTGACCCTGGAAAACTATGCCGTCATGCACGATGCGCAGCGCCGTACCAAGGAATTTGCGTTGCTCACCCAGATCGGACAAGCCATCAGTTCGCGGCTGGATCAGGACGAAATCCTGCGCACGGTCCAGAAAGAGCTGGGCCAGATCTTCGACACCAGCGACTTCTACATCGCCTTTCAGGAAGGCGATGAGATTCGTTTCGAACTGGAAGTAGAGAAGGGCGAAATTTTACCCAAACGCTCACGCAAACTGACCAATGGCCTGACGGAGTACATCATCCGCAGCGGCCAGCCGTTGGTGATTCGCGCCGAACTGGAGAAGGCGCGGGAGCGCCTGGGGGTCACCTTCCTGCCTCCGCGGCCCGCCAAATGCTTTTGTGGCGCGCCCATTCTGCTGGGAGGCCGGCCGGCGGGAGTCATGGCTGCACTGAACACGGAGCGCGAATATGCCTTCGAGCAACGCGACCTGGAAGTCATGCAAACGGCAGCGGGGCAGGTTTCAGTCGCCGTGGAAAATGCCCGGCTGTTCTCCGAGGAACAGCAGCGTTCGCGCCAGTTGGCCTTCCTGAATAATATATCGAAGACCGCGATTTCCAGCGACGATTCCGAGCAGATGATGGCGGACATCGTCGGCCACATCCAGAAAAATTTCAGCTTCGACCACATCGGCATCGGCATTCTGGATTACTCGACCAAAGAGATCGAAATCAAGGCCGAGGCCGGGGTCACAGCCCAATCTCTGGGCAAGCGTATCGCGCTGGGCGCGGGCATCCTCGGCCGGGTGGCCCGGAGCGGGGAGGCGGCGCTGGTCCAGACCTCGAGCGACGCACAACTGCAGGGTGTACTGCCAGGATCGCGCTCCGTTCTCTGCATCCCGATCGCGTATGGGGAGAATTTCCTCGGCGTTCTCAACGTGGAAAGCCACAAGGAAGATGCCTTCACGCCGGCGGACCGGCTGATCATGAGCACCCTGGCCGACCTGCTGGCCACTGCCCTGCACAATGCCAACGTGTTTCAGAAGCTGCAGCAGCAGTCGATCACAGACGGGCTCACACTCATCAAGACCCGGCGTTTTTTCTTCGAAGCGCTGGGTTCCGAGCTCAAGCGGGCCTCGCGCTCCGGCCGTCCCATCTCGGTCGTGCTGATGGACCTGGACAAGTTCAAGACGGTAAATGACACCAAGGGACATCTGGAAGGCGATCTGGTGCTGACCCGGGTGGGGCGGCTGCTGGAGCAAAAGTGCCGACAATCGAACGTGGTGGCCCGCTACGGCGGCGACGAGTTCATCATTCTCATGCCAGAGACCGGCGTGGAGCAGGCCCAGATCCTGGCGGAACGCCTGCGCCTGTGGATCGCACAAGACCCCATGCTGGCCGAGCACAACATTACCGGCAGTTTCGGGGTAGCGAGTTTCCCGGTGCACGGCTTTTCCATGGAAGATATTATTCGCGTCGCCGACGCGGGCATGTACGTGTCCAAGCGCAAGGGCGGCGACCGGGTGTCCACCGCCGAAGAGATCGCGGGCGGTGAAAGTGCGGCGGTGCGCCGCCAGATGATCTCGGGATACATCGAAGGCTTCCTGCAACGCGAGCACACCGGTCCCGAGCACGTGGATGAGCTCATCACCACCCTGAAGAAGATGTGTGGTGAGGAAGCCCTCACGGACCACATTCTGCGCGAGGCCATCGAGACCTTGACCAGCGCCGCCGAGTCGCGCGAACTGAACAGCGCCGGACACGGCGAGATGGTAGCGCGCTACAGTGAAATCATCGCGCGCTCGCTGGGTTTGCCTCCGGAGGAGATTGCCGATCTGTGCTTTGCGGCCCGGGTGCACGATGTCGGCAAGCTCTTTGTCCCCGAACGCATCCTGAACAAGCCTGGTCCCCTGACCGAGGGCGAGTTCAATTTTTTGAAAATGCACGCCGATGTGGGAGCAGAAATCCTGGCCACTTTGCCCGAAGGCAAGAAGTTGCGCGAAGCCGTGCTGCACCACCACGAATCCTTCGACGGCGGAGGCTATCCCAATGGCATGCGGGGAGAGAAGATCCCGCTATGGGCGCGCATTATGGCCATCACCGACGCCTACGTGAACATGACCACCGAGCGTTCCTTTGCCTCCGCCAAGACCAGCGAACAGGCCTTCGCCGAGCTGGAAAAATTGAGCGGCACGCGTTACGACGGCATGCTGGTGCGCATTCTGATTCGCGAACTCAAGGCGGAGAGGACAACCAGCTGGGGAAGCTGACTACCCTGGCCCGCGGGGCTGTCTGGCTGGGCAACAATTTTTCAAAGTCAAAATCAAAGTCCACTTCAAGATCAAAAGCGTCGGACAAGAGTGTCCGACCCACATCCTCCCACGACCCACATCCTCCCCCTTGCCAATTCATGGCTGACACTGGAAACTATCTCTGCATGCCTATCTCTCTCTCTCTCTCTGGCAAGGTGGCTCTCATCACCGGCGGGTCGCGCGGCATCGGTGCGGCGGCGGTCCGCCTGTTTGTGGCTGCGGGAGCGCGCGTGTTGTTCAACTACGAAAAAGCCAAAGCTCCATCCGAGCAACTGGTGAAGGAACTCGGAGCGGACAATTGCGCGGCTGTGGCCTGCAATCTGTCGGGCACGGAGACGGCGCAGGAGCTGGTCGCGGCTGCCGTAAAGCGCTTCGGACGCCTGGACATCCTGGTGGCCAATCACGGGGTCTGGCCCCCCGAAGACGCGCCCATCGAAAAGATGTCGGAGGCGCAATGGCGCAGCACTATGGCCATTAACCTGGATAGCGTCTTCGCGTTGATCAAGCATTCGGTCGCCCAGATGAAGAAGCAGGGAAAATCGGGCGCCTCCGCCGGGCACATTGTGCTGGTCAGCTCGACCGCGGGGCAACGGGGAGAAGCGTTCCACTGCGACTACGCCGCCACCAAGGGCGCGCTGATCAGCATGGTCAAGGGTCTGTCCACGGAACTGGCGCGCGATGCGATCTACGTCAACACCGTGGCGCCGGGCTGGGTGGACACCGACATGTCGGCTCCGGCCCTGAACGATCCCAAAACCAGCGCCCGCATCTATTCGGCAATCCCCCTGGGACGCGCCGGCAAGCCGGAGGAAATCGCCGGACCCATCCTCTTTCTGTGCTCGGAATACGCCGGCTTCATCACCGGCGAGGTCTTTAACGTCAATGGCGGCGCGGTACTGATCGGCTAGGTCAAGTAGCGTTGGCATGGGTCTCCCGAGCTGTCGGGAGAGTATCTCGTCCTCGGTGAGGCGGGCGAGACGCCCGTCGGACAGCCGCCGGGACGGCGGCGCTACGGAACGTGATTAGCACTTTTCTGCATCTAACTTTGTGAAACGATGAAGTTCTTCCTGGCAAGCCTGCTGTTGGCCTCTTTGGCCCTGGCGCAGAGCGACAGCGCGCCTCCTGCTCAGTCCATTCCAGTGGACCAGGAGAACGCCCGCAGGGCACGCGCCGTGCTGGACCGGACCATCCAGGCCTTGGGTGGACAAGCCTATCTCAATATTCAGGACATCACCCAGGCAGGCCGCACCTACAGCTTTTATCACGGCCGGCCCAACAGCCTGGGCATACTGTTCTGGCGCTTCTACAGGTTTCCCGACCGCGACCGCATCGAACTCACCAAGCAGCGTGATGTAATCTATGTGTACCAGGGCGACAAAGGCTACGAAATCACCTACAAGGGGGCGCAACCACAAGATCCCAAAGATTTGGCGGAGTACTTGCGGAGACAGCACTTCTCGCTGGACTGGGTGCTGAGAAAGTGGCTATCGGAACCGGGAGTAGCACTCTTCTACGAAGGCCAGACCGTGGCCGAGGAAAAGCCAGTCGAGCAAGTCACGGTCATGAACGCACACAATGAAGGCGTGACGTTGTACATCAGTACGGACGACCATCTGCCGGTGAAGAAAACCTACTCCTGGCGGGACCCGACCGATAAGGAACGCAACATCGAGGGAGAGGTTTACGACAATTACCGCGAAGTGCAAGGCGTGATGACTCCGCACACCATCACGCGCTTCTATAACGGCGACATGTCCAACCAGCGCTTTTTTACCGAGGTCAGCTACAACCAGGGAATCAGCGATGCCCAGTTCGAGCCCGCGGCGACTTCGGGCCAGAAGAAGCCCTGACATCGGGATGCTCCAGCGGGTCTTTATTCCCTCGCCTGCCTGCGGTGGCGGCCCTCTAAACGCGGCCCAAATTCTGAAATTGCGGACTCACTTAGGAAGTAACACCTTGGTTTCCCCCATGGTATTGGATCCATCGCTAAATCTTTATTAAATAACGAGATATGGTAACACTAACCCACTACGCCAGATTCTGGCGACCACGGACTGTGGCTAATTAGCCACAGTCGAACTCGCGCCGCGCAGGGTAAATTCATCATCAAACAGACAGTCAAACGGCCTAATTCCATTTGATCCGCGAACAGACAATTCGTACACCGGTCGAGTGCAGCGGCGTAGGTTTGCACAGCGGCGCTCCGGTGAAGCTGCGGATCCTGCCGGCGCCCTCGGGATCGGGGGTGATCTTTCGGCGCACGGATCTGGACGGTTTTGAGCTGGAGGCAGTGAGCAAGAATGTAGCCCGGGTCAGCTATGCCACCAGTTTGATGAAAAAGGGTGTGCTCATTTCCACCACCGAGCATCTGCTCTCTGCCCTGATCGGATGCGGCGTCGACAACGCCATCGTAGAGCTGGATAATCTGGAACTCCCTATCCTCGATGGCAGCGCGCTCCCCTTTGTCGAAGCCATACGCAAGAGCGGTATTCGCAAGCAAAGACGACCGCGCACCTATCTCCGCATTCGCCGCGAGCTCGAGCTGCGGGAAGGGGCCAAGTTCATCGCGGTGTACCCGGCCGAGACCTATTCCGTCTCGTACGCCATCAATTTTCCTCATCCCCTCATCGGCAAAGAAACTTTCAAGGTGGACCTATCGGACGGGAACTATCGATCGCACATCGCGGCGGCGCGGACATTCGGTTTTCTGCACGAAGCCGACGCCATGCGGCAACAGGGCCTGATTCGCGGCGCGTCCCAGGAAAACGCGATAGTGCTCACGCGCGAGGGTCTGATGAACCCGCCGCTGCGCTTCCCCGATGAATTTGTACGCCACAAAGTCCTGGACCTCATCGGCGACCTGGCGCTGCTGGGCAAGCAAATTCTGGGCAACGTGGTGGCTGACCGTGCCGGCCACGCCATGCACACCGCCCTGGTCTCACGCATCCTGCGTGACCGGACCTTGTGGGAAGAGACCACCGTGGAAGAGGAAGAAGAGACCTCTGCTCCGTTGGTACAAGCGGCCGTCCAGTCAATGGCTTAGCCGGGGTATGTGTGGGTCGGACACTCCTGTCCGACGCTCTTGCGGTTGCCTTGGTCTTTGTCTCTGCTTGTCTTGTGTAGTCAACACTAGAAAACGGGTTTAGAAGCACGGCCAAGTCAAGGGCCACGTCAAAGGCAACTTCAACGGCGTCGGACAGGAGTGTCCGACTCACACCAGCTAGTCTGCGGGGTGGGGCGTGGGGTCGTTCGAATCCCAGTAAGAGCCTTCTTCCAGAAGCTTTTCCAGCTCTGCACGGGCCTGCGCCGTCAGTTGGGCGGCATAGGTTTTCGCCGACTGTTGATAGTCTGGAGTCAGCTCGGCTACCCGAAGCGCCAGGCGCGGCGCATCTCCCTCCAGCATGCGCACCAGTCGTTGGGCGCGATCTATTCTTAGGTGAATCGACAGCATAAGGCCTCAGTTGCTGACTTTCCTTTCCAGCGTGATGGGCACGGCGGAAACACGCAAGTCTCAAACTGGGTACGCGCAGACATCAAGGCGGGCGAGGGAGCCCGATTATTTGACAGGCTTCTCTATCTTTTCGCTCTGTTCGCCGAGCCAGCCATCGAGTTGCGCCCGTACTTCCTTGGACACATCAATGAAGCGCAGCCCGGCACGGCCAGATTCATCCATCCAGGCAATGTGAACTTTCGGTTCCAGCACGCTGGCGACACCGGAAAGCTTGAAAGACACGGTGGAGACGCCGCCCTTGGGCAGCGGACCGCGGAAGAAAATGGCCATGCCGCCCTCGCTGAGGTTGGTCATCGTAACTTTCATTTTCTGCCCTTCGCCAAAGGAGAGTGTGGCCGGCATTTCCACCGGGTGCCGGAAGTAGCGCCGCCGCTCGCGCATCATGAAATTGACCGCGGCACTGAAGCATCGCCCTGCGTTCAGCGCAGAAATGGGCTTCTGCAGAACAAAATTTGCTCCCATCTGGAAGGCCTGCTGGGTAGTGGTGCTGCCATTCAGGATGGCGAAGGTGACGGAATTCTTGTTGCTGATGCCCTTGCGCAAGCTTTCCAGGACACCCAGGGCGCCCTTCAGGTCATCGCAATCTACTATGATGGCGTCAAATTTCTCGGTGCGCAGGATCTCGTGACCCGAACTGACTCCATGGCAGACTTCGACGTCAATGGACAGCTTCTCCAGGGCGGGCTGAACCACACGAATGACATCAGGGTCACGGCTGAGAAGCAACGACTCCAACGGCATAACGATTTTCATGGTAACTTTCCAGTCCAAACAGGTGAAGGTGACTAAAGTTCTCGGGCGCGCGAGCGGAGGGAGCAATGGCCACCGGCATCGTGCCCGGTCATATTTTCACCTCAAACAGGACGCGGGAAACCAGTTGCCCATGCACAAACAGGTCTATCTCTCGCTGGGCTCAAATGTTGGTGACCGCGCAGAGAATTTGAAAAAGGCTATCCATGACCTCGGCCGTCTGGGCAAGGTGGTGGCGGTCTCATCTTTTTACGAAACTGAGCCCGTCGAAGTCACCGAGCAGCCCTGGTTTCTGAATTGCACACTTCAGCTGGACACGGAGAAAATGCCCAGGCAACTGCTCAACGGGGTCCTGGCCATTGAGCAGGAGATGGGGCGCCGTCGCCAGCAGAATAAGGGGCCGCGCAACATCGACATCGACATCCTGCTCTTTGGAAATTCGGTGGTTCAGGCCAAGGGCCTGACCATACCGCACCCAGCCATGCACGAACGCCGCTTTGTCCTCGAACCGCTCGCTGAAATTGCCCCCGGCGTGCACCATCCGGTTCTCAAACGCAGCGTCCGCGAGTTGCGAGATGCCCTGCCCCCGGGACAGGAAGTAAAGAGGTCAGCGGATTAAAACTTGGGTGCCCCTCGGTATGAACGAGACTGCGTATCCTCCACAGTTGTGGTCTGCCCGTTTTTCGGGCCCCCGATGTCCGGGACAACCTTGTTGAGAGCTGTCTAAACCCGGCCTCACATTGACTTGCCCGAGGGCGCAGCCTACCATCGGAAAATCATTTGGAGCTGCTTGGCTGATGACAGGCGAGACTATCTCCCACTACCGCATCCTGCACCAGCTCGGCGGCGGGGGCATGGGAATCGTGTATGAAGCTGAGGACCTCAGCCTTGGCCGGCGCGTGGCTCTGAAGTTTCTTCCCGGAGAGTTGGAACGAGACCCATCGGCCCTGGAGCGATTCCAGCGCGAAGCCCGCGCCGCCTCTGCCCTCAACCACCCTAACATCTGCACCATCTATGAGATAGGACAGGCCGATGGCCGCTATTTTATCGCCATGGAGCTGCTGGAGGGGCAAACCCTTAAGCAGCGCATCGGCAAGCAGGCCATGGAGATGGAGAAGCTTATTGAGCTGGCCATCCAGATCGCGGACGCGCTTGACGCCGCCCACTCCAAAGGCATCATTCACCGCGATATCAAACCAGCCAACATTTTCGTCACCCCGCGCAACCAGGCCAAGGTGCTGGATTTCGGACTGGCGAAGCAGACTCTCAAGACGGAGCCGGTCACCAGTGGCCTCACCGCCGGCTCCGATGTGACTGTGGATGAGGAACTGCTCACCAGCCCCGGCTCAACCGTCGGGACTGTGGCTTACATGTCTCCCGAGCAGGCCCGAGGCAAGGAACTGGATACCCGGACCGATCTGTTTTCCTTCGGCGCGATGCTTTACGAGATGGCGACGGGCGCGTTGCCTTTTCGCGGAGACACTTCTCCCGTAATCTTCGAAGCCATCCTGAATCGTCCTCCGGTGTTGCCGGTGCGGTTGAATCCTGACGTTCCGCTGCAACTGGAAGAGATCATTACCAAACTGCTGGAGAAAGATCGCGATCTGCGCTACCAGAGCGCGGCCGAAATGCGGGCCGACCTGAAGCGTTTGAAGCGCGACACCGACTCGGGATTGATTTCCGCGGCCTCGAGTTCGGCCGCTCTGCGGGCGGCGCGCGAGCGCAAACCTGGCCGGATGTGGAACCTGGCGGTCATAACTATCGTCGTATTGGCCGTGCTGGGGCTCGCGATGACCGTCTTCCTGCGCCGGACGCGCGCAGTCATGACGGAGCGCGACGCGATTCTGGTCACCGATTTTGTGAATACCACGGCTGACCCGGTGTTTGACGGCACCCTCAAGAAAGCCCTGGCGGTGGACCTAGAGCAGTCGCCGTATTTGAATGTCTTCCCCGAACAAAAAGTGCGGCAGACCCTGCAGTTCATGGGGCGGGCGCCCGATGAGCGCATCACCGGCGACGTGGGCCGCGAAATCTGCCAGCGCGTTGGCATCAAAGCCATGCTCAACGGTTCGATCGCGAACCTGGGCAGCCAGTACGTGATCACCCTGGATGCGGTCAATGCGGGCACAGGAGAGTCGCTGGCCCGGGAGGAAGTGCAGGCGCACAGCAAGGAGTCAGTGCTGAATTCGCTGCACGAAGCCGGCTCCAGTTTGCGTAAGAAGCTGGGAGAATCGCTGGCCTCGGTGCAGAAGTACGACAAGCCGCTGTCGGAGGCGACCACGTCCTCGCTCGAGGCGCTCAAGGCGTTCAGCCTGGGCGACATGAAGCACCAATCGTTCGATGAGCTTTCCGCGCTGCCGTTCTACCAGCGCGCCGTGGAACTGGATCCTAATTTCGCCATGGCCTTCGCCCGTCTGGGCACGGTCTACAGCAACCTGGGCCAAAGCGAGCTGGCGGAGAAGAATCGGGAGAAGGCGTTTGAGTTGCGGGACCGGGCCAGCGAACACGAAAAGTTGTACATCATGTCGCACTACTACGTGGATTCGGGACAGCTGGAAAAAGGCATCACCGCGCTCGAACTCTACAAACAAACTTATCCTCGGGATTCGATTCCCTACAACAATCTGGCGGTGGTTTACATCGTGATGGGGCAATACGAGAATGCCCTCGACAATGCGCGCCAGGCGGTGCAACTCGATCCCGACAGCGCCAGTGGATACTCGAACGTCGCGTTTGCCTACGCCGGTCTGAACCGGCTGGATGAGGCCAAGGCCACTTTCAATCAGGCTCTACAGCGCAAGGCCGGCGCGGCGATCGTGCATTCATCTCTCGCCACTATTGCCTGGTTGCAGGGTGACCAGGCAGGGGTGGAGCGCGAACTGGATTTGATGAAGAACGATCCGCAGAGCGAATTCACCGAGACCGGAATGCGATCCGCGATGGCAGCCTACGCCGGGCAGCTCAACGCGGCGCGCAACTTCGGACAGAAGCAGAGAGAAGCGGCGAAGCGTCTCGGCTTCACGGAGGCGGTGGCCAACGAATATTCGCAGGAAGCCTTCATGGAGGCCGCGTTCCTGGACAAGGCCCACGCGATCGAAGACGTGGCCCAGGCACTGAAGTTGTCCCAGTCGCCCAATGTGGTGCTCAACTGCGCGATTGCCCTGGCCCTGGTAGACGAGAATGCACGAGCCACAAAGCTCGCCGACGAGGTTGCCCAGAAGCGTCCGTACGACACGCTGGTGCAATTCGTCGAGGTGCCGCTGGTGCAGGCGCAAATCGAACTGAATCAGGGCAACCCGTCGAAAGCCATCGATCTGCTCGACGGTGCCCTGGTGTATGCCCGCGCGAATTCCAGTGTGCTCTACGTGCGAGGCAATGCATACCTTAAGGCCGGGCGCGGCCCCGAGGCGGTGCAGGCCTTTCAGCGCTTGCAGGACCTGAAAAGCATGATCAACATCGATCCCGCCATGCCGCTGGCCAAAGTCGGCCTGGCCCGCGCCTACGTCATGGCAGCCGATAAGGCCCGCGCCCGCGTGGCCTATCAGGATTTCCTGGCGGTGTGGAAGGACGCAGATCCTAACGTCCCCCTGCTGCGCGAGGTCAAGGCCGAATACGCCAAGCTGCAGTAGGCCAGGCAGAGGGTGCCTGACGCGGACTCGGGGTCCGACACGCCAAGCCCAACGGCGGTCGTCCGAGGTCCGAGGCCTGACGCCCACCCCCCTACTGCAGCACCAACACCAGAACGCGGCCATCGGAGTGGTATCCACCGCCGGTGGCGTTTTTGGCTCCCTGCACCGGGTTGGGCGGGAGATAGTAGTACAGGCTCTTGACCTTGCCCGCCGCCTGTAGGGTCTGGCCGATGTTGTCGCGCTCGCCATCGACTGCCGGGTCGATCTTGTGGGTCACTTTCCCGTTGCGCTGGTCTTTTTCGAATCCGATGTCGTGCGTGCCCGCTCCCGCCCACATGGTTTGTCCGTTCCAGGCGGTCGGGGCCTTCCATATCCGGAAGTGGTGGCGGCTGGCCACGACCGAATACGCCTGGGCCAGTTCGTAGCCGTAGTCCTGTTTGCGCCCGAACAGGTAGAGCTGGCTCATGGGCATCTGCAGGTAGTCCTTTTTCTGATAAGTTTCGAGCACCGCCTTCAGGACTGCCTCTTTGGTGTCGATGTCGGCCACGTGCCAGTTAGCGGCATCCAGCGCGTCCTTCACCTGTTGCTCGGAGCCGACCAGGACGAAGTTCACCATATCGCCCTGATTTTGAAACTCATCGTTTACCCGCCGGGGAAGACCATCGATATCCTTCTGCAGAGCTGAATCCAGGCTGCCGGACGACACTTTGAGCGCCGGGGTTGGCGCGGTAGGGGCGGTGGCGGAGGTCGGCGCTACCGCGTCATTCCCCGCTGGCGCAGCCGATGCTGAGGTGGTGGAAGGCGTCGCGCCGGCCCCGAACTGTCCCGCAAGAAAAACCTGGGCCGCGCTGGCCAGCTTCGACTTGATGTCCTGTGCCGGCTTTTGCGTTGCCGTGGATGCAGCTGGAGTCTGCCCCGCAGCGGGCGAAGAAGCGGGAGTCAGCGAGTTGCCGGCGACAGGCGCGGTGGACGCCGCCTCCGGAGCAACTTTGACCTTCACCGCAAAACTGCCGGCGCAGGGTGGCGTGCCCGACGCATTCACTCCGAGGAACAGGTGGCCGGAAACCTCAACCCTAAGCTGCTGGGCGCTGCCGACCAGGACCGGCACGCCCTGCGCCTGCAGTCTGGCGATCAAGGCCCCCGCCGGGGCCGAGACTACTGGCAGTCCAGCGCTGGCGGAACCGCTTACTCCCGCTGGATCGCAGTTCTCCCCGGTGCTGGAGTCTATCTGCAGAGCCTCTCCTGCTCTCAGGTCCACACCGGTATCGGTCCAGGGCTGCGCAGTTGAGATGGTGAAGGAGTAATCCCGTGCTGGGTTTGAAACTTGGAACTGGGCCGAAATTGTGGGGACGGTAAATACTCCCGCCAGCAGGACGAATCCACAAGCCGAAAGGGAATGGAACTTCATAGGCAAACTCCGGATTGCGGCATGCGACCGCCGGAGAATTCTATCTATTCTGGTCGAGGGAGTCGAATTGGGTGAAGGTAGCGCCGGCATCCCTTCGGCTGCGCTCAGGGCAAGCGTTGCCGGCTGTTCCGGGGGCATCCTGCCCCCGGCGCGGCGGGCGAGGACGCCCGCCGGACAGCCGCCGGGACGGCGGCGCTACTTAACTAACGCGCCAGCGCGGGTTCGAGTTGGCCTGACTTCAGGCTTGCGTAGCGCTTGTTGATTTCGTCCCAGTTCACCACGTTCCACCAGGCCGCCAAGTATTCCGGACGGCGGTTGTTGTATTTGAGGTAGTAAGCATGTTCCCAGACATCGTTGCCGAAGATGGGGAACAGGCCCTGCGAAATGGGATTGTCCTGGTTAGGGGTGCTGAGAATCTGCACTTCGCCGCTGCGCTTGCCGGCCAGCCAAACCCAGCCGCTGCCGAATTGCTTGACGCCGGCATCGTTGAACTTGGCTTGAAAGTCCATGAAGCTGCCGAACGACTTCTGGATGGCTTCCGCAATGGCTCCGCTGGGATCGCCGCCACCCTTGGGCTTCATGATCTTCCAGAACATACTGTGATTGACGTGTCCGCCGCCGTTGTTGCGCACTGCGCCGCGGATGTCTTCCGGCACGGCGTTCAGGTCGCGAATCAGATCTTCGGCGCTCTTGGACTGCAGGTTGGGATGTTTCTCCAGGGCCGCATTCAGGTTCTTTACATAGGCCCCATGGTGCATGTCATGGTGCAGTTTCATGGTCGCTGTGTCGATGGTGGGTTCAAGAGCGGAATACTCGTAGGGCAATGGGGGTAATTCAAATGCCATATTTCCTCCTCTTATAACAGTCTCAGATGATGGTATCGCGATTGGAGATTCAGCGTCGAATCGGTTTGTTTTCGCCGAGGTATTCGACTTGGGGATGGCTGGAAACAGCAACGGGTTGCTTGTGAAAAAAACGCCACAGATCTTCACGGACCTGCGCGGATCCAGAACCCTGATTTGTTCTTGAACCGTGTGAATCCCTGCAGACCCGTGGCCGCTCTTACTGGCTCAGTGCGGTCTGCAACTGCTGGCTGTCGGTGGCATAGCTCAATCCCACTTCCTGGTCCACGACTCCGGCTCGAATCAGTTTTTCGATCTCCTGGTCGAAGTGGAGCATGCCTTCCGAGGTGCCATTCTTGACCGCTTCGAGCAGGGTGCCGCCAGACGCGTCCTCGCAGTCGAGGTAGTGCACTGTGCGGGGGGTATTCCTGAAGACTTCGAGGACGGCCACGCGGCCGCCATTTTTCCGGGGCAGAAGCTGCTGCGAAATTACGTAGCGAAGAGTCTTGGCCAGACGGCCGCGCAATGAGGGCTGCTCTGGCGGCGGAAAGGCGGACATGATACGCTCCAGTGTCTTCCCGGCGTTCGGGGCGTTTAGGCTGGAAAGGACCAGGTGACCGGTCTCAGCCGCTTCGAGGACCATTTCCATGGTTTCGCGGTCGCGCAGTTCGCCCACCAGGATTACCTTGGGGGCCTGCCTCAGGGCGGCGCGTAACGCCAGCGCGAAGTTCGGTGTATCGCTGTGCAACTCGCGCTGGTGGATGGTGGACTGCTTGTGATTGTGCAGAAACTCGATGGGATCTTCGATGGTAATGATATGGCAGGTCTGCTTTTCGTTGATGCGGTCGAGCAGCGCAGCCAGGGTCGAAGACTTTCCCGATCCGCGCGCCCCGGTAACCAGAACGATGCCGTCGCGGAGGCTTGCGATTTCTCCGAGATGAGGCGGAAGGCCCAGCGTGGCGAACTCTGGAATTTTGGTGGGAATTACGCGCATCACCACGGCGCAGCTGCCGCGCTGGATGAAAATGTTCACCCGAAAGCGGGCCAACCCAGGCAAGCCGAATGAGATATCGCAGGACCCCTGCTCGCGCAATACATTGATGGCCTGCTTATTGTCTCCGATGAGATCGGAGGCGATGCGGCGGGTGTCGTCCGCCGTAAGCAGCCGCAGGCCCGGCCCCTGCACCGGGATCAGCTGTCCATAGACTTCCACCTGGGGAGGGCGGCCGGGCGAGAAAATCAGGTCGCTGACCTTTTCGGTGGCGCGCAACATGGCGGCCAGGAGCGTATGAGTGGCGGCGGCGCCCGAGATCGATGACGGCTCGAACGTGACTTGCAGCGGGGCTGTGCCTGGTGATGCCATTTTCTTTTGGTCGGGAAGTTGGAACCCGAGTGAGGGGAAGCGCTCGGGACAACGATCTCAATTAAATGTAGCGAAAACGATGGCGGGGTTCCACGAAGAACGACACGTACATAGACCTTAGTAACACATGTGTGTGGGGGTAGGGAAAGTGTGGGGGTAGGACACTCTTGTCCGACCCCCACACATTCGGGGCTATTTTTTGGTGGTTTTTTTCTTCGAGCCGTAGCTGGTTTCGATACTGCTCCCAATGTACTGAAGCATGCCTTTAGCGCCCTCAGCGAACTGTCCGGTGGGCTGCAGTTCGAGATATTTATTGAGCGCTTCGGCGGTGCCCGGCGCCGGAATCACTTTCCCCGTTTTCGGGTCCGTGGTGGCTTTATTGATCAGATTCACACCCTTCTGGTAGTACGCTTCCGCCTTGTTGGGATCGGCGGCGATCGACTTGTCGAAGGCCACATTGGCCTCGTCCACTTTGCCGCTGTTGGTCAGCACCGCTCCCTGGTTGTAGTAGTACTGCGCCGCACCTGGGGGATTGAGCGCTGCCGCCTGGTCGTAAGCCTTTACGGATTCTTCGAGCTGACCGGTGCGGGCTTCGGCCTGGCCGAGATTGTTGTAATAGGCTGCCAGGTTCTTGGCGTCGTCGGGCTTGGGGCTGGCCGCCATGGATTGCTTCTTGAGGTCAATCGCCTTCTGGTAATCGGAGACTGCGTCGGTGTAGCGCTTGGACTTTTCCGCCGCGTCCGTCTGCTTGGGAGCCGAACTCAGGTGCGCATCGCCGAGCCGGGCCCAGAGCAGGTCGCGGGTGGGATCCATTTGCGTGGCTTCATTGAGAGTGTTCACGGCAGTCTCGAAATCCCCAGTCTGCATGGCCTGGTTAGCCACGGCCAGCTTCTCGTTCAACGCCTTGACCGTGTTGGTCTCCTTGGCAGCCTTGGCTTGCTGCTCCTGCATTTGCTTCAACTGCTCGGGAGTAATGCCCTTCTGCTGAGCGGCTTCGACCTGGGACTTCTTCAAATCGAAATCGAGCGTGACCTCGTCACCGCCCACGGGAAAATTATTAACCTGGTCCAGTTGTTTGCCGTCCTGGGTGAGCGTGACCTTGTACTTGCCGATTTCGATGCCCAGCGAGAAGTACTCGCCCTTCTTGTTGGTCTTCAGGTTGTACTTCCGCCCATTGTCGGTGTTGGCCCATTCCAGGTTGGCGCCGACAATCGGCTTCCCTTCCATATCTCTACAGACACCCTTCACTGTCCCCGTGGCCTGGGCAAACACCGGAGGCACGCACAGCGCTGCCACCATCATCACCAGCGTCAAGATCAGCACACGTTGCTTCATGTTGTTGGCCTCCCGGCTCATAAAACTGATTGATGTCGTAGCGCCGGCACGTTGCGGCGCGAACCTAAGTTCTCTCTGCCATCTCCGCGTACGGAATCGGGTCCGCGCTGCCCGCATCGCGAAAAGCCCGGAGGCGCAAAACACAGCTGTCACAGACTCCGCAGGCGCTGTCTTCCCGGCTGTAGCACGACCAAGTTAAATCGAAGGGCGCGCCTAGTTCAAGGCCCAGGCGGACGATTTCCGCCTTGCGCAACCGGATCAGCGGCGTAACGATTTCGATCCCGCCGTCTCTCGTGCCGAGCTTTACTACCCGATTGAAGGCCTCGTAGTAGGCCGGACGGCAATCAGGATAGCCCGAACTGTCCTGCTCCACCGCTCCGATGTAAATCCTGGCCGCCCCCAGCACTTCCGCCCAACTCACCGCCGTCGCCAGGAAATGGGCATTGCGGAAGGGCACATAAGTTACCGGAATATCGCTTCCAAGGGCGCGCGACTCGGGCACGTCAATGTTGCGGTCGGTCAGCGCCGAACCGCCAATGGCGGATAGCGCTTCGTTCCTCACCAGCAAGCGCTCACGAATTCCCAGCCGATCGCAGATGGAAAAAAACGCCCGCCGCTCGCGATCCTCGGTGCGCTGTCCGTAACTCACGTGGACAGCTGCCGCGTCGTGATCGCGCGCCGCCAGCGCGGCGCAGACACAGGAGTCCATACCTCCGCTCAGGAGAACAACCGCCCGCTGTGCTTCCTTCACCATTGCTTAGATGTTGTTCCTGCCCCGTTTGTAATTCTAGTCCAAGTGCCTGAAAGCAAGTGGGATCGGGCTCCGTAGCGCCGGCCACTCGCCGGCTGTCCGGCGGCCATCCTGCCCGCCAATCGGGCCAGCGGGACGCCGGAACTACTTTTGCTAGACCCCTTTCATCGCCGGGTCCCAAATAAACTTGTGTATCTGCAGCCCCAGGCGCGCCGGCACGCCATCCGCCAGAATCCATTCCGCCAGTTCGCGCGGGTCCAGCAGGCAACCTGACGCATCGCGAGCGCCGCGGGCTCCCTTGCTGAAGGCGGGCGAGAACAGCACCGCCTTCACTCGCCGTCCCAGATCGTGACGGGCCACAAAGTCACGGGCAAATTCGTAGTCGCCGCGATCGCTCAGCACGAACTTGACCTCGTCCTCGGAGTTCAGCCAGTCCAGGTTCTCCATGTAAAAAGTATCAGGCTCGCCCGAGTTCGGGCACTTTACATCCACGATTTTGATGACGCGACGGGGCACGCGCTCGAGCCGGCGCTCGCCGCTGGTTTCGAGCAGAACGGTGTAGCCCGCGTCCAGAAGCCTCTGCATCAGCGGGACCACTTCGCGCTCCTGCAACATAGGCTCGCCGCCCGTGATCTCTACTAACCCGCCACCGGGACTCAAATTCTCCACCGCTTCAATCACTTCTTCCATGGTCCGGCGCTGCCCGCCGGTGAAAGTGTACTCGCTGTCGCACCAGGAACAACGCAGATTGCAGCCCGTCAGCCGCACAAAAACGCAAACCAGCCCGACGTGCGTGGATTCACCCTGGATCGATTTGTAAATTTCGGTGATCTGCATGAAGAGCAGCTATCAGCTATCAGCTATCAGCTTTTTTCTTCCGCTGTCATCCTGAGCGCAAGCAATCGATTCGCTTGCGAATGGATTGCTGAAGTCGAAGGACCCCTATCGCAAGATCGATCGCGGGGTTGTTGTTTGCTCTTCCCGGCAAATCGCAGCTACTCCGAATAGGTCGCGGTGGTCACATCAGTTTCAAATACGGTGACATTCTTAACTCGCACCCGCCCCTGGGTTACGCGATCAAGATTTGCGTTGGTCTCGTCGAAAAAATACTTGGCCAGGTTTTCGGCCGAGGGGTTCAGCACTTTGAACGGCTCCAGATCATTGATCATCTGGTGGTCCAACCGGTCGATGACTGGTCTCATCGCGTCCTTCAATTCCCTGAAATCGAGCAACAGTCCGGCTCTGTCCAGTTCCTTGCCGGCCAGGGTCACCCGCACCTTGTAGTTGTGCCCGTGCGGGTTCTCACACTTCCCCTTGTAATTTCGGAGGTAGTGCCCGGCGGCAAACGAATCTTCGACTGTAACCTCAAACATGAACCCTCTTGGCGGCCGTCAATACAGACCGGAACGCAGCGCCTCATCTAACCTTCCATTTTACCCCGATCGCCCCTGCAGATGTGAGTCGGACACTCTTGTCCGACGCCTTTGACCTTGCCTTTGATTTTGTCTTTAGACTCTGCCTTTAGATTTTGCCCTTGACCCTGCCCCTTGACCCTATCCTTGGCAAGCTTCACACCCAACCAGGATCCACCAGATCCTAGAACCGAAAATCGACGTCAAAGGCGTGGGACAGGAGTGTCCGACCCACACCCGAAAAACTCTTCCACCTGTCTCAGGTCGGTTGTCCTGCGATAAGGCGGTAGGCTCTCCACGAACACTCGACCGTACTGCTTCTTCAAAATGCGGTTGTCCAGCAGCACCAGCAGACCGCGATCATGCAGCGAACGGATCAGGCGCCCGAAGCCCTGTTTCAGCGTGATCACGGCCGCCGGCACCTGGTACTCGAAGAAGGCGTTGCCGCCGTCGGCGTCGATCGACTTGACCCGCGCCGCTACCACGGGATCGCTAGGCACCGCGAACGGCAGCCGGTCGATGATCACGCAACTCAACTGTTCCCCCTGCACGTCCACGCCCTGCCAGAAGGATGAGGTGGCAAACAGCACGGCATTCGGGGTAAACCGAAACTCTTCCAGCAGCGCGGTTTTGGGCGCGTCGCCCTGCAACAGCATGGGGAAATCCAGCACGCCCAGCAGGCGCTGGTACACATCGTTCATCTGGGCATAGCTGGTGAACAGAACGAACGCGCGCCCGCGGGTAATTTCCAGCAGGCGTCGGATCCGGTCTGCCGCCTGCGCCGCAAATTGCGGAGTGCGGGGATCGGGGAGGTCCGGGGGAGCGTAGAACAGTGCCTGGTTCTCATAATCGAAATGCGAGGGCAGCACCCTTTCCCGTGCGTATTCCAACCCGAGCCGGCGGCGCATGTATTCGAAGCTGCCGCCTACCGCCAGTGTGGCCGAAGTCAGCACCGCGCATTCCAGTTTGTCGAACAGGCAAGCCTTCAGAATGGGAGCGACATCGATAGGAGTGGCCTGCAGGAAAACATTCTGCTTGTCGCGGCCGCCGCGCCGGCGCTCGATCCAGAAGACGGTGTTGCGGTCCTCAGACTCGATCAGAAACCCAAGTTGCACCTGCAGCTCCTGCGCCCGCCGGGCGAAGTTGAAAACCTCCTCCGGCTTGGATGGCAGGTTTTCCAACTCCGAACCCAATCGGGTAAGTGCCTGCTGCAATCCCAGAAACTCGTCGCCGTTTTCTTCCATGAACTCGCGCCGGTTTTCAAATGCAAAGCGCCCGTCGCCCTGGGGCAACAGCGCGAAGAAGAACATCGCCCGCTCACGCACACTCTTCAACGAGCCTGAAAACGAGGCGGATAGCATATGGTTGCGTTGCAGCGAGACTTCAACGTCCCGGCACAGCTCCTCGAAGCGCCCGTTGCTCACCGAAACTCCGAAGTAGCTTCCGGCTATGTCTTCCAGTTCATGGGCTTCATCGAAAATTACGGCGCCCGCCTCCGGCAGGATTCCAGCATCAGGTGCGTACTCGGCCTGCTGCTTGATCGACAGGTCGGCGAAAAACAGGTGATGGTTGACGATGATGATGTCGCTCTCCATCGCCTTGCGATGCATTTCGGTGATGAAGCAGCGCTCCCAGGCGCTGCACTTCTGTCCCAGGCAGGTATCGGCGCGGGCGTCGATCTTGTGCCAGAGTGCGCTGGCCTCAGGAAGCGATGCTAACTCGGCGCGGTCGCCGGTGTTCGTAACTTTCTCCCAGGCGGCAATTGCGCGATAGTGTTCGATTTCCTCCAGGCCGCTGAGCACAGGCTGGTCGGTCAAGTCGTAGAGCTTCTTGCGACACAGATAGTTATTGCGCCCCTTCATGTAACAGGCATTCAGCTTGCCGTCGCCGCCGGGAAACAGCGCCTGCTCGAGAAAAGGAATATCTTTGAGGAAGAGCTGTTCCTGCAGATTCTTGGTGCCGGTAGAAATGATGACGCGTTTGCTTGAGCGAATGACGGGCACCAGATAGGCCAGGGTCTTGCCCGTGCCGGTGCCGGCCTCGACAATCAAGTGACGCTTTTCCTCCAGCGCCTGTTCGACCGCTTGCGCCATCTGCAACTGTCCCCGGCGAAACTCGTAGGCGGGATGGGTACGCGAAAGCACTCCGCCCGGGGCAAAGAACTGATACAGAGAAACGTCGCGTTTCCGGGTATCCGGGACGGGCTGAGAACTGGAAGGCACGGAGTCACTATAATAAGCGTTTGCGTAGTAATAGCCCATGTGGGGCGGACACTCCTGTCCGCCGCTTTTGACTTTGAATTCTTATTCTTGTGACGGCTAGACGACTACAAAGGCAGTGAGTTCAATTCAAAGGTGGCGGACAAGAGAGCCGCCCCACACACTCGATTCTTATGACCCATCCAACTTTGACCTCACCATCGGCTGCGGCTGCTCTCGGCATGCCTACCGTCGCCATCGTGGGACGCCCCAACGTGGGCAAATCTACGCTTTTCAACCGGCTGGTGGGTTCGCGGCGCGCCATTGTCGGCGATGAGCCCGGTATCACACGCGACCGCCTCTACGGCGATGCGGAATGGCGCGGGCGCCACTTGCGCATCGTGGATACGGGCGGCATTCTCCCGGAAGATAAAGATTTCATCCCGGCAGAAATTTTCCGTCAGGCGAAAGTCGCTCTCCAGGAAGCTGACGCGGTCATCATGGTGGTGGACGGCCGCACTGAAATGGCATCACCCGATATCGAACTGGCTCGCCAGTTGATCCGGTCGGGCAAACCGCTCTTCCTCGCGGTCAACAAAGTTGATACGGAGAAGCAGCAGAGCCTTGCCGACGAGTTTCATCGCCTCGGGATCCGCAAGCTTTTCCCTATTTCCGCCGAAAATGCGCGCGGGGTGGATGATCTGCTGGATGCCATCCTTCAGGTCCTGCCGCCACATCAATTAACCACAGAGGACACCGAGGACTCGGAGGAAAACTCGGAAGCCCCGACTGAGAACCGCGCTCATGAGACCAAAGTTGCGATCATCGGGCATCCCAATGTGGGCAAGTCCACGTTGCTGAACCGGTTGACCGGGGCCGAGCGATCCATCGTCTCGCCCATTCCCGGAACCACGCGTGACGCCGTGGATGAGATCGTCGAACGCAACGGCAAGCGCTTTCGCTTTATCGATACCGCTGGAATCCGGCGCAAAGGCAAAACCCACCTGATGGCGGAGAAGCTTTCCGTGGTGATGGCGCGCAAGCACCTGGAGGCTGCCGATATCGCGCTGCTGGTAATCGATGCCACCGAGGGCGTAAGCCAGCTCGACGCCGCCATCGCCGGATACGCCCACGAGAGCGGCCGCTCCATGATCATCATCGTAAACAAGTGGGACCTGGTGCTCAGCGGCAAGGAGCGGACAGGCCGCCAGACCAAAGCTTCGCGCATGCAGGAAAACAAACGCCCCGGCGATCGTGCCGCCTACGAAGAGCGGGTGCGCCACGCGCTCAAATTTCTCAGCTACGCGCCCATATTGTTCGTGTCTGCCTCAACTGGGAAGGGTATCGAGAAAATATTTCCGACTCTGGAGCAAGTGGCCTCTGAGCGCCGCAAGCGCATTGGGACGGGCGAGATGAATCGCTTTCTCAAGCACGTCGATTTCGAGCGCGCTTCGGTGCCGGCCCGGCAGCAGGTGCGGATTTACTACATGACCCAGGCCGCAGTCGGGCCGCCGACTTTCGTGATCTTCACCGACCGCAAAGTAAAGCTGCACTTCGCCTACCAGCGTTTTCTGGAAAACCAGATTCGCCATGCCTTCGGATTCGTGGGCACGCCGATATGGATCAAGAACCGGGCGCGAAACTGAGGATCTGGCTCTATCCGATGGGTTCAGGCGTCGGCAGCAACGGCGGCGGGTCGGGTGGAGGCTGCGGCACCACGGGTGGCGGCGCAGGATATAAAAGCGCGCTCAGCGGCGCATAGCGCGCAGCGAAGAAGTAGATGGAATAAGCCGGGAAAAACACCACCGCGGGCACCGAGACCAGTGCCATCAGATAGAGCAAGCAGAAAATCGCAATCGCTCCCGCCACGACCGCGAGGGTAATGGTGTAAAGGTTCCAGGTGAGTCCTGCCGCCATGCCGCCAATCACGGCCACGGCGCCGAGGCCACCGATCGGAATAAGAAATAGCAGGAAGACAATCGCCGATACGACACCGATAATGATCGCAGCGCCGATGGCCATCACGATCTTCATGCCAATATAAGCGGCATACCCGCCCACCTCGCCTTTGATCTGGGGCCACAGCCGACGCCAGCCCTCGATGGCGCCGATTTCTTCCAGTGCCATTTGCGGGACCACAAAATCCTTGGTCATCACGTGGACTACCAACTGCGCCACGATGAAAAGCAGAAATACGAAGAACAGCGCCATGCCGCCCAGAATCAGTGGGATCATGTGCTCCTTGGGGTTCCTGAGCCAGCCCACCAGAAATGCGAAGCCTGCCGGAATCCCGAGCAGAATGGTGAAACACACGATCGAGGCCAGAGCCAGCAGAATCTGCCAGACAAAAAGACGCCGTCCCGGGCCCTGCCGCCGGACCCAACTGTGCCCAATGCGGCACTCCCGGGTCACAACGCTGTCGAAAAGCACGAAGCGCATGACGCTGTTCACGTACAGGAATAGGATGAGCAAGACGAACCCGGCGATGATGAGCACGGCGATCAGCGAAGCCGTGAGCGCGGGATTGATCCCGGCTAAACCAGTTTCCAGAAGACGCTGCGAACTATTGGGACGTGGAATCTGAAAGCTGCCCGGATTGCACCCTCCGCCGCCCGAACCCATTTCCCCGGCCAGAAGGCCGACCAGGGCCAATTTGGCCCACTGGCTGGCCCGGAAGGGCCGCACCAGCTGTTGCCGGGCATGCTCAAAGGCGGGAGTAATCGCATCCACGGCGGAGATCGGCAAGGCGCACCTCAGGAGATCGTGGTTCGCAGCAAGGTACTGCGAAGCCGGAGTTGGGTCAATGGGATTTTTTTGGTGCTCAGAAGATTGCAGATTTTAGATTGTTGACTTCAGATTGAAAACTGATCGTTTGCTTTGGCGTTTGAGCTGCGGGATTTTAAATCTAAAATCTACAATCTGAAGTCTGCAATCCGAGACCCGCAATCCTGCTTTCACTCGTACCTCAGCGCCTCGACGGGGTCCAGCTTCGAGGCACGCAGCGCCGGTACGAGCCCGCTCACCACTCCTACGGCCAGCAGCACTAGCGTGGACAGCATGACCGTGGCCAGCGAAATCTGCAAATGAATGTCCGCTTTGCCGGAATCGTCTTCAAACAGCGGGCCCATCAGGGGCAGGGTGCCTACGGCTGCGGCAATCGCGTAGGAAAGCAAGACGCCGGCCGCGCCACCCAACAGCATGATCAGCAACGTCTCAGCCAGGAACTGGAGTTTGATCTGCCACTTCTTCGCCCCCAGCGCCCGCCGCAGACCGATCTCGCGGATGCGCTCATCCACCGAGACCAGCATGATATTCATCACGCCGACGCCGCCAATGCCCAGGGTCAGCGTCCCCACAAATGTAAGCAGCACCTGCAGTCCGATGGTCAGTCCGTCGATGATTGGACGGAATTCGTCGCGTCCGAACATCTGAAAGGCCTTCTTGTCGGTGGGAGAAAACTGTTGGCGGGTCGCAATCGCGGCCAGCACCTGGGCCTCGGCTTTCCTCTCAAACTGGGGCGCCACCGGCTCGAAGACCATCACCGCGGCGTACTTCGTATTCCAAATGTCACCGGCCGCGCTATACGGAATCCAGGCGGAATCGTCGTCGCTGGAGAAATAGTTGCTCAACTGAATCTTGCGGGCCATTACGCCGATTACGGTGAAATGCACGCCACCGATCTGCACCGTCTCGCCTACCGCCGGCCGGCCGCTAAACAACTGCTCGCGAACTCTCCCCCCCAGAAACACTACGCGCCGCCGTTCCAATTCGTCTCCGGCTGAAATCCAGCGCCCTTCAGACGGAACTTCGTTGCGCATCTCGCCATACTCGGGGCAAACGCCGCGTATCGCGGCCGTGCCTACCATCCGTTCACCATAGCTGATACCGGGGCGATTCACGGTCTCCAGGCAAACATGTTTCACCAGAGGGGCGGTTTCTTTGACAATGTCGAGGTCAGCCTGTTCCAGCAGAACTTTCTTGCCGGCACGCTGTCCGCCGGGTTGCTCGCTGGTCTGTTGCGGCCAGCAGATGACCACGCTCTTGCCGAAAGCGTCAAACCCATTTACCAGGATGTGGCGGAAACTGCTGCCGTAAGCAATCAGCAGAGTAACGGTGGCAATCCCCCAGACAATGCCAAGCATAGTCAGCAGGCTTCGGGTGTAGTTGCGCCGGAGGGCGATCCAGGCTTCGAGAATGATTTCAGTCAGCATTGTTAGAACCACTATTGCCCGTGTGGGGATGGGGCTCAGACCCGTCCAGGCCGAGCGAAGCTCGGCGGGCCTTAGCCGCGCAAGCGCGGCCTGTCCGGGTCAGAGACCCGGACCCACACCAGCCAATCCCAGACGAACCTATCCCACGCCTATCCTCCCGCTTCATAGCGCAACGCTTCTATGGGATCGATCGACGCGGCGCGACGCGCCGGATACAGCGCCGAGAAAATCGCGATCATGCCCAGCAGCGCACATGCCGTCACCCCGGATTGCCACGTCGCCACCAGTCCGGCGAAGAAGTCCGGCATAGGAAGCAGGTTCACCAGGAAGCAGATGCCGTACGCGATCCCCATTCCAAGGGCCCCGCTGACAAAGGCAATCAGCAGCGCTTCGATAAAAAACTGTTTCAGGATGGTGCGGGCCGGGGCTCCCAACGCCTTGCGCACGCCGATTTCGCGCGTCCTCTCCCGCACCGCCACCATCATCACGTTCATCACTCCCAGGCCGCCGAGAAACAAGGTCACGATGCCGACCGCACCCAGAAAATATTTCATGCCGTTGGTCATCTGCTGGAAAGCCTTGGCTTCCTGCACCGTATCCCAGATGGGACAGGCCTCTTTGTCGTGGGGATCGAAGTTGTGCATCCGTCCCAGCACGGTCTGGACTTCGCGCTTACAGGCCTCATGCTGTTCCACCGATCGGGGCGTGACCAGCAACTGGTCAAAGGTGGTGGGTGTGCCGGGCGGCTTGTCGGGAAAATCGCGCCGCATGGCCGCGAACGGAATAAATATCTTGTTAACGTCCCATCCGTCGTAACTGGAATCCTGCTTCTTGACCGCCATCACGCCGATGACTTTGTAGGGAAACGCATTCAAATAAACATCTTCGCCAACGGGATTCCGTCCCGGAAACAACTGCTTGGCTGCATCACTGCCCAGGAAGGCCACGCGACGGGCCTCCTTCTGGTCGTCCCAGTTGTAGAAACGGCCTAAGCCCACATCGAGGCTGCGAATGTATCCGAACGGGGGGTGAGATCCAGTGACGGTAAACGCCGCATTGTTGTAATTGCTGTGGGCGCGGACGTCTCCCTGCTCCAGTTCAGGAATGGCGTACTCGCAATCCGGCGCTTCGGCCTGCACCGCCACCACGTCCGAGTCCTCCCAGTGCAGAGCACGCCCGGCGCGGGTCCCGCCGGCCTGCATGCTGGTGCGTCCGTGGAACACGATCAGAATGTCCTTGCCCAGATTGCGGGCCTGCTCTGCCTGTCCTTTACGCAGGCCTTCGCCGGCCGCCACCATCAGGACGATGGAAACGATTCCCCAGGCGATTCCGAACATGGTCAGAAACGTGCGCAGCTTGTGGGACCAGAGAGTGCGCAACACATCGCCAATGAGATCGCGGAGAACCATTGCTGTATGGACGCAGGTGTCGCCCGAACGTAAGCCGTAAGGCAGAAAGCACCTGAGTCCATATACGTGTTTCAGCCAGATTTAGTTCAGGAAAAAGACGGTGGGCGGAGACTCCCTTCGACTTCGCTCAGGGCAAGCCCGTCCTTGGCTTTTGAAGTTGATCCTGGGTGCTGCTTTGGAGCTGCCTGAGATCTGAATCAAAGGCGGCGGGCGAGGGCGCCCGCCCCACACTTTTCCAGCCATGCATCAAACTGTTCCAAGGCGAGCTGGCATTGCTGCCGGTGCCGTTCCTGGCGGTCGCGAATCTTACGTTGGAGCGCGGGCAGCAGATCGAAAGTGATGTTGGTGGGCTGAAAGTTCCCGGCATCGGCGTGGGTCACGTAGTGCACCAGCGAACCAAAGGCCGTCGGCCGCGGCGGACACACCAGATCCGCTCCCGTGGCCAGGGCGGCCGCGTGAATACCCGCCATCAGACCGGTTGCGATGGACTCGACATATCCCTCCACTCCGCAAATCTGCCCGGCGAAAAACAAAGCCGGTTGCCTTTTCATCTGCAGCGACTCGGACAATAGAGCCGGCGCGTTGATGTAGGTGTTGCGATGGATTTGTCCATAACGCAGAAAGCGAGCATTCTCCAGGCCAGGGATCAGGCGCAGCACGCGAGCCTGGTCTCCGAATTTCAGGTGGTTCTGAAAGCCGACCAGGTTGTAGGAATCAGCCCGCAGGTTTTCCTGCCGCAGCTGCACTGCGGCGTAGGGAATCCTCCCGGTGCGCGGGTCTTTCAATCCCACCGGCTTCATGGGACCGAAGCGCAGCGTATCGCGGCCGCGGCGGGCAATTTCTTCGATCGGCAGGCAGCCCTCAAAGTAGTTCAGCTTCTCCCAGTCACGCTCTTCGACCGATTGCCCCGAAATCAAGGCATCGCAGAACCGGTCGTACTCCTCTTTTGACATGGGACAGTTGATGTAGTCGGCCGAGCCTTTGTCGTAACGCGCCGCCAGGTATACCCGGGACATGTCGATGGAATCGGCCTCTACAATCGGACTGATCGAATCGAAGAAATACAGGTGGGTTGAGCCGCTCAGCCGCGCGATCTCCCGGGACAGAGCGTCGGAGGTCAGTGGCCCGGTGGCGATGATCGTGATCTGATCTTCGTCAATCTGCGTAACCTCTTCACGCCGCACTGTAATCAGCGGCTCATGCGAAAGTTCATCAGTAACTCGAGCCGCAAAGGTCGTGCGGTCTACCGCCAACGCATGGCCGGCGGGGACAGCACACTCCCGCGCGATCTCCAGCAGTCGCGACCCGGAGCGCCGCATCTCTTCCTTTAATAGCCACGGCGCCGTGTTCTCGCTGTCGGATTTCAGCGAGTTCGAGCAGACCAGTTCCGCGAAGTCTGCAGTCTGGTGTGCAGGCGTCGAACGCGCCGGGCGCATCTCGAAGAGTTCAACCGCAACTCCGCGCCGCGCACACTGCCATGCCGCTTCTGAGCCCGCCAGTCCGGCGCCGATGACTTTTACTGCTCTCGTCATCGCGCTCCCCCGGCCACGTATTGCAGCGCGTCTCCCTCGAGGCTTACGGTTTTCCAGTCGTCCAGAAATGTGGCGCCCAGATCTTTATAGAACTGGATGGCCGGAGCATTCCAGTCCAGCACCTGCCAGCGCACGCCAAAGCAATTTTTCTCTCTGGCAACCGACGCGACGTGAGCCAGCAGCGCCTTGCCAATACCCTTCCCGCGATACTGGTCGCGCACGTAGATGTCTTCGAGAAATAATCCTGCACGACCCTCAAAGCTGGAGTAGTAATCGAAGAAGAGCGCATAGCCGGCGGGTTGGCCTTCCCACTCCGCCATCAGCACACGGAATTTGGGGAACTCACCAAACCCATCGCGCAGCAGGCCGGTCTCGTTCGCCGCCACGGGAAGATGCTCAAAGTCGGCGAATTCATGAATGAGCATATTCAACGTAGGCACGTCGCTGGCAAGGGCAGGGCGAATTGAGAGCATGAGCAGTCTCCCTTTTTCCGGCATGCAACATCGCAGGCCACGCGAGCATGCTCTATTATACGGAGATACTCATCCACGCCCGGAGAACTCCATGGCACGCATCGCTCTCATCGAACCCGAACACGCCCCACCTGAGGTAAAGGAAATCTACGAACAAAACCTGAAAGGCAAGCCGGGAAATGTGCAAAAGGCGCTGGCCCATCGCCCCGAGATGCTTAAGAATTTTCTCGGATTTTACGCCAGCGTTGGGCACTCACTCGATCGCAAGCTCTATGAACTGATTTATATCCGCGTCTCGATCATCAATAGCTGCCGCTACTGCCTGCAACATCATCTGGCTTCTTCCAAACGCGTGGGGCTGACGTCGGAAGGTTGGAGCGCCCTAAAACAGGGAAACTACTCGCGCTACAGTGAAAAAGACAGGACAGCCCTGACCTACATCGAAAGGCTGACGAGGTCGCCGCATGAAATTACCGACGTCGATTTCCACGAGTTGAAGAAACATTTTTCCGATGCGGAGATCGTGGATCTGCACCTGCTGACCGGCCTGGCTAACCTGACCAACCGCTTCACCGATCCCCTGGGCCTGGAGTTGGAAATGCCGGAGGAAAAAAATCCAGACAATGGAGCGCCAGCCTCCATCCGGCTCCAGGAGTGTGTGGGTCGGACACTCCTATCCGACGCCTTTGAAGTTGATCTTGGTTCGTTCGTGCCCCCGTTGCCAACGAGAGTGCATTTTTGCAGCTAAAGGCCAGCTCAAAATCGTCGGACAGGAGTGTCGGACCCACACCAGGTGGGCGAGACGCCGGCGCTACTTTCCCGTCGAATGGAGGTGGCCGGTGTTCTACACTACAGGATCACTCTTTCATCTCCCACTCTGCGGGTCACGTGCTCACGGTCGAGGTATTCGAGCAGAGGGATGGCGTATTTCCGCGTTACTCCGGTCATGTCCTTGAAGCGGCCCACGTCGATCTTCGGCGATTTTGCTTTTTCCGACAACAGGCGCTGGCGCAACTCCTGCAGCGCGTCGCGATGAAAGACCAGGTCTTCAGAGATTTTCACCAGGACTTTGTCGCGCAGCAGCAGAGTTACGATCTTCTGGGCACGGACTTTGTCCACTTTGAGTCCCGCGAGTACATCCTTTAACGCGGGGGCTTTGAGGCCAGCCGAAGCGAATGCGCGCTCGATGATCTTTTGGGATTCCGCTTCTTCGTCTTTCATGACCACGCCGCGTCCGGGAAGATGGACAATCTCTCCGGCAGCCTCTAGCTTCCTCTCGCGGACCAGCGTATCCAGGGCGGCGGTAAACGCCTCACTGGACGCCCTGGTCCGGTCGCGCAGTTCTTCTTTGCTGATCCCCGCGACCAGCGGGTTCTTTTTGTGAAAGCCGCCAACCACGTCGATGATCAGCGATTTCAATTCCTCCATGGCAGGCAGATGTACAAGCAGGTCGCCGACTCGAAAAACCTCGGCGGACGGTGCGGGAGCGGACAGATACGCCGCAATTTCCTGCCTGGACCACCCGGTTTCCGCCGTCAGTTGTGCGATTGTGATTCCGGCATGACGGCGTCGCGCGATGCGGGCCCGCAGGATCGACAACCCGTCGCCCTCCGCCAGGATTTGCAGAAACGCTTCCAGCCCGGGCATGCGAGAAATCGGCGACGCATCGAGCACCACGCCCCCTCCGATAGTCACGACCGGCGAAAATTGCCGAACGATGAAGCGATCCCCGGGCAACAGCAAAGTGGGTTCGGCCAGGCGCAACTGGGCCAACGCAGTTTCTCCCGGTGAAACTTTTTCTTGACTAAAAAGCGCGACGGTAGCGATGGTTTCAAAGGTGTGGGCATGGAGATGAACCCGCGCCCTGTCTTTCAAGGACTTGGCGGAGGGCAGCAACGTCAGCGACACATCCAGGCGAGAACTGGAGTGAAAGGTCGCGGGCGGCGCCAGCACCATGCCACGTGCCATTTCCTGCGTGCTGACTCCGGTCAAATTCAAAGCCGTGCGCTGGCCGGCTACCGCCAGTTCCGCCGTTTGTCCGTGCACCTGCACTCCACGAACTCGCACCCGCCGGCCCACGGGAAGGACCTCGAGTTCATCTTCTCTGCCAATCGTGCCGGAGAGCAGGGTGCCCGTCACCACCGCGCCGAAGCCCTTCATGGTGAACACCCGGTCAATGGGCAGACGGGCCAGGGCGGAAGAGTCGCGGGACGGAATCTCGGATGCGGCCTTCACCAATGCCTGGCGTAGCTCATCAAGCCCCGCTCCGTTCAGCGAGCTGACCGCGACGACGGACGAATTTGCCGCATCCAGAAACGAATCACGCAGAAACTCCTCGACCTCCAGCTTCACCACATCGAGGGTCTCGCGGTCGACGAGATCGGACTTGGTCAGGACCGCGATGCCCCGGCGCACGGAAAGCAGCCGACAAATATCGAAATGCTCGCGGGTCTGCGGCTTGATCGATTCATCGGCGGCAATCACCAGCAGGACCAGATCGATTCCGCCCACGCCGGCCAGCATGTTGCGCACAAAACGCTCGTGGCCGGGAACATCAACGAAGCCCAGACGCAGGACTTCACCGCCGGGTAGAGGCAGCTCGAGATGCGCAAACCCAATGTCGATGGTGATGCCGCGGCGTTTTTCTTCTTCCAGCCGATCGGCGTCAATGCCGGTGAGGGCCTTGACCAGCGCGGTCTTTCCGTGGTCGATGTGCCCGGCGGTCCCGACGATGACGGACTTCATTCGGGGAACATTATAAGTCGGCCATATAGCGCCGGCGTCCGGCAGGCCCCGGGGGACGGGACGCCGGCGCTACTCTCATTGTGCGACAATAGAGTTTCCCCATATGAGCCCCTCTTCAGCCCTGGTTATCACGCCCGAGGTCATCCGGGAGCACGGCCTCACGCTCGACGAATACGAAAAAATCAAACAGCTGCTGGGCGGACGCGAGCCCAGCATCACCGAACTGGGGATCTTCAGCGTGATGTGGAGCGAGCATTGCTCCTATAAATCATCGCGCGTGTACTTGAAGAGATTGCCCACGCGCAGCCGTCTGGTGGTGCAGGGGCCGGGCGAGAACGCGGGCATCATCGACATCGGCGACGGCTGGGCCTGCGCCTTCAAAATTGAGTCGCACAATCATCCATCGTTTATCGAGCCCTTTCAGGGCGCCGCCACCGGCGTGGGCGGCATCCTGCGCGATATCTTCACCATGGGCGCGCGGCCCGTGGCGGTGATGGACTCGCTGCGCTTCGGCCCGATTACCGCTCAGGTAGAGGCGGGTCTCCGACCCGCCCAGCCGGGTCAAAGACCCGGCTCCACACCGTCCGCCCAGGAAATTCACAAGAATCATTCCATCCTCGAGGGCGTGGTCAGCGGAATCGCCTCGTATGGGAATTGTTTTGGCGTCGCCAACCTGGGCGGTGAGACCAAGTTCGAGCCTTGTTATTCCGGCAATCCGCTGGTCAATGCTTTCGCTCTGGGATTAGTGCGGCGCGACCAGATTTTCTACGCCAAAGCGTCGGGCGAAGGCAATCCGGTCATATACGTCGGATCAAAGACCGGGCGCGACGGCATTCACGGTGCCACCATGGCCAGCGAGGAGTTCAGCGAAGCCTCCGAAGCCAAGCGCCCAAACGTGCAGGTGGGCGATCCTTTTCTGGAAAAGCTTTTGCTCGAGGCCTGCCTCGAAGCCATGCAGACCGGCGCCATCGTCGGCATACAGGACATGGGCGCCGCCGGGCTGACCTGCTCTACCTGCGAGATGGGCGCGCGCGGCCACGTAGGAACCGAGATTGAACTTGATCTCGTGCCCCAGCGCGAAACCGGCATGACCGCCTACGAGATCATGCTGAGCGAATCGCAGGAGCGCATGCTGCTGGTGGCGCAGAAAGGCCGCGAGCAGGAAGTTTTACGCATCTTCGAAAAGTGGGGACTGGACGCAGTCGAGGTCGGCCGCGTCACGAGCGACGGCAGGATGCGCGTTCTCCACCATAGAGAAGTGGTCTCCGACATCCCCAACGAGGCCCTTACCGACGATGCGCCGGTTTACAAGCGTCCGCTGGAACGTTGGGAGCCGCCAGTGCCGCGCGAAATGCCCGCGCACGTCAAGCTAGCAGATACTTCCGATCTCACCGGAAATCTGAAGCGGCTGCTGGCCAGTCCTAACATCTGTGGCAAGCGCTGGATCTGGCAACAGTACGATCACATGGTGCAGACCAATACGGTCGAAGGCCCGGGCGCGGGCGACGCAGGTGTGATCCGCATCAAGGGCTCGCAGCGCGGCCTGGCCATGGCGCTCGATGGCAACGGACGCTGGTGTTACCTCGATCCCCGTTTGGGTGCCATGCATGCCGTGGCGGAGGCCGCGCGCAACGTGGCTTGCACCGGCGCGACTCCCATCGGTGGCACCAACTGCCTGAATTTCGGCAATCCCGAGAAACCTCACATCATGTGGCAATTTTCCCAGGTGATAGACGGCATCACCAAAGCCTGTGAGGAACTGGAAATCCCCATCACCGGGGGCAACGTCAGCTTCTACAACGAAACTTTGGGCGAAGGGATTTATCCCACCCCGGTGCTGGGTGTGGTCGGCGTTTTCGAAGATGTACACAAGGTGGTACGTCCGGATTTTCGCGACGTGGGACGCGCCATCGTTCTGCTGCGCGGCGCGGAACCCGGCGATGCGACCGACGCAGAATCAGCATTCGGCTCCTCGGAATATGCCAAGGAAATTCTGGGCGCGGTTTGGGGTTATCCTCCCGAACTGGAGTTGGAAAAAGAAGCCGGGCTTCAGAAGGCGCTGGTGGAAATTGCCCAAATCGAAATTATGGATTCAGCTCATGACTGTTCGGACGGCGGAATGGCAGTCGCGCTCGTCGAGTCGGGACTGGCTAAAGGCATTGGAATGAATATCGATCTGACGTCGCTGGGCCTGCCGACAGAGTTCGTTCTGTTCGGCGAAGACGCCAGCCGGGTGATCATCTCGTGCGACCGCGAGAACTTCGGCAGAATCCAACAAGTGGCGTTAAAATACGGCATTACAGCAGACTTGATAGGAGAGACCGCGCCGGAGCGAATTGAAATCAAACTCGATGGCCGTGTAGTGGTGTCGGCGGCGGTTGCGGAATTGCGGGATATTTACGAGGGCGCGCTGGAGAAGGCGCTGCGGACGGAAGTGGATACAATGGCGGCAGATTGAGCGTTGCCGAGCTTCGCTCGGCCGGGCAGGTGAGACACCTGCCCCTACGTGGGCTTGTTTGCTGAAAGCTGAGGGCTGATAGCTATCATGTTCGATAAATTCCATGACGAGTGCGGAGTGGCGGCCATCTACGCTCACCCTGAGGCGGAGAAACTGGCTTACCTCGGGCTGCATGCGCTGCAACATCGCGGGCAGGAATCGGCGGGCATTGTTACCTCGAATGGACTGACTTTGCGCGCCCATCGCGCCATGGGACTGGTGGCTGACATCTTTACCGAGGACGTCCTGTCCCAGCTGCACGGATCGCTGGCCATTGGGCACACGCGTTACTCGACCGCCGGCGACTCCGCTCTCTTCAACGCGCAGCCCATCATGGTGCAATCGAACAAAGGCATGATTGCGCTGGCCCACAACGGCAACCTGGTGAATGCGCAGGAAATCCGGCATCGCCTCGAAGCACAGGGCTCGATCTTCCAGACCAACAGCGACACTGAAGTCATCGTCCACCTGATCGCGCTATCCAAAGAACAGACTCTGCCGGATGCAATGGCCGACGCGCTGCGCCGCGTCGAAGGCGCGTTTTCGCTGGTCATGCTCAGTTCGGACCGGGTCTTTGCCGCCCGCGATCCGCGCGGCTTCCGCCCCCTGGCCATGGGCAGAATTCCCCGCCAGGAAGGACAGCGGCAGGACACCATCGTGTTTGCCTCCGAGACTTGCGCATTTGATCTGATCGGCGCCGCTTACGAGCGCGAAGTCAAGCCGGGCGAGTTGGTGATCGTGGGGCCGGAAGGCATTACTTCCCGCTTTTATTCCCCGGTAGCGGCGCAGTCGAGCTGCATCTTCGAGCACGTGTATTTTTCGCGGCCCGACAGCATGGTGTTCGGGCGTCCGGTGCAGGTCAGCCGCGAGGGTCTGGGAAGACAACTGGCGCGGGAGGCCCCGGCCGAGGCCGATCTCGTAGTTCCCGTGCCCGATTCCGGCGTGACCGCGGCTGTCGGCTACGCCGCTGAGAGCGGCATCCCATTTCGCTTTGGACTCATCCGCAATCACTATGTGGGACGCACGTTCATCGAGCCGCGGCAAAGCGTGCGCGACTTTGGCGTAAAGCTGAAGTTGAACCCGGTACGCACTCTGCTTGAAGGCAAGCGCGTGGTCCTGATCGACGACTCCATCGTGCGCGGCACCACCAGCCGCAAGATCGTGCGCATGATCCGCAACGCGGGTGCGAAAGAAGTGCACATGCGCGTATCGTGTCCCCCAACGATTTCGCCGTGCTTCTACGGTGTGGACACGCCTTCGAAGAAAGAGCTGATCGCGGCCAACAAGTCAGTGGAAGAGATTCGCGAATTCATCGGTGCCGATTCGCTGGCCTATCTCTCGCTTGAAGGAATGAAAAAAGCCTGCGCCGACGGCGAGAAGACCACTTACTGCACCGCCTGCTACACCGGTTCCTATCCCACGAAGTGGGTGGACGTGGACGAAATTCTGCCCGCCACAATCAGCGAACCCTAAAGACTTTCCGACCGGACGTAGGGGCGGGTGCCCTCACCCGCCCGGACGAGGCGTCCGGGCCTACGTGGATCGCGCCGCTGCCACCCGCGGAATGCCTTGCAGGTCGTTGGTGATTCGCACGTCTTTCCAGCCCACGAGTAGCTCCCGCACACGCTCTGCAATGGTGCCGCTGATCTCCATCACCAGCCAGCCCTCAGCCTTGAGTGATTCGTGGGCCTGGGGGATAAGGCGCTCGATCACCTCCAGTCCTGTAGCCCCCGCAATCACGGCATTGCGCGGTTCATACTTGCGGACTTCAAGTTGCACCTGGTCGGCTTCGGATTCGCCGACGTAGGGTGGATTGGAAACAACCAAATCGAACTTGCCGCGCTCAAGCCCCTGCAGCAGGTCAACCTGATGGAATTGAATGCGGTCTTCAAGTTGGTGGCGAGCCGCGTTCGCGCGAGCGATTTCCAGGGCTGCCGGTGAAATATCGGTGGCGTGGATTTCGGCATGGGGCAATTCTTTGGCCAGGGCCAGGGCTATGCATCCGGATCCCGTGCCGACATCCACGAGGCGCAGCAAGGCGGCGGGCGAGGGCGCCCGCCCCACACAGGAGAGCACGGTCTCGATCACGTGCTCAGTTTCCGGACGGGGAATGAGAACGGCGGGTGTGACGATGAGGTCCATACCCCAAAACTCCTGGTGCCCGGTGATGTACTGGGCAGGCATTCCGTGCTCGCGTTCGGTCAGGGCCTGGCCGTACCGGCGCTGCTCGTCGGCAGAGAGTTTGCGCTCGGGATGAGCATGGAGATACGCGCGATCGCATTCCAGCGTGAACATGAGCAGGAGTTCGGCGTTCACCCGAGGCGAAGGGACGCTTGCGGCACCAAGGCGGGAAATAGCGGAGGCGAGGGCATCGCGGAGCGTCACCTGGTTATTTGAACACAAGATTCACGTAGGCCCAGGCGTCTCGTCTGGGCGGCGGAGCTCCGCTCCGCTGGGCAGGTGACGACATCCTTCGGCTTTGCTCAGCACCGCTCTGCCCCTCTGCCTGAACCTCACACTGAGGCGGTGGCTTCGGCCTTTAACTTTTCTGATTGATAATGCGTGACCAGCGCTTCGATCAGGGGCTGGAGTTTGCCGTCCATGACCTGCTCGAGTTGGTGAATGGTCAGTCCGATGCGGTGGTCGGTCACGCGGTTCTGCGGGAAATTGTAGGTGCGGATCTTCTCGCTGCGATCGCCCGAGCCCACCATGGCCTTGCGTTCTTTAGCCAGCGCGTCCTGCTGCTTCTGCATCTCCATCTCGTAAAGGCGGGCGCGTAGAACCCGCATGCCCTTTTCGCGGTTCTTGATCTGCGATTTCTCGTCCTGGCAGCTCACCACGGTGTTGGTGGGAATGTGGGTAATGCGCACGGCGGAATAAGTAGTGTTTACCGATTGTCCGCCGGGACCCGAGGAGCAGAACGTATCAATACGGAGATCTTTGGCTTCAATCTTGATATCAACATCTTCGGCCTCGGGCAGCACTGCCACCGTGACCGCCGAAGTATGCACCCGCCCCTGCTGCTCGGTTGCAGGCACGCGCTGCACGCGGTGCACACCACTTTCATACTTCAAGCGCGAATAAACCCGCTGGCCTTCGATGATAGCGATCACTTCTTTCAGGCCCCCCACCGAGGAATCAGAAGTAGAGAGCACTTCGACCTTCCAGCCCTGAGTTTCAGCATAGCGGGTGTACATCCTGAACATTTCCGCAGCAAAAAGCGTGGCCTCGTCGCCTCCGGTGCCGGCGCGGATTTCCAGGATGACATCTTTTTCGTCGTTAGGATCCTTCGGCAGCAGCAGAATCTTCAGTTCTTCTTCCACTCCGCCGACGCGGGCTTCCAGCTTGTCGAGCTCTTCCTGGGCGTAGGCCCGCATTTCCGGATCTTTTTCGTCCGCCAGAACGGCCTTGCTCTCGGCAATGCCGCGCTTCAGGTCTTTATACTCGCGATATTTTTCGACGATAGACGAGACTTCGCTGTGCGCCTTGGCCGTCTTCTGATAACGGGCCGAGTCGCCAGCAATCTCCGGCGAGGCGAGCGCCCGCGTCAGTTCCTCGTAGCGGGCTTCGATTTGGTCGAGTCGTTCAAACATGGGATTCAGTCGTCGGTCGTCGGTCGTCGGTCGTCAGCAAAACGTGCTGTTCACCGTTCAATTCTAGTACTGAAAGAGTTTGGAGAGAATGTTCGCGGGGGAACCGCTAGGCTATAACCAACTCGCCGCCATGCTCTTTCTCTAGCGCCATGGCATGATCCAGTGCGATGATGGCGCACTCGGCCTGATCGTCGGACGGCGGTTGCGTCGTTATGCGTTGCAGCCACAGGCCGGGCGCAGTCATCAGGGCAAACAGCGAACCGCGATGCTTGGCGGCAAAACGAATGATCTCGTATGAGACCCCTGCAATCACCGGAAGTAGCACGATGCGCATGCCAAACTTGGCCCAGAACGTGGTCACCGGGAACACTGAAGAAACCAGGATGTAAACCGCGATCGAGATCAGCATCACGGTCATCAGAAAGCTCGTGCCGCAGCGCGGATGTAAAGTCGAATACTTCTGCACCGACGCGGTCTCCAAAGGATCACCGTTCTCGAAAGCGTAAACCGTCTTGTGCTCCGCGCCGTGATATTCGTAAACCCGGCGGATATCGCTCCACAGCGAAACTCCCCAGATGAAGAACAGGAACAGGGCGATGCGAACCAAGCCGTCCACCACATTGAAAATGATCTGCTCGCCGAACACGGGATTCACCCGCTTCAATCCGGTGGCCGCCAGCAGCGGCAGAAACTTGTACATGAAAACAAAAAAACCAACCGAAATGATAACGTTGACTGCGGCCATCCAACCCGTAATTTCCAGCTTCTTCTTGTCCGGCGCAGGCTCGGGCTGCAGTTCGTCGAGCGCCACGTTGGCGGAAAACTTCAGAGCGCGGAAACCCAGAGTCATGGCATGACCCAGCGTAACCACGCCACGAACAATCGGCCAGGCCATCCACTTGCGTTTTTCCGACAGCCGCTCCAGCGGCTCGCTGTGAGTCGAAATTTCGCCGGAAGGCTTGCGGCAGGCGATGGCCCACGCGTGCGGAGAGCGCATCATCACGCCCTCGAGCACGGCCTGGCCGCCGACCAGTGTCTCCTCGCCCCCTTCAAGGGCAGGCAGCAACTGCACGGCCACCAAGAAACGCCACCAGGTTCGCAAAAAATGCATGATTATTTAGATGCCCTTCTAGTGAGCTAGAGTCAAACCATAAGAGTACCACAGGCAGTTTCATTTAGGATTGGGGCCTGGGTCACGTTAAGTGACTAAGGAGACGAGGGTTAGCGGGATCGAGTGTGGGCGCGAGCGCTGTTGTCGGTGCGATAAACGGCGCTCGCCCAGGAATCAGGAAAACTCAGAGAGAACAAACTATGGCGGCACGAGCAACGCTCGCGCCGACATCAAGACTTCATGATCAAGCTGGCTGAAGCCTGCGAACGCATCACAGGCACTACCAAGAAACTCGAAAAGATCGCGATCGTTGCCGACTACCTGAAGGCACACGCGCCCGAGGAAGCGTCTATTGCCGCCGTATTTCTTTCCGGAAGGCCATTTCCCGTCTGGGAGGAAACCACGCTGCAGCTGGGCGGCAGAGTGCTGTGGCGGGTAGTCGCGGAGCTTGCGGGAAAGAGCGAGGCTGAACTCACCGCAGCCTATCGCAAGCTCGGTGACCTTGGCGCGGTTGCGCAAGCGGTTCTCGGGTCAACCACCGCCTACGTGGGGACGGGCGCCCCCGCCCGTCCTGGACGGGCAAAGCCCGGCAGTGCATCACTGACCTTGGCAGAAGTCGCCGCCAGCTTCCGCGAAATTGCGATAGCCCGCGGCCCGGCTGCGAAAGCCGCACTCGCCCGCGACCTGCTGTCGCAGGCCTCGCCGCTCGAAGCCAAATATATCGTGAAGATCATGACCGGTGATCTGCGCATCGGCTTGAAGGAAAGCCTGGTGGAAGAAGCCATCGCCAAAGCCTATGGCGGAACGTTGCCCGAGGTGCTGCGGGCGAACATGCTGTTGGGAGACATTGGCGAGACTTTGAAGCTGGCGGCAGCAGGAAAACTTGGCGATGCGAAGATGCGAATGTTCCATCCTCTCGGCTTCATGCTGGCTAGCCCGGCCGAGTCGGCGGAGCAGGCCCTCAGTTATTTCGAGAACGCATTGGTCGAAGATAAGTACGACGGCATCCGTGCCCAGGCCCACTGTTCCGGCGGCCAAGTAAGAATCTTCTCGCGTACTCGTGACGAGATCACCGAATCCTTCCCCGAATTGCCGGACACGCTGGCCGGCCTGCCCGAAGACGCAATCCTCGACGGTGAGATCGTTGCCTGGAGCTACGCCGCCGTTCTGCCCGAAAGCTCCAGCATAGCGCCGGCGTCTCGGCAGCTGTCTGGCGGGCGTCCCGCCCGCCGCGCTGAAGATAGCGAAGAAAATCCTGCCCGCGAAACCGGCCGGGCGCTCCCCTTCAGCTCGCTCCAGCAACGCCTGGGACGAAAGCAGGTCAGCGAGGAGCTGATGCGGCAGGTGCCCGTGGCCTATCTGGTCTTCGATGTACTTTACGCCAAGGATGAGTTGCTGCTGGAGCGCCCTCTGCTGGAACGGGAGAAAATTCTCGACGCCCTGCTGGCAGCGCCCAGGGACGCTCGAGTCAGTGCGCGAATTGCCCCGGGAAAACAGGGCCAACTTGCTTTCATTGATGACAGCGGAGAATCGAATACGCGTGTAATTCGCGCGCCCGTGTTTCAGGCGGCAACCCCGCAGGAACTCGATCAGCTATTTGAATCGGCCCAGGCCCGCGGCAATGAGGGTCTGATGATCAAAGACCCCGCATCACTCTACACTCCCGGACGGCGCGGGAAGTCATGGCTCAAGCTCAAACGCGAATTGGCCACGCTCGACGTCGTGGTCACTGCAGTCGAATACGGCCACGGCAAGCGCATCGGAGTGCTGAGCGATTACACCTTCGCCGTGCGCGATGGAGACAACCTGGTCAACATCGGCAAAGCTTACTCGGGTCTGACCGACGTCGAGATCACTGAGATGACCAAATGGTTTCTCGAGCACACCATCGAGGATCAGGGTTTCCGGCTGGTCGTCGAGCCCAAGATTGTCTTGGAAGTCGCCTTCAACAACATGATGAAATCCGACCGGCACGAGAGCGGGTATGCGCTGCGTTTTCCGCGGATCGTACGTATGCGGCCGGACAAGCTGCCGGAAGAGGCAGACACGATCGAACGTGCCGCGGAAATTTACCAGCAGCAAGAAAACTGACGGGATTGCTCGCATCCATTTGGCGTCACAGCCACGGTTACAAACATAGCCGCCCGACAGACTCCCGATTGCATAAAACGGCAAGCACCAGGGCCCCCGGCGCTTGCCGTTAAAAAGCTACTTCCTGTGTTCCAATCCACCTAGTTGCTTCCCGATGGAGCCATTACGCCGCGGTCGGTTGCCTTGGCGATGCGAGTCTCGACCCGGGCTGGAGCGAGAGTGTAGGCCCCAAGCTCAGTCGCCACTTCCGTCAGGTAGCACACTTCGCCCACTCGCGTCAGCTTCACTTCATTCTGCTTCGGCGAAAACGCGTCGCGCGCAGTTGCAACGAGGATTGCTGATTCGCCCGATTCCTGGTTGCGCAAAATCAGTGTCTGTCCCGTTCCCGGCGAGGATTGTAGAACCTTATACGTTCCTCCGGGAAACGCCTTTCCCCCTGCCCTGAAATCCTGCTTGATCTGCACCACCACGTCACCAGTCTGGGCCTGAGAGCTTGCAGCGGGCGCGAACAGACCTGCGAGCGTAACCAGTGCGCTGAACAAATACTTCTTCATGATTTCTCCTTTGTCTGTGACCTTTGTTAGTTGCTGTTCAATGTTCATCCTGGAGCGCTCCTGTTCCACGTTTTCAACCACAGCCATGGAAATCCGCCGTGGATCAGGCTCGCTCCAAGATGCTTGCTTCCTGGTCCTTACTTCGAACCGCGGTCTGTTCTTGAAGAATCTTCAGGGTGTTTGAAAGGTTAGATTCAGCGGGGACAATGCAGATGCGCGGATTGTGTCTCTTTATTGTAAAAAGATGTTTGCAACTTGTGACGAAAAATGCGCGCGGGGAAGCGCCGATCCAGCTAGTGCCTGTGTTCCTTTGCGCCCGTCGACCCCATCACCGGAATCACGCACCCATGCGCCACTTCACAGACCACATTTTCAAACTGGATGGTGGTGTGGGCAATGTGAAAGTCTTGGCGCAGGCGGTCTTGCACGTCGCGCAGAATGCGCTCACTGGCCGACGGCGGAATGTCGGCGATCGAAATGTGGCAGGAAAGCGCACGCGTTTCCGATCCGATGCTCCAGACGTGCAAGTCGTGGACATCATTCACCCCGTCAATCTCCCGCATCGCAGCTTCAACCTGTTCCAGTTTGACGCCACGCGGGGTTCCTTCGAGGAGAATGTTGAGGGTCTCGCGCACGATGCCGAAGCCCGACCACAGGATCAGTACTCCAATTCCAACCGAAAGCACCGAATCGATCCAGTATTGGCCGGTGACCATGATGGCCCAGCCGCCGGCAATAACTGCCGCCGTGGAGAGTGTGTCCCCGACCTCGTGCAGGAAGGCACTGCGGATATTCACATCGCGTCCAGCTCGATACAGCAGCAGCGCGATCACGCCATTCATCACCACGCCAGCCGCGGCGACGCTGATCATGACTCCGGCGCGCACCTGCTCCGGATTCTGCAGGCGGTGGAACGCCTCATAGAAAATAAAGCCCGAGACAGCGACCAGAGATATCGCGTTGACCAGGGCGGCCAGCACCCCGGCACGGTGGTATCCGTAAGTCTTCGTGGAACTGGGCGGGCGGGACTGCAGGTAAACCGCAGTCAGGGAAAGCAGCAAGGCAAAAAAGTCAGAGAGGTTGTGTCCGGCTTCGGAGAGCAGCGCCAGGGAGTGGGCCCGGATGCCGGCAACCACCAGCAGCACGATGTAGGCGGCGGTAACGACCAGCGAGAAGCGCAGGACGCGCGACGTCTTTTCGCTCCCTCCGTTGGCATGCACGTGCATAGCTCAAGTTTAAGGGTATGGCTGGCAGGCTTCAAGGCACAGGAGTAATGGACGCTGGATCAAACTCAGGGGGGCCAGTCCTTGTCTCGCCGCTTCTTGGATAGACAGGGCGGGGGTCTTGATCCCTCGTAACGGCGAGTTTTCCTTCCCACCCTGACGCTCCGCCTTCCCGCCCTGTCGCCAGATGGCGGGTGGCGGTTACAATGCTTCGTCATTTGCAGATACAAAGGCGAGCATGCCCATTCGGGAACAAAACTTCTGGCTTACCACGGCAGAAATGCCGAAGACGGACCCGAAGCTTCCACTTCCCGGCGGCGTCAACGTGGCCATCATTGGAGCCGGTTTCACCGGACTTTCGGCGGCGAGGACGCTGGCGAAACTCGGGGCCAAGGTTGCCGTTCTCGAGGCCGAGACCATCGGCTGGGGCGCCAGTTCGCGCAACGGCGGCATGGTGCTTACCGGACTCAAGCTAGGCGTCAACAAGCTGATTTCGATGTATGGCCGGGAGCGGACACAACGCATGTACGCCGCGTCGCTGGCGACAATCGATTGCGTGGAGAAGTTGGTCAACGCGGAAAAGATCGACTGCGATTTTGCCCGCAGCGGGCATCTCGAAGTCGCCTGCAAGCAGAAGCACTTCGACGACTACGCCCGCCAGGCGGAAGTGATCGCGCGCGAATTCAATCACCAGCTGAGTGTCGTGCCGCGAGCTGAACTGCAGTCCGAGATCGGGTCATCCATCTACTATGGAGGCATGGTGGATGAAGTCAGCGCCGGGTTGAATCCGGCGCGATACGTGGCCGGACTGGCGCAGGCAGCGACAAGGGCGGGCGCGACTGTCTGCGAAAATACCCGAGTGGAGAAAATTGAACGTAAGGACCAGCATGGAACGCAGCGCTGGCGAGTCACCACGTCTCGCGGCGCCCTGTGGGCACGCGAAGTGTTCATCGGCACCAGCGGCTACACCGGAGCGGTGACTCCGGCGCTGCGCAAGAAGCTCATTCCGATTGGCTCCTACATCATCGCCACGGAAGTTCTGCCCGATGCGCTAGCGCGGGAGTTGAGCCCTCGCAATCGCATGATTTACGACTCCAAGAATTACCTCTACTATTATCGCCTCACACCCGACCGCCGCATGCTCTTCGGCGGCCGGGCGGCATTCTTTCCCGAAACCCGCGATTCGATCCGCCAGAGCGCGGAGATTCTGCGGCGCGGCATGATCAATGTCTATCCCCAGTTGCGCGATGTAAAAATCGAATACGTCTGGGGAGGCACACTGGACTTTGCTTTCGACATCATGCCGCACGCTGGACAAATGGATGGGATTTACTATGCGGTCGGCTATGCCGGACACGGCGTCGCCATGGCCACCTGGCAGGGCCAGCAGATGGCCCGGATGATCGCAGGCGAGAAGCCCGAGAACCCGTTCGTAGGGATTCCCTTTCCAAGCGCGCCGCTGGGGCTGTACAACGGCAGGCCATGGTTTCTGCCCCTCGCCGGCGCCTGGTACAAGTTTTTGGACTGGGTGAGCTGAGATCACGTCGTCATGCTGGCCGTTTGGCCCCTCCCCAGCCCAAAGTACACTACCGGCCCCACCGCCAACGCCGCCGGCCCCCACAGCAACCCGTAGCGGTCGCTCCCCAGGAGCGCGACTGCGCTCATGGCGACAACCGCCACCACGGAGTAGAACAGCCCCGCGCGCCCGCCGGGAATAACATACGGCCGCGGCATGTTTGGCTGCTTGCGGCGCAACTGCCAGGCTGCGAGCACCGTCATGACCGTGGTCGCGACCCGCAGCCAGTTGTAAATGCTGATGAGCTGCACCAGGGAGTGCAGAGCAAGCAGGCCATACACCGCCGCCGACACAATGATGGCAATCCAGGGCGTCCCGTACCGCCGATGTTGGCCGCGCAGCGCATGTGGCAGGTAACCATCTTCCGCCATGGCAAACGGCATGCGTGTCGAAGTCAGGATGGTGCTATTAAGCAGTGCGACCTGGGTGACCATTGCAGCCGCAAACATCCAGGCACCGAGCCAGCGCCCTCCGATAAGTTGTGCCGCCGTTGGGAAGAATCCGGTGTGCCAGCTCTCCCAGTTCCCCAGCGCCGCCAGCGCAGCCAGGGTAGGCAGAAAGTAAGCTGCGATCGACATGGGGACCACCAGTGCCAAGGCCAGGGGATAGCTGCGGCGGGGGTTATCCACTTCTTCCGCCACCGTCGAACACTGCTCGTATCCGGAATAGAGCCACAGCCCCAGGGCCAATCCCACGCCGAAAGCATGGAACGTGGGGTGATGCGGAGGGATTACCGGAACAAACGGATTGTGGTGCCAATGGGCCAGTCCCATGACCACCAGCACGAGTACCGGCAGAAGGATGAAAAGTTCGAGCACGGTAGCAAATTTCCCCACCATCTGAATGCCGCGCACGTTGATGTAGGTGATCACCGCGACGATGGCGAGCGAGACAATGTAATGCCTCCATCCCGTGAGCTCGGGAAAATAGAAGCCCATGTAGTCGGCGAACTGCACCGCGTAAACGCTGCCCAGCAGGAATGATGCACACCAGTTCCACCAGCCGGCGAGGAATCCCCAGAAATCGCCGAAGCCGGCGCGCACCCAGCGATAGAACCCACCTTCGACCGGCATGGCGGTAGTCAGTTCAGCTGATACGAGCGACACTGGGATGCACCAGAAGAACGGGATCGCCAGCAGGAAGATCAGGGTCATCCCAGGGCCGGAAGTTGTGACCATGTCCTCGAGGCCGAAGGGGCCGCCGGTGCAGTACGAGAACATTACCCAGACGAAGTAAAACAGGCCGGCTTTGCGCAGGGCAGACTTCGCGGTGGTAGGCACGGGGTTGGATTATACGGAGAAAGATTGCAGATTTCAGATTGTGGATTTCAGATTGAAATTCCGCCGGACTCGATGCGAGGAGGGCAGGATGCCCTCCGGACAGCCGGCGGGACGCCGGCGCTACCAAGAGCGAGCGGCTAAACCTGAGATCTGGAATCGGCAATCTGAATTTGCATAGGTAAGCGGTCACCCTCTGTCCCTGCGACACCACCGTGCGTACGGGTCCGTACACGGCGGTTCGGCAAGTTGAGCTAGCGCGTCCCGGTCAAGCGAGGAAGGCCGAGCCAATCGAAGTAGGAATTGGGCAGCGCGATAGCGAGAGCACGGCTATTGGCAAGGTGCCAAGGGCCGTGGGCACTACCCGCCGTTTTAGCGGCCAGGTCATGCCCAATTGTCCGTTTGCGGAGCTCCGCAAACCGCCGGTTCCCACGCTTCCACTGCTTCCACATCACAGACCGCAGTCTGCGCCGGAGCCACTGGTCAAGTTGTTGCAGCGTCGAGGGTGTCTGGCAGAAGCCGAAATAGCCTCTCCATCCACGCAGGTACTCAGAGAGTTCCTTCACTCTCTGCTCCATGCTGATCCCTCGGGTCCGGCACGTCAGTTCCCGAATCCGCTCTTGGAACCGCAAGATCGCAGTTGGGATGCCTAACTTGCGCATCCCGCCATCCGGTTTCGGGATTTCCACCCGCTTCACCGGTTGCGGTGTGTAGGTTCCGCTCAGCAGCTGTTCCCTAATTTCGGGCCAGTGCTGCTTCAGGTAGTCCGGGAGTTTCTCGACCGTCATTCCGTCGACTCCAGGGCTTCCCTTATTGCTCTTGACTCGTGCCAATGCCTGCTTACAGTTCTCTGCTTGGCAGATTTCCTCCATTAACTGGTCAGAACTAGCCGGACTTTCAGACGTGTGCTTCACCACCGACCATTCGATCCCTCTCCGCGAACTCTCCGAGGCTTCACCCCTTCCGGTTTCGGGAAAGGCCAGCGACTGCTGTAGCTGGTTCTTCTGCCGCTTGTCGTCCTTGCGTTGCACCGCTTACTCGTCGCTCTCTTTATCTCCCTTGCGGAGGACCGTTTGGGCCTTCAGTCATCGTTCCCGGCTCGGCCTAGCTGGTGCTCCGCCTTTCGGCTGTGGAGTGCCTCATTAGCCTTGCCGACTGCAGGACCTAGTACGCCCGCTGCTGACTTCCGTTGCAGAGTTCAGAATGGATCTCTCCACTCCCAGTCGCGTTCTTTTTTTTTGCAACCTGCAACGGATCTCCCGAAGTAAGATCAACCGCCTTCGTCGCACAACCGCCGGATTTACCACCAGTGCCTTTGATGGATATGGGCTTCGCTATCAATTGCTAGCTCGCCCGGCACCGTAGGCCTCCTATCCGGTTTTTGTTCATCGCGACTTTGTTCCGCGCTTCTTTCAGACCCATCCTTGCGAATGGCGCCCTTGCGCTTCTCTAACCGTTTACCTCCATCGGGTTCGGTAGGGGACTTGCACCCCTCAGCTGTTGACCATGTTCGGCACACAATGAAAGCGGCCGCGACAAATCGCGGCCGCTCTCCAAACCAAAAATAAAATCAGTACAGCCGGAAGCTGACTTCCACGTTGATCTGCACCGCCACCGGTTTTCCGTCTTTCATCGCCGGCTCGAACTTCCAGGTTTTGACCGCCTCGATGGCTTTCTCGTCCAGTCCCAGGCCCAGGCTGCGGGCCACGCGAATATCTCGCGGACGGCCATCCGGTCCGACCACCAGCCAGAGCACGCAGGTTCCCTGATACTTCGCTTTGCGCGCCTCTTCCGAGTATTCCGGATCCGGCTGATAGATAACGCGCGGTGCGCTCACTCCGCCGCCCACGCGAAATACTCCGCCGCCAACCCCACCGCCGCGTCCCTCGCCCACGCCGGGCCCTGTGCCTACGCCAACCCCGCCACCCGAGCCTGACCCAATGCCTCCGCCTGAACCGGTTCCATTGGAGGGTGGGCCCGAGGGCAGGTGCGACATCGGGTCACCCAGGTTCGGTAGATTGTTCATGGCCAGCTTCACCTGCGGTGGAACCACAACCGTAGGCTCCGCCGTCAGCTTGGGATTGTCGTTCCGCACCACCATCATCGGGGGAGTGATCTGCTCCATCGACTGCTTGGGCAATTTGCCTTTGGGTGCCTGGAACTTGTCGCGATCGCCGCCGCCACCACCTCCACCGGAGAGCGTCTTCGAAGGCTGCAGCGGGGGAATATCGTCGGGAGAAACCAGGGCAATGGTCTCGTGCGGCTTCACAATCTGCTGCACCACTCTTCGGCCCAGCAGAGTGATGCCGATGATGGCGGCCACAACCAGCATGTGCAAGACGGTCGAGCCCAGCACGCCGTTCTTCTTGTAATCGTAGAAGCCCCAAATGTCCTTGACGGGGACGGGCTTCGAAGTCAGTACCAGGGGAGGCAATTTCTTGGGAAAGAAAAAATCATCCAGGTTCTGAAACAGCGACTTCCACAGCGGCTCTTCGAATGTGCTTTTCGAAAGCAGCAAATTCAGTTCGGGTTCGGCTTCGCTGCGGGGTTTGATCTCGAGTGTTGGCATAGTAGACCCGACTTGGACGCTTTACCCTGGTCCCATCCGTAACCGGTCTTAGCGCTTAATCTATCCTACGCTTGATGAGCACATTAGCTGCCAAGTTGCTTTCGAGACACCGAATACTTTCGGCTACCACCGCAAACGCCAACTAACCGTGCTCAGGTGTTTAGATGCCAGGTTCAGGCAAACGTTACCCTGGCAAAATTGTACACGGTTCCCTGGCCTTTCTGACAGTGCTTTTGCGTCTGCCGCTCGCGCCTCCAACCCGCTCTGCAGACGCCCGTTCGGTAACTTCGCCGGCAGGTCAATGGACGTTCGTTCCGCCGCTCCCTATAATGAAAAAAATCAACCATTTGGGAGAAATCAACCGAGTGCCGCAGGAGCTGAAATCCACCATCAATCTGCCTAAGACTGGCTTCCCCATGAAGGCCAACCTGCCCCAGAATGAGCCCAAGGCCCTGGCTCGCTGGCAGGAGATGGGGATCTACCAGCGCATTCGCGAGGCCAGGCATGGGGCCCCGAGCTACATCCTGCACGATGGCCCGCCTTACGCCAATGGCCCCATTCACCTGGGCCACGCGCTGAACAAGTGTCTGAAAGATTTCATCGTCAAATCCAAAACCATGTCCGGATTTGACTCGCCTTACGTTCCGGGATGGGATTGTCACGGCCTGCCCATCGAGATCAAAGTTGATCAGCAGCTGGGTGGAAAAAAACTCCAGATGGAAAAGATGGAGGTTCGGGACACGTGCAGAAAATACGCGCAAAAATTTCTCGATCTGCAGCGCGAGCAGTTCAAACGCATTGGCATCTTCGGGCGCTGGGACGAGCCTTACTCCACCATGACTCCGCAATACGAGTCGGTGGTGCTGGCCACCTTTTACGACTTTCTGGCGAAAGAGTTCGTCTATAAGGGACTACGCTCAGTGTACTGGTGCATCTTCGACCGAACTGCCCTGGCCGAAGCCGAGGTGGAGTACGAAAACCACACCAGCCCGACGGTCTGGGTGAAGTACGCCCTGGCTGAAGACCCGGCGCGGCTCGATCCAGCGCTTACCGGAAAAAAAGTTTTCACGGTCATCTGGACCACTACACCGTGGACGCTTCCCGCGTCGATGGCTGTTGCCTTCCATCCTGACGCTGAGTACGTCGCGCTCGAATCCGGGGGCGAAGTGTACATCGTCGCCCAGCAACTGGCCGCTGAGTTCGCCGGTAAGGTAGGGCTGAAAGAGACGCACATTCTCGCCCGCTTTCCCGGAAAAAAGCTGGAGTACACCAAGTTTGCGCACCCCTTCCTCGGCCGCACCGTACTCGGCGTGCTCGCCGACTACGTCACCATGGATCAGGGCACCGGTGTGGTCCACACCGCGCCTTCCCACGGCGCCGACGATTTCAATACCGGGGTCAAGTACAAGCTCGACCTGACTACCAATGTGGATGCCTCCGGCATCATGCACCATGGCCTGCCCGAATACGACGGCAAAAAGGTTTTCGACGCCAATGAACCGATCCTCGAATTGCTGAAGAAGCGCGGCGTGCTGATGCATTCCGAGAAGCTTGAGCATTCGTATCCGCATTGCTGGCGCTGCCACAACCCCATCATCTTCCGCGCCACCGAGCAGTGGTTCATCTCGATGGAAACGCCGATGCAGGGCGGAACCCTGCGTAGCCGCACCCTGGAAGAAATCAAGAAAGTGAAATGGGATCCGGCCTGGGGCGAAGAACGCATCTCGAACATGATCGCTACCCGTCCCGACTGGTGCATCTCCCGCCAGCGCATCTGGGGCGTGCCCATCGCTGTGTTCTTGTGCGCCGGTTGTGGCACGCCTTTGAACGAGCCCAGCCTGAACCGCAAGGTGATAGAATTGTTTGCGCGCGCCGGCGCCGACGCCTGGTACACCTCTGCGGCCGACGCCCTGGTTCCCGCCGGAACCAAATGCCCGAAGTGCGCCCATACCAAGTTCACCAGAGAGACAGACATTCTGGACGTCTGGTTCGAGTCGGGGTGCAGTCACGCCGCCGTACTCGGCCGCGAGCCCGGCTTGCCCTGGCCCGCCGATCTCTACCTCGAAGGCGGCGACCAGCACCGCGGATGGTTTCATTCTTCCCTGCTTTGCGCTGTCGGCACCCGCAACCAGGCTCCTTATCGTGCCGTGGCTACCAATGGCTGGACGCTCGACGAACAGGGCCGCGCCTTGTCCAAATCTCGCGGCAACGATGTCGATCCCGTGGACATCGCCAACCGCATGGGGGGCGAGATCGTGCGTCTGTGGGTGGCTTCCGTCGATTTCCGCGAAGACGTTGTCGGCTCCGAGCAGCTGATGCAGCGCGTCGCTGAAAGCTATCGCAAGATTCGCAACAGCCTGTTTCGTTACGTTCTGAGCAATCTCTACGACTTTGATCCGCAAAAGGACGCGGTCCCATTCGATGAGATGGACATCCTCGATCAGTACATGCTGCGCCAGACCGTGGCCATGTCCGCGGGTGTGACCCGCTGGTACGACGAGTTCGCCTTTCACAAGATCTATCACCGCATAAATGACTTCTGCGTGGTGGAGTTGAGCGCCTTTTACTTCGATGTCCTGAAGGACCGCCTCTACACCTCCGCCCCGAACTCCCGCGCCCGGCGGGCCGCGCAGACCGCCATCTGGCGTATTGGCGAGGCCCTGGTGCGCCTGCTCGCGCCCATCACCAGCTTCACCTGCGACGAAGTGTGGCAATACCTCCCTGCCCTGCCTGATCGTCCGGCCAGTGTGCATCTGGCAACCTTCCCCGGCGCATCTGACATATTGGGCGGTCCGGCTCCCGCCGCGGACCCTAAGCAAGCGGAGGACTGGAACACGCTGCTGGCGGTCCGTACCGAGGTATTGAAGGCGCTCGAAGAGGCCCGGCAAAGCAAGCTGATCGGCGGCGCGAACCTTGAAGCACAAGTCACGGTGACCGCCTCCGAGCCGGCGTTCTCGGTCCTGGCGCGCTACCAGGACCGGCTGCGCTATCTGTTCATCGTATCGGCGGTCACGCTGGTTCGGGGTGCGCCAGGCAACGGCACTAGCGGAGTGAGCGTCCAGGTGAGCCAAGCCGACGGCAAGAAGTGCGAGCGCTGCTGGAATTACTCCATCCACGTGGGCGAGGACAGCGTCTATCCTACGGTGTGTGAACGCTGCAGTGCGGTACTGAAAGAGATTGGCGGCTGAACCCGGCCTCCGGCCGGCGATCGCAGCCGCTTGTTTTCGAAAGATCCGAATGACGACTCATGCCACACGTGGCTTCCACTTCCTGATTGCCGTCCTGGTGATCGTTCTTGACCGGGCGGCGAAGTGGGCGGTAACGAAAAATATTTCCCTGCACGACAACATTCAGGTGATCCCGGGATTCTTCCGCCTCACCCACGTGGAGAATCGCGGCGCCGCCTTCGGTATCTTCGCCGACTCGCCTTCGGAATGGAAAATTGCAGCCCTGGTCACGTTCTCCATCGTGGCCCTCGCTATCGTCTCCGTTCTGCTCTGGCGCAACAGCCACTCCCTGCACACCACAGGAATTGGGTTGGCGTTGATACTGGGAGGCGCAGTGGGCAACCTCTGGGACCGCTTGTTGAGCGGCCGGGTGGTAGATTTTCTGCTGTTTTACGTCGGCCAATACCAGTGGCCGGCGTTCAACGTGGCCGATAGCGCGATTGTGATCGGCGCCGGCCTGCTGGTGATCGAGATCCTGTTCGGGAAGTCTTCCTCCACGCAAAATCGGCCTGAAAACGCTTAACCGCAAAGGTCGCCAAAAAACCTTTGCGACCTTTGCGGAATGAGATGAGGGTTTAGTTTCCTGCTTGTGGAAACCAGAAGCCGGTAACAGGAAACCCCGGGAGCTACGCCGATTTCCTCTCCGCCATTTGCGCGTAGAATTCCTGGGCGCCCTTTTCCATTTCCTGTTCCGTCAGATCGGCCACATGCGTGGCTACGGTCCAGGAGTGGCCGAAGGGATCCATGAAGTGGCCCAGGCGGTCGCCCCAGAACATGTCATTCACACCACCCGAGGGTTTGCCCCCCGCGTCCACTGCCCGCTTGAAGACCTCGTCCACGTTCGGCACGTAAAGATAAAGGCCCCCGGTAAACGCACCCACGGATTGCGGCGACTTGCCCCCCATGCCGGGGATTTCATCCGACAGGAAGATGATCGAATCGCCGATTTTTATTTCAGCATGCATGATTCTTCCGTCCGGACCCGGCATCTGCATGCGTTCCTCGGCCCCGAACGCTTTCTTGTAGTATTCGATGGCCTTCGCGGCGTCGTGAACCACCAGCGACGGGGTTGCGGTATGGAAGTCCTCAGGAACTGGTTTAACATTAGCTGGCATTAGATTGTCTCCTTTGCATTTGCTATATCGGAATAGAAAACAAGTCTGTAATATTCCTACCCTGATCATCTTAATCCTCGCCTGCCTGTGCGGAATAACAAAAGATTGTAAAAAGTCGCGACCGGAAAGCTGGGGAACCGGGCAGAGCCCGCAGATCGCTTCCGCTATGCCGACTTCGCCCTACCAATCTGGCACGTCGCTCGGCTGAAAACTGAATTGTGAAGGGTAAAGCACAGATTCTGCGGTAACCTCTGACGGAGAGGGGCTCACCATGGACCGTCGCCAATTTGTAACTCGTTCCCTGGCCGCCGCAGCAGGCGCTGTGTTGCATCGCCACTATAGCTACGCCGCTGCTCCCCCCTCGGCAGAACACATGCCCGGTTCAGTGACCGAATCGTCAATTCAAACGGCGCATTTTCCGGAGGGTTTTCTTTGGGGTACCGCCACGGCCTCCTACCAGGTAGAAGGCGCATGGAATGAGGACGGCAAGGGCGAATCTATATGGGACAGGTTCACTCATACACCCGGGAAAGTAAGGGGCGGCGTGACCGGCGACGTTGCCTGCGATCAGTACCACCTCTATCCGCAGGACATCGCATTGGCCAAACGCCTCAACACGAAGAGCCACCGTTTTTCCGTTTCCTGGCCGCGCATTCAGCCTGCTGGTACCGGCGCCCCGAACATGAAGGGAGTTGATCACTATAGCCGCCTCGTCGATGCTCTTCTCGAAGCTGGCATCCGGCCCTGGTGCACCATGTATCACTGGGACCTTCCACAGGCGCTCGAGGATCGCGGCGGCTGGCCAAACCGGGATCTAGCCAATTACTTCGCGGACTATGCCGGCATCCTCGCCAAGCATCTTGGCGATCGAATCACGGTCTGGGCGCCCTTTAACATGCCTTGGGCAATTGCCTTCATGGGCTATGCTGCGGGTGCCTTTCCTCCTTGCCGCAACAGCTTCAATGATTTTCTGAAAGCAGCGCACACGCTGGCTCTCGCTCAAGCGGAGGCGCACCGCGCAGTAAAAGCAGCATCTCCCAAGGCCACCTTCGGGAGCGCGTACGAGATGGCCCCCGCATATCCGAAGACGGACTCCGACGACGATCGCGCAGCCGCTGCTCGATACCACGCGATGAACAATGTTTTCTTTCTGGAGGCGGCCATGTATGGCCGTTACCCGAAGGCTTTTGTTGGGGAACCGCCCTATGAGCTGATGGGCTTCAAGGCAGGCGATGAAAAACTCCTCTATGCGCCGCTGGACTGGGTAGGCTTTCACTACTACACGCGCCGCGTCGTCTCGGATGCAAGCAAGGAGCGATTTCTGGGTGGAGGCAATTTCAGTGGCACGGAGATTGAGAACAACTCACCGGGCGGACGCGATCCTTACACACGCTTCCGCGCCGCCATGCCCACCGAGGGTCCGCTTACCGACGCCGGCCTCGAAGTATGGCCGCGTGGCATGTACGATCTGGTCTCTCAGATTTCGCGGGAATACAACCACCCGGTCATCGAGATCACCGAAAGCGGATGCGGGTATCTCGATGGACCCAGTGAAGAAGAAAACGGCCGCATACCGGATGGGCGTCGCATCCAGTGGTACCGCGACGTGCTCGCGGAACTGGCGCGCGCGATCGCCGATGGAGCTCGGGTTCGCGCCTTTCATGCCTGGACCCTACTCGACAACTTCCAATGGGCGGAGGGTTATACCGAGCGCTATGGGTTGATCTATACCGACTTTCGCAACCAGAAACGCACGATTAAGGATTCGGGCCTTTGGTACGGTCGAGTTGCTGCCTCCAATCGGCTCACTGTGTGAAGCTGGTGGCGAAGAACGAGCGCACGGCACGGGCTGATACTGCCAAACGATCTCGTTGTGTCGCGCTACTCCGGGTCTGTCGGTTACTCGGAAATGCTTACTCTGGCCGGGGCGGAAGAGGGGTGACTTACTCGGTCCGAACCTTGCCGCGCTTCATCTCTCGGAGGGCCGGAGGTCCTACGGCGCCCCGTACAGCTGCCGGTACACATTGGCATTGCGCAGGATGGCCTGGACGTACTCCCGGGTCTCGGTAAACGGGATAGACTCGACAAACTCCTGGGGGTCACGATATTTCCCCTGTCCCAGCCAGTCATCCACGCGGTTCGACCCCGCGTTGTAGGCGGCCAGCGCGTATTCGAAGGTGCCGAACTTGTCCACCATGTCGCGAAAATATCGCGTGCCCAGTTGCAGATTGATCTCGGGCGTAAACAATTGCGACGAGGAAAAATGGCGCAGCTTTTCCTGCTTGGCGACCGAGCTGCCTACCTTGGGCAGCAGCTGCATCAGTCCCAGCGCATTGGCTCGAGACACGGCGCCGGGATTGAACTCCGACTCCTGTCGGATCAGCGACGCCACCAGATAGGGATCCAGCGCGTTCTGCGAAGAGAACTTTTTCAGGTCGGGCCAGTACGGTTTGGGAAACAGCGCTTCCCAGTAGGGACGCGGCAGGGTAGGCAAATCCACCGCGAAATAATTGGGCACGGCGCGCTTGAATACCTGGATGGCCCCGTCATAGCGTCCCGCGTCCTCATAGAGCTTTGCGATCGCGGCCGCCACCCAGTTCCCCTGGTCTTCGTTTCCGGCAGCTTGCAGTTCGCGCACCGCCAGGTCCACCAGTGCGCCGTTCTCCAGCACTTGCGCCTTCTGATAACGCAGGTTGTCGGTAGGCGGGTCGCTGGCTGTGATGTTCGTTCCCGAGCTGATGGCAGGGACCCGATCCAGCAAGGCGTATTGCTGAGGGCTGTCCTCCGCCGTGATTTCCCGCAGGCGGCGGCGCGCCAGCTCACCGTAGTAGAAATTGCGGAAGCGCTCCGAAATCTTCTGGTAATAGGCACGCGCCATGGCGGGATCCTTGTCTTCCTCCGCCAGGCGTCCGCGCCAGTACAGCGCGGCAGGGACCTCTGCCGAAGTGGGGTAGAGCCCGATTTGCTGCTCGAAACCCGTCTTGGCTTCGGCCGTCCGGCCCTGGCGCAGACTCAGCCAGGCCACTTTCCAGTGCGCATAGGAAGCACGGCCTGCGTTGGGAAAGCGCTGCTCCAACTCCCGATAAGCGTCGATTGCCTTGTCGTAGTCGGGCTTGAGCAGATAGTAATTGCCCGCCGACAGCAAGGCCTGCTGCAGCCAGAAACTGGTGGGCGCGGCTTGCCGCAACTGTGCCTGATACTGCATGAAGCCGGACTCGTCATTGTCCGACCGGGCGATCTCCCCCAGATTGAAGATGCGTTGAATGTTGATCTCAGTCCCGGCCGGGCTCTCCATGGCGTCCAAAATTTTCTTGGCTTCCTTGTCGTCGCCGGTGCGGCGCAGAGCCACCGCCAGCGCCATTTGGATCTCGGGACGATCGCCCGGACTCACCACACTCAGCAAGTTGCGATATTCAGTTGCGGCGTCGCTGAATCGTCTGCCCCTGGCCAGGAGGTCGGCGCGGGTTCGGAGTCCATTCAAACCCACGGGTGGCAACTTTGTCCTCGAAGCCAGCTGCTTCAGTTCGACATCCGCCTGGCCGGCCTCATCACTCAGCGGCATGGTGACGTACAGGTTGCGCAGAATCTCCGCCGCTTTCGCCGGCTCCCCGGCCGCGGCATAGGCCTTTCCCAGCGCTAATTCCAGATCGGCTCGCGGTGGCTGCCTGTCTTTTTCGAGCATGGCGATCGCATCCTTTGCCCGGTTTTGCGCCAGCAGCGCACTGCCATTGAGCACGGCGGCATCGCGCAGCAGCAGCGACTCCGGGTACTCCTTCTCGAAATCAGCCAGCGTAGTGACAGCCTCCGCCGTCTTGCCACTTTGAAAGTAGGCGGTGCCCAGGTAGAAGTTGACGTAATCTCCCAGGTCTCCCGCGCGGGCTTTGGCCCGGCTCAGCGGGTCCACGGCTTTGACGTAGTCCTTATCGAGGACGTGCGCATATCCCAGCACCAGCCAGGCCAGTGCGCCCGCATCCTCGTGAGAGTGGCGCCGCGCATAGGCCTCCACTCCCGCGTAGGCGGCGCGAGTCCGGTCCTGCAGCAGTTGGCGCGCCATCGGCTTCAAGCTGGCGGAGGCCACGAAAGCGGCGTGCATTCGCCGCGACCGTGGCGTGGGACGGTTGCCGTGCCTGGCCACGACTTTGCCGCGCTTCTTCTTGGACGGCTGACTTTTGGAGGGCTGGACTTTCTGGCTGGAAGATTGCGCGGCAGCCGGTATGGCGATGGCGGCCAGATCGAAGCACGACACGGCCACGATCAAAGAAAATCTAATCAGTATCGACTGCCATGCGTGAAGGACCACTATGATTAATTTCGCCGAAAATTGGCGCCCATGATGGAAGTGTCATCTTCGGCCAGGCTGCGAACCAGTTCCTGGCTGAAGTAATCGGCTCCGCCAGCCGCCGTGTTGCCATATCGTTTCTGATAAGTGATCCGGCTCTTCTCGATGTCCTCCTTGAGCCGATCGTACAGATCCCGGTTCTTCCGTCCCTCGGAAACTTTCACCTGGTTATACAGCTTGATCTCGTCCACCAGCAGGCGAGCGAAGCGATGCGCCTTGCGATGAACGTCAGCGTCCTCGGGCGAGAGATTGGCAAAGGCATCGGTCGCGGGGGCGGCGGCAGCGGCTGTAGCCGTGACGACCGGCTCGGCTTGCGCCACCGCGACCGGTTGCTCGACCACTGCGGGCGAAGGCGGCACCGGCTCGGGAGGGGGAGCAAGGTGTCTGGGAGGGTGTGCCGCAAATGGATCGGAGTGCGCGGGAGCGCTGGGCGCCGGCGGAGCGCTTTCCGTTTTGTCACCCGCCGTCTCGGCGGACTCTTCCTTCTGTGCCTGTTTGCGCAGCGAGGCCACTTCCAGCCAGGCACTGGTCGCCAGTACCAGCAATTCGACTGCGGCGGCATCCAGTTTTCCGGCCCCATCAACTCCGGCATCGGCATAAACCAGTGCGGCTACCTTCTCCTTCAACAGCAGCGGCAGCACCAGCACATGGTCATCGATCGGCGCTCCGAACTTCGCTACGAATTCCGGATCGATGTCGCGAGTCGCCCCGCTGAACGGCATGCGTGACCGCAAGGCTTGTTCCGACACTCCCGTGGTCACATTGAGAGCAAAGTCCTTGATGGCGTCGTCGCCTTCCTTATCGAAACCGCGTCCCTGCCAGCCTGTGGCCGCGCCGGCCTTGACCACGAATAAGGCCCCGCGCCCGCTGTAACGCACGGTATTGTCCAGCAGCGTGCGCAAGATCTCCCGTTGCGTCGTGCCCGACTGGATGGCGCAAATTGCTTTCAGCAGATTGGCCGATCCCCCTTCGCCCGAAACCCCGACGGTCGCCGCGCCCGGCGCCTGCGCCAACTGCTCCATGACCCGGCGCACCAATTCCTCCCGTAACCGTGGGACGTGGCTGTCCAGGACCTGGGACACCACTTTCTCGACGCTTTGTTCCACTCCGGTTCTCTCCGCCATGGTCGGGTCAGCCGTTTGGCCGCTGGATCCGGCTTTCTTGCCCTTCATCTCGGTTAAACCTTAGATTATAGGGTCACTTGCCCGGTGTTTTCCGGTCACCTAAGGACGTGTTCTACTGCGGAAATTACCGCTGCTTGGAATTTATCGCAAACCGCACCGCCATAGATACGTCAAAACAAATAAGCCGGGAGCCGGGTTACCAAGTAAAATAACATTTCCGTCGCCGCTCCCAGGGTGCGAAAATTGTTGCATCGGAAGGTAGATGACAGCCATCCAACCAAATGTAAGTGAGCCGGTCAGCGACGAGCTGGCGCTGGTTCAGGCCGCCAAGGGCGGAGACGTAACCTCGTTCGAGGAACTGGTCCGGCGTTACGACCGGAATGTATTTCGCATTGCGCAACACATCACACAGAATCGCGAAGACGCTGAAGATGTGGTGCAGGATGCGTTCCTCAAGGCTTACACCAACCTGAAACAGTTCCAGGGCCAGTCGAAGTTTTATACCTGGCTGGTGCGCATCGCGGTCAACGAAGCGCTGATGAAGTTACGGCGCCGTCGTCCCGAGCGTATGGTTTCGCTCGACGAAGATGTTAAGACCGAAGAGGATTCAGTTCCGCGCGAAGTCGCGGATTGGAGTCCGAACCCGGAACAGCAGTACAACCAGGCCGAGCTCAAGGAAATCCTGAGCAAAACGATTCAGGGTCTTCCTCCCAGCTTCCGCACGGTTTTTGTTCTGCGGGACGTGGAAGGGCTTTCGACCGAAGAAACGGCCGACGCGCTGGAACTAAGCATTCCCGCGGTCAAGTCGCGGTTGCTGCGGGCACGGTTGCAGTTACGGGAACGGCTCAGCCGTTTCTTTCAGAAACGTGAGAGCGGAGATGGCAAACAGTGAAGTGCGCTGAATTCCTGCAGGAACTGACGAACTACCTGGACGGCGTCCTTGACGACCGCACCAAGGCTGAACTGGAAGATCATTTGGCCTGGTGCCACAACTGCTACGTAGTTTGCGACACCACCAAGAAGACCATCGAAATTTACCGCGATTCCCAGCTCTACGAACTGCCCGACGATTTGCGCAACCGCCTGCGCTCCGCCATCGTGGCCAAGTGTGAGGCCCACAAGAAAACCGGCCCACGCGAAGCCTGAGCGATTTTCCCGAAGTGGCAGCCTGGCTCCAGCGAGAGTTAACTCCTTCATCTGCCATGCACTTCCGGCTTCCTGAAGTGGCATCCCTGACCCACACCGTATCCCGCTCGAAACCTTTCTTAATCAGATTGAATCTAACTAATTGCTGAACGGTTGGTTGGCCCGACAGTTTGCGGGCGCCGGTTGGGGAGGATGTATGATCGCGGAATTAATAGATGCCGTCTTCGGTTGCAAACATTCTCGTTACAGTTTTCCTATCTCAGTCAGGCCCGTCGCGCGCCGGAATGCGGCGGCCAAGCTGACTGGCACTTATGTGGCATGTCTGGATTGTGGCAAAGAATTTCCCTACGACTGGCGGGAGATGAAAGTCATCAACTCCCCCGCCGAGCAGCGCAGCTACGTGGCCTCACTGGCCCACAAAGCGGCTGCCTGAACGCTGGCATCGGCGCCCTTTAGGCCGCGAGTTCCTCGCGGCCTTTTTCTTGCGCGGATTCCAACGTAGGCCCGGATGCCCTCGTTCGGGCGGGCGAGCAAAGCTCGTCTGGGGTTTTTCTTTCAACGCTGAAAAAACCTGGCCGGGCGCTTCGGGGCCGGGCGGGTGAGGGCACCCGCCCCTACGTGTGCCCGGATATTTGACAGCGCATATTCGATCGGCAATTTGCGTAGGTAAGCGGTCACCTCAGCGGCTGTTCCCTAAGATCTCCCGAAGTAAGATCAACCGCCTTCGTCGCACAACCGCCGGATTTACCACCAGTGCCTTTGATGGATATGGGCTTCGCTATCAATTGCTAGC